>Ga0210242_100633_pt1 | contig 30692 bp, 19 predicted proteins | sample ChrtobMeP5a_16mM_FD_155445 | JGI IMG/M metagenome (GOLD analysis project Ga0210242, IMG submission 155445) | Chrysochromulina tobin associated microbial communities from unialgal haptophyte culture, Seattle, Washington, United States - P5a_16mM | ecosystem: Host-associated > Algae > Haptophytes >... | reverse complement strand
ACCGTCATCATATCTCTGCCGTCGTTGTCTTGCCGCTGCCTCCGCCGTCCGTGCGAGTGAAGCGCTTTTTTCAATCATGCCGATCATCTGCGGTCCGATCTTGATTTCTTCCGTTAGCCTGCCTGTCTCAGTTCTCGCGTCGGCGATGTGCGGTATCTTTTGCTTGCGCGGTCCCGTCCTGTGGCTGGTCTCGTCGTATGTGGCGACCCTGTTCCTTCTGCGCGCTCCGGCCAGGACCGCTGTCATGCTGAGACTGTTACGTGCTATGAACTCAGCATATGATGAGACTGTTACGTGCTACATACTAACGCGGGGTAACGGGTTGCCAATGTTCTGTGCCCAGCCGACATCCGAGCACCGCCAAGTTCGCGTGCCGCCGCTCGTCGACTGCCGCCCCTCCACACTACGCTCTTGCCAGCCCCTGTTTTACATTAAATGTGTCATTGTGTCACAGCCGCCCCCAGCGAGATCCATCATGCATGGCTCAGCTCTCCCCCCATGAATCGCTTCCCACGTTGGGCAGTTCCTTGGATTGGCGACCTCCCATCTGGCGACCTCCAAAGCCGGCGCCCATCTGCGCAGCTCCAAAGCCACCCATCCCGAAATCGCCCATCTGACCCGGCGGCGCGGCGGCGGCGGCCTCGGCGGCGGCAGCATCGGCGTCGAACGCGTTGAAGGCGCTCTTGCCGATTCGGCCGGGCAGGTGCACCTTTCGCGCGCGCTCGCGCGGGGCAAACTTGGACGCGTACATGAGGTCATGAATCGCCTTATTGTGCTGCAGCTTCTCCTCGGCCAATGCCTTCTTGCGCTCGAGTTCGGCGGTCTTCGCTTGCCGCAACATGTCCGCCTGCATCCTTCGGTGCGCCGTGAGCCCTTCGCGCGCGCTCTTGGCGCCAGCGTGCGCCGCCTCCGCCTCCTTTCTCGTGCGCGCGGACATCGACATGAACTGCTCGCGAGCTTGCTGGCGCGCAAGCACATTGCGCTCCTCGATCACACGGCAGGCAGCGCCCTTCGCGGCACGCTCCTGCTCGATGACAGATAAGGATTTCTGGATCGTCTCCTTGGCCGTCTCCAGCTTCACCCTATCCGCAATCTGCTTCTTCTTCTCCTCCTCGGCATGCTGCGCCGCCTCGCGCGCCTCCGCAAGCTTCTGCCGCTCCTTTTTCGTCGCCCCGCCGCGCTCCTGACGGCGGCCACGAGCCGACAGCTGCCGCTCAAGCACCTTTGCGCTCTGCACGTGCTTCGCATGCTCGACGAGCTCGCGGCCCTTGGCGCTGTGCACCTGCTTCTCAAGGCTGATCGACTGCTTTAGCTCGAGGATTTTCAGCCGCATCTCCTGTCCCACCTCCAAATTCTTGATGCGGATACTCTCAACTGCCGCGGAGGCCGACGTCATCTGATGATGGATGTCCTCCACCTTGCGGTGCTGCACGGCCAAGAAGCCCTCATCGAATGATTTCTTCTGTGCCTTTTTTGCTGCTGCCTCCTCGCGCGCCACATCGCCAATTTCTTTGTTGCTCTCCTCCACCACCCAGCGGCTGAAATGCACCTCGGTCACACCGTCGCGAAGCGGCGGCAACGGCGAAGGCAGCGTGAGGTCAGGCCCAAAATCCAACACGCTGCGTGAGCGCAGCAGGTTCTCTCGTCGAGGTGATGCCTCCCTCACCATGTTGTCCACGCTTCCTCTCCGAAGCCACGCAAGCGGGCGGAGGGACGGAAGTCCGGCCGGCGCGCCGCCCTCGCTTGCGCCTGTGTGCTCGTCCAAAAGTGAAAAAAGCGAGTCAAGTCAAGTCAAGTCAAGTCAAGTCAAGTCAAGTCAAGAGCGCGCCGCACGAATGCACTGCTGTCATGGTGCCTCACTCGTGCGTGAGCGAGTCGAGGCGCCCGCCCTTCAACACATACGCATGCATGCGCGCACGAAGCACACATCACAATTTGGGCACGAGGCGCTCGCCTGTTCGTCCTGTTCGTCGGGCATTCATTCGGGCCTGGCGTCTAGCATGCCATTGATGCCCTTTTCACGGGCGACGCACGTGGGCCGATCGACAACGCGCTACTCCTTCGAGATCTCTAGCCTGAACATCGAGAGAATGCCATGTTCCAACCTCTCGGCAACTGGCCTCATCGTGCAGTGCCGCCGTGGACCAAAAGTAGCTTCCACCACGACGGTCGAACTAACGCCGGCGATGAAGGCCGCGGCCGGTGGCGTCTCCTTCGGCACGCAGAAGTTGTCCTTCTCTGCCACACTGTGCGCGAAGCGATTCTTCTCGACTGTGTGCCCCAAGCGGGAGCGCCCACCGTGACAGTGAGCTCTGACCGACTGACCCCTGAAGGCGCCCACAAATGCTTGATTCTCGTCCTCGCTACATCCTCGCAGCTTTGCAAGCAAGTCGGGCAAGGCGAGTGGGTTCTCTGATAAGCGGTATAAGCTGGCCTTGCTCGCGGTCAAGCCCACGTTCGGGACGGCGATGGCGTCCTTCAAGGAGTTGGCGTCGTGCGAGATCAACCTTTCCACGTTTTCGGCATCTGAGCAGCAACCGCAGCCACTCACCCTGCTGCTCGACCGCAACGCGCACCGCCGCGACCCGATCGTGCTCCAACTCATGATCACTGTACAACGGGCTGCCAAGACAAGCGCGGGCGACGGCGAGGGTCACCACACGATCTCGCCTGCGATCTCACGCGGCTCCCCCGAAGAGATCTACTCCGATGCACCTGCGCCGAGCGCTGCGCCGAGCGCGTACTCGCACGGGCTCGAAGAGGACCTCGAGATCATCAGCGATGCGCTCATCGCCGGCTCGCACACGTCGATGGCAGCGGCGAGCTCGAACGTGAGCATGAGTATGAGCACGAGCACGGTTCGTGAAGTGCTGGAGCTGGCCGTCCAGATCGCGCAGCAGGCGGTAAAGAGAGATGAGGCGAGTGACCTCGACGAGGCGATCCGACTCTACCTGCACTCGCTCCAACTGATCAATATCTTGCTTCAGATGCCTGAACAGCGTGAAGATCGTGCGGTGGAAACCGCTGTGCTCCACAAGTACTGCAAGCGCTACAGAGACCGCATCGCAGAGCTTCGCCTCTTTCAGAAGTCGCTGCCGAAGGTGCTCTCCCCGAAGGTGCTCTATCCGAAGGTGTTCTCGCCGCCGCCAGGGGGAGCTGTAATGATAGTGGAACGCGCGAGTGGCAGCAACGAAGAGGAGTTGGAAGCAGCGATAGCGGGAGCCATAACCGAAGCCGCAGATGGAGGAGGCACCACCAGGTGCGCACCGAGGCTGCATCGAACGCCACTTGACGACGTCGACGACGGGCGCGTCGTGGGCGCACCAACAGTAACGGCGGTTTCTCCTGCGCTCATGCGAGCGCGGTTGCATGCCGCCGCCGCCTGCGCCAGAGCCGTTCATGATCGTTTCGATGACGTCGAGGGAAGCTTCGGTCGCGCGGCGAAGCGAGCGAGGGCGATGCGGGTTTGATTTCAGGGGACAGAGTGTATTTCCGGAGCGTACCCGGAGCGAATTAACTACGTAGGAGGAGGGGGTACATGATCTTGCTTGTACTAGTAAGGCTCGAACAGTGCCCTTGCATGCATTCAACGCAGAGAAGACGTCCTCTTGACCTCAAGTCTCTCTCACACTCACGAATGGCCTCTTCGCTGCCACTGGTACGCTGCTTCCCGGCTGGTATGGCGGACGAATCGCACACCGAAGTTGCTATGATCGACGTAGCGCTCACGGCGGAAGCTTTGCCTGCAGTCGATGTCGCTTCACTGTCATCTGTTGCTCCAGGTTCTTCATCCACCGCTCTCTCTTTGGTGCTCTCTGCTGCGGTACCGCTCGACAACGACACGGCCGTTCAGGTCATCAAGGCGCTCAGCTGCGGCGCGCCGGTGCTCACGGACAAGTCGGGACTGTGGGTCGACCGGCCGGACGACCACGCCCGCGCCGCCGCCGCGACCCTTCTCGAGCACACGCACTTCGAGGTGCTCTGCTGCTGCACTCAGCAGACCGAGGACGACAAGAGACTGTTTCGCTGGCACTATGGGGCCGCCTCGGAGACGGCAACGGCCACGCTCGTCGCACTGCGCTGGCCGAGCGGCGAACGCGCCTTCTGCTGCTTCGTTGAGAACAAAGTTTACGCGAGTTCCGCTTCAGCGCTCGCTTGGGCTTCTCCCTTACTTTCTCGCTTCAGCGCTCATCTGTACGTGATCAACGAGAAGAAGAAGCCGCAGGCGGTGACAATGCTCATGATGCAGATTTACCCCAGTGGTGCCATCATTGAGCGCTTCGCCGAGCGCACCAGCGCCGGTATGCAGAGCCTCCGACGGCTGTTGCGCTCGGTCAGCGTGCCCGGTAAGCCGTCTCTGCCTCACCTCGACGACCAGCAGCTCATGACACTTCTCATCGGAGCGGCTGAGGCCAAGGCGGGCCTCGTGCCGCTGGACGACGCGGCCGCGCTTCGCCGCCAGCTGCTCGTGCATGCAAGCATGCTCAAGAACCCGCCAACCGGCTCCTTTGGTAGTGAGGGCCAGAAGAATCCTGCCGTGAGCATTGGCAGCGGCGTCGCTCTCCTCAACTGGGAGCCGCTCGCGATGCCCGTTGCCGCCGCCGCAACTGGCGCCGCTCCTGCTGCTTCCGACGCGACCGCGAGTGACGGTTGCGCCGCGGGCGCGGCCGGCTCGACAGCCGGCAGCAAGGCGGCGAGCAAGAAGAAGGCAATCAGCGATAAGCCGACAACAAGCCCGGCAACACTGCAGCTCCTACAGGCAATCTGCGCCTTCGCACCGCGCGATGAGCAGGCGCAGCGCAAGCACACCTTCAAGATGGCTAAGCTCGCCGACGTCGAGGCCGGCGGCTCGGCGCACGCCACCGGATGGGGTGGCGACTGTGGCCTCTTCCACGAGCTCGGCGTCGAGGTCCTTCTCAAAGTTCTCGAGCATTGCCCGCTCCACTCGCGCCTCGTGCTTACCGAGTTCACCAACAAGTCGTTCCGCATGATGCGCTTCGAGCCCGAGCTCTTCTCGACGCTACGGCTGCACCACTTTGACAGCATCAAGCTCACGGCGCAGCTCGCGTGCGCGACAGCAAAGCGGTCTAGCACCGACGTGATCTTCTGCCCGGCATCACACTTTGCCATTCTGCTTCAGGCGAAGCAGAACGTGGTGCGTCACCTCTCTTTCACGAGTGGCTACACGCCGCTCACGGCCATCAAGGCCTCGATCAAGCTTGTCGGCGCGCGGCTAGCCTCGCTCTCTTTGCGTGGGGAGGGAAACGTAAACGCGCTCACGATCACGGAGGTCGGCAAGCATTGCACGAATCTGACGTACCTGGACCTCAACTGCGGCGGCAAGTGGCCCAAGTCGCTAGGCGCCGACCGCTCGTCACAGAGCAAGGACGAGCAAGCGCTCATTGCCGCGGTGCGCGGCATGAAGGGGCTCAAGACGCTCCGCCTCCCGCCCTTCCAGATCATGTCCACCTTCATTGGCGACTGGGGCTTCGTCAAAGCCACCTCGGTTTATAAGGACCCTGAGACTGAGGAGGAGCATCTGGAGGAGCGGGTGAGCGTCGACGATCACGACTTCGGGGACGGCACGGAGGGCAATCTGACCTTCATGGATGCCTCGACCTTCGAGGAACCTCCATGGGGCTCGCACGCAGCCTACCTGCGACAGCTGCAGAGTGTGCTGCCACGCGGTTGCAAGCTGACCAACAATGGGCGGTGGGGGGCCGCCGGCGGCATGATTGCCTCCTCCTGGGGCACGCCGACCGTTGAGGGCGCAGCGGAATGGAACATCTTCGGTGCCAACTCGTACAAGCAACTCTCGAGCACGAGCGAACATGTTCGCCTGGGTCGGACTGTCGAAGGGTCAGACGGATCGACCATCATCAACGGCCTCGTGAAGACGGTCTACCTGCAATGCGGCGACCCTGCGGATCTCTTGGCCAATGGGATTGAGCCTAAGCGCTTCTACACGAGCCTCGCGGCTTGGAAAGCAGCCAACCCCGAGCCCAAGGAGCCAAAGCCCCTCGGCGCGGTCATTGAGACGTGAGGATGAGAGCTGAGCGTCACACTGAGCTGGCGACGTGCCCTTGGCCTTGTGGGCCTTGGGGCAGCGAGCGCAGACAGACAGAATCGATACGGACTCGACGACTCGATCGAGCAGACGGGAGAGAGAGATAAAGAACAGCCGGGTGTAGGGCGCGTGGTGAGTATACATGAGTGCTCCACGGCCCTTTGAAAGCCTCGGTCGCGGTCGGAGTTTAGTCGGAGTTTGCTCCAGTGCAGCGTTGACGCGGCGCCGCTTGAAGCGGCGATCGTAAGGACGTGGTGCGAGATTTCGCGGCGAGATTTCAAGAACATGCGCTCGGTTTCGGCTCCTCACCTCTGTGCGGGCACTGAGTGGGTTATGCTGCTTGTCCCAGTTATCGCGGTGGTGGTGGCAGCTCTTTCCTCTGCTGCTCCGAAGCGTGGGCACATCTTCGTGCTCAACAGCGACGTGCGCTACATCGCATGCGATGCGTGGCTCTGCCCTGTGGACGAGTCCATGGTGGTCAATCCCCTCTGGCAAATATCGAGTCGTGAAATCCCGCCGCGGCCGTCCGGCTGGGGCCTTGATGAGCATCGCTGCATTCGATGCCGTCCCAAGATGGAGCAGGTGCGCGAGTCTTCGCGAGGCTACGAGCATCCGCAGCCGTACCTGGCGCTCGCACTTGGAGGCTTGCCGTTGGATCAGCTGGCGACAACGTTGCGATCCTTCCTCGCGCAGGTCGCGCAAGACCTGGAGGCTGTTCCGTCGCGCTTCGGTAGGGCACTTCCGCTTGTGGCGTTACCCGTCTTTGGCGCAGGCTTCATGGTGCCGAAGCTGGAGGACGCGCTCACGGGCGACGATAACACCGGCTCCATCATGCTGATGATGTTGAGTGAGCTGGATGCATTCACGAAGACGCATGCGATTGACGTAGCCCTGTGCACGGTCGACCAGGCGGCCTTCGGCGCGGCTCACCTCGCGCGGCGGCAGCTTCTCGGAGACAAGCTCTCCGAGAACCATCTCAACATGTTCAGCATGCTTTGGCGCCTCAAACCCCCGGCCGACATTACGGACCCCGCCCGGTTCCACAGCGAGGTGGAGCGGCTGGCCGATCGCTTCCTGGACGGGCAGGTGTCGCTCTTCCTCGGCGCGGGCGTCTCGATCAACGCGGGCCTGCCCTCGTGGAAGCAGCTGCTCGACCGCCTCGGTGCGGAGCTGGGCTTTCTCGCAACGGAACGCGAGGCGTTGTCGCAGCTCAATCCTCTCGAGGCTGCTTCGGTCTGCTCGTCGCGTGCGGGAGGCGACGGGCCGCTCAAGGCGCGCTGCGCCCGGATCCTCGCGTCGGCCAAGCGCTACTCGCTCCAGCACGCGCTCCTCGCCGGGCTGCCCTTCCGCGGCTGCGTCACGACCAACTATGATGAGCTCTTCGAGACGGCTGTGAAGGTCGCCGGCCACGATATGACGATGTTGCCCGCCGGCGCCGGCTCCGTGCGCGACCTATGGTGCCTCAAGCTGCACGGCACCTGCTCGCGGCCCGAATCCATCGTGCTCACGCGCCACGACTACGCACGCTTCTCGAAGGAACAGGCGGCGAGCGAGGCCGTGCTGCAGGCGCTGCTGATGACGCAGCACGTCCTCTTCGTCGGCTTCTCGATGCGCGACGAGAACTGGTGCCGGATCGTCGAGACGGTGCGTAGTGCCCTTGGAGCGGCCTCGTCCGACGAAGGGAATACTGCCGACCCTACCGCGCGAGGTGGTAACGAGGCCGTCTCGTATGACTCCACCGCGGGTGGCGCCGTCGATGGCTGCAGCGGCAGCGCCGCCAGCGCGGCCGACGCCGACAAGCAGGCTGAGAAGCAGGAATTTCCTGCCCTAGGTACCATGCTACCTCTCGAGTGCGACTCGCTGTTTGACTCCCTTTGGACGGCGGGAGAGCGCCCTCTCCTACACGTCACTGCCATCAGCGAGCTCTTCAGTACAGCGGGCCCCTCGGACCCGACTCCGCGCTGGTCGCACGAGGCGTCGAGGTTGTCGCATGTGGCGGTGCTTGCACGGGAGCTCGAGATCTTCCTCGATCACGTGGCCTCAGCGGTGGAGGGGCGGCAGTGCCGCATCCTCCTCAATTCCAAGTACACTCCACTCCTCTCGCCGCGCTCCTTTGTGCTCGCGGCAGCGCTCAATACCTTCCTCAGCACGCTGCCCGCCGAGGCCAAGAAGGCGGGGCCCTTCCGTCAGATGCTGCTCCCGATGCTGCTGAGCATGGGGTTGCGCACGCAGGCGGCGAGGGAGCTCTGCGATGACCCCAGGATAGAGGGGCCGTACCGACGCCGCCTGGGCCGGCTGCTCGAGTGCATGGAGGAGGGGGCTGACGCGCGCCGGCGGCGGAGAGGAAGAGCGCCAAAGATCCTCTCTTAGGGAGGAAGAGGAGGTCGCTCGGGGTCGTGGCACGCGGGAGACAAACGGGGTGAGAAACTTTGTTGGTTGACGATTAAAGAGCACTGCATCTCCGTCAATAAAAAAACAATCCGAAAATGGAAAGCAGCCATAGAAAAAGTCCTCGGCATGCAAAAGCATCACACGTGTGCCCTGAGCGCCACAGATGCGGGGTAGTGCGAGTCGAGAGAGCCCGCCGCCCTTAAACCCCGCCACTGTGTTGAACGCAATACACTGGCTGCTTCGGCCGCTGCTGGTGCCCATCACTACTCCTCAGCTGGCAGGCGGGGTTACCTCTCCGGCCGAGAGCAGGTCAACGAGTGCACGCAGCGAATCGCCCATATCCATAGTGCAAGGTGTCCTCTCTGGGCATGTGGATGTGCTCGTGCAGCTGGCGAGGTTCATTGACGTGGACTTTGCCTTCGTCGGCTGGTTTCGGCTGCGAGTCTCGGTGCATGTGGGGACCTCAAGCACGGCTCCGCGGGCGCAGCTCGTCGCACGCTACCGCCGCGGCACTGGCCGTGCGCACACCGCCGATAACGACGGTCCGAGCCGAGGGCCGAACGAGTATGTGAGCCGCTGGATCGCCGCGCCCATGGCATCGGCCGAGGTGCTCAACGAGGCCCTCCTCTTTCGCGTCGCTCTCGAGGAAGTCGCCCTCCCCGCTGACAGTGCTGCACGTTGGGTGCAGTTGCCGTCGGTGCCGCCGATCGTGGTACGCGTCGTGTGTGAGGGCGTCGAGGACCCCGAGGCCGCAAGCGCTGTCTTTGAGCTGCGCCGGCGCTGTCAGTCGGCCGACTTTATGCCGATTGGCGATGGGCGGGGGGTGGCAGACTTGGACGATGACACGCTCGCGGCGTCGATTGCGCCGTCGGAGGCGATCCCAAAGCGCACCATCTCGCAGGCGCGCCACCGGATCACGGCGCGGCGCCCCTCGCATGTCTTCGTGCAGTGCGTGTTGCAGGACAAGCACGACGGCCTCTCCGCCCTGGAGCTGTGCGTGCACACGAGCGGAGTGGGTTACCACATACGCCACTCGACGGCGAGCCTCAGCCTCTCCAGGCAGTCGTCCGCGGAGGAGGCGCCCAGTCCGCTCGCGCTCACGGGCAACGGCAGCGTCGTCCTCTCCAGGCAGCAAAGTCCCTTGACTCCTCACTCCTCCGCGTACGCCCGCGCCCGCATTGCCGGTGCTCCACAAGGCGGCTTTGAAGTTGACGGGCCGGGGAGCCTCGAGATGAGGACAAGCCTCGAGAACGCTCCTGGAGAACGCTCGACTACGGCGCGGGCCCCTGTGGCGGGTGCCAAGGTTCTGCCGCCCGCACCGGCACTGTGGGAGGGCGCGGCGTCCTTGGAGTTGGCGCTCGATCGAGCCCCGCAGCTGCACGGCGCGCTGCTGGCACCGCTGCGTGCATGCGCTCACGACCTTCGCGAGTCGGTCCGGACTATCAACCCCGAGGCACCGCATTTGGAGTTGAGTGCGCTCGTGGCAGCGGCGGCGGCGAGCATTGGGCCGCCGCCGCCGCCGCCGCGCATCGGGGCGCTCTCGCCGCCGCCGCCGTCCTCTCCGCCCAAGGGAGATCGTGCTCGAGATCGTGCTCGAGATCTCCCTTGGACGGAGAGGCTGCCGATCCCACCGTCCTCTCGACGCGTCGTCCCGGGCGCCGCCCCGGAGTACCCGCCGGGGGGGTCGCGTGTGGTCATCGAGAGCGGGCTGGTCGAGGCGAACTTGTACGAGAATCGGCTGCGAGAGCTCTGGGCGGCTGGCGCGGATGCCTCGAGCGCGTGGGCGGTGATCGTCGTGGCGATGTGCTCCGTCCCAATCTGCACCCTTGCCGAGTGGTTCGCTAAGGGCCAACACCGCATCGACATGGCGCACACGGGCCGGCATCTGCTCTCCCGTCGCTTCATGTTTGAGCACCGTGACGCGCCGATGCTCACGCCGCCGCCGCTCGAGCCGCAGGCGCTCGCGGTCGCTCTGGAGGGTTTCCCTGACGACGAGCCCCTCTCCCCAGGAGCCATAGCGGGCGTGCTCGGCAAGAAGCGGCCCGAGCGATGGCAGGCCGTCGCGCCGCCGGTGCTCGACGAGGCGCAGCCGACACTTGTGGAGGATGCGTACGAGCCACGACCGCACGGAGGGGACGAGAGCCATACCACGCAGCCCGAGCGCCGTCCCGAGCAGCTGCGACTCGCGGCGGGCTTGCTGCGTGAGCGGCATGAGCAGTTGCTCGGGACGGCGCTCACGCATGAGCAGTTGCACCGCGAGGGCGGCGCCGCGCCGGCGGCTTCTCAGCCGCCGCCGCGGGCGACGCGTGGTACCAACATCGACCCGGACAACGACCGCAGCACCAGCACGCTCGCGGGCGCCGTCGCGGGCGCCATCACGGGCGCCGCGACCGCCGCAGATACGGTAGAGCTACCCACCCCCTTCTACGGCTCCTCGAGTTGGAAAGGAATGGAGCTCGCTGCCTCGGTGGCCGAGGCCGCCAAGCTCAAGCGGGTTCCTTCCTCAACCGAAGCTAGCAGCGCGGCCCCGTCCCAAGCGCCGCAGCGCCGGCCGTCGGCGCGGCCGCGGCGGCGCAAGTGTAACAACCTGATCGTGCTCATTCACGGCTACGCGGGCTCTGCCTTCGATATGCGCCTCCTGTGCTCCTACCTGCAGCTGCAACTGCCGCGCGTGGCCTTTTTGATCTCCCAGGCGAACTCGAAAGGGACCAACACGCCGATTGAGACGTTTGCGGAGCGGCTGGCGATGGAGGTGGACGACTTTATCAGCAGCGCGCGCGAGAAGCTCGAGCTCCAGCACATCTCTTTCATCGCCTTCTCGATCGGGGGATGCGTGCTCAGTGCGGCGCTCAACCTGCCGCACATGCGCAAGTACCTCCCCTTTCTGCACACGCTCTGCGCGATCTCGTGCCCTCTCCTTGGCTTACTCGTGCCGAGCGACTCGTACATGGTCGCCTCGGGCCTCTGGTTCATGGCCAACGTGGCGGGCGACGTGACTCTGAAGGAGATCTCGATGGTGGACGGGCAAGCCTCGGGCAACCACGCGCTGCTCCGCTTGAATGCCAAGGGGCGCTTCCCGCGCTTCAAGCACGTGCTGCTCATTGGCTCCACGCAGGACCTCTTTGTGCCGCTCTACTCGAGCCATATGCAGCCGCCGGGCCACCTGCCGGAGAGCGATCCGCGCCGGCAGGCCATTGCGCGCATGGCCGAGAACGCCCTGAGCTCACTCAGCGGTGCATCGCTGCGGCGCATCGCCGTTACGTTCCATCAGCAGACCGGTGTTGATGCGATCGGGCGCGCCGTCCACGTCATGTTCCTCGAGAACGTGCCCTTCCTGCGCCTGCTCTCGCTGCGCTATGCGCATTTCTTCCAGGCCGATGAGGAGGAGGTCAGCGTCAACCTCTGACGTGCACAGCCCCGTGGTCTTCTTTGGATGCCCTGAGCTGGAATCGGAGAGCGCCAATCGCGTCGGCAGAGGGCGCGACTCCTTTGTAATACGGTGCGGGACGGGGGCCTTCCTCTCTCGCGCATGCTTACTCGTTATACTGGCATGGCGCATGTGGCTGGACTCGAGTCGTTATCGGGACGTTGGGCGGTCTGGCATGAATCCAAACGCTCAGTTACTTCGCGCTCGGTTTCTGTCGTGTGTTCGAGAGGGGGCCAATCTTGAAATTGATTTCGTTCCGTTCTTATATTTGCTTCGGTGGTGTGACTGTGATTATGTGTCTCATTTCGAGAGTCCAGTTTACGTGTGGTGTGAAGTCTCTGTGATTGAGAGAAAACATGCTCAACCTGCTCCTGCCGACCACCTCCATCATGGCGCTGCTCCCAAGCCCACCGTTGCAGATGCAACGCGCGTACACGCACTCCACAAGGCTTTCCATCCCCGCAGCGGCTGAGGACGATCGCGCACCGGCGGTGCTGCGTCTCGCACTCCAAGGCACCCCCGTGGCCGCTGCGCTGGCTGTTGGCACGCCGCTGTTTGCGCTACTGTATGTGCCACTCGCTGTGCTGGGCCGTGCGGCGGAGGCGCCTCCGGCGGCCGCACTGGCTTCGGCGACATTACTGTACGCGGCGTGCGCAACGCTCAGCGATGGAAATGCGGCTGGCATTCAGCCGCTGCTCGAGACTGTCGCCATCAGCCTTATCTGCTCCGCTGGGCTGTTGGCTATTGGCGAGGATGCCGAAGCCGAAGTGTTGCAGAGCGAGACTCAGGTTACGCCGTTGGACGACTGGGATCGCCGGTTGCAAGATAGGCAGCGAAAGTGAGATAGTTCTGGCTTGGTTTCGTTTTACGCCGTCCAGCTGAACAGTAGGATAAGCAGAAGCAATGGGATCCACAAAGATGAAAATATAGCTCCGTATTATATAGTCGCGCCCCACTATGTTGAAACACCATAGGGTAATTACCTGCGTGTGTCGCAGTTGGACGCTTGCGAGTTGCGACCGTCGGTGGAAGTGTTACCCTTGATCCCTCATCCTGCTGCTGGTGAGCCTGGTGCTGCTTTCCCGTTTCATAGACTGAATTCTTTTCAGGACGACGGTATATGTGATGTTGCCATGTTCCCTCCACCACACCGTTGACCCGGGATGTGCCGCGGACTCTGAATCGGTGACGGACTCTGAATCGGTGACGGTGTGTGTCCCGTGTGTGTCCCGTGTGTGTCCGGGGCTCCCCCCGGTGTCTTTTTACCGGGTCTGTCCCGGCTCCCCGGTGTTTTTGAACCGGTGTTTTTACGATGTGCGTCGGCTGTTCGTAAGAAAAAAAAGGGTTCACGAGATCGTTCACGAGAGGCCAGATGAACAGGAAGGAGCGTCGACTGGCCCTGAGGGCCACTGCCACTGCCACTGCCACTGAGGGCTCCGCGCTGCCGCCGCTTGCCACAGCGCGCTCTGTGCCGCCGGCCGCAGCCGCCGAGGCCGTCGGCGCCAATCGCAAAGGTGGCGGACCATCCGCGCACTCCCGGGTCGTCGAATTCAACAAGCGCATCCACGCTCTCGGCCGTGAGCGCAAGCTTGGCGCAGCATTCACGTGCTTCGAGGAGCTGCTTGCCGAAGGGCTGAAGCCTACCGCGGTGACATTCAACGTGCTGATTGGTGTCGCGGCCAAGTGCGGTGACAACGGCCGCGCTGCCACGCTTCTTGCCGACATGCGCAGCCGCAGCTTAATGCCCACCGCCACGACGTACGCTGCAGTGGTCAACGGGCTGTGCCTCACCGGAGAGCTGCAGGCCGCCGAGGCGACGCTTGTGAGCGCCGTCGAGCAGCTGCACACAGTGCCGGACTTGCGCAGCTGCAAAGCGTATCTGCGCGCGTGCCTGGTGTGGGGCGACGTTGAGCGGGTGGAGCCGTTCGTCGATCGGATGCTATCCGAGTGGAGCGTGCCCCTCGACGCGGCGAGCGCCGACTACGCGGGCCGGTGCCTGTGCATGGGCCTACGCGTCGAGGCGGCGGAGGCGCTGCTGGCGCGCCAGCCACAGCTCACGCCATCGGTCGCGCTGCACCTCGCCTTCGCCACGGCACATGCCGCACGGCTCGAGTGGTCCCGCGCTGCCGCACGGCTGCGCAGCGCGTCGGCGCGTCTCGAGGAGGGCGCCGAGACGGCACTCTATGAAGACCGCGATGAGCAGTCCACCGAGGGGTGGCAACAGCAAGCCTTCCTGCAGCATCGGGAGGCGGAGTCGAGACGTGAGCTCGAGCGCCTCACACAGCTGCTCGCGGCAGGCGGGTACTCGCTCGACGCGCCGCCTGGCCGCGGGCCCGCCGACGCGCCGGCGACAGCGCCGGCGACAGCGCGTGCTGTGGCGGACGGCGATGAGGATGAGGTGCGGCCGACGAAGCGGCGCAAGCGTGGCGCCGCTTCGGACGGTGAGGCGGCTTCGACCGCCGCCGTCAGCAGCAGCGGCGGCGACGGCGACAAGCCGAGCACGGCTGAGCTGCGCCGCCACCTGCGGCAGACTGAGGCACTGTACGCACGCGTCGTACTTGTGAGTCAAAGTACTGCGAAGCTAGCTGCCACGCCGCTCGCCGAGCAGCCACCCGCCTATGGCCAGACACCTAAGGCGCTGCGCCGGTGGCGCCTCGCCGCCTTGCTCACCACACGCCTCGACCGGCTCGGCTTGGGCACTCTGCAGGCGCTGTGTGCGCGCGCGGACGACGGCGCCGTCGCCAAGAGCGAGCGGCGAGTGCTCAAGCGGGCAAAGCGGGCAGTCAATTCCAAATGCCAGGTGCGCTGGGCGACCGATATCTTTGGCGGCGGCGCAGGCGGAGGCGGCGCGGCAAGGCCCATCCATCTCGAAATCGGCTCGGGCAGCGGCGAATGGGTGGCAGCGCAGGCGCGCACGGCGCCACATGTCAATTGGGTCGCCAGCGAGCTCCGGGGCGACCGCATCCACCAAATCTTCGATAGGCTTCGAACTGAGTCTCTCCCCAATCTCGCCGTGCTCGGGGGTGATGCCGCACTCGCGTTACGCCACCATGTACGCCCTCGCTCCTTTTCAAGCATTTGGGTCACTTTTCCAGAGCCGCCGGCCGACCACGACGACGGCACCGGCTATCTGCTCGGGGCGCCATTTTTGCGGGACGCGCTGCTGGCGCTCGTGGCCGACGGGCGGCTGCTCATCATCTCGGACAACCTCGAGTTGCTCGACCGTGTCGCGCACACCCTCCTCGATATGCGCCAACACAGCGCCGCGGGCGCGAGCGCCTTCCGTGCCGCCTCGGGCACCGCGAGCGGCGCGCAGGCGATCAAGGCTAGGATCGGCCCGGCGGGCTGCCAGCTGGTCAACGAAGGGTGGCCCGCCGGGTTTGGCGACGGAGGCGCCTCATACTTTGATCGGCTCTGGGCGAGCCGTGCCAAGCAGCGCCGCTTCTATATTGAGGTGCGGCGGCCGAGCTAGGCGTCGACGACGGTATACTAAGTTCTCGGCGCCGTGAAATAAACACACCTCTTATGAGCGGAACTATATGACGTGACCGTGGAGCCCCGTCTACGGTCTACGCACTACGGTGTGTGTATCCTTGATACACATCGCTTGCGCATGCGGCTTGGACGCGAACGACCCCGCGCCTCGCCGGACGCCGCGTCGCGGGGCCGGGCGAGCGCATGCAACTCGACCCCTCATTGGCTGTGTGTATATAGGCACGGTGAGTCTCGAATCGAAAGGCTAAAGTGCCCCATGATGCTCCTCTTCCGTGGCTTCTGCACATCGCGGTCCGGACTGTGAGGCTGCCACGTCAGTCATACAGTGAGAGCCCCCTCGGCTTCGTCGCGGGTAGAGAACTGGGCGAGTTGTCCACCACATCCAGTACGACCGCGCCGGACGGAGGCGCCGCTACCACCACAGGAGGCGGCGGCAGCGGCGCTGGCGGCGGCGGCGGGGGAGGAGCTGGCGGCGGCGGGGCTGGCGGCGGCGGGGCTGGCGGCGGCGGGGCTGGCGGCGCCGCGGGCGGCGGGGCTGGCGGCGCCGCGGGCGGCGCGGGCGTCGCTACGGCGGGCATCACACGCAGCGACGACCTCAGAGGTGTAGAAGCAGCGCTCGCCGGGGCCATCGCATACTGCGGCAACGAGATCGACTCTCCGAACACCGAGCGCTGCAGCATCGCGAGGGACTGAGCTCCTACGGCGGTCACCGGCTGCAGCATCGCGAGGGACTGAGAGCCAACGGCGGTCACCGCACCCACCGCGCGATCGGAGAGGTCGACCACGAGCTGCCCCAGTCCCGACTGCTCGATGAGCGGCGTGGCCAGCAGGCGCATCTGCATGGATACGTAGCCTGCCTGATAGAGCACCGCTGGCATCCGCTCTTTCATACGGGCGAGGCAGCGTAGCATGAGCGCGATGGTGATGTTCACGAGCGCGATCGCGGCAAAGAGCGCCGCCATGGGCAGCTGCAGCGTGCTCTGGGCCGCCATCCGCCAGCGCTGCCGGACGCCCTCTGTGACAATCTCCCTGACCATTTCGAGGCGAGTCTGTCCTCCGTCCATCGGCAGAGCCGAGAGCCGCCGGAAGGTGCTCGGGATTTGGGAGGCGGCGCTCGCGGCGTCCTCGGTGAAGGAGGCAAGGCGCCCGTGCGTCGACTCCACACACGACGAGGAGAGCTCCATGAGCCCGTCGCTCATCTCATCCAGTGAGAGGCTGCCGAGCAGCGACACCGCCTCGAGCACGCTCGCCGTCGCGCGCATGAGCACGCCGGCGCCGCGGCCGGCCGTGTAGCTGCTGCCGTCGTCGCTGTTGCTGCTGCCGCCGGAGGCGGCGGTGGCGGCTGGGTCGGCGGCAATCGCCGAGGGGGCCACGGAGGAGCTGCCCGAGGCAACGGAGGACGAGCGAAGGTTGACGAGGGGAGGACTCAGAGGGATGTCCACCACCACCTGCTGACTCGCACCGTCGCCGCGGCCGTCGCCGGCCTTCGCCAGAGCGGCGGACGGACGCGGCATTTGAGGCGGCGCGGCGGTGCCCGTAGCGGAGGGCTCAGGCAAGGGCTCTGGCGGCCGCGGGGCGACATGGATCGCCGAGGATGCGGCCGCGCTCGTCGCCTGCCGCAGCTGGTCGGAGGCTACGCGTGCGAGCGAGACGGCGGCCGCCGCATCCGCGAGCCAGTCCGGCTCGTCGTCCGCCTCTATCTCCCCGGCAGAGGCACTCATCAGCTTGGTGAGACTCGCCTCCACTTCCTCGAGCGCCGCGCGGGCCTCCGCCGCCTCGGCCAACGCACTCTCATGCGACCGGCCACCTGCAGCTACTGTGGATGCCACCTCGTCACGCGTCGCGTTCAAATGCGCGAGCGCAGCCGAGTGCGTGCTGCTTAGCGAAGAACTCATCTGACGTGCTTCTTCGCCTGTGCCCCGACTCAGCCAGCTTGGTACCCCATCAGACCGCGGAGAGTCGTTTCCAGAAGCCATCCTCGAAATTCCGGGTGGTGGGTCCCTGAGGAAGAGATCCAGGGATGAGTCGCGAGAGAAGGGCGCCGCATCGTCAGCAGAAGAGCGCGACGGCGTGACAGGCGACTCCATCGTCGCGTCCGCGAGGCGTGCGGCTTCGCGCCACATGCACAAAAAGCGGTCCCGATCGATCGATCGCAAGTTCACTTCGTTAGAAGTTTACCCGTACACTCGCAGCACTCGCCGCTGCTCGCGAGGTGCAACTCACACCACGCTCACAGACACGGATCAGAGTCGCCATACCGTGGCGGAACATAAAGTCGGCGATCTTCACAGTCAGTCTTTTACACCGGTCCTTCACAGATAAAAACGATACTACCGCATTAGGTACACAGTACCCACATGCGTAAAGTACTGGTGCAACTGTACAAACACACGCAATCAAATATGCGCATGCCCGATGACAAACAGACAAACACCCACCCACAAAAGTCTCAGGAGACTCAGAGTGCACGTGCGGCCACACACACTTGTGCCTTGCTCCATAGGGCTGAGGGCACGCCCACCTTACCATCGACCCACGAGCATGTCCATGACCATAACCATAGAGAAATTATGGCTCGCTTTTTACTGCATCACACGATCGATCGCCGCCGCTCGGCGAGGAACGCCTCGATGGCGACGCGTCGGCGCGTCAGGAGCGGCAACGGGATGCGCGTGCTGGTGCTCCGATCGATGGTTGTTCCGATCGTCAGCGCTGCATCGTTGAGGTGGAGGCGCTCTAGCGCCAAAAAGCGATGTAGCGCGCTGAGCGTCTGCACGGCATGGCTATGGCCGACTTGGCGCCAGTACTGATTGGCGTGCTGTGTGAGCGCAGCAATCTCTGCCGCGCGGACGGCCGCGGCCTGGCGTTCGGACTCCACCTTGGCTTTTTGGGCAGAAATGGCCGCGGCGGCGGCGCGGCGTGGCGCAGCGACCCGCGCCTCCCACTCCTCGACCGCACTTAGGTGGTGAACTTGCTTGGATTGCGGCGGAGGCGGGGCGGCAACGCCGATTGAGGCGTCCTTTGTGGCAGCAAGCTCGCCACTGACGATGGGCTGATTAGGCTCCCGCTTTGACAAAGGCTCGCGGCACTGTGGAGTTGCCACTGGAGATTCTGCACCTGCATCTAGGGAAACTTGTTCTCGTATCCATGCTGAAGGCGGTGCCTGCGCACCATGGATCTTCGCGCGCGAGGTCAGTCGTGTGGCCAACCGACTGTCTCGATGCGGGCGACGGCATGACGTGGGCGCTGGTGCTGGCGCTGTCGGCTGCTTTGGCGTGAGCTCCGCCGCTCGCTGAAGCAAGTGAGGCTCTTCCCAGCTTGGGAGTGCATTCTGGACATCGAACTCACGAGATCGACGAGCGGGACCGCGTGTCGGAGAGGGCAGCCGCGAGGCACATAGCGAAGCCGGAGCTGAGAGAAGACCGCGGCGCAATGGTGAGGACGCTCGCGAGGGTGCTCGCGAGGGTACTTGTGATACGGGAGCTGATGTGAACATTGAGAACGATGCAGCCTGCCAACTGACGGCTTGCTGCGGCTGCTCCAGGCGGACGGACGGGCGAGCGGGCTCGGAGGCGGCGCCGCCGTTGGCGCGGGGCCGAATGCGGCAAAAAGACAAAAGAGGCGAAGGCGAGCGCGCGCCACAGGCACACCCTCTACAAAAGTACATGGACGAGTTCTGTTTCGGTAAGTAATGCCCTCTTACATATTGACATGACTGACTTTTCTATTGTGAATTCACAATGAACACACGCCTGACACTGTACTCCACGGGACGAGTGTGCTTCGAATTGGTGTTGGGTTTGGTGGTGGAGCCGGAGCCGTATAGCCGCGCCAACACACAATACATGTCGGACGACGAGGCCGATGATCAAGGTGCGGCGCTTGCTGACGCGTATGCCGATGAATTCGAAGAGGAGGACGACAAGTTCAATTCGCTCGCTCCGAAGGGAAAGAAGCTCAAGACGGTCGGCAAGCTGCGGGAGGAGAAAAGCAAGCAGGCTTGGTGTTTGGTGGTGAAGATGAAATTCAAGGATTATAGCAAGGTGATCAAGCTCAAGGATATCTTCGAGGAGTATGCTGCGTGGATCCAGGTGAACGAGCCGACCACCCTTGCATATCAGCTCATGACCTCTGACAAGGACCCACTCGTGGTGACGCTCTTCGAGCGCTACACCGACAAGGACACGGCCTACGCCAAGGTGCACAAGGGCTCGGAAGCATTTGCAAAATTCCGCCCGGCGCTCGCGGCTTTGGAGCCCGATATGGACGGCCATTCGTACTTTGAGGGCAACGGGTTCATGGCACGCTCTGAGATTTGATGCGCACAAGATGATGAGCTACTTTAGAATCGTCGGTAGGGTGCGGTTTTAGATCGATGTTTTCTATGCTGGTGTTTTATTTCACAGGAGGTCGTGAAATCACACACCCTCCTGCAAAATCCGGGAATCCGAAGAAACTCCCTGTGTGAATGATCGGTTTTGATCGGTTCGCGTTCGCGGATCCGTTCGCACTTATCCACTTAAGATCCGGCACGGGGCGCCACCGCGCACCGGTCCGGCGTCCGCCCGCGCCGCCCCGCTCGCAGCAAGAGCGACCAGCATGCCGCCCAGCCGGAGCGCAGTCAAAGCCAGGAATAAATGCGGGATGCGCGCGAGGAGGCCCGTGGGACCACTCCAGCGTGCGGTACATATGTCGATATGAGATGTGTCAGCTGCGGATTTGTGCGGGTGTCATCTAAGTGTCATCTCGTGCAGAGTGATGTCATCATGGCCTTGTTGAGCTTTGTTTTTTTACGTGTGGAATTGTTTTGAATAATTGGGAGTTTTGTTAGAGTTTTGTATGATTAGCTAGACGACGACCACGACGTTTCGAGCCGCGGCGTTCTTTGTCTTAATTTGATGGATGATGGTTGATGCTGAGTGTGTGCTGGAGGCGACGTTTTTAACAAAATCAGACGATTAACAGACGATCTCGTCTGGCATCTGCTATTTGAATTTGTATCCGCGTCGGCTTCGCGTCGCGTTATACCTCTCACTTTCGTCTTTGGGGAGGCCAGTGTTTGTAATCTCTCACTCCTCCCCTCCCTACCCCTCCCCGGCTCCGCTCGGGCCTGTTTTTCACGACTCAGAGAGTTCAGATGCGCGGTGGGTCTCCGATCGTTCTAAGATTCACCCTCGGCGCAGTCCCCCCTCCGTAGGAGGGCGATAGGGCGATACGCTGCTTTTACCGAAGGCCAAGGTTCAACAGTCTCACCCATCCCGCACATCGTCGTATCCACGATCCACGTTCAGTCGAAGCGCTTCGCGCACGAAAGGGTCGTGCACTTGTTCATCCTCGTCGAATCGAAAGGCTGATATGGACTCGAGCTCGCAGCTGAATGCTCCGCCCTCACCGTCGGCGAGCAGCAAACCCACGTGCGTGAGCCTGTTCAGATTCATCGGTGGCGGCCTTGAGCTCTGCACGCACCCACGCCACGTGAGGGCGAAGGCACCCCACGGGATGCGCACCTCGAGCAGCTCGGGCTGGTGCGGCTCAGGCGCGCGGGCGCCGCGCAGAAACGGCCGAATGGACGTCTGATACAGATCGTCGGTCCGGTCGTCGCCGAGGATGCTGTCGGCACGCACGTTGAGGACATATCCGCGCGCATCTGGACGCAACCGTAAGCTCAGCCCGTGGAAATCGTAGAGTGAGGGCCAGCCGTCCACCTCGCTCACAGCTGTGCGCATGGCGCAAAAGCCGGTTTTCGAAGCGAGCTTCCCTTGGTCGCTTCGTTGCTGCCTTTGCCGCTGCACATCAGCCTCGAGCTCAATGCTCCCCGAAAAGACCGCCGTCGAGGCGCTCGTTGGGACCAAGCTGCACTTGGAGAAGCCGCCGATGGATGTGTCCGACTGCAGTTGCCACCGACCAAGATCCTTTTCCGCAAAATGTATGAGTGGCACGCGCGTCGGTAGCGCGCTCAGCTGCGTGCGTTCCGCTTGCACCACCTCTGCGATAACCTTGGCGGCGGCGGCTCTGAGAGCCGTGAGCATTTTTCGTTGTGAATTATAAACATTGGCTGTGAAAATGAGTCCCTCGGAGAAAAAGTCATCTGAATGTTGTTGTATAAAAACTTGACTTGAGTAGCAGAGAACGCCGTCGGCGCAGGCCTCGACACTGTAGTACCGGTACCGGTACACGTTGACGCTCCACAAGTATACGTCGCGTTTTCGGCCCGCGCGCTTGACTCTCCAAAATTTTCTCGAGAGTGCCCATGGAGCCAAATTAGTCGTCCCATCTCCCATGGCCATGCCATTCAATGACATCTAGTCGCACCGTCGTTGTACTCAGATGCCCAAGTCGCCTATGCTCGACGTGCCGCTCATCGGCGGTGACCTCGGTGGTTGCGGCGATGCAGCGCCACCGTCCAAGCCCAGTGCTTCCTCGCCGCCGCGGCCACCAGACCGATTCGTGAGCCCTTTGGGCACGCTGATGAGCTCCACTGCGCGCTGGATCGGTTCCTCGGCCATGAGCGCCGTCATGAGCGCATCTGCGATCCTCGGGTCGCCGAGCAGAGAGCGCCCGAGTACGAAACCGTCGTAACCGGCGCGCCGCAGCATGCGCACCTGGTCGAGTCGGCTGAGCCCGCCGCATGCAAGGCACGTCGCGTCAGGTGGCAGCAGCGGCGCCAGACCGATTGCCTGGCCAAGGATAAGCTTCCCCGTCGCGCGGTCGCGCTCGTTGATGAGCAGCAAGCCCGCACCGCATTCGGCCGCGACGGTCAGCTCGTCAGGCGTATGGATCTCGACGAGCGCCTCGAGTCCGAGCAGCGTGCACGTGTCGAGCAGCGCCGGCAAGTCGGGCAGACAGGCCGCCGCCACAAGAAGCACCGCGCGCGCGCCGTCGCATGCCGCGCGTGCAATCTGGAGAGGGTCGACGATCAAGTCCTTGGCAATGATGGGCATCGGATCATTGCCGCCGGCTGCAGACGGCAAACGCTCGCGCGCAAAGGTGCACGCGTCCTTGAGGTCCCGTGGCCTGCCGCCGTACGAGGTGAGGTCAGTGCTCACCAGCGCTCCGACGGCGCCTAGCTCCCTGACACGGACGAGCGCCTCGGTCACATCGAGCCCGGGAGCGACGCTCACCGTGGCGCCCAACCGGCCAGTGGGCGAGGTGCGCTTGAGGTCCGCGAGTATCGCGGGCCTCTCAGGCCGCCAGCCAAGCACACGGCCCAGCCCAAATGAGCCATCCTCCGCAGGGTAGCCGAGCCGCAGGCTCCAAGGACCGTCCTCGCGCGCCTCTGGCAGCTTGCGCATGAGATCGACCTCGCGGCGCTTCTCATCCACGAGCGCGGCTAGCACGCCCGGTGGCGTGTACGCCCCGAGCAGGGCGGATGCGAGCGTGAGCATGTGCAAAGCGACGTGATAGGTGTGAATGTGAATAGCGACTCTCCCAGTTCTCCGACGGCCGAGAGGTCTGCGTGCTTGCTGTGTCCCCCCTCGACGAAACGCGCCGTCGCGGTCGCATCGCGGTTTGGTCGATTGTGCTCGTCGCTCGCGTTCGCTCTTTCACTCCCGCCCGCCGGCTCGCTCGCTCCGCTCCGCTGCCCACGCGCGCGGCGCAGTTATGTTGGAATATTGCCGGCGACGCCAGCCGTCACCATGGGGACGGACACAGGCATAGATATGACAGAGCGCGGCCAAACCCCCAGTAACTTGCTCGCCATCGTTTCCGCGCTGAGCGACGACGCGGGAGGCATGCATCGTGCAATCTGCCACTCAATTGCCTCTCAAGCCTTGCGCCTGAACTCGAGACTTGCGCCTGCACTCGATCGCCTGCACTCAATACTTGTGGCCCTTGAGAATGAGCTCGCGCTCTCACTCTTCGCGCAGCTCGGCATGCTGGTGCGTTTTGGCCTTTCCCGATACGCCAATGCAAACTTCGAGCCACAAAGCGCCTTCTTCCCTGATCTTCTGGCTAACACGATCGGCTGCCTCATCATGGGTGCCGTCGCCGATGGCAAGATTGTGGGTGCCGTCCTGCGCGCGGCCGCACCGCCACCGGATGGCAGCCGTGCTATCGAGCGACTTTCTGCTGAGCTGATCCCACTCGTGCGCCGCACAGGAGCAGTCTGGGCCCCGGTGTTGCTCGGTCTGCGCACCGGATTTTGCGGCTCACTCACCTCGTTCTCGTCGTGGAACCAATCGCTCCTCGAGCTCCTCGTACAGGAAGCCAAAGTTGGAGCGGCACTCGCAGCCCTCGTGTTAGGGATTCTACTGCCGCTGGCAGGGCTCTGGCTAGGCCACCGGCTCGCTCTCTACGTGTACCTCAGACCAAACTCTCAGCCACCGCCAGTGGCATGTTTGGAGACTCAGCCGCCGCCAGTGGCACGCTTGGAGGAAGTGCTTTCGTCGTCACTGTCGCCGTCAGCAATGTCACCGACACCTCCTCTGCCGCCGCAGTCACCGGCACCACCGCCGCCGTCGTCGCTGCCGCCTTCGCCGCCTGCAGACGCTTCGCCGCATGTTCGCGTCACAATTGTTGTGCACTGGCTCATGCTGGCGTTGTTGCTCCTGGGGTTCGGCATCGCTGCCATCATGGCGTTCAGCGTCTCTCCTACCAACGGCAGCGTAAACGGCGCCAGTTTTCAAGCGTTTCGCGTCAGCATTGCTCTCGTGACAGCACCCCCAGGCGCGCTGCTACGCTGGAAGCTAGGCGCACGCCTAAATGGCAAGTGCACTCGCGCTCCTTTCGCCAATTGGCCGCTTGGTACGCTGGTCGCCAATTTGCTCGCTTCAGCAGTTCTTGGTGTGATCGCAGGCGCTTGCGCCAGTGACGCCTTCGGTCCTGTGACCGCGAGTTACGGCGCATGGTACGCTGAGGCCATGCTGCAGGGGCTCGGCCTTGGCTTCTGCGGCTGCCTTTCGACCGTCTCTACCTGGATGAACGAGGTCAGTGTCCTGCTCGCACCCACGCCGGACGCCAAGGGCGGCTACAGCTGCGGCTGCACTGCAGTCAGCTATGCGCTCGGAACTGTGGGCTTGGGGTTGGCGGTGAGCGTGCCGTGCTTTGTAGCGGTGAAGGCTGCTGGAAGCTAGGCGACTAGGTGAGGAGCGTTCCATTCGGTTCTCGCCATCGCGTACGGTACTAGCGAGTCTCGTCCGGAACGTCCCGCGGTCGGTGCAGTGCTTGGTCCTTGGACGTTGGAGCTTGCAGCTCGACATACGACAACGTGAGGCGGTGCGTCATCGGCAGACGGCACGCGGCGCACGGGTCATCAAAAGGCCTACGTAACCGCGACAGGCGAGATCGTACACATAGATAGCTAGGTAGCGATGGGTGCGAGCCGCGCTGTTAGCTGTAGATATGATCGGATGTGTTCGTCCAGTCACATACATCAAATTTTGTCTGACACCTCTCAATTCCACAGGGAAGCTACTGTACAGGGGGCAGCCGCGGCATCGCCATCTGCCTGAGAGGTTTCAAGCTTTTCAAGGCTCAAGCGCAAGCCCTGGCATGAGTCTCGCGTGAGCGGAGCAGGCACGCACCGCCCGCACGTGGTCGAAGACAGGCCGCCGCACCTGCTTTTGCAGGAAGAAAGCGCGGTTGGCACCCGCCGCCGCCTGGAGTTGGCTGAGCGCGAGGCGCCCGCTCCGCACGTTGTCCTCCACTACATCCTCGACAGCCACAGCCGAGCCCGTTTGGCTTGCTTGTCTCGGGCTCGGGCCACCGGCTCGGGCTCGGGCTACCGCGGCGCCGTAGAACTGCAACCAAGCAGCATTATCGTCGGATGGCAGCGCGGAAGCAGCTGCGCGAGAACGGTGCTTCCGTAGCCGCGGCGATAAGTAGTGCCCCTCAGCCAGATCAACGTGCATCGGCGACGAGAGCCACATCGAAGGCCGCTGGCGGTACTCCTCGGTCATGGCACTGTCATCATCTGGATCTCTCGAGCGCAAGTACGCCGTCACCTCGTCAACGGTTGCAGGAGAGCCGCTCCAACGCTTCTGACCGCCCCATGGCTCAAGATCAGCTGGTAGCAAGGAGGGCGGCGTGGGCGCATGGCGGAGTTTCGACGTCAGCGGCTCGTCCAAAAGCTCGCAGAGCGGTATTTTGTGGGCGATAGTCGAGCCGAAGTTCGATATGAGCCGCGGGTAAGCACCCTTTGGACGCTCTAGCGACGCCGAGTTTCGGAAGGACCGCATTCTTACCGGACTGAACCGGGAGGACGTGTGTGACCCTGGCCGGTAAAAAGACACCGGGGGGAGCCGGGACACACGCGGGACACAAAGAACACACGGGCGCACACGTTGACTCTGTACTCTTGTAGACAGTGACTTTACTTGACTGGCCCTCAAGCGGACTGTTGGACTGGCCGGGGGGCGCGATGTCCACATCTGACTTGTTCTGAAGTTCGAAATTTTTGTCTCTCGCAGGACTGTCGGCGGTTCGTCGGCGGAGGCTCCGGCCCGGAGGGCTCCCTCCCATCAAGGCCGCCCCTCTCCGCTCTCGCCGTCCTGGCTGCTCCGCTGACGGCGTGCTCAGGGACGGCGTGACCCGCGACACGTGTAGGGAAAGGGACGCGCGTGCCGCTCCCCCCTCTCCGCTCTCGCCTCTCGGTCTCGCTCAAATACCGGCTCTGTGTCGGCCGTCCCCGGAACACAAAGGTGAAAACACACCCGGTCGCCGGTGGCCAGAGGGGCCCCTATGAAGCTTGAAGGGCCGCCCCATATCGCCCATGACGCATCGTGAGGGGCCAGGGCTTGAGATCACATTCTCGAAGAGAGAAAAATCAAAGACAATTTACTGCCACAAGGATCAAGGTGGATGGCAGCGGTCGACTGGCAGCTATCTTCACAGTAAATTTAGTAATAGCGCCCCCATCACCCCCCGCAGGGCCCCCAAACGCCCAAACCACATCGCGTCGAGACCTCGAGACAAGTCTTTCGACGCCCTGGTCACTCAAGCACCTGATAGGTGCCACACGGAACGGGCTCAAATGCTGAACCGGCGTCCGCGCCACCGGGCAGCGCGAGCTTTTTGCGCAGCGTGAGCGTACCAGCGCCAAGGCGGGTCCCCGTCTTTTTATCCCGCCTGTGCTCGCCTTGCAGGAAAATTTCGGTGCCGGCAGGATAGCCGGCCCACTCCGTCTCAAGCTTGAGCGAGCTGAGAATGAACGGATACAGCGGTTCTTTGAAGAGTCCCCAGATCCACAGGCTGTCCTTTGGATCATCCGGGTCCTCCGACAGCTTCCACTGCAGCGTGCTCTTCTTGCGACCGCGAGCGTCGACGATCACACCGCTCGCGAGCACGCCTTCGGGAAGCGTACTCACGACACCGACGGTGCCTTGAGGAGGCTCGTATCCGGGCGTCTCATCGTAGACGATGTTGGCGATGAGCGGCAAAGCTGGCTTCATGGAGGCATCCGCAGCCTCTAATGACAATGACAACCGCCAAGTCGTTGCCGCCGTGAGCGTACGCTCGAGAGCGACGATATAGGAACGATGCGGTGCGTTCCCGCAAATCGCGCGTTTCGAAGGAGCCCAACCAGCGGTGACGGCCACGAGCAACGAAAAGCACAAGAACGATTTCTGCATGCTGTGGTGTGGCCTCGATGAGGAGAGTGAATCTGAGAATCCTGAGTGTGAAGCTCCCTCTCTTGACCGGCTCCCCCGGTGTTTTGGAACCCTGAAGACCACAGACCAGACTGGAAAAGGCGTGACGCGTTGCGATGGCGTGGGCTGTCTTCAGCACTTTCCTCTCCGCGTCAGCATTTGTCTTCAGCACTTTCCTCTCCGCGTCAGCATTCAACCCAAGAGCAGCACGATCATCAGCCTCTATGTCACTTTCCCCTTCCTCTACGGACATCCGCATCCGGCTCGTCGAACCAACGGACCTGACGCAGCTCGCTGAGCTCACCACATCAGCGCTGTTCGGCGATGCCGACCTCTTCAAGGATGGACCGCTCGTGATGGCGCAACGACAGCAGCAATTGCAAAAGAATAGGAAGGCGCTCGAGCGACGGCTTGCCTACGAAGGGACAGATAGCGAGTGCCGCTTCTTCGTGGCTGTGGAGCAGACGCCATTTGGCGATCGGATCTGCGGGAGCACCGATCTGGCAGTGAGGGTGTTCAACGCGAGCGAGCTGCGCTTCGATTTGGCGTTGAGCGACGTGCCTGAGGGCGATGGAGCATGTCGCTGGTCCCCTTACGTTGCGTCCGTAGCCGTGAATGCAGCCGATCGTCGCTGCGGGATTGGCGGGAGGCTCGTCCAGGCTGCCGAAGGCTGGGCGACGGCGGCAGGCTACGAAGAGATCATGCTGCAGGTGTCCGTCCTGAACGAGGCTGCGATTTCAATGTATGAGCAAGCGGGCTATTCGATACTCAGCAGCTTTGCGCCAGGCGAGGGTGGTGGCGGTGCCGAGCACGTGGTGCGCAAGGGTGGTCGGTGGGAGACTCAGCAGACGGGAAAGCATGTGATGAGAAAGGGACTTGGATGACATATGTTTGTAATAATGTTTGTGGTTTAGAGGTGCCGGAGGTTCAAAAACACGTACCGGTACCGGTATAACCCGCACGGGGAGGCGCTCTGGGAGCGGGTGACGGCGGGGGTGGCGGCAGTCTACTATGGCGGGCTCCAGGGTCCGGGACCGGGTCGTTGCCGGCCGGCGGGCCGGCGCGGGCGGGCGGCCTCTTTTGAGTCGGCCGCGGGGAGCGGTCGGCTCCGGGGCAGCGGCTGTTGAGTTGGCCGCGGTTTCGGTCGTCGCGCTGTCGCGCGGGTTGTGTGTTGGTGGCTTTGGATGTTGTGAGGTTCGTCTGTGTGATCCGTGTGCCTGTGCGCTCCCGTGTGTCCCGTGCGTGTCCCTTCGTGTGTCCCGGCTCCCCCCGGTGTCTTTTTACCGGTACCGGCACTGGGTAGCGGACCTTTTTGTTATGTTTTCACACTTTTCCCCAACCAACATGCTTTCGTCCCTTCCTTTGTTGGCGACTGCCGCGTCGGCCCTTCGAGGCGCGGCTCACATTGGGCTGAGGCCGTTCCCCTCCATGCGGCGTTTCGCATCCAGTGGGCCTACAGCGTCACTCGTCAGAGTCGGCTCGGTGGTCAACGTTGACTTCAGCCTCGTTGATGCAGAGACGGGCGAGGCGTTGCCATCAGAAGCGGACGTCATCGATCAGGGCAAGGTTATGTTTGTTGTAGGTGCCGGTGGGTACATCAAAGGTCTGCACTCGAGCGTGCAAAAGCTCGGCGCCGTTGGAGTCGAGCAGACCTTCACCTTGCCGCCTGCAGAGTGCTTTGGCGATTCCAACCCCGACCTTGGGCCTGTCTTCGTGCCCAAGGAGGCTGCGCCGGAGGGGTTGAAAGTGGGCGACCGCGTGAAGCTCGCCAATGGTCTCAAGGCCACCATAGTTGCTGCGGACGCATCTGGCGTCACCATCGATGCCAATAAACCGCTTTCGGGCAAATCTCTCAAGCTGAAGCTCTCTCTGAGCTCAGAGCCAAAGATGGCAGGTGAGTCCCTCAAGATGGCAACCGTGGCTGCGGGCTGCTTTTGGGGCATGGAGCTGGCCTTCCAGCGGCAGCCCGGCGTCCTCGCCACCGAGGTCGGATACGCTCAGGGCGAGGTGGACGAGCCCGACTACAAGACGGTTTGCTCTGGCTCGACGGGACATACGGAGGCAGTGCGCGTGCTGTACGACCCCGCGGTCGTTTCGTATGAGGAGCTGCTCGCGCTTTTCTGGGCGCGGCTCGGCGAGAGCCGGTACAAGCTGAACCAGGTGGGTAACGACCGCGGCACCCAGTATCGGCATGGCATCTACCCACATGATGGCGAGCAGCTGGAGGCTGCGAAAGCCTCTCTCGAGCTAGCCAAGGCCGCGGCGGATGGACAGACGATTCATACCGAGATCGAGCCGGCGAAGACGTTCTGGCGTGCGGAGGAGTACCACCAGCAGTACCTCCAAAAGGGCGGGCAGAGCGCCAAGAAACAGGCTGCGGAAACGATTCGTTGTTATGGATAGGCTGTATTCGAATGGCTCTCCAAATCAGCCGTTCACGGTCGTTCAGAGTGGCGCAGCGTTCAGAGTGCGAACAGTGATTCATGGTGGCCCCGCCAGGCGGGGTAACAGGCGGGGTATCCGAATCGCGACGCCTGTTTAACGTGTGCATCCCACACCGGACACGAACCCGACCGTCGTCGAACCGACCGCGACGGCCGCGCGTGGACCGAAAAATACCTCGCCCTCCTCGCGACCTCGGTTCCGGGCGTGGTACCGCATAGGTACCGCACGATCCGACACGGATGGGGGCCCACATGTGGACTTAGTAGAACATGGGCCATGGCGTAAATTTTCTTGCCTGCGCGACGATTCGATCGGTCCGGTGTTTCCAACCCGTAGACGCCCGGACCGTGCACCCTGCTGACGCATTCAAATCTCGGCCACTGCCGCATCGCACACACTTCGCGTCCTATCGGCTTCAGCACGAGAATCATTTAACTGCACGCGGAGTCCGCGCCCGAGTACGAACAGGTGAACGCGCGGGGCTCTTGAGCTGCATGCCCTTGGCCACCGACTTTGGCGCCGCTGGACTCTTGGCAGCGCGGTTGGCGCGTCCGCTGGGCGTGGGCGCGAGCGCAGGTGCTTCTGCAATCTCCTCTGCTGCCTCCTCGTCGTCTACCTTATCCGCCGCATCGACCTGCTTGCTCTTTGCCCCCGACTTTGGCGTCGCCCGGCGGGCCGGACTCTTGGCAAAGCGCTTGGCTTGTCCGGGTGTGGGCGCCACCTCCTCCACATTAACGAACCGTCTCAAACTCACCGGTGATGGTCGACGCGATGACGGGCGTGCATTGCTGATGGAACGACCGCTGTGCGCGGCAGCAAGGGCATCCTCAGACTCTCCTTTGCCCTTCTCGTCTGCACCAGCGCCGGCAGCAAAAGGAAACTTCGAGACGGTGCCTTGGGAGAGCTGCGTGTTGGTTCTGCAAAGAAGTGCGAGCAATACGATCGACAGTCCGGTTGCCACGGCGAAGACCGTCTCAACGGAGGCGTCGATGAGAATGAGCAATGCCGGTTCACTCATCAATGTTTCTCAGAAATCTGGCGCCAATACATGTAGGAAGGGTCGGTCAGAGAAGACTTTGGGGTCAGAGAAGACTCACACGCAAATCGTGCCGCAATTGCGCCCAAAACCCGACGCAATTGCGCCCGAGATCCGACGCAATTGCGTCCGAATTCCGACGCAATTGCGTGAAAATCAGCCGCAATTGCGTGAAAAACAGCCGCAATTGCGCGGTTCTCCTGCCGCAATTGCGTCGGTGCCGCGTGCGATTTGCGTCGGAAG
>Ga0210242_100630_pt1 | contig 30979 bp, 19 predicted proteins | sample ChrtobMeP5a_16mM_FD_155445 | JGI IMG/M metagenome (GOLD analysis project Ga0210242, IMG submission 155445) | Chrysochromulina tobin associated microbial communities from unialgal haptophyte culture, Seattle, Washington, United States - P5a_16mM | ecosystem: Host-associated > Algae > Haptophytes >... | reverse complement strand
GTGCGCCGCAGGAGCTGCGCCCGCCGCCGACTCGCCCGGCTGCGTGGGAGGCCGGGTCTGGGTGCAAGTTTTTGTATAGAGAGACGAAAAGAAAAGCGGGTCCCCAGCCCTCGCCCCCTGGGCCCATGGCCGCCTGAGCGGTAAAGTGAGCGAAAATGGACGAAAAACCGTCGTTTGAAATCCATAAGCCGTGGTTAGCGCGGATGGGGCCCAAGACTTGGCTATAGCCTTTTCTCAGGGAGGTGCTTCTTGTCATACAACTTCCCAGAGCTGGATCCTTCGGGAAGGGCCATTTCTGCACCCTAAGTAGGGTATTCAGAGAAAATTCGCTCTGGGAAGTTGTATTTTTGAGCAGATCTCAAAAAGTTAGGAAGCCTGCCAAGTTTTGAGTTCCTGAGTCCAAGGCATTGGCTTATGGATTTCAAACAGGTGAGCAGGTGTAACAGTAGCCTCGACCTCGGGCGGATATGGCTCGACCACAGTGAATACGCCATCACACGGTCGCCCATCACGGCGCCGGGCGTCGTTGTGAGCGCCTTTTGGCATGTCCGCCCTCGAGACCACATGGGGTTAAGTCAGATGTATGTTCGACTCACTAGGGGCTCGGATAAGGCCTCATTGATAATGAGGCTGGTCGCCCATAACGGCGCTGCGAGACTTGCAATCGCGCGAATTGCGTGCGTGAAAACATGAAGGGCGAGGCGCTGCTCTTCGTCACCGCCGCCGTCACCGCCGCCCTTCCCACCGCGCCCACCACCCTCGCCACCATCGCCCTCACCCTCGTGCTACTGCTCACCGTGCTGCACGCTGTGAGCAACATTCTCTACAGATCGTGGGAAGAAAGGGCCCAGTTAGAGCTCCATGGTGCAATTAGTGCTGCTGCGCATGCTCGCCAGCGTAGCAGCCCCCCGCGAAGCCTCGGCACCGGTCGTCCCGACGCGGGCGATGCAGCGCGTCGTCGTCGGTCGATAGCACTTGCGAAATTCTCCAAGCTGCGGACCGCCGAGACCCGGGCCGCCGCAATCCGGGCCGCCCACGATGCGCTCGCCGCCGACTGCGCCGCAGCGCTCATACAGCCTCAGCAGCAAGCGTGGCGGAGCTATTTTCATCGCAGGGCAAAGTGGCGTATCGTCCTCTTCTTCTTCATCCACGTGCTGATGGTGCCACCGTCGCTGCCCACCACCTCGGTGGCGGACGGCAATTGGAGCCTCACCACGCACGTGGCCGAGACGGAGGCCCATATTCAGGGTGTCCACGCGCAGCAGGAATCGCTCGCGTGGCTTGTTGAGGTTGGCTTCGAGGGGGCACAGGTGGCCCTCGAAGATGCGGGCTTCAGACCGGATGAACTCGCTCAGCTTGGCCCGCGTGGCATCGAGCTCATCGTGAACGCAAGCCGTGCCCTCGATGTGGCCGCGGCTGCGGTTGAGGCGGCACAACGGGCGCGCGTTCGTGCTACTATGGCGGCGGCTGCTGCCCTCGCCGCCGCCCCCGCCGACGTCACCGCCGCGCCCGTCGCCGCCGCCGTCGCCGCCGCCGTCGCCGCCGCCCCCGTCGCCTTCAGTGCTTTTGGATTTGCAGGACATCTCGTGTGTATAGCATATGCACATAAGAATAATCGTTGGGATTGTATTGTGTTATAGTAGAAGACAAAGCGCCGTTACAGCGCGCGCCGCGCCCGACTAACGTCCTTTATGGGCCCCGATCATCGGCCCCGTCGGAAATGGAGCCCTTCACTTCACTCCTCATCACCCGCAACCTCGAGCGCGCGCCGCTTATTCTCCTGCCGCTTGTTCAGCATCTTCTCGTACGTGACCACTACCTTCAAGTCCCTCGCGCTCAAGGTGAGGATGTCACTGAGCAGCACCCAGCGCGTGTCCTTGTAGCCATCGTCGTCAGAGTCTTCACCAAAGTCACCGTGCACCAGGTACGCATCCTCATAGTCGGCGTCGTCAACGGCGTTTCGGCGTTTCTTCGCTGTCAACTGCCCCGGATCCACGTCGCGCTGGCCGTGGATGGAGTGGATCTTGTAGCAATACGTTGGCGCTGCTGCCTTTGGATTGCGCTCTTCACTCTGCGCCTTGGACCTGCGAGCGATGACGAGCAAGTGCGCGGCCGCCTGACACGCGTACTTGCTGCACATCGTGTGCCGAGCGTACTTGAGGATGACCTCCTCCGCCTCGCAGTTAGCACAAGTGCCACGAATGAGCTCCGGCATCGCTCACCCAGGTACGGTCCAGGTTTACCCGGGTTTCGCGTGAAAAAGTTCAGGTAAACCGGGTTTTACCCGGTTCGAAACCACTGTTTTGCCTTCGTGGGGGCGGGGTTTGAAAGGGTCGCGGTCCTCATCGCGTCCCACTCGAAAAGTCCGTTTCAACATACACTGGGTCACCCTGACCGTGGCTGGAACGGCCCAGCCCCCTGGACCCCGGACATCCAGGAAAATCTCATTTTCCTGGACATGTCAGGAATCTAGCCAGATTCCCCCACTTTACCGCTCAGGCGGCCCCGGATATCGGAAAGAGAGCTGGCCCCTAAACACGTGGCCTAAGTGCTCCCCCCCTCCGGGGGGGGCCGCCCCCCCTCCGGGGGGGCAACGCCCCCCCCTGAGGTTTCCCAACTTTTTGTAACCACCACACGGAAGTGAAGCACCCCACAGGACACTTGTGGACGCACTTCTGCTTCCGCGGGCTGTGGGAAGACGAGATGTTTGCTCGTCAGGAAAGAGAGTAGCCTTGTTTGCTAATTACGATTCCATATCTTCAATTGACGTGAACCACAGATGGAAACTTTCTCCACATGTCTCCACAGCGACGCCAAGATTCCAAGAGCCAGAGTGGCGCCCGCAACGAATCAGCTGCAGCCGCACGCAGTTTGGCGCCTGCAGCGCACGCATGGGGTCGACGACCATCGCACGCCCTCGAGACGTCGAGAGATGCTCGTGCGCGTGTTCATGGCGCCGTCGTGGGCGTATGCGTGCTGCGTGGCGCCGTCGTGGGCGTATCGTGGGCATACAAGGGGGCCGTCGTGGGCGCATCGAGTATATGGGCGGGGTGTATAGATGGGCTAGGCGCCGTCTCGATGCGCGGCGCGTGCGACGTCCTCCTCATGTTCACAAACCTGCCTTTGGAGCCTTGCACGCGCCATGCCGCGACTTGTGCCGCTGCGCAACGGCGCGCTCGTCCACGAAGAGGCCGTCGAGTTGCCATCGGTGCCAGGCGAGGTCTTTGCAATCGGCCGCGCGCCTCACTGCGCGCTCACGCTGCTCGACCCGCAGCACAAGGGTGAGCCGCGCATACATCGCCAGCACGCTGTAATCCGTGTCGGCGAGGCGGGCGCGCTCACCCTCGTGCTTGTCGGCAAGGGCTATAGCACGTTTGTCAACGGCATTGCACTCTATCATGTCGCTCTACCATGGCAGACACACGTGCAGCCGCCGGTGCAACTCGCAGACCGCGACCTGCTGCGCTTCGGCGGCTTGGCCGATGAGGGCTATGCCGCCTTCGTGTACATTCTCAGCGCGCCCGACGCGGCGGCGCCCGACCGCGTCGCGCAGCCGCTCTTCGCAGCACCGCCTCTACTGTCGAAGCAGCCCAAGCACCGTGCTGACGAGCGCCATGCCGACTTCGCAAGGTTCATAGTGGACCAGTTGCTCGCCACCGCCGAGGAAGGAGGCCGTGTGCTCGACGTCGCTGGCGGCCAGGGGCAGCTTTCAGCCGCGCTGAACGATCTTGGAATCCGCTGTGCGTTGATCGACCCTTACGCTGTGACAGGCCGAGCAAACGCGGGGCACCCAGAGCAAGACTCGGCTCATGTGGACGTGCCGAATATGGACATGCGCGTCTCAAGTTCAGATCAGCTCCTCATCGTGCGCCAAAGCTTCGAGTCGGCGCTCGAGCACGATGCGTCCCTCGTGGCCGACAGTGCAGCGCTCGTAGGCCTGCATCCCGATGAGGTGACCGAACCGATTGTCGACGCTGCATTGGCGAGCTCCAAACCGTTCGCCGTCATCCCATGCTGTGCGTTCACGAAATTGTCACACAAGCGTCCTCGGCGCTCCACTAGAGTCTCCAGTGGAGGGCACTCTAGCTCGCGCGAGTTCGGCGCCTTCGTGGCCTACCTGATGGACAAGGATCCTCGAATGCGGCGTGCTCGGCTGCCGTTCTCTGGGCGATCGGACGTTCTCTACATGACTTCGCAAGACTACCTCAGGCCGCGCGTGCCGACAACGTGCGCAGACTTTACTCCGTGCACTCAGGCCGCTAGGCGTGGCGACTTGGAGCTGCTACAGAAGCTGCGCAGCGAAGGGCATCCGTGGAGCGAAGAGTTGGGTGAGGCAGCCGCGTTGACGGGGCATTGCGAGGTGCTGCGATGGGCGTATGAGCAAGGCTGTCCATGGGATTGGGACGCCGTCGTGCAAGTTGCGACCCTAGCCAATCGCAAAGAGATCGTCGCGTGGGCGCAGCTCGAGCGAGCGACAGCGAGGCTAGCCTCGAGCGTGTTGTAATCTCCAATATCGTGGTTGACGAACTTTCGAGTTTCGTGTGCACGCGTGGTCCTTATTTGTGACATAACCACGGCGCACGACGGCCAGGACAATTAGCCGTTAAAGTCGATAATAGTAGAGCGATACACGGAACCGAAACCATCTCCACCATGACGGTCGGGCCTCGAGGGTGTACCGGCAGCGCTCAGAGTGATGCCACGAGCAGCCGAGCTCGCTTCGTCGGCTCTGGGACGTGGCCGCACGCGCGGGCACGAGTGAGTGGCTTCGTCACAGGCCCCTCTCCTCTCTCATTGAGCAGCTCCGGCACAGCGCGTGCGGCCTCGACGGCATCGATGCGGCCGGCCGTCTACAGGTAGGTAGCTGGCCTTGACCGTGCAGAGAGCCTACCGAAGTGCTACGCCTATGAACGCCTATGGGCGCTGAGCGAGGCTCCTCGCTGCCGAGCTGATCAGGCCAGCGAGTTCCTCCGTGCTCATGCGTTCAAAGTGCTCTCCGTGGAAGCCGGGGGACGCACTCACCCGCACGCTCTCGTGCAGGGCGCTCGTAGATCGCGAGCCGCTCAACGAGCCGCAGCTTGGCTGCAATGAGGAGCGGCTCGCGAACTCATGTGTCGAGGCGTCGCGGCTTAAGGGCATGGCTGAACGCGGGCGCCCGTGCATTGCCTCGAGATAGGAGGAGGCACGAGGTGGTACGAGGTACGCGCGCCCGTTGAGGTCGTAGGTGCTACTACTGCTGCTGCGGCAGAGCTGCCGCTTCGACGAAGATGACTCGTAGTAGCTTGACTTGCTGCCACGGCGCGGCTCAGCCACGGAGCTCATATCGTCGTCCTCGTGGTGTGGGTTCGCGAAACGGCCTATATGCAGCTCTGTATTCGCCTCGCCACCCTCGTTTGTAAACACCTTGTAACCGCCTGCTACGCGCACGGCGGTGGAGGTGCCCATCGATGGCCTTGCGGACGACGGCGGTGGCCTGTTGGCGCGCCGCTGCGCAGCCGCGATTTGCCGAAGCCTCGGCTTGTCCGATTCTGAATAGTACTCGTGGAACGGTACGACACGTTGGACCACACGCTGCATGGTAACGGGTTGCTGCATCACGTGGCGCACCATCACAGGCTGCTGCATCATCATCGGATGAGGGACCATGATTGGCTGGACGTATTGCGGCGGCATCATGTAGCTTTGTGCCATGTATTGCTGATGCATAGGCATGTATTGCATGGGGATGTACTGCATAGGCATGTATCGCTGCTGCGCTGGAATGGATTGCTGCTGCACAAGCATCCGAGTGCAGGCCGATGGTGCAACCGTGCGCGAAGTCCGCAGAATACGAAGTGTGAAAATTACCGTCGATACATGTAGCAGGAAGAGGTGTGCTGTGTGAGCGTGCTGTTCTCGGAGTGTTTTCCATGAACAACGCGCACTTTGTGCACCTCTCCCACCCGTCATGGCCGAACAGTCCAATCGAGCAGTGGCCGCAGCCTCCGCCCGACCCGCAGCGGTAGTTGTCGCCCGACCCGCAGCAGCGGCAGTTGTGGCTCGACCCGCCGCAGCCGCCACCACTATTGCAACCGCCGCTCGGCCTGCTGTGGCGACAGCCACAGCCTCCGCCAAACCTACCGCCACCGCCGCCGCACGCCCAGCAGCAGCAGCAGCACGACCGTCCACCGCCGTAGCATCTCCACGAGCGAACGCTGACACCACGCCCGCCACTGCAACCGCCACCGCCACCGCCGCTACGCGCCCTGCTTCTGCTGCAACCGCGGCAGCTCGACCAACCACCGCCACCGCCACCGCCACCGCCGTCGTCGTAGCATCTCCGCGAGACAGTGCAGTCGAGGCGGCACCTGCCACGGCTGCTGTTACCAATGCCACTGCGCCCGCCTCCGCCGTGGCTTCACCTGCCAAGGCGACGGCGTCCGCTGCTGCTGCTCGACCGGCGAGCGCCAAGCCGGCGACGGCCCGGGGGGCGACCACACGGTCAGCGGCAGCGGTGGCCACCGCTGCAGCCGAGCCAACGCCCGCGGAGGCTGCTGCTGCTGCAGTGCGGGCCGACGAGGCCGGTGCAGCGCCGCCAAGCGTCGCGCCGTCCGCCGCCGACGCGGCTCCTCTGCAAGGGCTCGCCGACGCGCCAGTCGAAACCCTGGACGAGCTGCCCGCTGAGTTGGGGGCTTCTTTCGTGACCGGTGCTTGCGATGGCGCGACCGACGCGGACGCCGTGAGCGTTGCCGCCCCGACCAACGCGCCGGTGGCCGCCGCCGAGGCTCCTGCCACAGCGGCCACGCCGCCTGCGGACGAGGGGGGCACACCCGCGCGTGCCACACCCGCGCGTGCCACACCCGCGCGTGGCAGCGCGTCCGTGGCCCGAGCGACCGCCAAAGCGGCCGCACCCGCGCCCGTTGCAGCGCCGGGAGCAGCCTCTGATGCTGCCGCTACCGCGCTCTCTCCGCCCGCTACTGCGCTCTCTTCGCCCGCCGCGGCGGGTGAACCCACCCAGGCCGCGCTCAACTGGGTCGCCGATGGTGTAGGCCTTCCAGCCGAGCCGCTGCGCCTCGCTGTCGACCTGCATGCCTTGCGTCTGGACGAGTCCGTGCGGCTCGAGCTGCAGGAGCAGGGGCTGCTGCGGCTGTGGGTGGAGGTGGCGCTCGCGCCGGCGGCGCTGCTGCCGCAGCCGGCGAGCACCGAGCGGGTGACTTTGCCCCCACAGCCCGGCGCGCTCGGCTCGACGATCGAGCTGCCCCTCCGCTCGCCGCTGAGCCTCAACCCAATCGAGCTGAGCCCGAAGGGCGAGGGCGCGCGCGCCCTCGCGTACGCGCTCCGCTCGAACGTGCCGACGAGCGCGTGCATGCGGCTCACCCTGTTTGGATCGGAACAGGGTGCCAAGAGCACGCCGGTAGTGCTGTGCGAGGCGTCGGTCGCGCTGCCGCAGCTGCTCCGGCGCAACGCAGACCTGCGGCGTGCGCCCCTCCAAATGTACGCGAGCAACGGCCGACCGCTCGCAGCTGTGGTGCTCACACTCACAGCCGTCGAGACGCTTCAGAAGCTCTTTAAGGCAGCGGCGCGGTTGACGGGGGTCGCGCCCGCGGCGGCGCCCCTTTCGGAATCAGATGGCGCTCCGTCGGCAGGTGCTCACGATGGCGCTCCGTCGGCGGCACCCGCCGACGAACAGTCTACCGTCGCGCAGCGCCGCGCCGCGCGAGAGGCGCGCGCCGCCGCTGTGCCGCCGCTACCGCTCAGTACGGCGCTGCCTGTCGTGGCTCTTGATGACGCGGCGGCGGACGTGGGGGTGCCAAAGCTCCCCGTGCGCCTCGAGCTTCTGATGCAGAGCCTTGAGGTGGCGGCGACGGTGTGCGACGACGCGCGTGTCGGCCGCCTGCAGATCGCCATCGACGTGACCGGCCTCTCGGAGGGAGCGGCGCTCTCCCCACGACTGCGCAAGCCGCCGCCCGGGCGGCGTACCGCGCTCGACCACAGCGCACTCGTGCCCATCTACGATCCCTCGTATGCGGTCCGGTGCGTTCGAGTGGCCAAGGAGGCAAGCCGCGTCAAGGAGCAAGCCCTCCTGTCGGCCATCTACTCCGCCCCCGCGTCGGCCGCCGCGTCGACCGCCGCGTCAGGTCCCGCGTCAGGTCCCGCGTCAGGCGGCGTCACTGCTGGCACATTTGGTCGGTCCGTCCGCACGGATCCTGCTGCCGCCGGTGCCGCCCTCGGCTCGAGCCGCACGCTGCTGCCGCCGCCGGTGCCGGTGACCTCCACACGCCTTCCGGTCTCTTTCCGTCCAGCGATGTCGAGTGCATCAGCCTACGCAGGCGGCGAGCGAGCGCCCCCGCGGCTGGTCTCCATGCGCGCGCCGACGGATGTGGCATTCACAGTCCGTCTCACTGGCATCGGGCGCGGGGGCGTGATCTCGCTTGCGAGCGCTACGGTTTCGCTCACTGCACTCCTCGCTGCCGCCCCTGAGCCCCTGGAGATCAGCCTCCGAGAATCCCCCGCAGCCGACGGTTCTTCCTCCGCCGTAGCAGCCGGCGGTCCGCCTTCTCAGCCACCGCAGTCATCCAAGGGATACGCGAGTGCGAGCCTTTGGCTGTCCGCAAAGGTGCTGCTGCGCGAGCTGCCGGCCATGAGCGCGCCGCCGCCAACGCAGCGCGCCAACGAGCCACAAGTCTGTTGTGAAGTCCATTCGATCCGATTGCCGCTCCGAGGGCCGCCACCGACCGTTGGGATGGGCGGAGGAGGAGCCGTGGGCGCCGTTATGGGCGCCACGGCGGCGGCGGCGGCGGTAGCGCCGCTGCCGTCGCAGCTCTTGCCGCCGCCGGAGCTCGCCGAGATGCACACAGCCTGGATCGCCATCTCGATGCCCGGGTTGGCACAGCCTTGCTGCTCGGAGACATTCCGCGTCGCGGAGCTCGTGCGCTCGGCTACGCCGATCGCGCCGCCGCCGTCGGCCTCCACCCGGGTGGAAGGTGCCTCGATCAACCTCTCCACCCTTGGGTCCGGGGCCGACGGCCGGGGCAGTGCGCCGGGAACGCCCTCGCGTACCACGGTCGGCCGCAACTCGTGGCGTGCGGCGTCCGAGGCGGTCCTCGGTCGCGGCGCCTCCGCCTCGGCAGCGATGGCATGGAGCTCGCGGCTACCGCTCAGTGCCCTCGCCCTTGTCGAGCTCTACGGCCCTGGCTCCGAGCCCTTCGACACGCTGCGAGCGCACTTGGTCAAAGGGCTTGCGGTCATCGCCGCCGGCGGCACGGCACGTGAATATGGTCAGCTCGCCGAGCGAGGAGGACGGGCGGGTGCTGGTGCCAGCCCCAACAGCAGCCCACAGCATGTGAATATGGTCAGCCCACAGCGCCGCGCGACGCCGCGCGAGGGACGCGACGGTGGCAGCGCCGACGTTACCGGCCCGGTGGGCGCGGGCACGGGCGTGCTGCTCGAGCTGCGTGGCGCTGGGCGCAACGGCCATGCCGTCGTGGCGTCGCTCCGCCTCTCGCTCCTCGAGATACTCGAGATGAGCGGCGGTGCGGACGTCGTGTCAGCGCCCCTCCGGCTGCGCTCGCCCCGTAACGGCAGCCTCGTTGCCGAGATCGACGCCTCGATCACCTTCAAGCGTGCGGTCGATGCGCTGCGGGGAGTGGCCACTCCGCTTCTGACGAACCCTTCGCTCCTTGGGATGGGCAGCGGCGTGCCCGGCATCGGGCAGAGCGGCGCCGCGGTCGCGGTGGGTGCGGGCGAGGGGTGCTTGCTCGTCTACGCCTCGCGCACGCTCGCGGGCCTCTTCCCCACGTCGGCCTGGCTCGAGGTCGACCTGCGACGCGCCTTTGGGACGCTGCTGCGCTCGGCCTCGCGCCCGGCCGCCACCGGCCGTGTCGACTTCGAGCTGCGTGAGCTGCTCTTCGTGGCGGATGCCTCGGCGGCACAGCGCAGGCTCGCAGCAGTGCTGGACCCGCGTGCGCCAGCGGCAGCGTCCGAGGTGCGATTTAGCGTCTATTGCACCGCGATGCCGCGCGGCTCGAGTGCGCCACCGCCCAAGCCACGCCGGCTCCGGATGAGTCCTGGAGGCACCATCACGCATTCCGCGGCTGCTCCCGACGGGGCATCGGACTCGGCGAGCGGCGGCCATGGGCACATCAGCGCGCTGGACGAGGCCCAGGCGCTCGCCGACCTCGAGGATGTGGAGGCGGCAGAGCGCGAGGCGAGCCGTGCGGCCGTGCCACAGGAGAGCAGCCGGTGCCTGCTCGGCACGTGCGTCGTCAGCCTCCGCCGGATCCTCAGGGAGGGGTACGAGCCACTCACCGAGCCGCTCGACCTGCGAGACGAGGGGGGCGAGCTCGCGGGGCAGCTACACGTTACGCTGCTCGCCAAGGACGCGGTGCAGCGTGCACGCCGCGCCATGCTCGCGCGCACGGCGGCGCAAGCGGAGCTGTGGGTGGGCGCTGAGGGCCTTGCCCTCTCGCCCGCGTTCACATCGCGCGAGCTCACGCGAGATGTGAGCATCGTGTGGATCGAGGTGCGTGTGGAGATCGAGGGGCGACTCATCGAGTCCTCAGCGCAGACGATGCTCAGCTCGCCAAAGCACAAGCTACCGCGCAGCAGCGGCGCGGCAGCCGCCGCCGCGGGCGGCAGCCTCGGCGGCGGCCTGGGCGGCGGCATCATCTCGATGGGCTTGAGAGGCTGCCTCATCTTTGCCGTTGGTTCGCCGGTGCGCGTGGCGCTGCAACGGGCACTCAAGCGCAGCGGCAGCGGCGCCGGCGCGGCGCTCAGCTTCCACCTGTACGTCACCACACCGGACGCAGTTGCTGTGGAGCGCCGCCCCGTCGGCTCAGCGCGTGTGGGCCTCGCCGACCTCATCGCCGCCACCGGCAACGCTGCCGTCCATGCCGCCGGGCGCGCCAACGCCGCGGCGGCTGGGGAAGGCGCCTACAAGGCCACCACGGACGGCACGCCGATCCTGGTATCGCTGCGCGACGAAAACGAGGAGCTCGTCGGCAGCTTGGCCGTCGACGTGGACGGCCTCGACGCTCTGCGCGCGCTCGCCGCGGACAAGGTCGGGGAGAAGGCGCCCAACGCCACGAATTTCAAGGAGGATCTCATATCACCGCGAACCCTCAAATTCCTATACTCCAACGAGGCCTAACCCTTGAATTTATCGAATTGCACCGTCGAGTACAGATGTGCCTAGCCCTTCAAAGGCCGCGTACTCCGTACACCGCAGAGCATAGCCATTACACGTTACACACGTAAGCGTTGGCTGTTGTGTCTTGTGAGCGTTATGTGAGCGTCGCCACGGCGCGCGAACCGCGCGCGAATTCACTTCTGAGACTGAGCAGAATGCACATGATAGATCAACGTACACGTGAAAACACGTCCGCGACCCCGACCCGGTCAAGGGCGGGAAACTTCTAATTATCACCGCGCACGTCTCTGGAGCGTTTTAAATGCAAATTGCAATTCGTATTCGATTCGCTTTTCGGCAGCCCCAGCCGAACCCAAGCGCCAAGGGCAAGGCAAATAAACGCGAACATGAATATTCGTCGTACGAATCGAACTTTGACGAGACGACACGAATCTTGACGAGGCCCGAATCTTCCGATGATGGACGCCTCTTCTATAGCGCGTCCTTATGTACAAGCCCCTCTACGTTTGCCTCGACGCGCATGACGACGCGATCGAGAACGAGGTGCTGTCTGAGGTGGCGCGCGTCAAAATGCTGGGCGCCAAATCCGCATCGGAGCTCAGCGATTCAGATCTGAGCGAGGCGTCTGTGGTGGCCGTCTGGCATACGATCTGGATTGACCAGCTGCTCTTGGCGCGCCTCCCTCGATGTGTGGCCATCGTGCGCATGGGCGTTGGGTACGACAACGTGGACATTGCAGCGGCCGGCCGTCTCGGCATCTCAGTCTGCAACATTCCCGACTATGGAACAGAGGAGGTCGCCGATAGTGCGATCGCACTTACGCTTGGCCTGTTCCGTGGCGCGCTGGCGGGTACCCGGCTGCTACACGAGTATGCCGAGGTGCGAGGCGCCGACGCCATCGCCGCGGCAGTGCCATACGTTCGCCGCGTGCGAGGCTCCGTGCTCGGCCTCATCGGTCTGGGTCGTATTGGCACTGCTGTTGCTCTTCGAGCCAAGGCCTGTGGCTTCGACGTCGTCTTCTTCGATCCCTACCGCGAGGACGGCTCCGATAAGGCGATTGGCATACGGCGTGCGACAACCATGGCGGAGCTGCTAAGGGTGAGCGACTGTGTGTCGTTGCACGCCAACGTCGTGTCAGCCGGTGTGTCGGCCGAGGAGTCACACGCCGCCCCCCAGAAGATGCTCAACGCGGACGCATTCCGCCAGATGAAACGCGGCGCGCTGCTCGTGAACACGGCCCGTGGCGAGATCATCGATGAGGTCGCGCTGTGTAAGCTCCTGTCAAGCAGAATCGAGCCTTGCTTGCATCTGCCACCGCCTCGCTCGCTCACTCACCATCCCCCCGTGCGACATCGACCCTCGCTGGCGTAGGCGAGGCGCTCAAGTCGGGCCAAGTTGGAGCCGCCGCGCTCGACGTGCACTGGGATGAGCCCTGGAAGAGGGACGAGGGACCGCTCAGTGAGGCGCCCAATCTCTTTTGCTGCCCGCACCAAGCCTGGTTTTCACCGGAGTCGCGTGCGGAGATGCGGCGTAAAGGCGCTCAGGCGGCGCACAGGGCGCTCTTTGCGGAGTTCGAAACAACTCAGCTTCGGCATCTGCTCCGTAACGTGGTGAACGCGTCCTTGCTTGACGAGCAGCAGATGCGCGAGCGCCTCGTGGCCGAGCGCGCACGGCACCAAGGATTGCCGTAGCCAACCGACAACCACGGTACCCCGGTGGAAGCCGAAAGGGGGGTAGAGGACTGTGTGAGGGCATGGTCGGGTCGCGTAATTAAATTAAGAGCTTTGAATTCAAAACCGCCGTTCGGGCAAGCTACGCTTCGAATCGAGGAGCGAAAAGGCTTGATTCGTGCTAATCTTTTGTAAATGAATCTTTTGGCTCGTGAGAAAAAACGGGTTCACACGTTTGACGAAAGGCACAACGGGTCCGCAAAGGACCGTCCATGCACATCATTGTTCACGTGCGCAACAAACCTATCGCCGTGAGCGTGGGCGAGCCTGGCCTCCAGCCCGTGCGATGGCTTGCAAATGTCGGCACCGCACGCTACGATGCTGCCCAAGGCCGCTGCCTTGGCTTTCCCGTCGGCGTGAGGTTGGAGGATGGATCGCTCCTTGGGCTGAACCAGTCGTTGGCAGAAGCTGGCTTGCGCGACATGCAGCACGTGTGGGTTGTCTACAAGGGTGGCGGCTCTGGTGAATAGCCGTGGGCGTTGTGAACGGAGATCGGAGTGGCTCACACAGCTGAGGCAGACACCTGCCGCGATGTTTTATTGGTTCTCGGTTCTCACGACAGCATTCATCGACCTAGAGAAGAAGAGAATTGTAACTGAACAAGCTACCCTACCAATCGGCGGGACCCCTGAATTGCGGTGGGGGAATTTGAAGGGGATGTCGGCGTGGATGAGAGAGTGAGAGACCTGTAGGTGCCTTAGATGTTAAAGCAGTTGATACACTAGAGAGTGATACTGAGATACCTGGGTAGCGTTAAGCGTAGGAGCCTAATAGTTGTTAAAGCAGTTGATACACGTGTACATGAGAACCTGAATCATGCAGGCCCGCGCGCGTGCCAAGGTGCGACGGCGGCGTGCCGCGCTTCCGCCCGTTTGTGAATTCCCTGGAATTGACTGACGCCTATCATGGTAATCGGCTCCGGCGGCGCGGTGAAGGCTGCGCGGGGTGAATGCGCTCGCGTGCCGGGCGAGGAGCGCGGTGAGCCCGCCGTTTGCGGGCGCGTCGGTGACGGTGCACCACAGAGGGGATGTGTGGGGGGATGTAGCGTCGGGTCGTTCATCGCTCCCATGAGGGTGCTGTCCTTGGCCATGGCGCCCATGATGCTGTGGATCGTGGCGAGCGGAACCTCGGAGGTGAACTCTGCCGGTGGCACCCTCCGGCCCGTCTTCGAATGCTCTTCAGGCCTTGCAGGGTCAGCAGTCCAATCGAGCGGCTCGGGCGACGGCCGCTCGGCTAACACCTTAGTGACGGCCCGGGACACGGCCTTGGACGCGGCTGTGGGGCACAAGGGCAGGGCGCTCGCTTTGGGCTGGCCGAGTGGCTCGAGCGTGTATGCCTGAAAGGCGATCACGTGCCCACCAGTACTCTGCTTGCCCAAGTTGGCGCCAAAGGATTTGACGAGCGCGCGATCGATGGCGCTCGCCGCGGGCGCAGTTGGCACGCGCGGCCGCGTGACGCGCCCCAGCCTTGAATCGAGCCCGCCCGACTTGAAGATGATCGTGCCCTCCCCCTCACCGCTGATCACCGGCAACGGGCGCGCGTGACCGCCACCAGCGACGGCACCTGATTCGCGCGCGGACGCAGTGGCGGGGCGGGTAGGAGGTGGTGGGGCGGGCGGTACTGCGGACCGCGGCCGCGAAAGCGGCGAAGGCAGGCCCGAGAGCACGTCCTCCGCCGATGGATGAATAAGGAGCGATGGCGCTGCAGCGGGCGGCTGCCCATGCACCGCAGACGAAGGGCGGCTGCTCGCACGCGAAGGGCGACTGCTCGGGCGCTCGCTGCTCGGGCGCGACTCGCCGCCTGGGCGCCATCGAGGCGCGGCGCCACCCACTCCCGGCGGTCCATTTGGTCCGAGCAGCGGTCCCGGCGGCATAGCGCCCACGATGGCGATTTCGGTGGCCGGGATCACTTGCGACGGCGCCGCCCCTGGGGGTGGCGGCGGCTCAGAGATGCCAACCTCCGCGGCCCATAGCATCGGCGCTTCCGTGGCAGCTCGTCCCAATCTCGCTGGTCCAACTGACGGTATAAAATGCGCGCCGCCGCTCGGTGCGGGCGGCGCGGCGTCGATCGGGAGCGGTCGGTGCACCCATCCGCTCGTGGGCGCCATCGTGGGCGGCGGCTCCGCCAGCATCGTCCGGCGTAGCTCCCCGACCAGCTCCACCATTTCGGCGTAGTTGCCCGGGGCCGCGTTTGACGGGTTGACGGCACGGGGGAGCGGCGCATCAAGCGGCAGCGACGCGCTCAGCTCGACTCGATCGCTGGCCAGCTCGGTTGGTGATGCGCGCCGGATGCGCGGTCTCCCCGCTGCAATGATAGAGCCTTGGGTGGTCCTGGGCCCCGGCCGCAAGGCCGAGCGCAACACGCCGCTCGCAAACTGTATGGGCACGCTGGCGTGCGGCGCGGCGGCTGAGGAGCGCCGTCGCGAGCGTGGCGGCGCCGTGCTGGCACGCATTGGTGGCGCCGAAGAAGGCCACGTGCTTGCAACGTCCTGTGTGAGCGGCGGCTCTTCCAACCGATGAATCGCGTTTGAAAAGATGCCGGGTGGCGGGTGCAACGAGGATGGCTGCAGCGAGAGGTCGTGCCCGTAGGGGAGCGGGGCGGTTGGCAGTCGCAAGTCGACAGCTAACGCCCCCACGCTCACGCTGGCTGGCTGGATGAGCTGTGAGGGAGCGCGCATGTCCATATGAATGTGGATGAGCGGTGAGGCAGAGCGCGGTGGCGACGGTGGGCGATGGCGCTCATTCGTCATCGCCCGCACCGCCTCTGCCTCCGCCATCGCTTCCGCCCTCTGCTTGAGCAGCTGATCAATCTTGTGCTGCGCCTTCTCCTGCACGAGAGACTTGCTCCGTGACGGACTCGCCGCCGCGTGCTCGACAGCCACGACTGACGCCGACGCGCTCGGCAGAGGCACCGGCTGGGGCCGCAGCTGCTCGTTCGCAGCGCGGGGGGAGGGAAGACGTTGGGGGCCGCTAGGCTCAATGAGCCCCGAGAGCGTCGCCTCGAGCACATCGTACTGGTGACGACCAATCGTGACCCTAGGTTCGTCCGCCCCAACCTGCGGATTGGTACACCCCTCATCGACTGCCTCGACATCACCTCCGTTCTCGTGAGTCGCATCATCGGCTCCACCTCGAAGGATCACATCCAAGTTAGGGGCATGGTTGGGCCTAGTATGGACATGATCCTCCACCCCATCGGCTCCGCCTCGGCATCGAAGAGGCGAGATCACAATCTCTCGCTCGACCAAGGGCGATGGTGGGATGGTGTCGAGTGCTGGCTCAAACCGATGCGGCTGAGAGGGCGGCGCGGGCTGCAAGGGTGGCGTCGCACTGCGCAGCAAGCCCTCCCGTACCATCGACGGCATTGGAAGCGCACGGAGCGACATGAGATCATCGCTCGATGGTCCTCGGCTCCGCAGCCGCCGGACACCAACGATCGTCGATTGCAAGGGATCGGCCACGGCGGGCGCGGCGGAGGGAGCTGCGGCATCGATGCGCGGTGGCGGCCCGTCGCCCGAGCGCAAATAGCGCGCAAAGTTCACCTTCGGATCCCACCCATCGTGCCCACACCCGCGCCTCGAGCCCGTACCAGACGACGGGCGAGAGTCTAGGCGAGAGTGCTCGCTTTGCGAACCCGGCCGTGATGCGTGCCTCGAGCACGTGCGCGAGCCGCCGCCGCCGCCACCACCGCCGCCGCTGCCGCCGCCGCTGCCGCCGCTGCCAGCGTGGTCAGCGTGGCCGTCGACAGCCAGCGCAGCCTCCACCTCGTCGGCACTCAGCTCAAATCGCACCGCCCACTTGCTCACCACCTCTGCGTATGCTGCCGCCGTCAGCTTCCGTCCTGCTCGCCTCTTGACGAGCTTGAGGAGCTCGCTCTCCGCCTGCCATGTGCCGTTGGGCGTCGTGATGTGGGCGATGGCGTCGGTGATGAAGGAGGCGTACTCGGCGGCCGAGACGCCATCGACGTGCAGGTCAGCAAGCTCGAACCAGCAACGCTCGAGCTCGGTCTGCTCCATCCCGTCCTGGCCGCCTGCATCGCGGGCCCAGTCGCGCTCCATCTCGTCGGCAAACTCTTGGGCGTCAATGTAGGCCTCGCGTCGCTGCGCCTTGAAGAGTAGGTAGCAGCGCCGGATCATGGCCCCATAGCCCGCAAAGTCCATCGCGCCGCCGCCACAGATCGGGGCGATACGCTCCCATGCAACGCGGAGTGCCTCCACGACGAGGTGCGAGGAGCGCAGCTGCTCCCTACTCACGATCATTTCGTCGGTGTAGTACTCTCCTTCGTCGGCGCCTGCTGCAAGCGCGACTTCATCGAGGTACATTTCTTTGAGACGCGAAAGCGAAGGCCACAGACAGCGAGGGCGGACGCTCCGCCGCGCCTTCCTCCGCCAGACGCGCTGGATGATAGCGGCTGCAGCAGTGGCTTCTGCGCCGTCTGTCGCCTTCTCCTGTGACCACTCATCGTGAGGACGTCGCGACATGGACGCGGACGCGCGTGGACGGACAGGAGAACGAACGGAGCGTTTGCACGCACGCGTTGTCGCGGTTTGAGATTACGGACGCCTACCCACAAAAGTAACGCACCCGTGCCACCTCGCCCCGTTTCCTTGTAATTGTACTGTGTTTGCACAGTGTTTGCACTGACTTTCGCGATGCCGAAACCTTAAAATTCATCAAGGCCTTCTTCCCGCCGCCCGCCACCGTCCTCCGCGCCGCTCGCCCGGCAGCGCACTACGCGTCCGCACTACGCGTCCTCATGGAGCCTCTCCTAAGCGAGCTCGGCATGGCCGTCGACGCCATCGAGTCGCGCTATTGCACAAGTGGGCAGTGGCTTATGCCGTCGGCGCTCAAGCTCCAGTTGTCCAAGGAGACATCTCCGGTGTCTTTCCCTATGCCGCATGGTCAGCAGGAGAAGGAGCTCTCTCGCATTCGGGCTGCGGCGGAGCCTTCGCCATTCGGCCACGGCAATCAGACCGTTGTCGATACCACTGTGCGCAAGGCGCATCAGCTCATGCCCGACCAAGTGGTCTTGAGCGGTGGCTTCAACGGGACACTTCCGGCCGATATTCTCGAAAGTAGGTTTTCGAGCGCGCAGAGACCCGCCCCAAAGCCTTAGCCTGTCGCCCAACACGTCCCACCGCTGAACAGCGCATGTTTGTGCTGCCGCGGTCACGCAGAGGTGCGGTCCGAGCTCGTCCCCGACGCGCGCGCCATCACTGCCAAGCTTCACAAGATCAACATTTACGAAAAGGGCGGCTTCTTCACCGATCACAAGGACACGCCGCGCTCGGAGACGCACTTCGGCTCGCTCGTGCTCCTGCTGCCAGCGTACTACAAGGGCGGTGCGCTCTCCATCGATCACGGCGGCGAATCCACGCGTTTCGACTGGGCGAGCACGGCGGCGCGCGACTTAGCGCCTTCCGTGCCCAGCTACGTAGCCGACCGCGAGGCGAAGATCGCCGCGCACACGCCCTCGGCCACGCTGCGATACGCCGCCTTCTTTGGCGACGCCACACACCGCGTATTGCCTGTGACGGAGGGCGCACGCGTTACGATCGCGTACGAGCTCTACCGCGACGGCGCGCCTGATCCGATGGCGGATGCATTGCTCTTGCGGGCCGAGCGCTGCCGCGAGGCCTTTGCTGCGCTCGCTCGCTGCCCCACCTTCATGCCCGATGGCGGGGCGCTCGGCTTCGAGTGCTGCCATCTGTACGAGGAGAAGGAGCTGAGCGCGGCCGAGAAGACCCTCGGCGCATCGACGGCGGGCACGGCCTCTGCACGCAAGATCAAGGGCCTGAAGAATGAGGATGCGGTGCTTGCGGTCGCCGCGGCGGCGGCCGGGCTGAAAGTAGACTCGATCCGCGTGCTCTCGGATGGGAACGGTTACTCCGAGTGCGAGTACCTGCTCGATAAGATGCCGAGCTCGGCCCGCGGCTTCGGCACAGTGCGCAACTGCGACGGCTGCCGCATGAAGGGGATCTCGCCCGACGAGGTGGACAAGTACGCAAAGGGCGGGCGTCTCGAGGATACGTACCCTCAGCTCGAGTGGGTCTCCAAGCGCCAGGGAGCCAAGAGGGAGCTCGCGGAGCTCGAGTACGGCGAGTATTTCGGCAACGAGGCTTCCACCACGACCTTCTACACGCGCGCGTGCCTCGTCGTCAAGGTGCCTGCCGTCGGGCACGCTGCGAGGAGCGCCGTCGCCGCGTCGAGGGCGCTGACCTCCGAGCGGGTGCACGCCGATGCGCCGGCCCTCTCGCCAGCCCCCAAGCCCGCCGCCGCCCCCAAGCCCGCCGCGGCCCCCAAGCCCGCCGCGGCCCCCAAGCCCCCAGGCGCCGGGGCGCTGGCCTCCGGCAGCGTCGCCAGTCAAACCGCCGTTGCCGTCGCCAGTCAAAACGAGAGGAAGCGCACCCGCGAGGTCGACGCCGATGGCGACGACGACGACGACGATGACGACGTGGTTCGTGCTGGTGCGCCGAAGACGAAGACGACGAGCGTGAGCGTCAAGCTGCAGCGCATCGGTGGCAGCCTCGGCATCGCCCTCTCGGACGACAATCAGATCACGGCAGTGCATGCGGGAGGCGCCGGCGCCATCGCAGGTCTCAAGGTCGGCGACGTGGTGAACGAGGTGGACGGCAAGAGCGTGCACCTTGCCTCGTTTGGCAGTCTCCTCCCCAAGGAGAAAGGCGCCGTGATCACGATGCGCGTGCGCCGCTTTGTGGAGACTGAGGCGGGGGCACCCAAGGCTGAGGCCCGCGACGAGGCGGGGAAGGGGAAGGGGGTCGGCAAGTGCACCGAGCCGCAAGCGATGGGCCAAATGGAGAAGGTGCTGTCTTCGCGCAAGGCAGGTCGCTCAACCGAGTACCTCGTCAAGTGGAAGGGCGCCGGCGTGGACGCGAGCACTTGGGTGGCGGCCAAGAGCCTCGACGCCGAGCTGCTGGAGGATTTTGAGAGCGGTGGAATCACGGCAGCAGCAGTGAAGACGGTGGGCACTGCCAAGACGGCGCCCGAACCGTCGCTCTCCTCAGTGGGGAAACGCAAAGTGGGCGTTGCCGCGGCAGCTGCGGCCGATGATGACGACGAGGCGGACGAGGACGAGGAGGACAGCGACGAGGAGCCCCCAGCAAAAAAGGGCGCACCGTCACGCCCCTCGGCAGCCTCCTCCTCCTCGGCACCACCCGCAGCGGCATCGGCACCGCCGCCCAAGGCGTCGGCGCCGCCGAGCCTGTTCAAGAGCGCTCCCTCTGCCTCAACAGGCGCCCCACGTACCATCCATATTGTCGGGGCACAGGGCGCAGCCTCTCGCATCCAGGCCACGGGCGGCAAGGCCTCGATCACGCTTCGGGCTGGCGAGGGGCTCAAGGAGCTCAAGAAAGCCATCCGGCAGACCTTTGGGCTGTACAAGCACCACAAGCTCTCGAAGCTCATGCTGGTGCCGACAGGTGGTTGTGCGGAGATGGAGGCCAAGAAGAACGACCTGGTGAATGGCGTTACGGTACGCTGCACGTACAGCTACTCCAGCGGCAATGGCAACATCGGCGCTTTCGGCCCTGGCGGCCGTCGCCGCGGCGGCTTCGGCCGTGGTCGCTTCGGCGGGATGCCCCACGAGATGATGATGCTCATGCTGGGGCTGCAGGGCCGCGCTGGATTCGACGACTACGGTTCCGACGTCTACTGCTCTGACGACTACGACTCGGATGGCTCGTACTGATTCATGGAGGAGGAGACAAGATTCTCAGATACTCACAGGGGCAGCCTCGGGGCAGGGCCGCGGCTGCTGCTGCGTGCACTTGAATCGTGCTTCTATGAGCCGAGAAACGGGCGGGGAATCATGCGGGAAGTATTGTAGAAGCTGCGTGTGGCTCTGGCGATGCCTCTGGGCACTCAGGCCCAGATGGTCCTCGAGGCTCGTGCCGTTCTGAAGAAGGTGACGACGACAGCCGTTGGGGACTCATGGGGGGAGTGTGCGCTGGAGGGGTATGCGCGCTGGGGTATGCGGCGCTGAGGCTCGGTGCGACTCAGGGAGTTGACTACCCGATCACGGTGACTCGGGGATGTACTAATCGTTTTTAACTGCATGATTTGACGATTTTACCATGGATTTTACTCATGATTTGACGGTCAACGGCGAGCATCATACGGCGAGACCAGCACATCGGACCAGCATCATGTACTCGTCAAACGCAACATGGTCATACGCTCACCAACATATGGAAGTCAACCTCTCGGATGTCCGGCCGGTCTGTTGAAGAGATTTTTGAAGTCGATGCGGCAAGCAGTCGACCAGCGGCTGCAGCCAACAAGCGCTTGGCTGCAGCCGCCTTCGGCCTCTTACGGTAGCCACCCATCGCGCGTAGACCAGGAGGCGGCGGAGGCGGCGGAGGTGGCGGCCGCACTCGCGGCAGTCGAAGAGTTTGAGAAACGCAAGCACTCGGCGAGTCGAGCCAACGCTCTGTTGGCACAAGCTATGGCCGCCGGGGCCAAGGCAGCCGAGGCGGCAGCAGCCGAGTTTGCCTCCGCCTCGGCGACTCTCCTCGCCTCCGCCGCTGCCGCCGCTGCCCGCGCCGCATTCGCAGCCGCCGCTTCGGCCGCGGCGTTTGCGGCAGCCTGGGCCTCGGCCGCAGCCTGCTTCTGCACCTCCACTTCGGCGCGGATGCGCGCCTCCTCGGCCGCAGCCTGCTGCAGCACCTCCACTTCGGCGCGGAGGTAGCGCGATCGGAGCACGTTCTTCACGTGAGCCGCCTCCTCAAGCACTTTCGAGACCTCATCGCGGAGCGCTCTCCGGTCAGCAGCGACCTCTGCGCTACTGAAGCCAGCGTGCGTAGGAAGCACCTCGACAAAGAGGGTTGAGAAGCGGATCAGCAGCACGTACGCGTCCTTGAGGTGCTCGAGGTCCTGCTCGACCGCCAGCGTGCGTGCTTGCTGCAACATGGTCTGTGCTGCGTTGAAGAAGGACCTGATATGTATGTGGTCGGTGACGTGTTCCCGCGCGCCGCGCTCAGCCTCGTCGGTGAGCCCCTTGAGCCGTGAGTCCGCCGCCTCGGCTGCAAGCTTCTTGATCATCTCAGCGAGGGTCTCATGGATGGAGTGGAGCTGCTGGGCAAACACCGCCCTCTCAGCTGCGGCTCTCTCAGCTTCCTCGAGGCCGAGCTCATCCATCACCATCGCGACTGTCTCATCCTCTGCCGCCCAGTCAGCTGTCGCATCGGATTGCATTAAAGGTGTCACATCGGAAATTGCGAGCGCAGGTGACAAAACCCGAGCGCGCCGTGACGGGCGCGCAACGCTCAGACGCTGCCTCAGAAAAGAGCAGAGGAGCCAGTCACACCGACTACTTGTAAGGCCAGTAACAATACAGGACACAACACAGACGTGTGGTCGCACCGCCTACAGCTCCCGTCCCCAGCACCGGTCAAGACGTTAAGTTGCGATGGCCAACGTGAGGGAAGCAGCGATGGTGGCATCCAGATCGTAGTCTAATCTGCGTGCACACGGCTGCGGCAGCGACCTCCGCGTCGACGGCGCATCGGCAAGGGAAGCAGCGATGACTGCATCCAGCTGGAGCTGATCTGCCAGCTCGTAGTCTGATCTCTGTGTATTCTGATCTCTCTGTCCCTTGGGCGACGTCGAACGGCTCCCCTCGCGGTCCCTTTGTCGCTGCATACGCCGTGCGGCCTCACGGCCCAGGTCGGGCTGGGCGAGACCTGTTCGTAGCACGCCGCTTGTGCCTGCCCCGGCCTGACTTTGACTTAGTCTCGGCGGGCACGGCAGCCGCTGCGCCCCCATAGGAACGGGGATGCCCTTGGGCATTTGTTGCTCCGTCTGGACCGGTAGGCCCATGGGCACTGACTCGATCGGCGCATCCGACGGCTGCTTGTCAATCGGCGCCTCAGCCTCGAAGGTGAAGGACTCGCCCACGCGCATGCCTGCTGGCACAGTGACCTGAAAGTCGCCGAGGCCGTCGACGTGCACCAGCATCTTGTAGCCGGCAGGCACCGAAGCGAGGACCTCGAGCAGAAATAGCTGTGTCAGGCCGCTGCTGTCGGAGAAGCCGGGGGGCGCACCGCCAGCCGCTGCGGTGGCTGCCGGACAAGGAAGCGGCAGCAGCCAAGGAGGGCAGGAGGCGGCTGCAGCCAAGCGCCTCGCTGCCGACATGCCACTGCCAGCAACGGCGTCTCCTGCGAGCCGGCAGGCAGTTGCCTCCTCTTCGAGGGCGTGGAGCCGGCGGGCCGCCGCAGCGGCGACCAGTAGCGCTGGTTCTGTTTTTGCAGCCGTAGTGGACACGGCGGCGACTGAGGCTACGTCGGGCGCGGTTCGCGCTGGTGGGAGCATGCGCTCGGGCGGCCGCGACCATGACGCGCCCATGTCGTCGGGCGCGCTAAGCTCACGACGAAGCCTGTAGAGCTTCGTCCTGCACATGCAATCACGGGCCTGCAAGAAGCAAGCGCGTGCGCGCAATTCTTCACAATTCATGTCAAGTCTAGGCGAGCACCACTCCCTTCCACCATTGCTGGCCTCTGGAGCACATTCGATCCGTATATGTTTGCAATGGGAGGCGTCACGGGGTTCCACGACGCGCTGTGATGGGCGCGATGGCGGTGTGGCCGCAGCTGCCACTGTTCGTGCATCCCCGACAACGTCGACGTCAGCCGAGGCTTCCCCGCCCCCCATGACGTCGACGACGAGCTACTCCGCCGTCGACATGGGACGCGACGCGGCGAGCAGCCTCTACAATTGGCTGCTTTCGCTCTGCTGCTCCGTCGCGTGCACGACCACCACGGTTGCAGTCAATCATCGCGTGGTACGCGTGGTGCGCCTGCTCGCCGAGGGCGGCTTCTCATTTGTGTACCTCGTAGAGAACGGCTCCGAGAAATTTGCCCTCAAGAAGGTGCTCTCCCAGACGCCCGAGCAGTCGGATGCCGCGCGGTGGGAGATCAAGGTGCACTCGTCCATCGACCATCCGAATTGCATGCCGCTCATCGACCACTGCGTCGCGACGACGCCCGCCGGCGCCGAGGAGTTCCGGCTGCTAATGCCGCTATACCCGCACGGCACGCTGCTCGACAAGTGCGTCAAGCACATGCAGGCGGGCACGCGCATCCCCGAGCGTACCGCTCTCCAGATCTTCCAGGTACAGTCTCCTCTGATGGCCTCTCGCCCTGAGTGCCCCTAACTGCCTCTGATGGCCGCGCCCTCCATCTCCTCTCCAGGGCATCTGTGAGGGCGTGGCTGCCTTTCACGAGCACGACCCGCCCTGGGCACACCGCGACATCAAGCCGGCCAATGTGCTGCTTGACGAGGATGATCACCCTGTGCTCATGGACTTCGGATCCGTCACCGAGGCGCGCAAGACGATCAAGTCGCGCACTGAGGCGCTGCTGCTGCAGGAGGACTGCGCCCAGAATTGCTCGATGCCCTACCGCGCGCCCGAGCTCTTCGATGTGCCGAGCGACGCTACCATTGATGAGCGCACCGACGTCTTCTCCCTAGGAGCGACGCTGTATGCGACGGGCTTCTACTACTCGCCTTTTGAGTGCACCTTCCAGGACAACGCGCAGCGCGTGGTCGAGTGCTCCTACCTGCGCGTCATCGGCGGCGCGCAATACCCATCCGACGCGGGCGGCTACTCCCCGGCCTTCGTGGACCTCATCCAGTCGATGCTCACCGTCGAGCCGAAGAAACGGCCAACAGTCCATCAGGTCCTCTCCAAAGTGAAGCAGATGCTCAAGGCCTGAGTGGGCGCGGCCCGGGTAGCAGGCTTATCTTAGAGGCCGAGGGGCGGAGGGCCGTGACGACCCACAGGGGGCGCCGCGCAACTGAAACCTCAGATCCATCCTCGAGGAGGTCCATCCTCCTCTAATTCTATCCAGTCCTCCGCGTGTTTCAAAGCGCGATGTCCAAAGTGATGTATCATACATTTTTTGTTGCCGCTCTGCTGCTGAGCGCGAGATAGGCGGAATCGGCACATGACAATAAAAACGCGCTATCTGATCGGGCTTTATACGGCACTTCAGCGTTCAGCTCGTGCAGCATGCTGAAAACTCGCGCACCAGACCGGGCTCGTGCACGCCGAAAGTGTCCATGCTCATCTTCTCACTCTATTTCTGAAGCTTGCAATGCCAATAAGCGCGTCGATGCTCTACATCCATTCATCGCGGCCTCAGGAGCAGAGCTGCTGCGACGCCCGCTGCAGCCCCTGCGGTCGCGCCCAGCAGCCCGCCCACCCAAAAGACGCGACTGGACCGCTCATCGATACGTGCCACGCAGCGCTCCTCGATGGCCGACGAGAGCGAGCGAGTTGCCACCTCGTACGTCGCGATGCGCTTCACGACGTCGCGCGCGCTCCGCTCCACCTGCGCCTCAACATCCTGGGAGATACGGCGCACGCCTTCGCTGCTGGCGATGTGCGCTGCCAGCGCATTGGGCAGCCTTTTGTCGATGGAGGCGGTGACAGCAGCATCAATGGCGCTTAGCATTCGTGCCTGTGCGGCGTAGCCGGCGCGTTGCAGCGCCTCGCGTTCAAAGTCACCTGCGCGGTGTGCCTCCCGCCGCACACGCTCTTCCGCGGCAGCCGCGCTTTCTGCTATCTGCTTGCGTGCTTCGCGCACGAGGTCATCGGCAGATACAGCCGCGCCCATGGGCACGGGTTGGTCGGGCACCGGTACGCCCATCGCCACGTTGACCGCCGGCATGTATCGGTCGCCGCACTCACAGGGGGGTATGGGCTGTTAATACATGATCGGGCGCTTGGATGTGAAAAAGACACCGGGGGAGCCGGGACACACACGGGACACACGGGACACGCGGGCGCACAACATGTACTCGGAAACTAATAAGTTAGTGCACGCACGATTGGGTGTTGAGGATGGGCGTGGGACCTCCAGGTGTTTACTGTTTAGATTTGGGGTTCGTTGAGTTTGTCGTCGTCTTAATGTGTGAGTCCGTGAATTTCTTTTGTCGTCGTCGTGCACCGTCGTCGGAAATCTTGACCCCTTGATCTTGACCTCGCGTAGCCGCGGCGCGCGAGTGTTGAGCGGACGTGACGTTCTTAGGCTTTAGCTGGCGATCATCTTTCGATACGAACTTACGAAGCGTCGTGTACTCGTGTTGAGCATTTTGCAACTTGCGTTTCGCAAAACTAAACGAAAAGGCGCAGGGGGGTTGCAGCGGACGGACCATTTTGGCGGCGTTTACCAGATCGACAGTCGCCCCTCTCTGGCAGACTGCTGCATGTTGACTGGCCTTGACTTGAACGGAGTATTCTGCATATTGAGTTCGGCTACCTCGTGATCGGCGAGGCCCATGCCACCGAGCGCATCGAGACTGGTCGGCACCGATCCGAAGCATGTGGTTGGCACGGTGCTCAGCAGTATGGGACTATGTACGGGGCGGAGCCGCGCTGCTGGGAGGACACTGCTACCGAGCAGCACGGGCTTGACGTCCACGCCCCAGCCCCCGCCCACCCGCACCGTGAGCTGTGGCATGCTAGCCGGGGAGGCGAGTCGGTGGCTCAAGCGGTATCCATGTTCGCGCGACGGAGGGGGGACTCGGGGAGGCAAGTCGAGCCACTGCATCAACGAGGCGTGCTCGAGGGGTGATGAATCGGCAAGGTTGTCGTGCCCCACACCGACGAACGCAGCCCCGAAGTTGGCGCGAGCCGCGCCGATGTTGGGCGTGGTGGCGGCCGATGCCCGCACGGATGGTCGCGAAGAGAGGCGGGAGGCGCAGGCGGAGGCACGGGCGGAGGCGAGGGCAGAGGCTTGGAGCGAGGCGCGCTGCCTGCCGCCCGCCGGTGCAGGGAAGTGGGGTTGTGGGGAAGTGGGCAGAGAGCTCATGCGGCCAAGCTGGCCCGGGCTCATCATCAGCCCAGTCAAGGGAGTAGCCGGCGTGGACGACCACGCGGACAGCGTAGGAAACGCTTCATACACGTCTGCTGCGAGGCATGTCTGTGGGGCGGTGATGGGGCGGAGGGGCTTGACGGGGGTACGACCGATTGCGATACGCCCGACTGAGCTCGGATGATGAGACTCCGGGGCGGTCCCTGCGCGAAAGTGGCTCGCACCGCTCCTCGTGGGCGTTGGCCACGACGTGACTTCGGTGCTTTCCGTCCTTCGGAGGCGGCTGTTCGGTGGCGGGTGGTTGTGCCAAACCGAGGTAGGCGCGTAGTCGCTCGCACCCAATGCACACCTTGCCTTGTTCGTAGCCTTTGCTGCCGCATCCACGGCCGCCCTGAGGGCCCGCCGGCGTTCGTCGTCGCTCATCGCCATGAATGTCCTGCGCTGCTCATCGCTCATCGCCAAATACGCCGCACGGGCAGCATCCGACATGGCGAGGAACGTCCTACGATCGTCGTCTGTCATCGCCAAATACGCCGCACGGGCAGCATCCGACATGGCGAGGAACGTCCTTCGATCGTCGTCTGTCATCGCCAAATACGCCGCACGGGCAGCATCCGACATGGCGAGGAACGTCCTACGATCGTCGTCTGTCATCGCCAAATACGCCGCACGGGCAGCATCCGACATGGCGAGGAACGTCCTTCGATCGTCGTCTGTCATCGCCAAATACGCCGCACGGGCAGCATCCGACATGGCGAGGAACGTCCTTCGATCGTCGTCTGTCATCGCCAAATACGCCGCACGGGCAGCATCCGACATGGCGAGGAACGTCCTTCGATCGTCGTCTGTCATCGCCAAATACGCCGCACGGGCAGCATCCGACATGGCGAGGAACGTCCTTCGATCGTCGTCTGTCATCGCCAAATACGCCGCACGGGCAGCATCCGACATGGCGAGGAACGTCCTACGATCGTCGTCTGTCATCGCCAAATACGCCGCACGGGCAGCATCCGACATGGCGAGGAACGTCCTTCGATCGTCGTCTGTCATCGCTAAATACGCCGCACGCGCAGAGTCCGTCATGCCGAGCATCGCTGTGCGCTCCTGAGCGCTGAGTTGCTCGTCGTCAGAATCGGAACGGCTTCTTTGGTTGGGCGGCTTCCACTCGGTCACCTTGAGCAGCGAGGAGCCCAGATACGCCATCTTCAAAGTCATCTTGAGCCTGCGCGCCGCCGCCGCCGCCGCCGCCGCCGCTTGTTGCTCCTTCGCTCGCTCGGTCCGCTTGGCCGCCTCCCGCTCAGCCGCGGCGGGCGCGGCCGCCTCGGCTGCCTCTGCCGCCGCCGCTTTTGCTGCCGCCGCTGCTGCTTGCTGCTCCCTCGCTCGTTCGATCCGCTTGGCCGCCTCTCGCTCGGCCTCGGCGGCCGCAGCGGCCGCAGCGGCCGCTTCGTCCTCGGCTGCCTCTGCCGCAGCCGCCAGCTCCCCACGCGCCACCGCCGCCTCTACCTCCTTCAGCTGGTCAACAAGAGCTCGATCCGATCTGCCGCGGGAGATCGCCTGCAGCTTGGTGGCGGCCGCCTCCTCGTCGTGGAGCTGCATGCGCCCACGCAACCCGGCGGACAGCGCGTCGTTGGGCAGCACCACCTCTCGCCAAACGACGAGGCGAGCCACCACCGCGGTGACGCCGCCAAACTTGGCGCCGACCTGAGCGTCACACCTCGCGCGGGTGGGTAAGCTCGCCTCACTCTGTCGCCAAACCATCTCGCGCTCCTCGGAGATGTGCTCATAGAGCCATATGAGCCAGTCGGCGCACGCATCGGCATACTCGGTCGCAGCAATGTGACTCGGGACCTCTGCGCGTGCCAGGTCAACCAGTCCCTCGCAGAAGCGGTCCTTAGGCACGAAGTCTTTGGTCGTGGGCAGCACTGCCCAAGCGGCGTCGCTCGCATCCGTGGCCTGAGCTGTCTGCGTGCCTTGCGCGGGCACCGTCATGGCGCAGCGAATCTTGGAGAGCATGAGCTCAAAGCCATCGTGTGAGAGGAAATTGGTCGGCTGCTCGTTCTCCCCTGCCGACGACTGCGACGTGTAGTACCGCTGGCTTCTGAGCGCGCAGTGCCAGAACTCGTCTACAGCTTGACGAAGCCATGGATGGTGACGCAAGCTGAGCTTCCGTTGCATGCTTTCAAGATTCACGATGTTTTTGAACGGTACCATGATGGGCATCACAAGCTTCTGGCCTCGACGCGACTGCGACGGATGCGGAATGCGTGCCACCTCGGTGGCTAGCAGTTCATCATCAATGTCTTCGAGCAGTTCATCGTCTGTGGCACAAGTACCAGTGATCTTGGATGTAGATCTCTCGAGGGCCAGGGCTAGAGCATCTCGATCCGCACGCGTCAGCTTCGACACATCGATTCTGTGCGTGCGCCTTGTGGGACAGTCGTAGTAGAGTGGTGCGGGGTGAAAGTGAATGGGAATGGGACACGAGAGAAGGTCCAGAATGTCGGCGCCTGACACCGTCTTGCCGCGTATGACGCCCACCATGCGGCGATCAGGATGAGAAACGGGAGGCCGGTTTGGAAACTTGTAAGCGGTCGCGGCATGCAATCGATAAAAGACAAAATCCCGTTTCAGCGCCTCCTCAGAATTCACGAACTCAATTGTTGGTGCACACACTTCATTTTCACGGGCTCAGCGGGCGTTCGGTTTTTGTGTTTCGTCGATGAGTACATAACGCTCACTGTGGCTCAAATACCGTCACATAACGCTCACTGTGGCTCAAATACCGTCATCGACTTTTTTAAACTGTGAACTGACATGCCTGCTCGCCGTAGTCTGAAGTCTCATACAATTGTAATCGAGAGTCCAATTGAGAGAGTCCGGCGTGCTGCATGTGTTAACACATGTAGTTGATGTAGATGATATGTACCCGACAGCTGCACGATGCTCAGAGTTTTTAGACAATTATACTGCATTTGCCATTTCGCTTTTCGGAGCATGGCAGCTCATCTCCCACATGAAGCGCCGAAGGCCGAACTCACCGAACTGTAAAACGAATTTCCAGCAAACAGGCTCGCCCGAGCTGCCATCGTGTGAGCTCTAAAATCTCTGAGATTGTTGGTACATGTGTTCAAACATGTAGCACGCCTGGACTCTCTCTATCTCTGAGACTGCGGCGAGCAGCGAGGCGACGTCGACGAGACATGATCGACGGATCCGATCAAGACGCGAGTCCTCGTGACAACAAAACCGCCAATCCGCCATACGTCGTCCTCGGTCATCGCAGGCATGCGTACTGTTGGAAGGCGACGGAGGTGAACTCGGGAAGGTTCATGTGCTGCCCTAGATGCCTTCTCGGCGTGGAAATTTTGATCTGGCGAATGTGCGTGTCGCGGCCATTCTGATGGTTTGCCAGGACAGCCACTTGGATGAAGTGTGCTCGGAGTGCTGCATCAGGGTCGTCCCCACGCGAGGTTACACTTGTTGGTAGAATTGTGACCCAGCCGCTCGGCTCGTTGAGTTCCTGAACATGAATCTCCTGCAGATCGTGGAAAGTGTTCCCCACTCGAATCGAAATCTTGGATGGTGTGTAGCTCTCATCTGTCGAGTGGGGAGCAGGCATACACGAGCCGTCAGCAGACGAGCAAGGTGGTTCAGGTTGCCTCACGCACCAAGCTTGAAGTCTGTGTAGATCACGATTTCATGGACACGCATCTTCTTGTGAAACTGAATGTTGATCAAATGTGGCTGCGGCCCATCGGACCTGCACGAGTGCGACAAGTGAGCGTGCGCGCCGAGGAAAGGCAGGGGTGGCCTGGCACGCACTGCCAGTACGTCTCGATATTGTCGTCGCGCAATTGCTCGACACCATTGCCAGGCTTCGCTGTCGAGAGTGACCAGACGGCCATGGCGCCGATTTCGCGCTCCTCGGACGATTTGCTCGCCATTCTCCTCACACAGGCGCGACCGATACCGGTAAAAAGACCAGACCGCCTGGAGTACAGTCTGTGAAACGCTAGACGCGGGCCTTCCACCCAAGAAACGTTTTCGCGAACTCACCACCGAGTGCGGCTCATGCCCTAACCGTGCCCGTGTAGCATGGGAGAGCGCATGACGACGCACGCTGACACTCGTACAGTACGCTGCATACGAGCCATACAGCGTGACAACCTTGGTGGGCAGCGCGGGCCAGAGCTCGTCGACCGCCGCCAGAGAGCGACCATGCCGTCCGGGCCGCTCGGCGCTCGCATGCAGAGAGCGCCGAATTACGACGCAGTGTCCGGAGCTCGC
>Ga0210242_100621_pt1 | contig 31243 bp, 16 predicted proteins | sample ChrtobMeP5a_16mM_FD_155445 | JGI IMG/M metagenome (GOLD analysis project Ga0210242, IMG submission 155445) | Chrysochromulina tobin associated microbial communities from unialgal haptophyte culture, Seattle, Washington, United States - P5a_16mM | ecosystem: Host-associated > Algae > Haptophytes >... | reverse complement strand
CCAGGCGAACATCTCGGAAAAGGTGCCCGACACGTCCGCCTCCTCATGCCAGCCCTTCGGCAAGCCGTCCACGTAGGAGCTCGCGCCCCCGTAGAACGACACCGCGTCCGGGCCGAATGCCGCGGCCGAGTGCACGGCCGTCTCGCCGGCCGTCTTGAGCGAATCCATGGCGCCCCGGATCTTCTCGATGGCCTCGATGTTGGCGGCGGCGTCGAGGCGTTCCGCCAAGATCGCCGATGCCTCTGCGAACGAGCAATGGCCGTAGACGGCCGCCTTGACGACGGCACTGGCCGCGTTATACATCGGGTCGGTGAAGTCGATCTGCACGCCCTGAACAGGTGCACAGGCGAGGCCGACGATGGCGTCCACGACGGGCCGGGTGAACTGCATTGCCAGCTCGTGCGTCATGGAGTGGGCCACCGTCGGTGATGACCCCAACTACCTCAGGCTCCCAATCGGGGATAGAATCATCAGTCTGGGACCTGGACGGTCTGGGGGGAGCGCTGCGACCGATCAGGAGGTCCCGTCTACAGAAGACACAGACAGGGAATTTCTGGCTGGCAGTGTGAGCTCGGGGGGCATCACGGGAGAGGGGGGTAACGAGCGGCGTTTGGGAGTCGAGGAGGGCAAGGTCAGCTGGGACGTGAGCGTTATAGATCGGGAAGAGCATCGAGGCGTGGCGCATGGAGGCGCATGAGTAACAGCGGTGAAGATCAGCAAGGCGTTTTGAGTCATCGGGGTGTAAGTGGGGCATGGTGAAGCCTGGTGGAGTAAAGAAAGCGCGTCCTATTTCATATCACACAAACGGCACCACTATGAACAGCAAATACACAAACGCCAACACTTACTATCACATATACACACACAACACGACCACCGGAAAGCTTCACACACACAAATTCACACCATGGTGGGTCCGCGCGGGGGCGGTTTGGTCGGTTCTGCGAGAGGGGGAAGGGCGGAAGGCGAACGTCTGGTACATTGTGAGTGGGGGGCAGAGAGGCGCGAGACGGATGGCAAGACGTCGCACCCGCCGTACACTCACTCACTCTCTCACTCACGGCTTCACTTCACTACCCAAGTCAGTTCCCGAGTCTTTTTTTGCCATCAATCCAAACTCGTCGCGGGATGAAGATGGGCGGGACCCATGAGAGGCTGCGCTCGAAGAAGCTCGTGACGCAGCCGGGCTTTATCATCTGGCCTGCCGGAATGCTCGAGATACGCTGCGCACCATGAGTGGGGGGTCGTGCCATGGTTGGCCGACTACCTACCGGCGTTTGCGGAACGGTCAAGAGTGATGGCGGGCCAGATGCGAGCCGCGCTCGCAGAAGCTCGGTGACGCTGCCGTCGCTCGGGACGCGGCAGGGCGCGCCCATGACGGGCCTGTGCCGCTCCGGGCGACCGCAGCGCCATCGAGGCGTGATGACGCAGTGCCGCACAGCCCGATGCGGCGCTCGCCGCAGTGCCGCCGCAGTGCTCTGCCGCAGTGCTCCGCCGCAGTGCTTGCAAGAGGCGACGTCACCTCTTTCTAGACACAAAGACTCAACTCCACCAGAGCAACATGCTCTTCGACGCACAGGCACGCCGCCCTCGCCCTCCGCCCATCCCCCCCGCGCGCGCCACGCGCGCCCTCTCGCCCCTCTCAAGGAGCTTGCCCTTGCCTGCTGTTGTCTGTCGCCGCAGACCATCACGATGCCGATGCGCGCCAGCGCTAGCCACCCAAGCTTGACTCCTCCAGACTCACATGCCTGCCAGCAGATTGCGGGCCCAACCCTGCGCTACGTCTCGCACCAATCGCCGGCCGGGCGGCATCGGCATGACCAACTCGACTTCAAGAAGGAGGTGGCTGCCAGCCTGCTTGGCGCGCACGTGTCGGCCGAGCCCCAGGTCGAGAACTCGGCCCTTGCGCCGCTCGAGGAGCCGCCCGAGCGCCGCGTGCTCGAGTTGGCGCGCGCAGTCGTGCAGGAGGACCCCGATCTGGGGGCGCTGGCGATGAGGGAGGCGACGAGCGCGGAGGAGAGCGCGTCGTGGCATCGCAAGCCGAAGACGGGTGCGGCGGCGCACACGAAGGGCTCGAGCGTCAAGAAGGGCTTGAGCGTGCTGCCAGCGCCCACCGCTGCGCACCGTGCGCTGTACATGGCCCTCGGCGGCGAGGCGGTCGGCGAGGCTCATGTGAGCCTGAGCACGTCGGGGGGCGTGGCGCGCTGCATGCGCGAGCTCGCTGCAGCGGTGGCGATGGTGGGGTGTGTGCCGCCGCCCGGTCCGATGCCGATGCCGCTGCTCGAGCTCGTGGGGTGCGCCCAGCGAGAGGAGGCGGAGGCATCAGCCGCGCAGAGCGAGGCGGCACGCTCCGAGCAGCTCAAGCCGCCGGCGACGCAACCCTCGAAGAAGGCGAAGCGCGGCGCGCGGCGTGCTGCCGAGCGTGCTGCTGCCGACGCCGAGGACAAGTTGCTCGAGGCCGCCATCGACGAGTCGGTGCGCAAGCGCGCGGCGCTCGAGGCGCGTCGTGCTGTAGTCGAGGCACACCAGCCCAGCCCGAAGTGGGAGGCATCGGACGCACCGAGCGCCGCACGCACGGGCGGGGGCTGGCAAGTCTTCGTCATGCATCCGACGTCTGGAAAGTCGACGCTGGTGCCGGTGGCAGGCGGCGAGACGACGGTGAAAGAGATGGCGGCGGCGTTCGCGCAGAAGACGAGCCTGCCCGCTGCCTCGCTCCGTCTGCAGCTGTGCAAGGGCCCATCGCTCGAGTGTACGGCGACGTTACGCGCGGCGGGCTTGGCCAACGGCGGCACGGTGCATGCGCTGTTCGTGTTGCTCGGTGGCATGCACCAAGAGGAGGTTGAACGCGCCCCGGCAGAGCCAGCGCTGCCGTCGAAGCGGCGCATTGCTGAGAAGCACCTCGAACGCCATCTCTCAACAAAGCCGACGATTTCGGAGCGAGTCGAGGAATTGCTCAAGGCGTCCATCAAGAAGGATCAGATTTCCGTGCATTCGCATTTCAAAGAATGGTTAATCAAAGAGCGGCTTCGCGACCTTCACCGTGAGCTCTCCCACGAACTCGAGGTGGACAAGGACATCACCGCCTTTTTCCTCGAGGCCCTCGTGCGCGAGGCTCAGAAAGGCACAGCATGGAACAATAAGGAACAGCTGCACGTTAGGGGCGATGACAGGGAGAAGCTTGCCAGGAAGCAAGAGTTGCTCAGTCGCATCGTCACATATGAACGGCTCGGCTGCGTATCTGATGCCAGGCTCGCGTCTGGTACGCCAACAACTGCGTGGGCGCTGACTAAGCTAGCAACGGAAGTGAATTGCACGACAACCTACCTCGGCCAGTATGAAATTCATATCTCGGAAAAACAAACGAATTCAAAGCAGCTGTGGATCGCTTGGTGGTAAGCTCCCGAGATCCCGACGCATCTTCGTCTGTCGAAAGAGACTCGCCGGAGGCCCGCATTGAGGCTCGCATTGCCGATGCTGCAATCTCTATTGCGCACAAGGACTGGATCTCCGGCTACAAGGCCAAATCCAAAGGGTTATCAGCTGATCCCGTGGGCAAAGGGAATATGGATCGTCGAGGCAACGAAGGCGAAGCCGGTGTAGAGCGACTGCTACAGGTGCAACACGGACATCCCAAATTCGCCCCCCATCGAGTGCCACACTCATGGTTTCTCTGCTGTCGCCTGTGCACAGGACTCTGGCCTCAAGGCGAGTTCGGATTACACCACGGAAAAGGATCGTGTCGTTTCCGAGTGCGAGGAGCAACCAGAAGGCTACAGGGCAACTCCAGACTTCCTGTTTGATCCACCACTTGTGATTCATGGCAAAGTCATTCGTTGGATCGATGTGAAGAACTCGCTCTGCATTCCCGATGTGTCCATCGACTCGCAGAGCGACGTCAAGCTGCAAGCTCAAAAGTATGTGAAACGGTTTGGACAGGGCGCAATCGTTTGGACGAAATGTGGATTCACAGAGAGCTTGGACAAGATCTTTGACATGCCAGGTGTCATGAACTTGTCGTACAAGTTGCGCACACTGGTCAACGTCCCGCGCCAAACAGCAGTTAGGACTCGGGCACGAGTGTTATGTGGTTACCAATGACAACTGGGGCCACGTCAGGCGCAACGCTCGGCACGATTACAGACGAGTTGTCTGCGCACGTCGTACTTTACGTGGGGAACGGCCGCATGTTACCGGGGTACAGCTCATGCTACTGGGGTACAGCTCGTGCCACCGGACGGCGTTCTGCTGTCCGGGCTGTGAAGCAGGGACGGTTAGGAGTGACGACCCTGGGCTCTGGGTGTGAATAGGATTGCCGACCCTTGCGGGCGGCGCCCGCCACGCGTCCGCAGGCGGTGTGCTCTCGGAGATGGGAAAGGGTGGGGCAGTTCACGCTGAGCGGCCTAGGGGGTGGCCGTCGGGGCTCTGGGTGTTGTAGGGATGGCTGTAGGGATGGCTGTAGGATGGCTGGGCCTCTCGCAGGGTTAGGGAGAGCCTCTTGGAAGGCGCATGCCTGGACGTCTCTTAGTAGGCAGAAGGGGGTGGCATGCGGTGTAGGCGTCCGAGAGCGTTTACATTCGCACACAGGTCGCAAGTACAAGGTCAAAGACGGGCATCGGGCTCCCGCGCCGGGTAACCCTGGCTATCGATCCGAATCGTATGACGCGAGCGCTTGTGAGTCGCCGGTCGTGTAGTCACTCTGTAGAGGTGAGCGTGGGCTGCGGCTGGAGACTAGCAAAAAGGGGAAAAACGTCACACGACTCCTCCGGGCAGTACTCCCCTGAACATGCCGAGCTGCCTGGCGCGCGTACGGGCGCTCTATAGTGGGGTGGGGGGAAACCGCTCGGGTCGGTATCAGGGAAACGCCTCGGCGAGGCCGGCCTGGCTGTAGTCGGTGAGGAACTGTTTCCGAGAGAGGACGGCAATGAAAGATGTGTATTTATCTGTTGAGGAAAAAGTTTAGGTGCAAATCAGCACCCCCAGCGTGCACTCAAGGTTAGCCATGTTAACGAATGTAAACGCTCTCTTGCCGTGCTGCTATGCGTGAGCATGCGGGGGGCATCTCGCTCAAATCCCTACGGAACCTCGGTGGCTGGGGTGAGGACCGTGCACCCAGAGAAGGCGTCAATGCCGATGAGGTCTAGAGTGACCGAGGCGACGGTGACCGTGAGGCCTCTGCAGCTTTGGAAGGCGTTGACGCCGATAGAGGTGACCGAGTCGGGGATGGTGAGCGAGGTGAGGCCGGTGCAGAAGAAGGCGCATTTGCCGATGGAGGTGACCGAGGCGGGGATGGTGACCGAGGTGAGGCCGCTGCAGTCGCGGAAGGCGGCGACGCCGATGGAGGTGACCGAGTCGGGGATGGTGACCGAGGTGAGGCCGGTGCAGTCGCAGAAAGCGCATTTGCCGATGGAGGTGACCGAGTCGGGGATGGTGACCGAGGTGAGGCCGGTGCAGCCGCAGAAGGCGCTGACGCCGATGGAGGTGACCGAGGCGGGGATGGTGACCGAGGTGAGGCCGCTGCAGCCGAGGAAGGCGTAATCGCCGATGGAGATCACAGAGGCGGGGATGGTGACCGAGGTGAGGCCGCTGCAGCGGTAGAAGGCGCTGTCGCCGATGGAGGCGACCGATGCGGGGATGGTGGCCGAGGTGAGGCCGCTGCAGCCGCGGAAGGCCCAATTGCCGATGGAGGTGACCGAGGCGGGGATGGTGACCGAGGTGAGGCCGGTGCAGCCGCAGAAGGCGCTGACGCCGATGGAGGTGACCGAGTCGGGGATGGTGACCGAGGTGAGGCCGCTGCAGTCGAAGAAGGCGTGATCGCCGATGGAGGTGACCGAGGCGGGGATGGTGAACGAGGTGAGGCCGGTGCAGCCGAGAAAGGCGCTACCGCCGATGGAGGTGACCGATGCGGGGATGGTGACCGAGGTGAGGCCGGTGCAGCTGGAGAAGGCGTCACTGCCGATGGAGGTCACCGAGGCGGGGATGGTGACCGAGGTGAGGCCGCTGCAGCTGGAGAAGGCGCGATCGCCGATGGAGGTCACCGAGGCGGGCATGGTGACCGAGGTGAGGCCGGTGCAGCCGTCGAAGGCGCGATCGCCGGTGACCAAAGCGGCGATGGTGACCGAGGTGAGGACGGTGCAGCTGCCGAAGGCCCAATTGCCGATTGAGGTGACCGAGGCGGGGATGTTGATCGAGGTGAGGAAGCTGCAGAAGATGAAGGCTTGCTCGCCGATGGAGGTGACCGAGTCGGGGATGGTGACCGAGGTGAGGCAGATGCAGCTCTCGAAGGCGAAACCGCCGATGGAGGTGACCGAGTCGGGGATGGTGACCGAGGCGAGGCCGCAGTAAGAGAATGCCCAATTGCCGATGGAGGTGACCGAGTCGGGGATGGTGACCGAGGCGAGGCCGCTGCAGTAGTAGAAGGCGTGATCGCCGATGGAGGTGACCGAGTCGGGGATGGTGACTGCCTCACCCGCCCCAGCTATGTGGTGGTTCAGGCTCTTCCACCAGTATTCACCCTCCTGCATCGTCAGCACCTCTCCGCATCCCTCCATCCAGCGTTGCACCAGCGCAGCGTGCCACCCTTTCAGCTCGCTTTTCGCGCGGCAGGCCAGGTAGTCTCGCACCACGTCGAGGAGCGGCGCAATCCCCTTCCCGTCGGCGCTGGGCTCGACGAGGTGCTCCTTTGCCAGCAAGTCGACGCACTCGAACGTGTCCACCTCGTCCAGCCCCCACAGCAACTGCAGCACATCTAGCGGGACCGGCGTGTCCTCGGGCAGTGCCGCCAGCATGGTGCACCGCCCTGCCAGCTGCTTATCCTGATGCTGCTCGATATCGTCCAGCTGCCCCTCAAGCATCACGAACAGGTTGCCGTACCCCTCGGCAGCCTCGAGGCTCGTTGGCACCTTGTGCTTCAGCTTGTGCGTCTCCAAAAAGAGCAGCACCGCACCCACTTCCTGCCGGCTGCACCGCCGCCCCACGCTGCGCAGCATCGCGGGCAGTCCGCTGCACTTTTTGAGCAGCGCCACCAGCGCCTCGGGCTCTGCGCCGCGCAGCGCCGCCTCCGTCTTGCCGCTGCTCTCCACGAGCACCCGCAGCGCCACGGCATCCGCCATCGGGCCGAGCGGCAGCAGCTGCTCGCCACAAAAGTCTACGATCTCACCCTTGCGCGTAGTGAGCAGCACGGAGACGCCCTCGCTCGCCAGCCCCTTGAACGGCTTCGCCTGCTCCAGCCGCCACACGTCGTCGAGCATGAGCAGCATCCGTTTGCCCTTCAGCCGCGGCTGCAGCTGCCGCGCCGCGTCTGTTACGTCGCGCAGCCTATCGCTCTCGTCACGTGGCATGCCCAGCATCTCTGCAAGCTCCCGCATCAGCTCGAACGCGTCGCGCTTCTGCCCAAACGCCAGCCAGCAGATGCCGTCGCTGAAGACGGTTTGCACGCGAACGCTACGCCCGAGCCAGGTCATGATGGTCGTCTTGCCGAGGCCTGCCACGCCCGCCACGCTGCTTGTCGCCGCCCTCGCGCCCGAGAGGGCGAGCATCGCCATCGGCGCGGCCCGAGCGAGCAGCGCAGTGCACAGCCGCTCCTCAACCTCCCGGGGAACGTAGTGGGAGGGCAGCGAAGGGAAGGGGCCGAGGTTGGACAGCAGCTTACTCGGCGGCAAGGGCTGCAGCAGTATCCACCGCCCTGCCGCCAGCCGCCCGACAGCCTCCGCTCCCGCTGCCGGCAGGCACCTGCCTCTGCCCTGCCCCGACTGGACCACCTTGCCCCCATCCTCCGGGTCGATACCGAGCGCGTACAGCGGCGTCGACGAGGGTACGCTGCCGCCGTCCGTCCCGAGCGTGCCACCAGCTCCCGTCGCGCTCCCCACCGCAACCTCCCCCGCTTCAAAAGCTCGACGCACGGTGGTGAGCGGAAGCGGCTGGCCAGCCACCGACTCGGCCGCGACCATCCTCCAAAATGCCTCGGCAAACAGGCTGCCTGGCCGGTCGAGCAGCAGCGTCTCGCAGCCGACGACGTTGGGCACGCCCGCCCTGGCGAGCGCCTCTGCCAGCTCGAGCGACTTGCAGCCGTTGAGGACCACGAGCTCTGCCCCTCGCAGCATCTGCACGAGGGTCGATGCGTCGACGGCGTCGGCCCGACCATTCTTACGCCAGACGAGCGTGCGGTGCGGCCCCAGCCTGGGATCGGCGTGACCGGCAAAGTGGAACCACGGAAAGCGAGGCGCCTCACGCGCCACCTCCTCGGCGCTCGCATCGCGGAGCACAGAGCAGGTCGGAAGGGCGGCTGCGATCGCGTCGAGCTCGCTGCTCACGGCGGCGAGGCCGTTGGCGCAGCCGACGGCCAGGAAGCGGGGTGGGGTGGCAGCTGAGCTGGAAGCGCCGGCTGCTGCACCCAGGGGAGTCGATGACGAGGCAGCAGGCTGTGCGATCTCGTGTGCGATCTCGGCCGTCGCCATCGCGCGCAGCTCCTCGCATCGGTCAGCGAGCTCCTCGTCATCAGCGTCGAATGCCTGCGCCTCTAGGAACTCCAGTGCCGCGTCCATCGCCGCTTCTGCCGTTAAGTGTGAATCCCCCAATCCCCCACGGAACTCATCATTCGAAAGGAAGTCCCTGTTCTTGTCTAAGAAGCTCTTCCAGGACTGAAGCTTTTCCTGTAGCTTGGTGCGCTCAGGCTCATCTGAAACATCGTTCTCGAACGCGGACTGCAGTTCGGCAATTTTGGCTTGGGCGATTTCTAAGATTGATCGGCCCGCGTCTCCTAAAATCTCCGTAGTATATATCACCTCAGAGGAAACCTCAACCTGAGCACACATGGCCTCGTCTGAGGCAGCCGCCTTCCGTTTCTTGCTGGCACCGGATACATCCCGCGGCAGCGGCGTCCAGGAATCGCACTTTGAAGGTTTGAACCTGTCGCGGCTAGGGTCGCCCCCAAGCTGCGTCAGATGCAGTCCATCGCTTTCGAACCATTCTGATGGCAGGGGGTCCAGTCCTGCTGGTGGAGTAGAGCCTGGACGCACCACGAGAATGGCAGGGTAGGTGTCCGAGAGTGCCAGCAAGGCGCATTCGGAACCATACGCCTTCTTCCATAGACCTGACCCACCTTGAGTGCGGAACTCGACCACGCGTTTCGGAGGCACGGCAAAGAGGCGGCCGAAGTTGTCGATGACGAGCGACTGGCGGCATTTTTGGCAGAAATGTCCGATGAAGCGCTTCCCAGGGGGCACCTTTCCTACGGTGCCATCGGCGGCTGCCTTGCATGGTGAGCCGCGAAGTTCTTTGCCCCAGCACTCTGCCATCGTTTCGGGTGAGGTGCGTCGCGCGCAGGTTCCCCCGCGACGAGAGCGTCCTGGCTTGCCAAGGATGTAATTAGATCGCAATCAAACTTGATTGATGCTGTTGAAACGAATTTGGACTTCCCTCGCTAGGCGGTTTCAGCTCCAGATCTGCGGCTTGAAGAGAACACTCACGAACAGCTCCGCCGCTTCTATTTTTAGACACAAAAATGCGGGATGAAGATGGCGGGTGTATCACTAGCGGTGCGCTCGAAGAAGCTCGTGACGCAGCCGGGCTTTATCATCTGGCCTGCCGGAATGCTCGAGATACGCTGCGCACCACGAGGGGGGGGGGTCGTGCCATGGTTGGCCGACTACCTACCGGCGTTTGCGGAACGGTCAGGAGAGATGGCGGGCCAGATGCGAGCCGCGCTCGCAGAAGCTCGGTGACGCTGCCGTCGCTCGGGACGCGGCAGGGCGCGCCCATGACGGGCCTGTACCGCTCCGGGTGACCGCGGCGCCATCGAGGCGTGATGACGCAGTGCCGCACAGCCCGATGCGGCGCTCGCCGCAGTGCCGCCGCAGTGCTCTGCCGCAGTGCTCCGCCGCAGTGCTTGCAAGAGGCGACGTCACCTCTTTCTAGACACAAAGACTCAACTCCACCAGAGCAACATGCTCTTCGACGCACAGGCACGCCGCCCTCGCCCTCCGCCCATCCCCCCCGCGCGCGCCACGCGCGCCCTCTCGCCCCTCTCAAGGAGCTTGCCCTTGCCTGCTGTTGTCTGTCGCCGCAGACCATCACGATGCCGATGCGCGCCAGCGCTAGCCACCCAAGCTTGACTCCTCCAGACTCACATGCCTGCCAGCAGATTGCGGGCCCAACCCTGCGCTACGTCTCGCACCAATCGCCGGCCGGGCGGCATCGGCATGACCAACTCGACTTCAAGAAGGAGGTGGCTGCCAGCCTGCTTGGCGCGCACGTGTCGGCCGAGCCCCAGGTCGAGAACTCGGCCCTTGCGCCGCTCGAGGAGCCGCCCGAGCGCCGCGTGCTCGAGTTGGCGCGCGCAGTCGTGCAGGAGGACCCCGATCTGGGGGCGCTGGCGATGAGGGAGGCGACGAGCGCGGAGGAGAGCGCGTCGTGGCATCGCAAGCCGAAGACGGGTGCGGCGGCGCACACGAAGGGCTCGAGCGTCAAGAAGGGCTTGAGCGTGCTGCCAGCGCCCACCGCTGCGCACCGTGCGCTGTACATGGCCCTCGGCGGCGAGGCGGTCGGCGAGGCTCATGTGAGCCTGAGCACGTCGGGGGGCGTGGCGCGCTGCATGCGCGAGCTCGCTGCAGCGGTGGCGATGGTGGGGTGTGTGCCGCCGCCCGGTCCGATGCCGATGCCGCTGCTCGAGCTCGTGGGGTGCGCCCAGCGAGAGGAGGCGGAGGCATCAGCCGCGCAGAGCGAGGCGGCACGCTCCGAGCAGCTCAAGCCGCCGGCGACGCAACCCTCGAAGAAGGCGAAGCGCGGCGCGCGGCGTGCTGCCGAGCGTGCTGCTGCCGACGCCGAGGACAAGCTGCTCGAGGCCGCCATCGACGAGTCGGTGCGCAAGCGCGCGGCGCTCGAGGCGCGTCATGCTGTGGTCGAGGCACACCAGCCCAGCCCGAAGTGGGAGGCATCGGACGCACCGAGCGCCGCACGCACGGGCGGGGGCTGGCAAGTCTTCGTCATGCATCCGACGTCAGGAAAGTCGACGCTGGTGCCGGTGGCAGGCGGCGAGACGACGGTGAAAGAGGTGGCGGAGGCGTTCGCGCAGAAGACGAGCCTGCCCGCTGCCTCGCTCCGTCTGCAGCTGTGCAAGGGCCCATCGCTCGAGTGTACGGCGACGTTACGCGCGGCGGGCTTGGCCAACGGCGGCACAGTGCATGCGCTGTTCGCGTTGCTCGGTGGCATGCACCAAGAGGAGGTTGAACGCGCCCCGGCAGAGCCAGCGCTGCCGTCGAAGCGGCGCATTGCTGAGATGCACCTCGAACGCCATCTCTCAACGAAGCCGACGATTTCGGAGCGAGTCGAGGAATTGCTCAAGGAGTACATCGAGAAGGATCAGATTTCCGTGCATTTCAATGAATGGAACATCAAAGAGTGGCTTCCTGACCTTCACCGTGAGCTCTCCCACGAACTCGAGGTGGACAAGGACGCCACCGCCACTTTCCTCTTACGCGAGGCTCAGAAAGGCACAGCATGGACGAATAAGGAAAAGCTGTACGCGGGCAATGAGAGGGAGCAGCTTGCCAGGAAGCAAGAGTTGCTCAGTCGCATCGTCACATACATCGTCACATGTGAACGGCTCGCCCGCGTATTTGCCGAGCTACACATCAAACATGGAGCTACTCATCAAATACGCCGGACGCGAGCCCGGACGCCAACTGAGCTACTTGCGTGGGCGCTGACTAAGCTAGCAACGGAAGTGAATTGCACGACAACCTACCTCGGCCAGTTTCTTGCAGGAACACAGGAATTCAAAGCAGCTGTGGATCGCTCCCGAGATCCCGACTCATCTTCGTCTGTCGAAAGAGACTCGCCGGAGGCCCGCATTGCCGATGCTGCAGTCTCCATTGCGGGCAAAGACAGAGTCACCGGCTACAAGGCCAAATCCAAAAGGTTCGCAGCTGATCCCGTGAGCAATGGGAATATGGATCGTCGAGGCAACGAAGGCGAAGTCGGTGTAGAGCGACTGCTACAGGTGCAACACCGGCATTGAACACATCCCAAATTCGCCCCCCATCGATGTGCCATACTCATGGTTTCTCTGCTGTCGCCTGTGCACAGGAGTCTGGCCTCGTCGCCTCGTCGCCGTCTTCGCCGTGGCGCATCGTCCCCGTCACCCAAACGTCCCCAGGCGACCTGGGTGCTGCTGACTCGACCGTGTCGACCGTGACCTACGAGTATTACTCTGGCGCTACGGATTACATCACGGAAAAGGACATTCCCAAGTGCGTGGAGCATCCCGAAGGCAACGGGGCAACTCCAGAGTTAACTCCAGACTTCCTGTTTGATCCACCACTTGTGATTCATGGCCAAGTCATTCGTTGGATCGAAGTGAAGAACTCGCTCTGCATTCCCGATGTGTCCTTCGACTCGCAGAGCGACATCAAGTTGCAAGCTCAAAAGTATGTGAAACGGTTTGGACAGGGTGCATTCGTCTGGACGAAATGCGGATTCGCAGAGAGCTTGGACAAGTTCTTTGACATGCCAGGTGTCATGAACTTGTCGTACACAGTAGCGCACACTGGTCAACGTCCCGCGCCAAACAGCAACTAGGACTCGGGCACGAGTGTTATGTGGTCACCAATGACAACTGGGGCCACGTCAGGCGCAGCGCTTGGCACGATTACAGCCGAGTTGTCTGCGCACCACGTCGTACTTTACGTGGGGAACGGCCGCATGTTACCGGGGCACAGCTCAAGTTCTCGGGGTACAGCTCGTGCCACCGGACGGCGTTCTGCTGTCCGTGCTGTGAGGCAGGGACGATAGGAGACGCCCCTGGGCTCCGGGTGTGAATAGGAGTGCCGACCCTGGGCTCTGGGTGTGAATAGGATTGCCGACCCTTGCGGGCGGCGCGCGCCACGCGTCCGCAGGCGGTGTGCTCTCGGAGATGGGAAAGGGTGGGGCAATTCACGCTGAGCGGCCTAGGGGGTGGCCGTCGGGGCTCTGGGTGTTGTAGGGATGGCTGTAGGGGTGGCTGTAGGATGGCTGGGCCTCTCGCAGGGTTAGGGGGAGCCTCTTCGAAGGCGCATGCCTGTGGACGTCTCTTAGTAGGCAGAAGGGGGTGGCATGCGGTGTAGGCGTCTTTGTAACCGAGAGCGTTTATTACATTCGTATACACACAACACAGGTGGTCGCACGAGTACGATGACAAGTACGGACGGGCATCGGACTCCTGCGCCGCGGTAACTATCGATCTATCGTACGAGCTTGTGACGGTCCGGTCGTGTAGAAGTCCCTGTAGAGGTGAGCGTGGCATGGAGCGTGGGCTGGAGACTGAGCGCGAAAAAGCCGCTTTTCAAAACTAAGGCAAAAACGTCACACGACTCCTCCGGGCAGTAGCACCCGTCTCTGTCGCTAATCGGAGACCGGGCGGCGCGGGGTGCATGGTCGGGGTGCATTGTTATTAATGGTCATTAATGGTCATTAATGGTCGGGGTGCATGGTCACACAACTGGACGGCGCGCTGACGGCGAGTGCCGAGTGCGGGCTGCGGCGCGCCGCGCAGCTCTCAGCCTCTCACTGAGTCGAGCGGGCTTTGACCAGGCGCCGCACCGAATACATCGAAGGAGGGTCTGCACGCGCGCGGCCGTGAGCGGGGCTTTGTGTGGCCGCGGTCTGGTCCCCGCAATCTGGGTCCGCAATCTCCCTCAGATCTGGCGGAAGGTGTCGCTGTACACGCCGCTCACGTAGCGCACGACGTCCCACATGTGGGTGCCTGAGCCGGACACCGCGCCGCGAGGGGAGCGCGGCGAGTTGCGCCCTGGCGTCGTGGGCGGCAGCGCGAGCGTTCCAGTCGAGCCGTTGCTCAGCGCGACGAGGCTGGAGAGGTTGAGGCCCATCGCGCGCGCGGTCTTCTCGCGCGCCGCCTCGGCCAGGCGCAGCTGCGCCGACTTGGCGGGCGTGAGGCCGCCCCGGATGACGGTGGGCTTGGCTCCAGTCGCCTTCGATAAGAGAGCGAACTTGATGGCGGAGCTCGCGGTGGACTTTGGGGAGGAGACGGCGTACACGATGGCGCTCGACACGGCGCTCGACGACGCGGGCGGCTTCCGGCGCTGCTGAGGGGTGTCCTCGGGGGGCGGGGCCAAGTTGGCCACGACGGCGCCATCCATAGCGGAGGCCGCCTCGATGATCTTCTGGGGCGTGCCCTGGATATGACAACCAGCGACAATCAGTGACAATCAGTGACAATCAGTGGGTAATCAGTGGGCGTGCCCTGGATACGACAGTGACAATCAGTGACAATCAGCGACAATCAGTGGCAATCAGTGACAATCAGTGGCAATCACCTGGATACGACAGTGACAATCAGTGACAATCAGTAGGTAATCAGTTGGAAATCAGGGTGTAATCAGTGGGAAATCAATGGCAATCAATGGCAATCCGTGGCAATCAATGGCAATCAACGGCACCTGGATTCGACGCCCGTCTGGCGAGTACCCAATCGCATGACGGGCCGAGAGGGCGACCGCGCGGATGGCGGAGCCTGGCGAGGCCAGAGGCCAGGATGGGTGGAGGGACGAGCTCTTGACGCTCGAGGCGACCGACGCTGTGGGGTCCCACGCCGGCAGAGTGCCGGGCGCTGTGCCGGGCGGCTCCAGTAGCCTCGTGCCGATGGGCCCGGACAAGACTCCGTACGTGTACGCTGGCAGGTAGTCGCCCGTGACGGCGTGCGAGGCGATCTTCTTCGCGGCAGCGGGCGGTAGGTCCTCCCGCATCACCGGCGCGCTCGCGCGGAGCGGCACGGGCGCCACCTTGGTCGCCGAGTCGGGCTGAATCCACGAGCGCGTCGCGATCATTGATGAGCGTCCCTGCACGGGGCGCGCGTCCAGCATCACAGCATCACCTTCCTCCCACATGAAGCACCAAGGACGCACGCAGCCAGATAGCTTCACTGGCGCCCGCACCATCGGGCCGCCGCTCAGTCCAAAGGCGATGCGCCGCCGGTCCATGTCCACCTCCACCTCCACCTCCATCACCTTCGGGCCGTCGCTCGGCACGCCCTCCTCCTCCTCCTCCGCGACCGGATTCAGCTCCTTAGCGGTCTTCGTGCTCACTTGGTTCGTGAGTTGCTTGGTGGACAGGAGGCCCTTCTCGGAGCCGGCGCGCTTTGTGTAGAGGCAGCCGTGCGAGAGGTGCAGCCCCCATGCGAGCGGCTCCAACGGACTCGTTGGATACCGATCGGTGGCGTCCGCCACGCCCACGACCAGCCCGACAGCGCTGCCGACGATCTTGAAGCCGAACCGGTAGATGCCCCGCTGGATGAACGGCATGCCAAGCGTACTCGTGCGCGCGCGGTGCGCGGTGTGCACGAGCCAGAAGCCGTCCTTGGTGCCCGCCACCGACGGAGGCACGCTCATCGCCGCGATCTGGCTCTTGGTCGGCAGCGTCCACGTGGGCGCTCGCCCGCGGAACGCGCACATGCCGGCGTACTTGGCGCGGCCCTCGGGCGTCATGCGTGCGAGCGCGGTCTTGATGGCATTCATTCGCCGCTTCCGCTCGCGCACTTCATCGCGCCAGACGTTCAGACACTTGCCCTTGGCGCGGCCCTCGGGCGACATCTTGGCATACGCGCGATCCATCCTAGCCTTGGCCTCCTTTCGGGCAGCGAGGACGCCCTGCCACTGCCGGAGCGCTCGGCTCTGCGCGCGGGCATCGGGGCTGAGCCGGGCAATGACGCTGAGCATCTGGCTGTGTAAGCATCGTCCGATGCACCTCTTGAACCATGCGAGCGGGTCGAATCCATCCTCGGACGCCATGCCCAGTGCTGGCCCCCGCGAGGGTCTACTCGCCCCAATCGCGACGAAAAAAAGAGTCGTCAAACTTGACCAATTTGGAATGGCTGCACGACCCTTCGTGTCCGAACTCAAACGTCCAAAAGGCGAGTGCGCGAGATAACCAAAACGCCTCTCGCCACGCAGCTGTGTCACACTCCACCTGTGCGAAAGACAACTCACAGCTCTTCAACTCCTCGTCGGAGCAGTTTGGCGGTTGAGCAGTGTCACGAGAAATATTTGTGCACCGACAGGCGTTGAGTTTTAATGATCCCTGTGAGTTTCCCTTTTCGGCTTGACTTGACTTGACTTGACTTGACTTCGGCAAAGCGCGCGAACGCGTCGCGCTCGCGCGATTCGCGGCGCGACGCAATTGCTCCAGAAAAAAAATCCTTCCCTTCTCCCTCTATCATTCAATGGGTGGAGCGGCTGGCGACATATCGGACTGGTCGGACTACGACGGAGACGACGACGGTGGCTTCGCCGAGGACGAGAGCACGCGCTACTACACATGGTGCGACGCGCCGGCCGATGCCGCCGACGAGTCGCGCTCCGCTCAGCGTGACTGCATGGGCAGCTCGAGCTCGCGGGACGCGGCTCGAGGAGGCCGGCCTCCTGACGTGAAGATCGACGAGTCGGTGCTGGACAAGGCACAGCAGACGCGCAAGACTAGCCTTCCGTGGACGGCCGAGGAGGACGCGACGCTGCGTTCTGCGGTCTTGGAGCATGGGCCAAAGAAGTGGTCGGCGATCGCACTGCTCGTAGGCTCACGATCGGGCAAGCAGTGCAGGCTGCGCTGGTGCAACCAGATCGACCCGTCGATCATCCGCGAGGCATGGACCGAGCACGAGGACGCGATCATCATCACGGAGCGCGTCAAGCAGCCGCCGACGCCCTGGGTCGAGATCACCAAGCTCCTGCCGGGCAGGCCGGACAATTCGATCAAAAACCGGTGGAACGGCTGCCTCATGCGTCGGGTGAGCGGCGAGAGTGCGCGCAAGAGCAAGCGTGCGAAGCGCTCGCTCGCAGAGTCCCTCGCAGAGACCGAGGGCGCGGGCTGCGACGACGATGCTGACGGTCCCGACTCCGTCGCTGGCGGCGAGCTATTCACACCTGGCGAGCTATTCACACCTGGCGGCGAGGCGAGCCCTCTGAAGGTGGTCGTGAACTCCATCTCAATAGGGGTGGAGGGTTGACGTGGCTGAGGACGTGGCCGACGACGTAGGCAATCAGGCGTGAGCGAGAACGCGCCCGGCGTACTGGGCAATGCATGCCCGGCGTATGGCGAGAGATCTGCATGATGAGGAAGCGAGAGATGCATAGCGTAGCCGGCGCGTGCCGTGCTGCGCTGATCGGTCAGAGATGTGCCTGTCCTGCTGTGCAGCACCAGAACAGCACGACTACTGCGTAGTACCTACGATCCTTGCGATGGTATCAGTTGAACAGATCAGATGTGTGTAGCATGCATTGGGGTTGTGGTTAGTGAGTTACGGTATGCGACTATGCGAGTATGCGTACCCGGCGGGACTCGAGCGACCCGAGAGAAGTAGAGACGGAGCGAGCGTGTGGAGCGAGCGATCCGGGGCTGTCGCCATAACTACTGCGCGCGCGGTGGCGGTGTAAACCTCCCGCCCGGCGCGGTTGCCCCCGCCCGCCCGCGGTGTTCGACCGCGGTGTCGCCGAAGCCGAAGTTCTACCGTCTCGGGCCTCGGGGATGGCGCGGTGCGGTGCCGCGCCCCGGAGATCGGAGGTGCGTATGTGGGCGCGCGGGAAATTCGCATTACGCAATAAATAATTCAATAAATATCGTATTCCGTTCGTATTGAGCGAGCAAAAGTAGCCCTCTAAGTAGGTAACGACGGGCCAACGCAACGTGATGTATGCAACGACCTCGCACGAGGCGGGACGGTTCATGCTGGACGGCGTCGGATCCACATGTGGCCAAGGCCGGACATGAAGAAAGATGTGAATGCGATGCAGAAATGGCAAATGCGCCCACCTGACGAAACCCGGCCTTGGCGGCCTCGAGAGACCGCGGCCCCACGCCTGCGTCGCTCTCTACTCTTCCCTCACTTCCCCGCCGCCGCGAACAGGTCCTCAGGCTCGGTCAGGCGGCGCACGCGCGCGCCGCTCACCGGATCGCACTCCCAAATATGGACACCCAGGCCGCCGGGAGGCGCCGCGCCGAGCAGCTGGAAGAAGGATGGGACTGTCTTGCGTACGCAGCTCGGGTCCTCAATTTTGAGCCCGGGGACGGCGAGACCGAGCGTCGCGAAGCACATGGCCATGCGATGGTCGTGGTACGTCTTGATCGTGGCCCGGCCAAGTGAGCCAGCTTCCGAGGGCGTGATGTCCAGCGTCTGTCCAGACTCGAGCACGCGCGCGCCGCATTTGGTGAGCTCATCGTGCAGCGCTCTCACGCGCTCGCATTCTTGCTTGCGCAGCACGCCCAGGTCGGTGAAGCTGAACGGCACGGGCGCGAGCGGCGCGATCGTGATCGCCGTCATGATGGCATCCCCAAGATCGGTCTTGCGCGAGACGGTCACCTTGCGCCGTTTGGCCGCCGACTCCTCCCGCGCACCGAGCAGGCCGCTGATGGCGCCCAATGGGTCGGCCGGGCGAGTGCGGAGCACTTCGGCCACCGCCTCGGCCACCGCCTCCTTCACACCGTGCGCCTCCAGATACTTCTCGCCCGATAGCGCCGTGCTGGACGGGTTCGGCACCGCCGCGACGGGCGAGAGGCGAGGGTACTCAGCGTCGATCTGCCAGCCGGTGCCCCCGTCGGCCTTGGGCGGCTGGCAGGCCATGACGCGCACGGGCGCCACGTCCGGGAAGAGCGCGTTCGCCGCGTGGAAGTAGCTCGCGCTCGACGCGTCCGGCTCGATTTGGAAGGTGCCGCCGCTGTGGGGAAACGTGGCCGTCATCTGACGCGTCATCTCGACGTAGGGCAGCTCGTCCGGATCCGCGCCCTCGGAGAGCGCGACCTGCCAGCCGCCCACTCGGCTCGAGAGCAGCAGCGCGCTTGCAAACTGCGAGCTGTCCTCCACGCTCACCTCCACCCGGCCGGGCTTTGGCCCGCCACCGTACACGACCGCCGGCAGCATGTCGTTCGGCGTGTCGATGCGATAACCGAGGGCCCGCAGTGCGCGGATGAGCTCCTTTTGCGGCCGCTCGTGCATGCGCGGCACGCCGCTCAGCCGGTACACGCCGTCGCCCAGGCACACCATCGCCGTCAGGAAGCGCGCCGCCGTGCCGGCATTGGCCACGAACAGCTCGAGCGGCTCCGCCTCGGTGCCTCCCTTGGGGAGCTTGCCTCCGCAGCCCTTGACAGTGAGTATGCGATTGGCGGCGACCTCCGGGTCGGCCGCCACATCCACTTCGACGCCCAGCCGGTGCATGCAATCCGTCATCGCCTCCGTGTCCTCGCTCCACAGTGCGCCTTTGAGCGTCACCATTCCCGTCGCCTGGGCTGCGAGCACGAGGGCGCGGTTGGTGATGCTCTTCGAGCCGGGGATGACAATCTCAGCCTTGGTCGCCTTGAACTGGGCGAGCTGCTCCGCAGAGAAGGGCACGACTTCGATGAGCTTAGGCAGCGGCATGTTGTGGTCCGTGACCTTCCGCCGAGCAAGCACGTGGAAGGCAAGGTGCCCATTACAACGCGCATCAGACCCCACGCCTCATATCCCCCTCCCCCCGATACAAACAAAGACCGCCTCAGGTAGGAAATCACGCGGGGAACCACACGACCGAACCAAGCCACGATACGGGTACACGCAAAGTTTATCGATTCAACTGACCCTTTCTCAAAGTTATCAACCCCCACCACTGACGACTGCACCACATGTCCACATCCGACCCTTTTCACGCTTGCGACACTCACAGGGCACGTCACCTCATTCACACTCACAGGGCACCAGCCGCCTCATTCTAAGTGTCCATCGCCATCGGAGGCTGGGCCCGGCTCCCGCCTACGTCGTCATCATAAATGCGCTCGTTCGCAGCGGATCTGTAGATGCGCGGCATATCCGGTGATGCGTCCGCCTCCAGCACCTCGCCACTCATTGCGCCAGCGCTCAATGAGCGGTAGGCTGGCATATCGTCCTCCTCACCATCCTCATCATCGTAAATGAGCTCGTTGGCGAAGCTTCGATAGATCGTAGGGAGCTCATCCTGGCGCACGCGAGATTGCACGCGAGATTGCGCCTCGTCCGCCCACGGAGACCGGTCGGAATGGTGTTGCACCACATCGGCGAGGGTGCGGTGGGCCTCCTCCTGCGAGGGTGCGGTGGCGTTGCCCTTTACGGCAGGCAGCGCCACGTCGTAGTGAGCCTCTTCCTCCTGCCATCCGAGGCTGCCGCGTCCTGCGCCGACTGCCGCAAAAGAGCGATGCACAAGCACGACCTCCTCCTCATCGTACGGAACACCCGGATCGGTCACCAGCGCGGAGCTGCCCCTCAAGGCAGCGGAGCCCGCGACGGACGAGTCGTCATCGTCCTCAACCCCTCGGAGGAAGCTGCGGCTGCGCTCACTACGGCGCTCGGCCGTAGGGCCGCCGACGCCGTCACGATCGATGCCAACGTCCCCGCTGCCCCGTTGAGCGCCGTGTCGAGCGCCGCTGCCACTGCCATCAGCACTGCCGCCATTCTCAGCAACGGACGAGCTTGCATCCCAACTGCAGCCGCCACCGCCACCGCCGCCACCACCGCCACCGCCGCTGCCATCCCCACTGCCGCCACCGCCGTCGCCACCAGAATTGAGCCACGGGTGGTTGGCGACTTGCTGCAGGGTCAGGCGCTGTGCCGGGTCATGGTGGAGCATGCGGTTGAGAAGGTCGGCCAGCTGAGGGTGAAGCACATGACTCCAGTTCGGATGATGGTGGTACCCGAGACCAGGCTGAGCGTTCTGCAACGCCAGGAAGCCGTTGCCGCCGGCGAGCTGCGCATCACGCAGCACATGATATTGCCGAGTGCCTGGCAAGAATGAAGCCTGTTTCGGTACCTGGGCTGCCAGCTTGAGCATAGCTATCGTCCAGCCCAGCGCCCAGACGTCTGCTTTCTCGTCGTCATATTGAAGAACAGCTGAAGATTGGTGAAACGCCCTCGCCGCGCGCCAAGACAGCAGTTCGGGAGCGCTGAATCCCGTGGTTCCCGAGCCATGATTGAGCCCGCGTTGATGGGTGTGGCCGAAGTCGAGCAACTTGACTTGCAAGACATGGCCTTGGATCAACCCGATGTTTTCGGGCTTGATGTCGCCGTGAGACAAGCCGAGGGCGTGGAGATGCAGGGCCCCTGCTACAAGCTGGCGGAAGATAGCCCTTACCGCGTCGTCGGCCATCACTCCCTGCGTTGCCAGGACGCCATTTGCATATGCTTCGCTGGTTGCGTTACTGATGAGGTCGAAGAGGGAGTCATCCATTAACTCCATGACGAGCAGGGGAGGGTCGCCACCAGCCACGCCATGCTCGAAATGAATGAAATTGAGGATGTTCGGGTGCGGCGACTGGCTGACGAGCTGTAACATCTCCGCCTCGTGCTGGGCTTCCGGAGTGTGACGCCCGTCTTGCCGCACGCAAACCTTGATCGCGACACGATGGCCTCGCCAGGGTGTTGGCGTCGCCCTGTACACGATGCCCTCCGACCCATTGGCGATGGGCTGATCATCAAAGGTGTACTGAACGCCGCCGAGCAACCGGACTTTGTTCGGCCCCATAGGGTGCGGAATGGCGACCGGGTGCATTGCAGCGGCTCAGCTTTGCTGGGTGACCGCCACTCAAAAAGCAAGCGAGGGTCTACAAGCAAGCACCACCCGCCGCGCGGTGACGTGTTCAAGTTCAAGTCCAAGTTCAACCCGAACACGACACACCGCTCGGCCCTCGTGCCTTAACGCACTCGCAGGCTATTCACGCCGTGCCATGCGCCGCACCATCTTATTGTACGCCAGTACCATGGCCAGTACGCGTGCAGTCGCGGGTACGAACCACGTAGTTCAAGGAAATTAAGTACAAAGTAGTGGCCGCGGCCACAGGCCTGTGGGCTTCACGCGAAGGCTTCAGCCCAACGTGAGGCTTTTGTGTGCTTGTGGGCTTCACACCTCGATCTTCACACCTCGAGGGCTTCAGCCCAACGTGAGGAACTCGTGTGCCTCGTCGCCGTCGTCATCCAGAATGAGCGGCTGAGAGGAGAGGCCCTGCATGCCGCCGTCGAGCGCCGGCGCATCCCGCAGCACCGCATCTCCGCCGCCCAGATCAGCCGAGGTGACCCGAGACGCCTTGCTCGCACGTCTGCTCGCCGCGAGCTCAGCTCGAGATCCCGGCTCGCTCGCCGGGGCGGGACACGTATTGGGACAGCTACTGCTGCTGCCTCCGCCGTCGGCCCACAACCCGTAGCTCTGCACGTCCAAAAACTGAAGCAGCGCCGGTGGCGCCGCATGGACCAGGCGTTGCGAAGGGTTCCCGCCGCAACATGCCAGCAGTACGGCTGAAAGGTAGCCCGTTAACAGCTTGGCGCGCTCCCGGCAGACTGCATCGTTCACAATGAGGCGTTTGGGTGGCAGCTTGAGTGAGGGCGGCAGCCGAAAGTGAGCCTCCGCCTCTAGCGCGGCGTGCAGCTCGCGAAACGTCGAGTATCGCCGCGGCACGGCATAGGGTGCCTCCGAGCCTACGCAAACGCTAATGTGGTAGTCGACGTGGTCGCCCGTTTTGACGTAGTGGACAATCTTTGCGGAGGTGCCGGGTGGGAATGGCAGCGCGAGCTCCGTCGTCGCCAGCCCCACCACATTGGGCGAGAGGACGAGTTGTCGGAGCACCTGGACCACCGCTCGCCTCGTGCCCTCGTCCCACTGGGCGATCTGCTCAAGCTGCATGATGAATTGGTTGGCGTGGGGCACGAAACAGGCTGCCTGCTCACATACAATGTACTCGCACAGGAGCGCCGCGGCGCGTTGCACATCGACTAGCGGCGAGCTGAGCTTGGCGACGAATTTTGGGACGTGCGGCACAAGCGCTCCAGGATCGTGCTGCCGAAGCTTGGTTAGTGCGGCGGCTGCAATGGCACTCTGCGCGCTGTCGCAGCTCTTCAGGAGGTCGTCCATGCTGCGTGGTGGCGGGGCGGCCTCGAGGTCGTCCGCCATCCCCATTGATGCGCGACACCTCGTTCGCTCTTGCACCGATCTTTGCACCTGCGGATTCCTCTCCAGGACTGTGAACGTGCTGACTCTTTTTTCGTGAAATGATAAGAGTCCAGCGCTTTGGTCCGTGCGGGGTGGAAACATGAATAAAAGGGGGCCCAGCACGAAAGCCTACCAAGGAGGAACCGCGACGTCGGACGTGTCGGCGCCACAGCGTTTCAAAGCATGGTTTCAAAGACCCGCGAAAGAGTCTATATCATGCAGATCATTCTTCACAGCCACACCTGTCGGTGGTCCGGCACCGAAAACAAGCCGCACCCGTGAACACGCGCGCTCAACCGCCTGCGTGCGGCGACCGCGACCTCTCAACAGGCGTCTCTCGCGCATCGTCGATGCTCAAGCTCTCAAAATCGATCCCTGTGCCTTGGGCATGATGGGGAGGGGGCTGCGGCGGCGGTGGCGGCGCTGGATCGGGCGCTTTGTCACACCCGATCTTCTCGGCCTCTCTCAGCAGGCGTGCGCGCCCCTCTCTCTGCGTGGCGAGCAGCTCCATGCGCAGCCGCTGTACCGCCACCTGCGCCCCAAAGTGCTCATCACGCATCACTTGCGCGGCCTCGATGGCGGCATCCAAGGCCGTCAGCGCCGCATGCTCCGCCTCCTCCGCCTCCTGTGCCGCCCGCTCTGCCCTCTCGCGCCGTTCCCTCGCCGTTGCGTGCGCATGCCTGGCTTGTTCAATGGCGGCCCTGGCTGGCTTGGCCATTGACCGTTTCGCGTCCATCTCGCGTGTCTGGGCGCTCAGCGCGGCCTCGAGCGGGGCCTCGAGCGCCCGCAGCTGCTGCGCGACGCGCTGGCGGCTCGCGTCGTCCGGCAGCGCTCGCAGGTACGCCGCAAACGCGGCTGCCTCGGCAGCACTCATCCCCTCCGCGTGTCCGATGAACAGGATGAGGGAGTAGCGCACGCCACCTGTGATGCGGCTGACCGCGTGCAGTAGGCGCGAGTCGTGCACGGTCGCCTCGCCCTCGCCGCGCTCGATCGCCTCCACTCGGCTCCGCCGCACAGCTAGCAGCCGTCCTCCCGCAAAGGCCGCGTCGTCGCCCAACGCAACGTTGATCGTGACCGCCGCCGCGTCGTGGTGGAAGGGATTCCATGGGCGGGTGCCTCCCGTGTAGCGCCGTACGAAGATCTCGCGCGGCTTGCCTGTTTCAGACGCCTCGTCAGAAAAGCGAGCCGGCAGCGCGAGCAGCGTGTCGACGGCGCGCGCGCCGATGAGCTGCTCGAGCTGCATGAGCGTGAGCGGCAGCTGATGGTCCGCGGCGCCATCGACGCTGTCCACTCGTGTGCTCCGTTTGCGATCGACCGCGTCCCGCAACGTGGCACACGCGACTGCATCCAGACAGCGAGGAACGCTCAGCACCTGCGCCTCGTCCGTCGCCAGGTGGCGTGCCGGGTCGAGATTCAACGCGGCAAACACGGCCTTGGTTGGGATGCTCGACGGGTCAACGTTGTCCACCAGCAAGAGGTGGATCACTGGCGGCATTCGTGCTGCGAGCGCGGAAAATTCGGCCGGGATCGAATCGACCTCGCCATCTTGCACGACGCCGGCCGGATCGGGACTGATGGACGACATGCAGTCCACTCAATGCTTTCGGTTGCCCATCCTGTTTTCCTAATCGGGCCTACCGGCCGCGTGCCGGAGAGGCAACACGGGCGCTGATATCCGGATAGCGGAGGACTATCGAGCGCGTCGTGCTGGCAAACGCGGCCGAGCTAAAAGGAAACTGATCGCTCCCTCACGCAATCCTCACGCCCTACCTCAAGCGCCTGCGTTGGAGGCACACCGCGGCCTCGCCAGGCATTCGCCGAGGACCATCCGCTTCTCCACGGGTCCGCATGGTACTGACGGATTCACCCTTCCACAAGGAGCGGCTCGCGTATGCCGATGGCTCCATCCTCTACGGCGCCTTTGAGACGCCACTCAACCCGGCGACCAAGACGGGCCGCGCATTCGTCGAGGTGCGCAATGCCGTCGAGGGCGCAGCGTGCATCCGGCAAATCGACGAGTTTGAGGAGGCGCACCCGACGCTGCCGGGTGATGAGGAGGAGGCAGCCATCAAGGCGCATGCCATCCGGAGCGCCGCGCTGCGCACGCTGCTGCCGCTGCTCGACGTGAACGGCGACGGCCACATCGACAGGCAAGAGTTGAAGAACGTGATGCCCAATAACACCGACGAAGAGATCGAGGCGATCTTGCAGAGCATGGACCTCGACGGCGACGGGCGCGTCACCGCCGAGGAGTGGGTCGAGGGTGTGCTCGCGATGCACCAGGGAGCTGAGGCGGAGGAGTTTGTCGAGGACACCAAGCGCATGCGCGAGTACCTCGAGGCTCCGTTCATCTCGGCAATTAACGAGCTGTTCGTGGCGGCTGACAAGGACGACTCGGGCATGCTCGACATCTTCGAAGTCACCGCCGTCCTGTACAAGATGGCCGGCCCCGGTAAGGGACCCAAGCTAGATAAGGTGATGGCAGACTTTGACGCCGACGGCAACCACATGCTCGATTATGACGAATTCAAGAAATTGTACACGACGCTCGTGGAGCAGCGCGTGATCCCGCGGCCGCGGCCCTGAGCTGCCGAGCAGCGCGCCTTGAGCGAGCAGAGCAAGACGCGCGACTGCCACGAGATTGCATCCCGCTGATGAGCGCGGTGCTGCAGCTGGTCCGGACACTCTGGTGCAAGAGGCAAGCGCTGCCCCCTTTGGACCACACTCGCGACGACGATTTGGTGCCCCGGCCGCCAGCCCCACGCCGGCGCTCGGCTTTGTTTCGATTTTTGTTACCGCGGCCCCGCGGGTTGCTTGAACATGCTTGAGCGGGGGCCGCCCCGGAGAGATGGAGATCTCGCTCGTAGCTGCGCGCGACGTGCGTGCGTGGCTGTTGCAGAGCGTGTAGTTGCAGTGTCGAGTGTGCCGGCCCCCTACTGCCCCCCATCAGCCTCCGAGTCGAGCTCGTATAACGTACATACAATAACACATTGGTGCGTAAGCGAATCACACCGTGTACCCGAACGCTTTACACGAGCGACCGGAGGCGGAGCCGGGTACGACCCCACGGTGCACCCAAAAACGACGCGCCATAGTATTAGACCATCGCATAGACGATCACGATACCGCCGAAGTCACAATTGCATGCACGATTGAGACGAATTGTACACGGTGGCGATCGAGCCGAGCGGGACCGGACCGGCATCTCGGAGCACGTGAAACCGCGACGGCTCGACGAAACCGGAAACGAAACCGAACACGTAAAGCTCGCTCGCCTAAGGAGCCCATTGGGCCTGCCGTATGGGCAGCTCGGGTCGCACTTCATGGATCAAACGGCGCGCGTCGACAATGAGGCCTCCTACTGGCGTGCTGCTGCCCGCGGAGCGGGGGCGCGGCGGTGCTGGCCTGTGGGCGGGTGCACCACCCGGCCGGTCACGGTGGACTGCGCGTGCGGACAACACGTGCCGCGGCCCACGTACTCGAGGCGAGAGCGCGGAGGTGGCGGCGGCGGCGGCGGCGGCGGCGGCGGCGGCGGCGGCGGGGCTCGCCGGTTTGGGCAAGTGATCGCGGACTTGATTCGCCGTCGAGGACCACAGGGGCGCCGTTTGGTGCGCCGTCGTGGGCGCCGTCGTGGGCGCCGTTTGGGGCGCCGTCGTGGGCGCCGTATGGTGCGCCGTCGTGGGCGCCGTAAGGTGCGCCGTCGTGGGCGCCGTTTGGGGCGCCGTCGTGATAGCGGTCGTCAACGCGGGCCGCGGCATGGTGAGTGTGGCCGTCATCGCCGGCCGTGGCGCACCTACCGTCTCGCCCTCCTCGTGTCGCACGCGAGGCCACGGCATCGTGAGCTCCTCACCAGACCCCTCCTCCCGTGCCTCTCGGGGTGAATCTCGGGGTGAATCTCGGGCCCACTCACCAGACCCCTCCTCAGGCCACGCCCTCAGATCCTGTGGAAGGGCCTGATGAGTGGGCCCGAGATTCACCCCGAGATACGCCCCTCTTTGGGAGGTCGGATGGGTGGGCGACGACGGGCGCGCGTGAGCTCCGTCCGGCGCGGGCTCGAAAGAACAAGTCTCACGAGGCTGCACCGACGGGCCCGGCTGCGGCGCGAGATCGGACCCAGATCCACCTCGAGATCCGACGAGCTGTTCGAGATCGGAACGATATCCACCTCGAGATCCGATGAGCTGTTCGAGATCGCCCAGATGCAACGGCTCCTGCCCGAGGTGCATCGCCGCGAGTAGGGTCGCAATCGAAGGCGCTTCGGCCGAGCGCTCTGCCGGGCGCTCACCAGAGCGCTCCGGCGCCGGCGCCACCCCGTCACAGGCCCCGTCGAAGATGTTCGCCACCTCCACGTCCACCGCACTCGCCACTGCCGCTCTCACCTGGGCTTGCACATGCGGCAGATTCGCCCTCGGGTCGGCTGCGGAGGTTCTGAGCACTTCGCGTCGCTCAAGCACGGCGGCGCGCGCCTCGGCCAACGCGAGCCGTGCTTGGAGGCTGCTGGCCCGATTATGCTCAGTCGCGGCCAGCGCATTCGCTCGGTCCAAGGCGAGGTCACGAGGGTTCTGCATGCAGCGAGGCGCGACGGATTTGCCAAAGACGGACAACGTCAGGTCCAACGGAGCTGAAGGCCGGCCACCCGCAGGCGACGTTGAGCGCGTGGGAGCCTCCTTGGGTGCAGCCGCCGGCGGGGCCGTGACCACCGTCAGCGTCGGAGCCGGCCGCCGAGGCGGAGCCCAGCCGGAATCTCGTGGTATCTCCTTCGATCTCCCTCGATCTCCATGGCTCGAGCGTCCAGACTGGACAACGCGGCGCCTCCAAGTGACCATCGTGGTGCGCATGAGCAGCCGCCAGCCACGCGGGCCGCTCAAGCGCACGCGCCGCTCGCGCACCGAACCAAAATTGGAAGCCCACTCCCACCACGCATCGGCCAAGCCGCGGTAGGCGAGGGCTTGCACTGCGGCTCTTGTCATCGAAGAGCAACGGAGCGCCGCCGTGAATGTGGATGCCTGGTGCGTGGCGTGCGCCCGCCAGCGCCTCAACGAGCGGCAGAGCCCCGGGCTCGTGGCCGAGAGGGCGCTCAGCCGCCGCGCCCTGCGTTGCGCCGCCATGAGCTCTGCCCAAGCCCGGATGGCTGGTAGGGTCACTCGGCGGCGCGCCTCCATGATGGTGCGTGCTTTGCGCGTCTCGAGCTGCGCGCGCGCGTGCGCCCGCATCGCGCTCGTCTCGGCCGAGAGCCGCTCAACCTCCTCGCGATTCGCGTCAGTGCGGCGGGGCAGCGTCTTGAGCAGCTCGACTTCCTCCGTTAGGTCGTGGAGCGCGCGCATCAGCGCACGCATCACGTGGCTCATCAGGATGGGATCGCCGGCCAGGGGAGCACGCTCGGGGATGCGCGAGACGTCCACCATCTCGTGCTTCGAGTCAGCCATCGTCGTGCCGTACGAACTCACCAGCTTGCCCCACAGTGCATCATCCTCCGCCACCTCGGGCAGGAGCACCATGCTAAGCCCGCGCCGCCAGGACTCGTGATCGACGAAGCCTCGCTCGACAAAGTCGAAGCAGGACAAGAGTGACACCGCGATGGACTTACGAGCTCGCTCGTCGATGGCTACCATTCCAGCGGGGCCTCTGGAAGTTCCGTTGTTCGGTTCCGCTCCGAGGACGACGCAAGGGTTTACGGTTTTCGCAGGTCGTGGAGGAGTTCGTGGAGGAGAGCGACCGCGGCCGTCGTTCCATCCGCATGTCAAGACAAGTCAAGTCGAGTCAAGTCGTCAAGATGGACCCCTCCGTCATCTCCGCCCACTCGCCTTCCACCACAGCTGGCTTCCGGAGCACATGTGCAGATCTTCGTCGTTCCAGCTTAACGCGATCGGCCCGGATTCCATTATAACGAGTGCCCCGTCCGTGAAACGCCCGGTGACGGCGGCCCCCCTGCGTGACGCCGGGACCGGGCGTGTTACCGAAACCGTGATCCGTGATGCGCCGCGCACCCGGACTGCCCTTGCGTAGTTTGATGACCGCAATCACCAACCTAGAGGCGTGTATATTTCTGTTCGCGCATCTGATAAATCTGAGAGACGCGGGCAAATCCCGCGTGCGCGCCGCCTGGATGTACATGTATTCCCCAAGCGCGGCCCACTCATAGATCCCGAGTGAGAGGGTCCCGCCCTGGACCCTCTGGGGGTCCGGCTGGACCCCTGGACCCTCTGGACCCTCCTCTGGACCCTATCTGGACCCTCGGGACCCTCAGGACCCTCGGGACCCTCGGGACCCTCCTCTGGACCCCTCTCAGTCGGGACCCTCCGGGACCCTCCGATGATGGGGTCCCGGACAGTGTCCCCTCTGGACCCTCCTGGACCCTCGGGACCCTTGGGACCCTCGGGACCCTCGGGACCCTCGGGACCCTCGGGACCCTCGGGACCCTCTGATGAGCTTGAGTGTGGAGGGCTTATGGAGCATGATTATAACTGAGTATGAGCACTGGTTGGTTGTCAGGCAGAGCCGACGGCGACGGATCTATCGGGTCACTCTCGTGGCCACTGTATCTCGAACGCTACGTACCCCTCTGGTGCCCGCGCTAGAAAGCGCGGTGGTTTCATGCAACTACGGTGGTTTCATATCCGGGGCGTGTGTATCGCCCCGGGATGTGTATACCGCTCGAGCAGCGCGAGGCGGGACATGGGGATCCCCGGGGATCGTATAAAGAGGGTGGAGACGTATCATCACCCCCTCGAGCTCGCAGTGGTACGAGAGCTCCAATCTAAAGTACGTCTCCCAACTGATGAAGGGACTGCGCAGCCGTAGCGTAATCGTGGTAGCTTAAGGGTTGGATGTCGTCCCAGGCGACGTGAGCGATTTGGTCGGGTGGTGCGACGAGGATGCGTTTGTGGTGCCCCAGCACGTGACGGATCATGGCGGGCCACCAGTCAGCGAGCGCGCCCGTTTTACCAACGAAGGCGAGGTCGGCGGGGTGTGCGATACGGTGGGTGTGTATGCCACGGGTCATTTCGCGGCGGTGAAGGTTGGATAGGTCCTCAACTTGATCGGAGAACTCCGCGTAAGTGGAGAGGGACGGGATAGTGGAGTGGAGAAGTAGGGGCTTCCCGAGGATGCTCGACAGTTGGAGGGCGAAGGCCTTTGGCAAGGTGCCAGCGTCGCGTGCGGCACGAAGGCGGTGTGCAATGTCGCCGAAGAAGAGCAGGATGCGCTCCTGCATGTCTGGGGTGAGGCGGGCAGTGATGGATGGTAACAAAGTCTGTAATTGGCCGCCATCGCAGAGGTTGAGGAGTAGAACTGGGCCCCACAGCTTTGTGTAACGTAGCCAGTAAGAGTTGGCTTCAAGGAGGTAGTGAACGTCAGAACGATGTCTCATCGTTGCGAGTTGGGTGAGGAACTGGCGCGCCTCCGAGTGGAGTGCACCGTCGCGGGAGGTACCGAGAAATGCACTGCGTATCGCCGCTAGGCAGGCGCACAGGACACTAAGAAACGATCGTTGGAGGCGAGGGTCAGCTGGGTTGCGTTGCGCTTCGACGACGGTGTTGGCGTTGTGTTCCTTATAGTACCCAAGTTCGGATTTGAGGTGCTCGGCGACATCCGCTGTGACAATTGTAGTGAATTCGGCGGAATCGTGGTGGCGGCGAAGGATGGCCGCTAATATGGTTTGAAGGGGATCCGTCTCACGGAGGAGGTCGGCGATGAGGGAAGTCGTGTCCGAATGGAGCGTGGTAAGGAGAAGCTGCTGGAAGTCCTGGATGCTGAGTCCAGGCGTCCACGAAGGCAGGGCGCCAGCGACGTCGAGTTGAGGGAGTCGATTCCACAGTGTGCGGCGGGAGGGCTCGGAGGATGATGAGGGGGCGTCCGAACCGTGATCGTCAGGGGCGCTCACGGGGTCCTCTGAGTACGGTAACTGCATCAGGGCGTGCAGGAGGGCCTTGCGAATAGCGTTGCGTTCACGAGTTCTCGTGGGTGATGGAAGTGGAGCGAGGTGGGCCGTTGAAGCAGCCTTGACTGCAGCGCAAGACAGAACGTGTGATGTGATGGTGTCACGGACGCTGTCGTTGATGCCACAGTAGGCGAGAGTTTCGACAATGCTAGGAATCGTTCTGGCGGCGTCGAGCCCCATGGTGTGCGGGAGCGTTACGCGTAAAATGCCGTCGAGGCTGTCGACGGTATTTTCGCCATGCTGGAGTCGATCGGCGAAGTCGTCGAAGTGCATGTCATAATCGGCGAAGGCGATAAGTGCATCGCGGCGGTTGATACGGAAGAGGCTCCAGACCGCCGTCTCGATG
>Ga0210242_100597_pt1 | contig 32109 bp, 10 predicted proteins | sample ChrtobMeP5a_16mM_FD_155445 | JGI IMG/M metagenome (GOLD analysis project Ga0210242, IMG submission 155445) | Chrysochromulina tobin associated microbial communities from unialgal haptophyte culture, Seattle, Washington, United States - P5a_16mM | ecosystem: Host-associated > Algae > Haptophytes >... | reverse complement strand
GGGGCTCGCGAACTCGTGCGCGATATCGAGAGAAAAATGCGCCATTGCGTTCGAAGACGCGAGAAATCCTTTTCAAGCTTTCTATTTCGGTTTTGAGACAATTGCGGAAAAGTTTTGACAGGGGGTTACAGTCGGTTTTCGCGCACACGTTCGACCAAACCAGATGGGAAGACTGAGAATCTGAAACGGCAAGCAACGCACACACACGCGACATTACACATGCATGCGTGCTCTCGTGGATTACAGTCTGTATGCGATGGTACGCGTTGCTCGGGTGCGGGGGGGGTTCCTATACAAATTGGGGGTGGTTTCCTATACAATACGTATCCTTATGTATCCTGCATGTATCTTGCATGTATCCTGAAGGATACATGTATCCCGAATGTATCCTGATGTATCTCAAATGTATTTTACATGCTCTGTTACATTCCAAGAGAATACATGTATCCTTCACATTATGCATGTATTTTACACGTATCCCAAACGAGTCCAAGATACATTTTGGTGATACACATCAAATACATCAAGATACATGTATCTTGGGCGCTTCCTTGGTGGCACACTGGATACATGTCAGGATACATCAGGATACGTGTATCTTGGACTCTTCATCACGATACATCAGGATACACCGAGATACAAAATCACGATACATGTATCTTGGACGCGTCATGACGAATATATGTGGGATACATGCAAGGATTTATGCGGGATACATGCGGGATACATGTATCTGCAGTGGTTCCAGGATACATAGAGGATACATGCGGGATACATCAGGGATACATCATGAGAGACATGTATCTCAAATGTATGCAGAGAGGTACGTATCTGAGGTGCAAGATACATGCGAGATACATGCAGGATACATGTATCCTCAGAGGTGATCAAGATACATACAGGATACATCCGAGATACATAGTGAGATACATAGTGAGATACATAGTGATATACATGTATCTCAAATGCATCCGGAGAGAGATGTATCTGATATGAAGGGATACATGCGGGATACATGCGGGATACATAAGGGATACATAAGGGATACATGTATCCTCAGTGGTAATCAAGATACATGCTGGACACATGCGAGATACATGCGGGATACATGCGGAATACATGCAGGATACATATCTCGGGGGTTGGGGGAATGTTGTTTCGATGCCATCATCATAGCCAAAGTGACAGATACAAATGTATCTTGATGTATCTTCTATCTTGATGTATCTTGATGTATCTTGATGTATCTTGATGTATCTTGATGTCTATGAACGGGACACATCGAAATACATGCAAGATACATGCAAGATACATGCAAGATACATGCAGAATACATAAGGATACGTATTATATAGGAAACCACCCCCAACTTGTATAGGAAACCCCCAGTCACCCCGCGTTGCTCAGCCCCTTGCTCCTTTCTCATTGACCTCATTGTGAATGGCGTTGTACGTGTCGGTGTTGTGAATGTTTTTGAGATTGCGTGTACGTGTTGGTGTGTTGTGATTGAGTGATTCCAGAATTGCTGTTTAATTGTTGGTGTGAATTCACATGGTTTGGGGAGAGAGGACTTCTCGTGGTATGCTCCGCCCCACTTACGACAAGCGCATCACCGCCGACGAGGAACCCCTACTCGACGACGCACGGTCAGATTCGACGTATCTATCGACGACGAGCGCAAATTATCGGAGCAATAGTGCACCTTTTATTGCAGGCGCCGTAGGCGTCCACGTCTTCATCGTGGCAGCTTATGCCGCAATCCTATCCGCGATTGTTTCCACTCCATTCGGGACAGGATCCATGCATTTTATACTGCAGTCTGCAGCGTTCGCCGTGCTGGCTCCCGTCGCCCTGGTCTCGTATCGCGTTTACCGAGATGCTTTCAGCATGAGCCATGCCGCGACGAAAGCCTTGCATGCGGCGCTCAACATTGGGGCAGCAGCAGCCGGCATCGTTGGTGTCTGCTACATGTGGTCGGCGCACCAACAGAGGGCCGCCGAATTGACTGCCGCAGGGACGGCGGTGCATCTCGCCTCGGTGCACTCGTGGCTTGGTGCGGTTGCGCTCACGCTTTTCGTGCTGAATGCTTCCATTTCGCTTCCCGTCTTCTATTTGTGCCCATTAGCCACGCGCGCTGCCTGGGTCCCCATACACATATTTTGGGGTGCTGTGGCAGCATCGCTCTGCTTCTGCAGCGTTTTGATGGGCATTTTGAGCGCAGCGGGGAGGGGCTACGGGTGGACAGATGTGCTGTGGAAGGTGGCTGCGCTGCTCCTGGTTTGCGCAGCCGCGGCTGTCGGGCTAGTCTTTTATTCGTCTGAACGTCGGTCCCCACGCGACAAAGGCGAGATCGTCTGGGCACTTGCTGACTAGAAAATGGCGGCGGTGGCATCGATGTCGGCGGCACTGGCGGTTACACACCAGCTACGGCGCGGCACTGGCGACAATGCAGTTTGCAGTGGCCTGCGGCCCGATCATGATGTCCAGGACTGCGGCACTGTGGCGACAACACCGACGGCGGCACCGGCGGCGGCGACATTGTTGGCGGCGGCACAGGTGGCCCCATACAACCCCATGTACAACCCTCTCTACGGGATGGAGGCATGTGGAGCAGGTTACAAGTACCGGTACCGTACACCCGAACGGACCATCCGACACGTTCCTGCTCACGTTCCGAACTTTCGTACAATGTCATTCCTATTCCTCGACCAGTCATGCCGCTTCAGCCCTGGGTCAGCGGCGCGGCGAACGAGGCTTATGAGATACCGGTACACGTCGAAACACGTGGTCATGAGTTCGAGGCTGCCAGGCTCACTCGCATTCGTCTCGCGGCAAATCCCCGATTTACCCCCACTCAAGATGCGCGGTCCTCGCGCTGCGGAGTACAATTGTAGAAGTGTCATTCTAGGCGTTTGTCCCAGGCTCTCCCAGCCTTTTACCGGTACCATGATGACAGTTTCCACGCAAAGTCCGCATCGGGGGGATTTTTGGGATTCGTGAATCGATCTTTTGTCTCCGTGGCGAGGTCTCTCCCTAACCCTTGTCCAGTGTGCGCGCAACCAGGCGTGCGTCGACAAAGGATCGACTTTCCGGGCTCCACGGCGGAGCACAGTTGGTGCCTATGGCTAACGGGAAACCCAGCAGGCCTTGGGCCAAAAATCTGCAGCGCTACTGGCAGGTACATCCGCTGGACGAAGCGGAGCGCGCGAGCTTGAAAAGCTATCAGTATCTCGCGCCGGCGCTTTCGCTGTGCGAACGAAATGGCCTGGATAAGTTCTGGGCTTGGTGGGCGGAGCACGTCTACCCAAAGTGGCTCGCACCGAATCTGATCACGCTGGCCGGTGGCGCGTGCGTTGGCGTGGCAATGCTGCTCACGCTAGCTCACAGCCCGTCGCTGCTCGGAGCTGCGCCAGGCTGGGTCTACGCGACCAACGCGGTTCTCATCCTGTCTTACCAGACGCTCGATGGCAGCGACGGCAAACAAGCACGCCGCACGTCCTCAGGCTCTCCGATAGGCGAGCTCTTTGACCACGGCGTTGACGCCTGGGCCACGGGTTGCATCGTCTTCATCTGCATCGACGCCTTCGCCTTTGGCATCCAATCTCCGTGGCCGTGGTTGGTCCTCGTCGGCGCGCAGTTGGCCTTTTTCGCCTCCAACCTGACGTTGTTGCAAACGGGCCGCATGCAGGTTGATGACATGGGCGTGATCGAGCTGCAGAGTGTCATGTCCATCTGCCTCTGCGCGACCGCCATGTACTCACCCAGCATATGGCAGATGCACGCTCCGAGCATATTCGGGCATATCTTCGAAGTGCGCCAGCTGCTGGCTGTGGGCATCATCTTCAACATCACGAAGGCGGTTGTCGGCTCGGTCTACAACGCGTTCTGCCACGCACTCGACCACGGAAGGACAAGTAGCAGTAGTAGCAGCGCGCGCAACGGCCACGCTGATGTGAGCAGCAGCGCACGCCGTGCCTCCAACGGCTACATGGGCCTCGTACAGCACTGCGGCATTGTCGCGACGTATGCGGGCTGCGTCGGCGCGTCGTACGCGTGCCTGAGGCGCCACGGAACCGGCGACATTCCCATGCGACTCCTGTGGCTCTGCGCCAACTCCTGCTTCGCCGAGTACCTCACCCGCTTACTGGTGGAGCGCGTCACGTCCCGGCGACTGCCAGCCCTGGCGCCCAGCCTGCTCTGGATCATGGGATTCCTCGGCGCGTCTCTCCAGCCCGCCAATCTGATAGCGTGCGCGCTCGCCGCTAGCTCCGCCGCCGTGGCGCACGCGGGCTACTTTGTGTGGGCGTGCTCGGTGAGCTCCCGTGCCCTTGGCTTGCACGTCTTCCGCGTTCGCGGAGCTCACTCGTGGTGCCGACTGTGAAATGGTGGCTCCCTGGCGAGAGTGCAGAGTCGAGAAGGAGAGCCATGCTTCGAAGCCATGCTATCGTGCGAGTGGTTTTTTATGGTTCGGTATCGGGTACTGGGAGCGTGGCCTTCGAGGGCGACGCTCGCGCGGTGTGACAGCTGACTCGGCCTGGGCTAGGTGTGAACGAGGGGTGGCGTGACTCTGTCGTCTATTTGCCCGTCGGCCGTCGCGCGATGTGGTGGTATTAAAAATACGATTACTATGATTCCACCCTCCGGCTCCGCAACGACGCTCGGCTGACCGCGGGGACGAGCAGGGCGAGGAAAACGTAGCGGCTAGGAGCCCATGTGCGGTTCTTGCATCTCGGGGTTGAGCTTGTACTCGACTAACATACTCCACCCCGACCGCTACGCTCTAGAACTAGATCCTGGAGAGCTCCTCTGGAAAAGCTAAACATGGCCTGAGACAGCCTGATTCCTGAGTTGCGTTGATCAATAGCATTATATCTTTTCATTCCGGATGGAGCGACGCGACGCCATCTATTGTAGTTACCATGTTACCTCGACCGGACGTCCAAATAGCATCTCGCCCGTAAGCCGCCGAGCGCCGGGGTCAAGCACAGGAGAGATCGCAATATAATGCATGCTACAGCTGCGAAGACACGCACGTTACATGTATTCCATGAACGCCCTCCCCTAGCTTCCGACTGGCACGGCCCCGCATGTCGCGCGGGACACCCGAGGGCACCCAGGCCAGTGCTGTGGCGCAGCCCTTATTCAAAGGATATGGCCGAGCTGGGGTCGTGTATAGGGAACCCGTCCTCCTCAAGTCCTGGCTCGCACCGTCGCGGCCACCACCGATGCGGCCACCACCATCGCGGCCACCACCATCGCGGCCAAAGCCACCCATCCAAACGCCATCCGTGCAGCCACGCAACACGCCGATCATAAAGGCCATCGAGGTCCGTCTAATCGAAAAGCGATGCCGAGCTTTGTACAGCACGCCCGATGCTGGCGACGGGGCTGGCGAGCGGCAGCGTGCCTTCGCAGTGCTGCAGCAGCTGCAGATGGTGCGTAGCCAGAAGGCAAAGGCCCGGATCCCTGAGCCGACGTGGCGTGCGGAGCCGACTGTATACACGTCCGGTTCCTCGGCGGAGCTGAATACACGGATGTTGGCCGAGCGAGCTTCGATGCGCTTCGAAGAGAAGGATCGCGACGGCGATCTCACGCTCGACTTCGAAGAGTTCCACGCGAATTTCCCTCGACTCGTACGAGAGGCCGTCGGCGTCGAGGGCATCCGCAGGTGGTTCGACGAGGCCGATACCGACGGCGACAAGACATTGACGAAGAACGAATTCTTCGCATGGTGCATGAAGCACGGCCAGGGCGGTCTGCACGACAAGTTTGCCAAGTTCGACCGGCTCCAAACAGGATCGCTCGACTACAACGAGTTCGAGCGGCTGTGCGCGAGCGTCGGCTTCGGTGGGGAAGCTCGTAAGATCTTTCCGTCACTCGATGAGGAGCGACGAGGCGTCATCAAGCTTGAAGGTATTGAGGAACTCGTCAAGCGCCATAGTGAGAACCGGAGGCTCTCGGCCCGCGCCAAGGAGATGCTCTGCATGGTGCTGCTTGCCGGCGCCGAGGCCGCGCTCAGTGCCGAGGGGGCGTCGGATTTGCGCTCGAAAACGAAAGATTGGGCCATACGAGCGCGCGACGCAGCCGGCGTGCGCGTGGAGTTACACGCGCTGCTCAGTGGCAGCGGCGCGGCCATCGTGGATGTGATGGCCCTTTTCAACTCGGATCGCGAGCAGCTCATCGACGAGATGGAGTTCCAGACGACCCTCAAGACTCTCTTCAAGTGCCACGCGAAGCCCTGGGAGCTCGATGCCGTGTTTGAGTCCATCGACCTCGACCGTTCTGGTTCGATCGGCTTCGATGAGCTCTTCGAATTCGTGCGTGGCCGCCGTCACGCGCACGATCGGCGAAGCCTTGTTGTGCGTCGGCTCTCGTTGCAGCCTCCCCCGGGCGCAGCATGGGCCCTCGGCGACATCGAGTGGGATGTGGAGACGTTTCGCTCGCTGCTGCGCCAGAACTTCAAGGTCCACGACGTCAAGGTAGCCGATGTCATCAAGGCGTGGGATCGATCGGGCGACGGTCAACTGAGCGAGTCTGAGTACCTGCATCACATGGAACTCTTCTTCATGAGCTCGTCGGCGGCGGCGTCCATGGCGCTTCGCCAGCTGTGGCAGCAAGAGGTGCGTTCCGTCGCGCTCAGTGCCTTCCACGTCGTGGCGGCCATCGATCGAAACGGACGTGAAGAAGGCGCCAACGACGAGGTGAGCGTGCTGGAGCTCGAGAGATGGTTGTCTGGGGCGGCCATCCTGCACCCACGGCTAAAGCCTCGTGCCCACCGGAGCGAGGCCGCGAAGCACCTGGGATTAGCTGGCGATCAGAAGAGCTGGGCCGTGCCCGAAGCTCTCAGCGGTGCTCTCCGCGCGGACCCCTCGCCCGGCACGGCGCCTCGCTCGAGCTCGCGGCTCACTCGCATCCTCGACCGAAGCACGCGCTCGATGCTTCTGAAAGCGCAGCACGCGCGGAGCAAGGCGTCGGAACAGCGCAGGGGCGCCGAACAGTGGGAGCAATGGCAGCGGCAGCGTCACGCGGAGCTACACCGGTGCGACTCCGCGCCCACCTTCATGATCGGCCAGAGGATGTGCCCATCGTCCCCCCCGAACCGCGGCGACGCCCTCTGGTCAGCATCCTCTCGCCGCCCTGGGTCTGCGGGCCAGGCAACTGAGCAGCCGAGCCCACAGCTGGGCAGGCTCACCAGGATGGAGGCCATGGCGGGCGCCTTGCAAGCCAAGTTGCTCAACACGAGTACAAGCTTCGTCAAACTCGACGATCGGGTGAGGCCGATCGTGCCGCACGGTCCCGTACCGTTGATTGCACAGGAGGAGGAGCGCCACGCACGACGAGCGCCGGCCGAGTGAGAAAGAAGCTCACGTGGTGCTTGCCGAATACGGCCTCTTGGGTCGGAGCGATCTCTCAGGTGTGGAGCATCCCAACGAGAGGATCGCCCGCAGCTCGCGTCGAGAATGATCGAGCTTGAATCTTGAGATTATTCTGTATGTTTTACATCACCAGCAAGCAACATGAGCGAATACATGTACGTAAGTGATGTTGTTATCATCTTTTTACCTTCATGTGCTTCAAGGCAATACCAAGGAACCGGTCAGCACGGCAGGCTTTTAGAAATCAGACCCACTCAGAGTCCACCGAGCAGTCAGCACTCCAACCTCCAAGCACACATCCCAGCATCAATGCATTCAAACCCCGTCTTCCATAGCCATCAAGTAGAACCCAGCACGGCAAATCTACGTCCGGCCGCGAGCCCACGCTCACAGATGATCCGCGAGGTGCTCGACGCGGAGAGACTTTTCGAGCACCGCGCGGTCCAGTACACCGATGGGGATGAAGCTCAAATTGGTCTGGCCAGGCACGAGTGCGAAGGCATTGTCCGAAAAGCGCCCCTGCGCGAGCGTGGTGAGCGTCACATACAGCGCGGTGGCGGTCGCGTCGAGAACGATGTCAATCGTGCCATCCGCCTTCGGGCTCGGTGCAACCGTCGCCGTCACGCTCGCTTTCGGCAGCACGAGGTCCTTGGGAGGTGCGAGGAGGATCTCGTTGAACGAGGCCGCGCCGCCTCCAGCTCGGACAGCGCGCATGCCAACGGCAGCGAGCGGCCGCGTCGTGCCTCGCGATTGCGCCGCGAGCTCCTCGTCCGAGCACCGATGCGCACCGTCGCAGTACGGGTAAACGGCTGCAAAGAGCATATGCGTCGTGTTGGCCACGCCGCTCAGGTCCACGGTGAAGCGCACACTTGTGCCCGCGCCCACGTCGAGCTGCAGGGTCTGTGTGGTGAGCTTCGTCACCTCGCCCGTGGCGAAGGTGAGCGAGGAGACCTCGACGTCGCCAAAGAAGCTCAAGCCCGCCATGTCGTTCTTGACGAAGCACGCACCGTCGTGGCCGCACGATGCCATCAGGTCGGCGTAAATGGACCTCTGGTAGAAGTAGTGCAGGGGCTTCCAACGGCCGCCAAGCACTTGGCCCGCCACCGGCGTGCCGTACTCGATCGAGCCCCAGCCACCCGTCGGCCAGATCTCGTTGAACTGCCACACGAGGATGCCGAGCTCGTTCTTGGAGCGGCGCGTCTCGATGTCCTGCTTGATGTTCAGCGCAGACGAGAGCAGGCACTGGTACAGCTGCCGCTTGAACGGCACCTCGCCCGTCGTGTTGAAGTACGAGTCCGGATGCATGCCAAAGTACACGTTGATCAGGCTGTCGCACGGGTAGTTGCGCTCCGCCATCACGTTCACGCCTTCGCACTGGCTCGCAAAGCCGCCCTCGCACGTATCGTACGGCTGACCCCCATGCAGCGCCCAGTGCTCGGGGGCGAGAGTAGACGCCATCGACTCAAAGGAGGAGTATTGGATGGCCCCAAACTCGGAGGCGAACACGTTGGGAAGCGTTGGGCCCGTCGGGCCGGTGGCCACTTTGATCGGGATATTCGGGTCGAAGAGCTGCATTCGCTTGTTGCCGTTGACGGCGGGGAATCCCGTGCCGTGCTGATACGGCCCGTGCGTCTCGATCGTGGGACCTTCCTTCGGCGTGGTGAGTGTGTTGCCGTTGGGCAGCGCGTCAAGCATGCGCACGCCCGTGCTCCAGCCTTTTGCGGGGCAAGAGGGCCACACGGAGCGCGACGCGTCCTCCTCAGCCACCAAGGTCATCACAAAGGTCGCGTAGATGCCCGTGGGAGTGTCCATCACGACCTGACACTCGTTGCACCCGTCCCAGATGATGATCGCTGTGTGGCTCGCCAGGCGTCGCACCATGTGCCGCAGCTCCATCTCTTGTGTGAGCGTCACCGAAGGCGCGTGGCCCTCCTGTGCATATTGCATGTCGTGATACACGAGCACACCGAGCGCGTCGCACGCATTGTAGAAGGCTTCGGGCAAGAACATGCCGCCGCCCCAGACGCGGAGCATGTTGAAGCGCGCGCCGACGGCCGCCTCGACCAAGGCCACGTGCGCAGCGTCGGAGAGTCGACCCTCGAGCTCCTCCATCGGAATGGTGTTTGCGCCCTTGGCCAGGATGACCGCGCCCTGCGAGGATGGCAGAGTGGGCGTGAGGGAGAGAGGGAGAGAGAGAGTCAGAGCCGTGGGACCCATGTTAGGGAGGTAACCCAAATTAGGGAGGCAACTCCCTTCGCGTCGACGTCGTCGAGGGCACAGGAGAGGCGCGCAGCGTTCGTTCGAAGCGTTGAGGCGCGCGTGTACGTTGACGCGGAAGTACATGCCGTGCGTCGACGTGCCCTCGGACTTTGCCGCAAAGTCGACGTACGCCGGGTCGGTGTCATTGCCCGTGACCAGCGCTGCATACCGGAAGCCAATTGTACGAGTGGACTCGACAGCGCGGGTGCCCGCACCCGCTCCGTACGCGAAGCGCACGCTGACGTTGTACAGGGGCTGGTCGCCCATGCCGACGGGCCACCAGAGCGCGATCTTGTCGGCGGGCGCATAGAGCGTGAGCGTCGCGTTCGACTCGCCTGCGGGCACGTTCAAAAAGTGGCTCACCTCCGGGACGTCCCACGAAGGGGTGAGTGAGAGGATGCCAGCGGTAGCTCTGGAGGCAGAGAGGAAGACGCGAACATCGACGCGGAAGCCGCCGTGCTCCTTCTCGACGAGCGGCTCCACTGGGTAGGCGCCAGTGTAGAAGACCTGCGGCACTACGTCCGTAATGGCCGCGCCGCTCGTCATCGAGGTGGCAAGGTAGACTGCCTTCCAGATCCCCTTGGAGAAAGTGTGTGCGCCACCCTGGTACGTATGCGAGTACGCAGCCCAATCCCAGCCGCCTGTGCATGCCATGAAACGGCCGCCCACGTTGATGGACGGGTCAAATGTCACCTCAAGAATATTGGGCGCCTCGCTGCCGTAGCGCAGCCCGTACTCGGGTACTAGCAAGTTGAAGCTATAGCGCACAAACTGGTCGACCGCCTCGCCGACCTGATGGCCATTAACGAGGATTTTGGCGCCCATCTTGATGCCGTCAAAGACGAGGAGCAGCTGGCTCATATTCCATGGGGGCTCGTCGATCGTAAAGCTCGCGCGGTACGTCCAGTTGTACCGGTCCCAGATGGATGCATTCAGAAAATTCTTCTCGTAGAGCGGGTCGCCGATCTGGCCTGCGGCCTGCAGGTCGGTGATCAGATCGCCGGGCACGACCGCAGGGATGGTCAGCTCCGGCGGAGGCGCGCCTCGTTTGCGCATGCATGCGGTCACGCCAGCTTTGGGGTACGCGCCACCAGCCATGTCATCTGCCGTTTTTAGCCAACACGAGGCCGAAGACGGCACGAAGACGGCAGCTTGACAGAGCCCCTCGTTCCAGCAAAAGTTGCAGCACGCCTCCTGCGAGCCGACCCCCTGTTTCTCGGTTCCACTGTCTGTCCCGCCGATCGGTTTTAGGTCGGAGTCGCTCACAAACTCGCAGCCCAAGGGTTCCCCACCCGCACGACTCGCAGTCCACGTTGTGCCCGCTGCAGTTGTGAGATACGCCACTTTATCGGTGGCGATGGGGTGATCTGGCATGACGGCTGAGGCTCGAAATTCGGCGGACGGAAGGTTGATGGAGGGCGTCCCGGCCTTTACAGTCGCGGCCGTCGCGAGGCTGAAGAAGTCGAACATCAACATGAACATGCGGACACACTCACCCGCGGAATTCGTCAATTAAACAGTAAAAAGACACCGGGGGAGCCGGGACGCACACGGGACACACAAAGGCACACGGACCGCACAGACGAGCCTCACAACCATCCAAACCCACAGTACCCGGTACAATTATACGTCGTATTCAATCGCTAGATTCCAAATCGCGCAGCGTCTTTCGCCCACGACATATGGTCTGCCAACTAGGACTCTAGGAGCCAATGAAGGCGCCCCCGCACTAAGGCTTGTGAGGCAGGCTGGCAGCTCTATCGACATCATTGAGGACATGAGGAGCAGCCAGAGAAGGCACCATCACCAAGGCTCGTGAGGCCGGCGGGCAGCTCAATCGACATCAACTGCCGGTCAAAAGCGAAGGATGGCACTGGGTGGTACATGGGCGGACCTGAGAATGCTTTCATCGAAGCCGGCGGGCAGCGCGATCGACGTCATAGAGGAGCAGCCATCAAAGGCGCCCTCACCAATGCTCGTGAGGCTGGCGGGCAGCTCAATCGACGTCATTGAGGAGCAGCCAGCGAAGGCGTTCACACCGATGCTCGTGAGGCTGGCGGGCAGCTCAATCGATGTAATCGAGGAGCAGCCAGCGAAGGCGCCATCACCGAGGCTCGTGAGGCCGGCGGGCAGCGCGATCGACGTCATCGAGGAGCAGCCAGCGAAGGCGCCAACACCGAGGCTCGTGAGGCCGGCGGGCAGCGCGATCGACGTCATCGAGGAGCAGCCAGAGAAGGCGCCATCACCGAGGCTCGTGAGGCCGGCGGGCAGCGCGATCGAAGTCATTGAGGAGCAGCCAGCGAAGGCGCCTTCACCGAGGCTAGTGAGGCCAGCAGGCAGCTCGATCGACGTCATCGAGAAGCAGCCAAAGAAGGCGCCTTCACCGAGGCTAGTGAGGCCAGCGGGCAGCTCAATCGACGTCAACGAGGAGCAGCCAGCGAAGGCGCTACCGAGGCTAGTGAGGCCAGCAGGCAGCTCGATCGACGTCATTGAGGAGCAGCCAAAGAAGGCTCTCACACCGATGCTCGTGAGGCTGGCGGGCAGCTCAATCGACGTCATTGAGGAGCAGCCAAAGAAGGCGTTCACACCGAGGCTCGTGAGGCCGGCGGGCAGCTCAATCGATGTCATCGAGGAGCAGCCAGCGAAGGCGCCATCACCGAGGCTCGTGAGGCCGGCGGGCAGCGCGATCGACGTCATCGAGGAGCAGCCAGAGAAGGCGCCATCACCGAGGCTCGTGAGGCCGGTGGGCAGCTCGATCAACGTCATCGAGGAGCAGTCAGCGAAGGCGCCTTCACCAAGGCTCGTGAGGCCAGCAGGCAGCGCGATCGACATCATCGAGGAGCAGCCAAAGAAGGCGCCCTCACCGAGGCTAGTGAGGCCCGCGGGCAGCGCGATCGACATCATCGAGGAGCAGCCAGAGAAGGCGCCCTCACCGAGGCTCGTGAGGCCGGCGGGCAGCTCAATCGACGTCATCGAGGAGCAGCCAGCGAAGGCGCCATCACCGAGGCTGGTGAGGCCGGCGGGCAGCGCGATCGAAGTCATCGAGGAGCAGTCAGCGAAGGCGCCTTCACCGAGGCTAGTGAGGCCAGCAGGCAGCTCGATCGACGTCATCGAGGAGCAGCCAAAGAAGGCGCCTTCACCGAGGCTAGTGAGGCCCACGGGCAGCTCGATCGACGTCATCGAGGAGCAGCCACGGAAGGCGCCCTCACTGAGGCTCGTGAGGCCGGCGGGGAGCTCGATCGACGTCATCGACGTGTCGTCGCGGAACGCGTTCACCGGCACGCGCACCTCACCGTCGCGCAGCACGCACGCGGCGAGCAGCACCTCCATCGACGCCTCGCCCTCGCCGCGGATGCACGCGCGCACCCCTGCCATCGGATACGGTTGCGTACCATCTTCATATTCTTCCGATACATCCAAAGACGCCACGCGCCTCAGCGCGGCCACGTCCACCTCGAAGCCGCCCAGCCCCGTCACCTTTTCCAGTTTGGGCAGCCAGCGCGACGCGTCGACCGCGTCAGCGAAGAGGCGACCGGCGGCGCGGCTGTCCGAGAGGTCGAGCTCGGACACCTCGACGAGGTTGCTCGTGAGCGGCAGGCCAATGCGTGCGCACAGCCGCGCGCACAGGACGCGCCGCGCCCGCGCGCGCCACGCGAGGCTCACGCCCTTGAGCGCGCACAGCGTCGGCATGTCGGCGTCCGCGAGGGCGTCCTCGAGGGCGTCCTCGTTGACGAGCTCCGTCGAGAGCCAGCACACGGGCGCTGGCGGTTTGGGTGCATCGGCCGCTCGCGGGGCAGTGGCGTCGTGCTGAGCGTCTTGCGTGTAGAGCGGCTCCTCCGTCGCCGCCTGCCGCTCCGCCTTAGTGGGAAAGTCGCTCACGACGCCCAGCAGCCGCCCGAGCTCCGGGCCACTCTTGCCGGCGAGGTGACCGGTGCACAGGGTGCGCGAGAGGAGTCGGAGAAGCTCGACGTCGACGTCGAGAAAGTGCGCGCCATGCAACAGCTGCGCGAGCTGCGCGAGCGAGCATCCCTCCAGCGCCCTGCCGTCCTCCGCACCGCCCTCGGCGACGCGCGAGAGCGTGCGGAGCGCAGCCGCAGGCACCAGAGTGGCGAACGCCCCCTCAGCGCCGCCCGTGTCGCTCACCCAGTTGGCGAGCGCCGCCGATCGCGCCGCGGCCGAACGGGACCACGCGACCACCTCGCCCTCGGCGCTTCGCACCCTCACGTCGCCGTCGTCGACGTCGCCGCCGATGACATCGCCGCCGCCGACGTCGCCGTCCCGACGACGCTTCATGGAGGCAGCACGACTTCCTGATTTGGCGGCAAGACTTCGGAAAATGAATTTCGCACCCCGGTTGACGGGCAGGGTACATGTAGGCTCGGTCGATCTCAGCAGGCCGTTCGGACTTCCGCTCATCGGTTGGGGACGCCACCGTTCTGCGAGAGGCGGGCAGGGTCGTCAGAGGTGGACGCGCGGCGATCCTATTAAAGCTTTGCACCCCACGCACAGGCGAGGATGAATGTCAATCGAATCGAATGAATGATTTTCGCATCAGTCCCCGTCGTCATCGCACGACATGGCTCATGCAATGTACAACTTTCACCGTTTCACGACGCTGCATACAGACGCGACGCGACGCGCGCTACGTGTGTAACACACGGAACTTGGAAGTCGCACGATGCCTCAACAATCAGTGACACACAGCTGTAGTCTGGCGCCGGCGGGGTGGGAGGCGGAGTTCTCTACTCGGTCTCGGACGCGCTCAGCGGAAGGGAGCGCCTCGCAGTCCATGATGAGAGTCGACACTCGAGTCGCGCGAGCTTGCGCTCAGACCGCGACGGTCTCGTCGTCGCTCTCCTCGACATGGCGCTCGCGGTTTTCGCGCGCCGAGGTGGTCGTGTCGATGTCGATGTCCTGGCAGTTGGAGATGGCGTATAGGATCTTCTCGTACGTGATGGCCGCCGTCGAGTACGCGGGCAGCTCCATGGAGAAGAAGCACGTGTGTGCCACGGGAAAGGAGGAGTCCGGCGACGAGGTGTGACGAGTGTGAAGCGTGAAGCGCACGTCACCCCACTCGCGCGCCGTCGCGGGCAGGCGCGTGCGCCCCCATACGAAGCGCAAGAAGAGCGCGCGCCGCTCGGGCGAGAACTTTTTCAGCGTCTGCCAAAAGTAGCGCACGTGGCGCTGTGCGGGCGAGACACCCACACCGTACTTGGTCTTGGAGCGCAGCACTTCGATGTCAATGTCCTTGGATCCACATGCTAGCAGCTCGAGCTGGTCCCAGGTGAAGAGAGAAAGGATGCGCTGCGGCACGAGGCTCGAGAGGCCCTGCAGGATGGCGTCGCACTGCTGGCTCGCCTCGTGCAGCCGCGCCTGCTGCACCAAGTCGCAAAACTCGAGCCGACCGTCGTAGGTGACCTCGAGGCCGGCGCCGCCCGGGAGCAATGCCACGTCAGAGCCGTCGGAGAGCTGCGTGACGAAGGTCTCGAAGATCACGTCCGAGAAGGTGCTCGCGTCGACGCCCTCATCGTCAATGTGGCGCAGCTTGTCGAGCGACTGCAAGCACATCGCGTCGAAGGCCTCCAAGTCGGATGCATCCATGGGCTGCGCCACAAGCTGCTTCCACACGACCGAAGGGAGCGAAAGAGCGAGCTGCGTCTCCTTTTGACGAAGCGCGAGCCCGAGCAGCTGCCCCACGAAGAAGAACCAGTCGATCTGCTGAGACGAGACCGCGGACGGGTTGGGAACGTACGCGTCGCGGTGGGCGCCCACCCCGTGCACGCCGTTCGGGCACCGAATGAAGAGCGGCAGCGCAGGCGATTGCAGCTCGGAACAAATGGACGCGATGGCCTCGCGGTACGGACCACCATGGTCGTCGGCGGCCTCGCCCACAAAGTTGCAACGGAATGCCTTATCTTGACGGCAGAGCGCGCGCGGCTTGACGCGCCCGATCTGCGTGTGGAGCTGCACGAAGAGTGTGCCGACGCCCGAGCCCTCCGCATCCGCCCGCGGGCGTTGCTTCATCGCTTTGAATCTGTTGAGCAGGACGATCATCGCATCCGAGTCCGAGGTGGTGGACGAGAGCGCCTGCTCGAGCGCACCCGACTTGATCTCCGTAAGCACCGCGGCCCGGAGCTTGCAGATGCGCCCGCCGAGAGTCGAGTCGCCCTTGCGTGCGAGCCCGGTGTGCACGAGCGGCAGGTGACGAGCCAACAGCTGGTTGAACCGATGAAGCAGGGCCGCGCGGAAGGTGAGCTCGTTGGCCGCGTACGGCTCGAAGGCATTGCCCAGCTCCTTGGCCTGCTCGCCCACGGTCTGCAGCTGGCCGGGGCGTACGTTGAGCCCGCCGCCGTTGGTGACCTTCTCGATGAGGCCCACGAGCTTCGCGTCCATGGCGACGCCGCCCCACTCGGCGAAGATCTGCCAGTTGATCGTGGTTTGTTGCGAGGCACGGTACGCGAGGCGCACTGAGACGCGCGGGCACACGTTCCCGATCGGCTCGAGCAGCCACTTTGTGAGCGCGGACAGCTCGGCCACGTCGCTCATGAACGGCAGCGTCGAGGTCCACGGGGTTGGCGGTGGGACAGCCGGCCTGGGCCCACTTGCATTCAAGTGGGCATTCAAATCGGCCTCGTGCATGCACTCGCGCACCTGCACGAGGAGGTCGAGCATGCATTGGGACGCACATGGGAGGAGCGCGGCTCCCTCAAACTGCTGTTGCTTGATCAGCGAGTCATGCCAGGCGATCTGTTGCTCGAGTGCGACGAAGAGCGCATTGTCGAGCGGCGGCTCATCGAGTTGTACCAAGGGCAGAGCCTTGAGGAGCAGCAGGCAGGCGCGCTCCTTGTGCGGCGCTCGCCCGTAGAGGAGGTAGCGCAACAGGTGGGCAAGCACCGGCGGCTTGGCGATGGCTGCGGGTGCATCGTCCACTAGAAGCTGGAGCAGATCCCACCCGAACTCAAAAGGGCTTTCCACCACCGTCACCTCATGCCAGACGCGCCAACGGTGCGGCAGCGCGCGCACCTTCCAGCCCCAAGCGTGGTCCCGGTTCTGCGCGCAGTGGTATTTGAGATACACCACGCCCACGGGCACGCAGAGCACTTCGGTCGCCAGCACGTCCTCCGTGTCGAAGTTGAAGGCCTCCTGCGTCATCGCCACATCGAGGTAGATGGAGAGCGTCGCGCCACGCGAGAGCAACGAGCGAGCATCAAAGTGGAGCTGCATCATCGAGACGCCTGGGCAGGTGAGGGTGTAGGTGCGATCTCCCACCTCCGACGGGTGGTTGCTCTCGGCTTGCTGAACGGCTACGGCCGTACGCGCCAGGAAGCGAACGCATTCCTCGGCAAACATGTCGGGCAGCTCTCCAAACTTGGGCGCCGCGCGCAGCAGCACCTGGTCCGTGACTAGGCTGGATGCCGCCACGCACGCCATGTTCAGAGCCTCGGAGCACACGTCGTCGTCGCACGGGTCGGCGACGCACGAGAGCTTGAGCAGACGCACGAGATCGTGACGGAGGGGCTCGAGGCTCGCCAGCGTGAACGGCGACACGTCATCCGTGTCCGCATGATGGAGCCACTCCGTCTCGCAGAGGATCGTCAGCACTGCACGCCGGCAGTGCAGTACCGCCAGCGCCTGGTGCTGCGTGCAGGAGAACCGAGCGAGCGCGTCGACGCCACGCGAGCCAAGCGCCGGCACGAGCGCGCCAATACGACGCGTCGGTGGCTCGAGGGCGCGCTGCGGTAGGCGCGAGCGCAGCACGGCGCCGCTCTCGGTCGCGACCAGCACGTCGAAGGTGCGCGGGTAGAGCCCGTCTGAGCGCAGCTTGGAACGGTCTTGCCCCTCGCGCACGATGGTCCCCACGGCGCCATCGAGAGGGTCGGGCGTGTCTTGGGATGAGCCGCCGGACGCGCCGCCGCCGCCGCCGCCGCCGCCGCCGCCGCCGCCGCCGCCGCCCTCGCGCGGCGTGATGCGCACGCGCTCGCCCACCTGCAGGCGCCACGGCCGCCCCTCGAGCCCGTCGGCCAGAGCGTTGGAGCCGAGGGCAACGTGGTCGACCACACGCGAGAGCCCAAGGTCACCGGGGAAGAAGTCGGCAGCCGAGGCAGCCGAGGTGCAACTCGCATTCGACGCGTCGGCGGCGGAGCGGAGCTTTTTGGCGGCGGTGGTCGACGTGGACGAGCGCCACAGCCACTGGCGCCCCGCGGGGCGCGCGCTGCTTGCCGGTGAGCTGCCGGTGCTGCCGCCCGCGCCGGCGCTGCCGCTCGGTACGGCGCTTCCGCTCGGTACGGCGCTGCCCGTGACGGCCGCGTCGGAGGCTGCCGCTCTTGGCGCGAGAGGGCCATCAGCAGCGCGCCCCGAAGCGGGTCGCAGGCGCTGCGACGAGCGTGGGATCCACTCGGCCCATTCGACCGCCCAGCCGCTCAGGCGCACGTGCACCGCATGCTCGCTCGCCTCGAGCACGCTTGCCTCGTGCCAGAGGGACGGATCTGACTCGTCGTTCAAATCGAGCACGCTGCCCACTTGTAGCAGTCCCCCAAACGCCGAGCTTTGGGCGCCCCCGCGGCTACCCGAGGGGCTGGCGGTCGCGGCGGCGTTGGCGTTGGCGGCGGCGTTGGCGTTGGCGGCGGCGGCGTTGGCGGCGGCGACGGCGGCCTCGGGCATGGTTCCTCCGTCGAGGAGCCAGTCAGCGGCGCGCTGCAGGTCGTTGCCCTCACGACGCAGGGCGTAGACGCACAGCTCACTGGGGAATCCCATCGCCTCGAGCGAGCCGACGAGCGCCGTCACCTGCTTCTCGGCCTCGGTCACTCCCGATGAGGCATCCCCCACACGTAGCAGCCGTCGAGCAGCCGCTAGCACGTCGCCGTCGCACCCGTCGAGTGCCTGCTCCTCCGCCCCAGGGCTGGGCGGCAGTCCGAGCCCGTAGAGCTCTAGCAGGTAGTCATCGCGGCTCAGGCCAGGAGAGAGGCGAACACCAAGACGTAGCAGCGGCTGCAGCTCGTCCATACGCTCCTCGAGCAGCCCGCGCAGCACCTTGGCCGACGGCAGCGCCTCGAGCAGGGTGGTATCGAGGCGGAGCGCGAGCGTCTCCGCGTGCGCTAACTGACTCCGCGGCGCGCCGCTGGGCGGCATGAGCATCGGGATCGTGGTCGTGCCGATCTCGACGAGACGAGGCAGCAGGCCCACACGCAGCAGCGAGTGCGCCACGCGAGCCGCGGTGCTACCGGTAAGGAGGGCGTGGATCACTTTGCATGCACGGCTCTGGAGCATCGCGATCACCGGGCAGCGCTCGCACGACTGCGCGCCGAGCTGGGCGAGCGGCGCGCGAGCCTGCAGCGGGGGCGGCAGCAGCGTACCCAGTGCGCTCATCAGAGGGTCGAGGCGCATGTGCTCCACACTTGGCTCAATCTCTGGCACGGGCTGCAGCTCGCTCAACTCGACCGACTGTGCGAAGGTGTGCGGCTGCGAAGGCGAGCCGTCAGGCGGCGTCGCGTCGCTGATCAGCACAGCCGTCTGGTCGTCGACGGAGAGCACAGCGGCGGGTGGGCCACGCAGCCGGCAGAGAGCGCGTGCCCCTGGCTGGATCGAGTCGATGTGGCCGCCCGCCACGCTGAGCGCGCCAAGCACGAGCCAGCAGAGCTCCGCGCTCGGCGGCAGTGCCGGTAAGTTTACCTGCATACCGGCACGCGCCACCGCCTCGCGCGCCTCGCTCGCTCGGTGTTGGGCCTTCTCCAAGGCCGCCTTGGCACTCGCCGTGGCAGCCGAGTCAAATGTTGCGTCAGACGTCTGAGCCTCGTCGTACGCGGCCTGCGCGGCCTGCTCGGCGCGCTCCATCTCCTCGAGGGCCCCCTCGTGGCCCCTCACCAAGTCAGCCTCGCTCGCGCGCCGCAGCCTCGGCCCCGTTTCAGAGCGGAGGGAATGGACGAGTTCCTCGGCGCGTCCTATGGTCGCTTCGAGGGCGCTCCCCACCGAGCGCGCCCACTCGCCCCCTGAGGCCGAGCGTTGGAGGAGCCGGAGCATCGCGATCATCTCCGTGGCAATAGGGCTGTCTGGCGAGCCCTGTCGTCGCACGAGCATCCGACCCGAAGCCGGCGCGGCGTCACACTCCTCTCGCGGCGGACTCCCTCCCCCATCTGCACCCTGCGCTTCTCCCCGCGCCGTCTCGAGCGCCAGCGTAGCGTCCGACCGCGTCGTCTCGAGCGCCAGCGCAGCTTCCTCCCGCGTTGGCATGCCCTCCTGGGCAGCGACCTCCGTATCGCGAATCTGTGAACGTTCACACTCCGCATCGCGAATGAGCGCCATCACCTGCTCGCGCTGCTCCGAAGACACCCCAGCGGCGCCAGGCGGAGCGGACAGCCCAGCGGAGGAGGACAGCCCAGCGGCGCGAGGCGGAGCGTCTTCCTCTACCTCTCCGTCGACAACCTCGAGCTCCACCTCTCCCGCGCTCACGCACAGGGCTACGAGCGGCTCGTCGCCGAGTACTTCGCGCCCAATCGCCTCGAGCAGCAGCACAATGAGCCGTGGTGCCTCGGGCAACCGAACGTCAACGGCCAGGGTCGCGCTTGCGGCGACGCTCTGCGAGAAGGTGCTCGCCGCGACGCTTTGAGGGAAGGCCTCACACACCGCTTGCTCGCACAGGGCTCCGTGCGCCGACGGAGTGAGTACGGGCATCACGGCACGCAGCAGGCGCGCGGCACTACACGAGAGACTCAGATTGCAATCTCGAAGCAATTGGAGTAGCAGTGGTAGCCATGTTTCGCCGAGCGCGCGGCACACAGCTATTGAGGCGGAGATGCTGTGAAGCATCGAGAGGACGGATGAGAGCACACGCGCCGTCTTGGAGGATTGGCGCTGTGATGGGCGCTGCTGCTGCCGGTGGGCCACCGACCGCAAGAGTGCCTGCGCCGCCGCCGCCGCCCGCTCCTGTTCCTTCTTGAGGAGGGGGTGCGTGATGGCATCGGTGTCGGCGCCGTCATGAGCGGCGCGCAGCCGGTCTGGCTTGGGCTGGGGCAGCGCGAGCACGGTGGCTACTTCGAGTCGCATGGACTCGAGAAGCCCTTGCTGGAACGGTGTGAGGGGATGATCGACTTTCCGATGGGAGAAGGCGAAAAGGAGCAGTTGCCGAAAGACGCGTCGACACACGGGGCGCACACGTCCGGTGGCCAATTGCATGTGCGTGAGCATCGGGAGTAGACCAGCCGCATCGAGCAGTTCGAGGTCGCCGCGCTGGAATCGCAGCAGGAAGACATTGAGCAAGATGAGTACCGTCTCCTCTGCCGCCTGTACCGACGGCGGCGGGAGCAGCGGCGGGAGCGGCGGCGAGGACGCGTCCACCGCCGACGCGGAGGCGGCAGTCCTGCCATCCAGCCGCATGCCACCCACCGAAGGCGGATGGTCATTCGTGTCGGCTGGTAGCCGATCCGGATGGTAGCCGAGCTTCCGATAGTAGCCGAGCCCATGCTCGCCTCTCTTGTAGGTGTACCCGTTGCGAGAGCCTGCGAATGCCTCCGACTTGACAAAGTTCGGGGCGGTGACTGTGACACGCGGCATGGCCACCTGCATGGGCTGCATCGTGCCCGGCTGCACGATTCCCACTTCCGTTGCCGACTCGGCGCACGTAGACGCGGCTCGCGCGGCGGCTTGGGTGGCGGCGAGCGCAATGAGCGAGGCAGTGAGCTGGCGGGCAATGAGAGAGAAGAGGCGTGTAATGCTTTCCCCAAGCTGGTACCACGTGGCCGCCGAGCAGCCGCGGCAGCCGTACAGGAACTGGCAGCGCAGCAGACTCGACTTATCACTCGTCTGCATCGTGCGAAGCGCTCGCGCAATCATGGGCAGCACGTGCCGCTGCACCGAGGCCGACGGGGCCGCGTCAAGGAGCCGCATGAACCCTTCGAGCGCGGCGGCACGGTTGGAAGCGCGCCTCTGGCGCTTCTGCAGCAGCGCGGGGCGCAGCGCGCTCGGCACGCGCGAGCCACGCCACATGGCTGCCGACGCGGTGGCCGCCGCCTCCGCGTCGGCCTGCGGTGCAGAGGACGAGGAGGCGTCATCCTCGGTGAGCCAAGCGGCGGGCGGGACAGCGGGCGGGGTGGCGGGCGGCTCGGAGAGCGCTGTCCCGGGCGGTTCGGGGGGCGCTGTCCCGGGCGGTTCGGGGGGCGCTGTCCCGGGCGGTTCGGGGAGCGGCAGCTTTTCGAGCTCGTCCGCGTGCGCGTGCTCTTCGGGCGACAGAGGCTCGCCCTGTAAGAGGATGGCCGCGTACTTGGCGCCGAGTGAGGCGAGCGCCTTCTGGCAGTCGACGAGGAGAGGGAGCGTGGGGGAGAGCGAGGGCTCATACGCATGCACACTGATGCGATAGCCCCATCGTGGCCGATTCGGCAGCTTGCGCGACGCAGGGCACCCAACCATTTTGTACCGGAATGTGATCCGGCCGGCCGGCAGCACGAGCGGGCGCGAGGGCCACTTGCTCGGCGGCCCACTGAACGTGTGCGCCAGCTTCGAGTCGATGAGCACGTCGAGCCATGCCTCTGTCTCCACGGTCGAGCATCGCTTGTCGAAGGCGAGCCAGACGCACGGTGCGTGGCTCACATGAGCCCAGCTGCCACAACTGCCACCGTCTCGAGAGCAGCTACCGCTGCTGCTGCTCGTCTCGAGCTCGCTCGGGAGCACTTCTTGTGTCGACTCGATCGTCCAGTCGGCCGAGTACGAGGGCTTGTAAGGATGGTCGCCCGACTCAATCACTTTGAGCAGCGGGCCGAGGTGGTACTCCTCGGTCAGGTCGGCGAGCGGATCATCATGGCTGGGTGCCACCTCGTACAGACTCGCGAGCAGCGGCGTGATCGAGGGAAGCAGCTTGGCGGCAAAGGCCTTGGAGCATGCATCAGGCCCGAGCAGCATCAGGCCCGAGCAGAGCATCGGGAGCAACCCAAGCACTGAGTGGCGCAGCTGCGCGTCCGGAGGCAGCAGCGCCACCGGCTCCGAACTCGAGTCCGCACTCGAGCCAATCGTGGATGGGCCTGCGGCTTCGGCGTTCGCCAGTGCATCATCCGCCGTGTTGGACGAGCCGGGCGCGTCGGGCGCCGCCGCGGCGGTGCTCTCGGCAGCAGCGCTCACGACGGCGGCGCGCGGCGGGACCTTTGCCTGTTGGAGCAGCTGATCGGCCATCTGAAGCAGCAGGGTGACGCATCGGACGAGCGCGCGCGCCGTCGAATCATCTGCTTTGGTGCACAGGGGCACCTTGGAGAGCATCTCCCAAAACAGAGCACTCACGAGCCCAAAGAGCGCTGAGCGGCCCCAGCGACGCCGGCCCGTGAGGAGCGCCCCTGAGGCCGCGGCCATAGCTCCCAAGGCCTCCAGCTCGTTCTCAAGCAGATGTCGTAGCAGCAGCTCGAGCAGCTCGAGACCCCTCGAGAGCTCCGCGGGCGTGGGGGGCGCGATGAGCTCGTCTACATCAGGCTCCTGCCCGAAGCTCGCCATGAGCACCTCAGTCAGGATCAATTGGGGCAGCGGCGGCGGCGGCAGCCGCTCGGCCACGGAGCCATCGGTCTCGCCCCCGATCTCGCCCCCGATCTCGTCCGGCGACGCCGTGCCGCTGCCGTCGTCGAGTCTGCTGCGAAGTGCGTCGCTGCTGAGCATGCCGCTGCCGTCGTCGAGTCCAAAGCTGAGCGGCTCTCGATCTCGATCTCGATCTCGGCCGAAGCTGAGCAGCTCGGGCAGATCTCGATCTCGATCTCGATCGGCCTGCTCGGTCGGCTCGGTCGGCATCAGCGGCGTCTCCGAAAATTCGAGATGATCGCCCTCGCCAGCGCCCAGCCCGGCGCGCAGCCCGCCACGACCGCCTGGCTCCGTGGAAGTCGGCCCGCGCGTGAGCAGCTGAAGCAGCAGCTCGCGGCGCCCCTTGGCGCTCGGAAAGAAGACGCGCCGCCCGACCTGAAGCACCGCGATCGCCTCGGCCGTCGTGGCCTCGCCTACAGCGGAGTCGTCCGCCGGGTCCGTAAAGTGCAGCCCCGCAGTCGCGACATGCAGCAGCAGCCGGCGTACGCGGCGCACATAGTCCGCCATCGTGGGCGGCGCGTCCGCGCCCGCCTTGGATGGCGGCGCACTCTGCAGGAAAGCTTTGCCATCCCAACCCAGATCCAAGGCCTTCTGCCTCTCATTCCGACGCACGTAGTACTGGATCCACTCGAATCGGCGCATCCGATCCTCGGGCGACTCGTCCATTGCCTCGTCCATCGCCTCGTTGAGCCCCACAGCAGCGCCCGCGGCGGCGCTCAACGGGCTGTAGCCTTCAGCCTCAGCGTGCGGATCCGCCGCCGCGGCGGCCGGGCCAGCCTCGTCCGCGTCGACCGCTTCGTTGGTGTCGACCGCTGAGCTGCTGCTGGCCGCAGCGGCCGGGGGCGTCGGCGCGAGCGTCGGCAGCTGTGCCCGATCGAGCCCGAGGTCCTCAGCGCGCGCGTGCGCGAGCGACGCCGCGAGCGCCGCCTCCAGCTCGCGTCCGCGTCCGTCGGGCGTCGTCGCGAGCGTGTCGCCGACAGGCGGCGGCGCTGCTGGCGGCGGCGGCGCTTCGAGACTTTGGAGCCCCTCCTCTCCATCGGCCGCCGCCGCTTCCCCGGCCGCCGCCACCTTGCCGGCCGCCGTCTCGCTGGTCGCCGACGCCCTCTTAGCCGCCGACGCCGCCGCCTTGTCGGCCACCGCCTTCTCAGCCGCAGCGCGAGCGGCGATTCCAGTTCCAGTTGGCGGCTCGTTGGCGGGCGGCTTGTCAGGGGCCGGCTCGGGCGCATCTCGCGCCTCGAGATCGAGCCCGAGCTCCGGCAGCGAGAGGCGCATCAAGGAGACATAGTGCAAGTGCACCTTGAGAAGGCGCAGGAGACCGAGCGCTGCGTAGAGCGCTGCGGTGTCGGCGACGCTCTGGAGGCTGCCGAGGCTGCTGAGCCTGACGATGTGCTCGAGCACGATCACGCACGTCTCGAGCAGCAGCCGGAGCGTCTCGGGCGCCACGTCCAGGCAGAGCGGCACCGAGAGCTGTAGGTTGGGCAGCGGCTCCGGCTCCTCGGCCACCATGGCGACGGCGCTCGCGATCTCATCAGGAGGTGGCTCGTTCATCAGCGAGGTGTAGTCGTGCTCCCACGGACCCACTCCCCACACCGTCGAGGCAGCCGCCTGTGCGAGGAGCGCCGTCAGCACGGCCGCGGCCGCAGGCGCCTCCACATAACCACTCGAGAGGAGTGCACCGCGCGTCGCGCAGTCGGCGCGCGGGTGAATGCCAAGGGACGGGTGCGTTGTGACTCCGCCGAGGGAGCTCGATGCACAGAGCACGAGACCCCGCTGAAGCAGCACCTCGTGGCACTGTGTCTCGAGCTCCCGCAACCCGCCGACCAGCTCGCAGACTGCGGGCGGCTCGAGCGGCGCACGGCGCGCGGCGCTAGACTTGGCGAGTGATCCGGTGCGAGGTGGTGCAACGCTTCCTGCGGCGCCCAGGATGGCGCCGAGCGCCTTCAAGTGGTCGTACAGGGTGCCACGCACGAGGGCGATCCGCAGCAGCGCGTGAAGTGCCTCCGACGGCACGCTCTCCGTTTGCTGTGGAGCGTCGCTCGCGGGCAGCGTGGTGCCGCCATTCGGCGTGCCACCGCCGCCGCCGCCGCCGGACGCCTCGTTGGCAAAGGAGGAGGGCAAGAGCGTTGGTGTAGATGGCGCCGAAGGCTTGGGCAGCGGTGTCAGGGGTGTGAGCGCGGCCGCGGTGATGCTCGACACAGCGCCCGACATGGCCACCCCAGACTGCTCGGCGGCGCCGATGGGCGTCCTCGGCGGCAGCATGGCCGTCGCCGGCGACGGCGGAAGCGCCCGACGTGTGCTGCCGCCGATGCCGCCCGGCACGGCGCTCGGCCACGACACACTACCAACGCCCTGCACGGCGCTCGTCGCGATCGGCTCGTCGATCGGCTCGTCCGGTGCGGCGGTGGCCAGCTTGATGAGTTTCGTCTGCAGCCGGCACAGCGCGCTCTCGAACCCTACCGCCGACGGGTGCTCGAGGAGTTGCAGAGGCTTGAGTGTCATCAGCACGACCTTGCATCGTCCGAGGTGGGAGCGCGTGTGGAACCACTTGGTGTAGCTCGTCGTCAGCCGCGGCTCCGAGTGACGCGCGAGCGAGTCGAGCGCACGCGCCACCGTCTTGCCCGATCGGAAGCCGCGCTTCTTCTCACGATCCGCCCGCTGCTGCGCGTACACCACCTCGTACGAGCGCGACGGTTCGGCCGCACGCTCGCGCTCTCGTACGAGCGCGAGGTGTACGAGCTGCAGCAGCCGCAGCCGGCGCTGCTGCAGGAGGCCGTAGCCGCGCCTCACCCCACCGTCGTCGGCCGCCTCGGGCAGCCGAGCCAGGAGCGCTTCACGAGCAGACTCGTGCTGCAGCAGTGCGCGGCGCGAGAGGCGCTCGGCGCTCGGAAGGAGTAGACCGCTCGAGAGCAGCTGAAGCTCCGAGCGACGCCCTGATGGCGACGGGACGGAGCCGACGATGGGCAGCACGCGAGCTGGCACGCCGACCGGCGCGCTTGCGGAACCCGCGCCAGCTGCTGTGCCCACTGCCGTCGTCGCCAGTGCCGAGGCCGGCCCGTGATCGTGCGTGGGCCGCTCAACAGCCACGTCTCCTCGGCCGATGTCTAGGCCGAGAGTGGCATTCATCACGGAATCCTCTGCGTCTTCGGCGTCCTCGGCGTCCTCCTCCTCAAACATGGCTTCCGGCTCGCCCTCCTCCTCATCGGCGTTTACGTCTGCCTCGCGGTCGGCAGCCTGCTCCTTGCGCGGATCTTTCCAGCTCGTGGTTCGCTCGTTGTGGTTGATGTAGAAGACGCGGCCGGATTTGCCATCGACGCGCTGTTCCCAGCCCATGGGCAACTCGACCGGTGGGCCGCCGTGCTCAAAGAGCTCCGGATGGAGCTGCCAAAGACGGGCCGAGTTGGGCGTCGAGCCGCTCAAAGCCAGGCGGAGCAGCTCGCGGTCGGACGCGCGCGTCGAGTCGCGGTGCAGGTTGCGCGCGCGCGTCGTCGAGAACATCCTGAGGGGGAGCGCGACGGCCTCTGTTGGCGGACTGCTAATCTCGGACGGTACCGGTAAACTTGTCGCTTGAGTGCTGTTGGCGGCCGTGTGAGGGCTGACCCCTCTCGATCATAAGCATGCACACCCGCTGCCCCGGAGAGTGTTCGGATTCGGGTTGGCCTGGTGCGTTGATTCCCGTTTCGAGAGCATCGGTGTCGTTTCTGCGATTCTGCCAACCTCGATTTCCAACTGTAGGACTGTAGAACAGTGAAGCGCGAGAGAGGCAGGTATGAATTGGGGTGCATGATGTCCCTTTCACACGGATTCGTCTCGTGTGAATGCAATGAAGCATGCGACACTCGCCCAAGCCTCGCTCGGCACCATCGCGCTGCTCATTCTCTACGCGGACGCGGTGCTGCGAGTGATCAATGGACTGTTTGGCGACGGGTTTGGCCCACTGCTCGAGGGCCCCGTGCACACGTTCCGTGGCAGCCGGTGGCTGCCGCCGCCGCCCTTGCCGTCTTCTTCTTCTTCTGCACCACGGCCGTCACCGCCAGCCTCCGCCACCGTCGTCAACAGTCGACTGCCGCCGATGTACCGTCGCACCGCCAACTGGACCGACGTCGACGAAGGCATCGAAAAGTGCGCCAAGCACGAGCTGCTCCTCGGCAATTTGTATGCCGACTTTGCGCCATGGGTGGACCTCGGCCTCCGCATTGAGGAGCGGCAGATGGCGGCAGCGATCAACTTTGCGGAGAAGCGACGCGGCAAGTGGAACTCGTGGGTGACAGACTCGTTCACGCCCATCCTGATCAAGGACGGCCGCATATACCTCACGCTCGGCCCGCCGCTCAAAGACCCGACTAACTATTTCTGGACGGTGCTGTCGGACCTGCAGCTGCTCTCGAGGACGACGCGGCTACCCGACGCGGAGCTGCTGCTCAACTTTGCGGACACGCCCATAGTCTACGCCGCCGACTCGGGCGCGCCCACCGAGCCGGGCCTGCCCATCTTCTCGTACTGCAAGCGCGAGCGCTTTTTGGACGTCCTCGTGCCTGGATACTACACACCCGACCGCGTGTGCAAAGCGTACCGCGAGCCGGCGGGAAAGGGCGCGAACGCGGCGTACCCGTGGCATGCCAAGCGGCGCGTCGCCTTTGCGCGCTACACGCACTTTTGCAAGCCGCAGAAGCAGCACGACGAGTACGGCAGGCCTTTACCGCCGTGCGCTCGCTCGTGGTTTGCAAGGCTCGCGCGATCGCCTCAAGGCGCGGCACGCCTCGATGTGAAGCCCCTCAACGTGGTCAACGACACGAGCGACCCCTCACTCGCCTATGGGCAGCAGCTGCTCGAGGCGGGCTCTTCGTTGCCCCTGGCTGAGCATGGTCAGTACGCCTACCTGCTCGACACAGACGGCTTCACCTCGGCGTACAAGCTGCAGCAACTCCTTGCGATGAACTCTTTGGTGTTGCACCACCGCTCGCCGTGGCGCTCGTACTACCACCCGAGCCTCGCCCCCTTTGTACACTACGTGCCCGTGTGGCGCTCCTCGCGTGACGATGTGCTCCGCCTTCTCGACTGGCTTGATCACCACGATGCGCTCGCGCGTCGCATCGCGCGCAACGGACAGCACTTTGCGTGTGAGCACCTGACACAGCCCGGCCGCCTGTGCTACTGGCAGCGTGCCATCGAGCTGTACGCGAGCCTGCAGGCGTACACTCCCTCCCTCGCTCGCCGGCCGCGTGCCTTCCCGCTCGACGCGCTCAACATCATGTGCCGCATCCGAGATCAGCCCATCGTATGCTACTACAACGTGCGCCTGCCGACCGAGGGTGCCCCGCCCGGCTACGAGTGCGCCAAGCCCATTCCAAATGAGCGGCCTGGGCGCTTCGAGGAGTGCTGGTACAAGGGAGCACAGCCGCCGGCATTGTAGGCGTCGAGTCCCAAATTCGTCCGAGGTTCCTCCAATTCGCGCGGTTGCTCATCGCCGTAAACATCGCCCGCCAAAGCCGAAAACGGCCACGCTCCTTCTCCTGCTGCGTGACCCCATCTATAATCGCGGCATCGCAAAGGCGCGCAAATGGCAGCGACCTCCCTATGGAATGGATTCACATGTGGCAGCACTCGGAGGCCATGCTGGATCAATTCACATTCACCGCACAGACCTGGAGCCGATGAATTAGCCAATTGACAGAGTTCACGGGCGAGACTTCTACGTTCCATCTTCTATTGTAAACATGCGCAGGTATTCCGTGATAGTTGTGATACGAACCACGTGATTGGAATACTGTATTTTGTATAGGAATGTACGATTGTATTAAACGCATTACTCCTATAAAAATGCGAACCACGTGCACGCCCGACCGGACTCTAGGACTCAGATCTTTCAGTCGTTCAGGACGTGTACAGTGTTTTGGCCTGACGTGAGTGTGCGCTCGCAGCAGGCGGCGAGGATGACGACGCATATGTCGACCCGACCTCCAATAGATCACAGACCAGGCAAGCGCGGCGGCAGGTTCCACGCCTCACGCTGCTTCTCGAGCTTCTCCTCGGTTACCGGGTACGCCGCTCGGCCGGCCTGGTTCTGCATCCAGATACAGAGCGTCGCCGTCTCACCCTGCACGAAGCGGGTGCGCGCACTGCTCGCTTGGTGCTGGAAGCCCTCAACGTACCGGTGAGCTTCCTTATCGAGCACGAGCACGCGCGACAGGTGCGGGCTCGCCTGCACCGCGCGCCAGAAGCGACTTGGGGGGGACGTCCTCCAGTCGGGCACCACGAGCACGAAAGAGCCCGCGTGCGCCGACCCTTCGGCCTCGCGCCGCGACAACTCGTGAGAGAGCACCTCAACGGCCATCTCCATGAGCTCGTCATCGTACGGTGGGCCGCACTCCGCGGACTGCCAGCCGGCGAGCACGCCGCGGCGCGCGGCGCCAAAAAAGTTGCCCGAAGACCCGAATGCCACGTCAGTGTCCGAAAAGGCTGAGCAGAAGCGGGGCTGCCGCCGATTCATCGGGGAGGCGAAGCACTCAGCGTGGACGCCAAAGTCGGTGGTGAGCGCATCCATGGCGGGCGGCGGTGTCGCGAGCTGCCAGCCGCGGCCCTCGCCGCCGTTGGGGCCAAAGAGTGCCGCGTACCGGTGCAGTAACAGGAATAGTCGTGTCTCAAAGTGGGCAGGGCTGCCTCGAAAGGCCTGCCGTAGCTTCCTCACGCACACCGCGTTCACGCGGTGCTCGCTGCGCTGGCGGGGCGGCGGAGGATCGAGCCACACGCGGAAGCCGCCATCGGGCAGCTCGGCGCCGAACACGGCAGGCGCCGACGCGGCGGCCTCGTCGGGCGAGCGTCTGAACGCCGCCGCCGCCTCAAGCACCTTCTCGCGCTCGCGCAGCCACGCCTGGCGCAGCCATGCATCGAGTTGGACAGCGTGCTCCAACGCAGGCTCTCGATCAGCATCAACGGGCTGTTCGGCACGTTCGCGCGCACGCTCGACGTACTTGATGAGCGGCCAAGAGTCACCGTGCGCTGTGGCCGAGGGCGCCGCGAGCGGTACGAAGAGGTGCTCGCCAATCAGCCACTCCCCCGAGATATTCTTTGAGTGGCTGCGTGCGAGCTGCACGAAGATGAAGGCATTCATCGCCTCGTTGGAGGGCGGGCGGCCGGTCACCCTAACCACCTCCCGCTCAAAGGCCTTTCGCAGCCGCAGCATACATTCGGTGCGCACCACCTCCACGAGCACGTCAATCGGCCTAGGCGCCAGCAGCTCGCGCTCTATGATTGTGAGACACGTGGCGGTGCTGGTGACCCCCGAAGCGAGCTCATCGCTCAGCTTGTCCCACTGTGACTCGCTGTACACTCCTCGTGCCAAGGCGAGCGCAGCCGCCTCATCGAGCCGAGCCTCAATACACGCGACGTCGAGTAACGCGACCTCATAGTCCACTGCAGCCTCGGAACTGAGCAATGGGCCATATCCTTCATCAAACTCTGGCTCGTCCTCCGCCGCCTGTGGAAACAGAGCACTGTGGGCAGAGCCATTTTCCCACAGCTCGTCCTCCGCCGCCTGTGGAAACAGAGCACTGTGGGCAGAGCCATTTTCCCACAGCTCGTCCTCCGCCGTCTCTGCGTCCGCGTCCGCGTCCGCATCCCCGTCCGCGTCCGAGCCCGCCGCCTCCACCGCCTCCGCCGCCACCTCCGCCGCCTCCGACGCCACCTCTGCCGCCTCCGCCGCCACCTCCGCCGCCTCCGCCGCCACCTCCGCCGCCGCCACCTCCGCTACCTCCTCCTCCACCGCCGCCGCCGCCACCACCTCGTCGTGCCGACCCTGCATAGCGACTTCAAGCTCCTCTCTGCGATCGGATACCGCCGCCACCGCCGACGAGCCGGAGAAGAGCTTGAGCACCGCCTTCCGGCGTGCCGGTGGCTCGAGCTGGACGCAGAGCATGTAAGCCTTATGAGCGATCGCGTGCGCCGGTCGAGCGCCATGCCGAGCGCCTCCGTTCGCCGGCGGCTGCAGCGCGTACATGACGACGCGAATGGCATTATCACGGCCTACTACCTTGCCCACGTCGACGTCGCCCACAGGCGTCCCCTTCACCTTCCACGCGAAAAGGTCGATGCACGTCGAGAAGGTGCAAATCGTGTACGTGCAGTCGAGCCGAATCCTCATCGGCCTGCCGCCCTTCGGGTGTGTTCTGCCGCCGGTGATGTCGGTGCCCAGCGTGGGGAGCGCCTCACCATCGGGCGTCTCCACGACAATGTCGCACCCCTTAAATAGCGGCGCGACGAGGTGTGGCAACTCGAAGTCAACGCCGACCTTGTCCTTCGAGCCGAAGGAAACATCGATGTCTGGTTCGTAAGAGCGCACGAAGCTGAAGAGCGTGTTCGAGATGCCGCGCGCCATCATGCTCAACCGGAGCACCTCGGAGAGCTCCATGCCGATAAAGAAGCGCTCGGGCGCCTGCTTGAAGCGGCCTTGCAGCTGAATCTCAAAGTAGCGCCTGTAGAAGGTACCCGGAGTGAGAACGGGCACCGTGGGGTCGCGCACGAAGATTAGGCATGTGCCCTCGAAGTAATCGTTGCTTATGCGCGTCAGCGTGCCCGCCCGCACGCAGACGGGTTGCGATGCGGACACGTCCGCTGCATCGAACACGCCGAGGTGGTCGAGTGGGAGCCGTGTCCCTGCACCGTCGCAACTTGTACTCCGCATCCCAGGCCTGCAGGGCCAGATGCAAATGTGAACGCTGCCGACGCGCACACGTTGCGCGGACATCCTCTCTAAAATTAGTCTTACCGGTTCAAAATATTAGTCTCACCGGTAAAAAGACACCGGGGGGAGCCGGGACTCCGGTAAAAAGACACCGGGGGGAGCCGGGACACACACGGGACACACGGGACACGCGGACGCACAAAGGCACACAGACCAATCTCACAACCAGCCAAACCCACCAACAACAACAAA
>Ga0210242_100596_pt1 | contig 32120 bp, 9 predicted proteins | sample ChrtobMeP5a_16mM_FD_155445 | JGI IMG/M metagenome (GOLD analysis project Ga0210242, IMG submission 155445) | Chrysochromulina tobin associated microbial communities from unialgal haptophyte culture, Seattle, Washington, United States - P5a_16mM | ecosystem: Host-associated > Algae > Haptophytes >... | reverse complement strand
GGTGTGCGCGGGATGTTTCGTGAACAAAGTTGGAAATGCTGTTTGCGGGCTTCGCTTTGCCGATGCAAGCCGAATTTCCGCGGTTCGGGGGTCTACGTTCCGAGATCTGTCGATTGGCACCCTGCATCACGGTGCATCATCTCGCTATTACTGCGTATTACCGATGGTAATCAAGTTGCCCCGCTGACGCGAGAGCACCCCCGTCGCCGTTACACCCCCGTCGACTACCCTTGCATGCCGGGCGACCATGCCCCACCCCAGGGGGGTGCACTGGGCGCCGTTTTGGGCGTTCTGCTACGTAATTACGGATTTACGGATTTACCCCCCTCCCTCCCCCTCCCACGCTCCGACCCGGTCAAACGCGCATCTACGAATCAAGTTACCGCCGGAGGCGCGGAAGCCTATGGCCTATGGCCAAGGCGATACTGGCTGAGCAATATGACTCACTGCTGCGGCTTCACACGATGGCCCAGACCGTCTATGTTTACTAATAATTTTGTATATTTTGTTGAGCCTGGGATCCATTTTTTCGCATTCACTCTCAGTTAACGCAAGTTCCCTCAAAGACGAAGCAGAGGTCCTCGACCGCGCGCCCCTCGGCGATCGCCTCGCGCTCGTACTTGGTGCTCGGGCGAAAATGGCCTGGACGGTTCGCGGCCAGGGACTCGCACGGAAGTGCTCGCCATCCGCGGGCGGCCGCCAACGTCTTGCGAACGTGCTCAGGATAGCCCGGCACGTCAGTGGCCACGTGCAGGCAGCCGTGCGGTCGCATCACACGGCCGAGAGATTCTATCACATCCGCACGAACGAGACGTCGCTCCGCACTGCCACGCCACGGATCGGGGAAGAAAAAGAGAACCTCGTCAAATAAGGGCGTGTCGGTCGGCAATCCCCGAGTCAGCAACATGGCGCCGTCCGCCTTGCAGACTCGCACATTACTCAACCCTCGCTCATCGAGCTTCATCATGCACGTAGCGAGACCGCGGCGCATCCAATCAACGGCCAAGAAGTCCACGTCAGGTCGTGCCGCTGCGAGCTCCACAACGGCCTCGCCATTACCACAGCCAATCTCAAGGACACGTGGAGCCTCGCGGTTGAATGCTGCTCTCAGCTCGAGCCGGTCTGTGTGGCTGAACGCCAGCCCAAAGAGTGGCCACAAAGCCCTCTCCGCACGCTTCTGTGCAGGCGAGATTGCCTTCTGTCTTGCCTTGTACCACGCTGGCCGCACCGATCGGTTGCGAGACCTACTGCTGCTCGACGGCATTGTCTACTCCTGGGGACCGAACACGTGCGAGCTGTGCACACGAGAAGTTTTGCACCCCCGCGTGACCCCAGTTGACTCGTGTGAACCCGTTTTTTTCTAACGAAAAGCCAGATCGTCGCACACTGACCACGAGCGGCGACTTTCGGAAATTTCCGAAAGTCTAGCACGAGCCAATGACCCCAGAGGCGACAGGGGCTGCTTTCATGAGTGTGGGGAAAGGATTCACAGCCAATGGTTATTTTGAAACACAAAACAAAGGACCGGCGTACATACGGATGCGGTTACCACTAGCAAGCACAAGAAGCACCTCGAGAGGCTTCGATTTAAAAAACCTGTGTTTTTAGGTTGTCTGTTGTGACAGAGTATTGTCCGGACACGACCCACAAGGCCCAAGGCTTCGGCCAAGGCCAAGCCGCTACCTCGCCGGGGGCTTCATGCATTTCATTCATATAGCGGAGGTCGGGTCCACAACGGTCCAGAAGGGGCCCGTCGCAACCGCCAACTAACCGTGCTCATGGCGGCTTAACCACACCGCCCAACGCCCAAGCGGCGCCATCAAGAGACACGAGTCACAAGACGGCCCAAGCAGTATACTTAGCGGCACGCAGGATGCGATGGGAGTTGAGGGAGGAGGGGAGGACGAGCGCTGCAGGGCGCTGTTAAAATCGCGACGGTCGACGCGCGAATAATTGCCAATTTCCGGATCATGGACCAGCTGTCCGCTGACGGTGAGGCGGTGAGCGGTGAACCGATGTATACCGACATACCGCTTCCCGGGTGACCCGGTGCACCGCCCTAGGGGTACGGCTTTCGCACGCCGATTCGCACTCAGACTCACACCGACGATACCCGGGTCAACGTCAAAGCGCGGATTCGCCCAGGATACAGGATTCGCCCTGTCCGGAGACTCAGACTGACGCCGCGCTCGACGCCGCGCGGTCTCGGGTCTCCCCCGTGCCTGGCCCGGTCTACCTCGGTTCCGCATCGCACGCTGACGGCCGGACAGTTAGTCCTAGCGGTCAACATGCATTCACAGCATCTTACGCTGAGCTTCGCATCCAAGCTTCAATAATAAATCCCCTCCGCATCCCCTCTCGAAGTATTTGTCTCAAGGCTTCTTGTCGTTCTTCTTCTTGGCCGGGCCCGGTTGGTCCGTCTTCTTAACCGGGGCTTTCTCATCTTGAGGCGACGCGCTTCTCGGTCTTTCCTTCTTCGCGGCTGCGGCGGCACTCCCAGCGCCCTTCTTCAACGCCTTGTTCAGCTCGTTGTAGTCAATCTGTCCTGACCCGTCCTCGTCGAGCATGTCAAAGACTGCGTTCAAATCTTCACGATTCGCAACAAAGCCAAGGGCGACAAGGGCCTTACCAAACTCGTTCTTGTCGATGTAGCCCGACTCATCCTCATCCCAAATGCGGAAGAGGTCGATCGCACGGCCCTTGGATCTCCTCAACGAGTCCTTGAGTGAATAATAGATAAACTCGGGCAGCGTCACCTCGCCGCTTCCATCCTCATCCATCTCGTCGAACTTTTCGCGGAGCTGCTTCTCCGTGTAAACCGTTGTCTCGCGGTACTTGACTAGATCCTTGAACTCCTCGAAGTCAAGCTTGCCATCGTTGTTGAGGTCCGCATGCCCAAAGGAATTTGCTCGCTCAATCATCATCGCCTGGAAGTCCTCGTGTCCGTCGCCGACCGTGTTTGCAGTTACCGCATCATCGTACCATTGTTTCTCAGGACGGATGCCCATTTGGCTGGCCATCGCGGTCAGCAGTGCAACCTGCTTCATACTTTTCTTTTTGGCCTCTGCTTCCTTCTTTTCTTCTTCTTTGGTCAGCTTCTTCTTTTTATTGGGCTCCCCTGTGTTGGGGCTCGGCGCCGGAGGCGCGGGAACTGAGGTGGGAGCTGGGCTGGGTTGCGACTCTGATGGATTGGAGACGGTTGGAGAGTTCGGCTTGAACTCCTTGACCCACTTTTCCAACTCCTGATAGTCGATTGAGTCGCTCTTGTCCCTGTCGCACTGGTCAAACCCGGCGCTAAGAACATCCCGTGGGAAGCTCGGCCCCATCTTCAAAAAGCCCTTGATCCACTCTTCCCGGGTCACGTACCCATCGCTGTTCTCATCGAGCTCGCTGAAAAGCGCGGCGAGGCGCAAGCCTTTCTCCTTTATTTCGTTTACGAGGGTCTGCCAGAGGTTCTTGCTCGGATCGAAGACAAGCAGTGAGCGGACCTTCATAGGCGACATTTCCCTACGTGCTGAGTTCATGGACTCAGTCACCGCTGACGCACGCACGATCTGTAGCCGCAGCTCGGCCAGCTGCCTCTCGTAGTCTTCCGAGAGGCGCACGATTTCCTTTGTGAGATGCGTACGGTGCTCCTCGAGCAGACGATTAAGCTTTTCTTCCGAGGCCATCTGGTGCTCCTGCAGCAGGTTCTGCATTTGCCCAACCTCCGCCTGGGCCGCACGCTCCTGCGATATAGCCTTCTTGAGCTCCTCCTCCATGCCAGCCACTTGCCTGCGCGCAGCCTGGGCCTGCGCCTGCTCCAAGGACAGGCGGCTTAGCGCGTCTGTCGCAGCCTTGCGGGCCTCAATGAGGGCCACGTGCTGCAACGCGAGCTCCTCGTCGGTGTCCTGCTGGAAGCGCCGAAGGTCCTGCTCCGCATTCTCGCGCTTTGCAGACTCGAGCATGCGAGCCCTCTCGGCCTCGGCGGCCTCAGCAGTCGCCCGCTTGCCCGCATCTGCAGAGGCGCGCTCGACGGCGGCCCGATTGATGGCGTCCGTCGCCGCCCTGCGAGCCTCGACGAGAGCGACATGCGTGAGCGCAAGCTGCTCCTCAAAGTCCACCTTGCGCCGCTTCAACTCTTCCTCAACGGCCTGGCGTCGCTCCGTCTCGCGCGAAAGGCGCGCACTGTAGTCGCTCTCAAGCTCCTCGAGGCGTGCCTTCAACTCCTCTTGACGGCGCTCGGACTCGCTCATCATGAGCTTGCGCCGCCTCTCGACACTCTCACGCTCCCAGTCGTGACGCCACTGCTGGTAAGTAGCGACCAGCTTTGGCTTGACCAGGCGTGCGCTAGCCTTCTTGAGCAAGTTGCGTTGCCGAACATTTTCAGACCACATTGCTTGCCACGCCGTCCAGCCGAGCGCAAGCTTTCGATTCATCAGGCGCTTCACGCCCATCTCGCCGAGGTGGGCAACACGCTTCTCGCGCTCGGCTTCGAGCTGCTCCTGTATCGAGCGAAGCTGCTCCGCCTCCATCCCGCGGCCAGCAAGCATCGCTTCGCGGGCATCGGCGAGCTCCTTACGAAGCTTCTCGAGCTCCATACCCAACTTTGCCTGCGTGGCATCCTTCTCAGCCTTGGCGCGGGCGCCCTCGCCGCTGAGCGCTGCCTGCGAACTCTTGGCACTCTTGGCGAGCATGGTGAGGTCCCAATCGTGCATCCAGTGAGCGAAGCACTTGACCAACCGAGGCTTCATCAACCGCGCGAGCGAACTCAGGAGCATCTTCTTTCGATTTGAGTACATCTGCCACCGGTGATGCCATGTGGACCAGCCACGAGCCACATCACGATTGATGAGCCGCTTGATACCCACCTGCTGCAGCGCCATCACACGCTCTTCTTTCTCAGCATGCAGCTTCTCTTCAAACTGTTTCCTCAGCTCCTGCTCTAGTGCAGTTCCTGCCAGAGCCGCTTCGCGCATCTCCCGAAGCTCGATCAGTGCCTTCGCAAGGTTGCCCTCAACCTTGAGGCGCATCGCGGTCTCGTACTCGATGCGCTCCTTGAGGCTCATACTCGTCAACGCCACCTCCCTCGTCTTCTTTGCGGCCTCTGCAATCGACCAAGAACGGCGCCAATGCGCGTACGCTGCACTTTGCTTGGGCCTGAGGAGTCGACTGGCTGCCTTCTTGAGCAGGCTACGCTGGCGCACCTTTTCTTCCCAAAGCGCGTGCCAGCCCGACCAGCCGCGAGCCAGGCCCTGATTCATCAGGCGCTTCACGCCCATTTCGCCGAGGTGGGCAACACGCTTCTCGCGCTCGCGCTCAAGCTCCTCCTCAGCGAGTCGCTTCAGCTCCGCCTCCTCGCCGCGGCCCGCCAGCGCACTCGCCCGCGCTTTTTCGAGCTCGGCCCTGAGCTTCTTCACCTCGTCGAACAAGGACGCCGCCTCCTCGGTCTTCTTGAGCAGCTTCTCCTCCGTGGTCATGAAACGGTTCTTGCGCAGCTCGAGCTCCCAGTCGCGCCGCCAGTGAGTATACGAGCTGATGAGCTTGGGCTTTGTCAGGCGCGACGCCGCCTTCTTGAGTAGGTTACGCTTGTGCACCTTTTCTTCCCAAAGCGCGTGCCAGCCCGACCAGCCGCGAGCCAGGCCCTGATTCATCAGGCGCTTCACGCCCATTTCGCCGAGGTGGGCAACGCGCTTCTCGCGCTCGCGCTCAAGCTCCTCTTCAGCGAGTCGCTTCAGCTCCGCCTCTTGACCACGTCCGGCCAGCATAAGTTCGCGCGCTTCCTTGAGCTCCTTCTGGAGCTGTGCATTTTGCTCGCGCAGGTTCTTAGCCTGCTTCATCTCGAGTGCTAGCCGCTCCTCACTCGACATCTTCGACAACCTCAACTCCTCCGCCCGTGATGTCGCCAGCTCCACATCCCAGTCCTTCATCCAGTGCTGATAAGCTGCAGAGAGCTTGGGCTTCGTCAGCCGCAAGGCTGCGTGCTTCAGCATCCGTTGTTTGCGCAGCTTCGTTGAATACATGTCGAACCAGGCAGACCAGGCTCTCGCAATGCCCTGCTTGAGAATGCGTCGAAGTCCTTGCTGACCAAGATGCTCAATGCGTTTGGCGCGTTCGGCCTCCATCTTCTCCTCCATCCGGCGCTTAAGCTCCTCCTCCTGGCCCCTGCCCGATATCATCGCCTCGCGGGCACACTCGAGCTCCTTGCGAAGCTGGTTGACCTCAGAGAGCAGCTTCTCCTTCTCCTGGCTCTCGACAAGTAGCTTATGCTCAGTCGACATTGTCATCTTCTTGCGCTGCTCGATCTCCCAGTCGTGACGCCACTGCTGATAAGAGGCGATCAGCTTTGGCTTCACCAGGCGCGCGCTAGCCTTCTTGAGCAGGTTGCGCTGACGAATCCTTTCAGACCACATCGCATGCCACGCCGTCCAGCCGAGCGCAAGCTTTTGGTTCATAAGGCGTTTGAGGCCTTGCGTGCCGAGTGCTTCGACCCGCTTTGCCTTCTCTGCCTCGAGCCGCTCCTCTGCCAGCCGCTTGAGCTCTGCCTCCATGCCTCTGCCAGCGAGCATGGTATCGCGCGCCTCCTTGAGCTCCTTGGTCAGTTTGTCAACCTGGGCATAAAGCGCTTCCTTCTCTTGCTGCGCCTCTGCCTTGTCGAGAGCCAAGCGCTCGGTAATCGACATGGTCTTTCGGGCAGCCCTGACGGCATTCCAGTCCTTCATCCAGTGCATGTAGGCCTGAATGAGCCATGGCTTCGTGAGGCGCGCGCTGGCTTTCTTGAGCAGATTGCGCTGGCGCTTCTTCTCGGTCCACATGTCGTGCCAACCCAACCAGCCTAGGGCGAGCTTGTGATTCATCAACCTCTTGACGCCGAGCTGGCTCAGATGCTGCACACGCTTCTCACGCTCCGCCTCGAGCTTCTGCTCCAGCAGATTCGACAAGCCGCCGGCGCCGTAAAGTAGCTCGTTTGCAGCTTTGAGGTCGGCCTGTAGCTTGTCGATAGTCCGCTGCATCTCAAGTTTGCTCTGCGCCTCGAGAGCCACGCGCTCCTCCCGGGTCATGAGCTCTTCCTTCTGCATCTCGACCTCCCAGCTCTTGCGCCAGTGCTGATAAGAGGCGATGAGCTTTGGCTTCAGCAGGCGTGCGCCAGCCTTCTTAAGCAAATTGCGCTGACGCACCTTCTCCGACCACATCTCGTGCCAGGCGGCCCAGCCCATTGCAAGCGCCTTGTTCATGATTCGCTTGAGTCCCTGTTGGCCGAGCGCTTCGACACGCTTCTCCTTCTCGCGCTCCAGCTGCTCTTGCATGCGACGCTCGAGCTCAGCCTCCTGGCCGCGGCCAGCAATCATCGCATTGCGAGCCTCTTGCAACTCCTTGCGCAACTTAGCCATGCCTACCTCGAGCTGATGGATCTCCTTCTCACGCTGAACCAGCTTCTGTTCGGTCGTCACGAAGCCCTGCTGCAGCACCTCGACCTCCCAGCTTCGCCGCCAGTGCGAGTACGATGAGATGAGCTTGGGCTTTGTCAGGCGCGCTGCAGCCTTCTTGAGCAAGTTGCGCTGGTTTACCTTATCCTTCCACATATCGTGCCAGCCCGACCAGCCTAGGGCGAGCTTCTGGTTCAAAAGGCGCTTCATTCCCACCTGACCGAGGTGCTCAACGCGCCTCTGCCTCTCGCGCTCGAGTTCCTCCTCCATTTGCCGCTTGCGCTCAACCTCATGGCCGATGCCTGCAGCCATATCCGAGCGCGCCTGCTTGAGCTCCTGACGCAGCCTAGCGAGCTCCTCCTCGGCGTTCTTGCGCTCGGAGATTTCCAAGGCGAGCCGCTGCGACTCAGACAAGGCGGCGAGCTTGGCCTCCTCAAGTCTACGAGCGGAGAACTCCGCATCCCAATCACGCATCCAGTGCTGGTATGCTGCGATAAGCTTGGGCTTGGTCAGCCGTGCAGCCGCCTTCTTGAGCAGGTTGCGTTGCTTGACACTGTCCGACCACATGTCGTACCACGCGCTCCAGCCGAGTGCAAGCTTCTGGTTCATCAAGCGCTTGATGCCAAGCTGCCCGAGGTGCTCGACACGCGCTGCCCTCTCACGCTCGAGCTCCTCCTCCAGCTGACGCTGTAATTCGGCCTCTTGAGCTCTACCGCTGAGCGCCGCCTTGCGTAAAGCCTCGAGCTCCGTGCGGACCAGCTTAAGCTCGGTCGAGAGCTGCTCGTTCTCGTTCGTGGCAGCCAAGAGCTTCTGCTCCGTAGACATGAACACTGAATTGAGCGCCTCGATCTCCCAGTCGCGCCGCCAGAGCTTATATGCATTGACGAGCTTGGGCTTTGTGAGGCGGGCACCAGCTTGCTTAAGCAGGTTGCGCTTACGCACCTTATCAGACCACATCGCATGCCACGCCGTCCAGCCGAGCGCAAGCTTTTGATTCATGAGGCGTTTGAGCCCTTGCGTGCCGAGTGCTTCGACCCGTTTTGCTTTCTCTGCCTCGAGCTGCTCCTCTGCCAGCCGCTTGAGCTCTGCCGCCTGACCTTCACCAGACAGCATGGCTGCGCGCGCGGCGGCGAATTCGTCGCGAAGCTTGACCAGCTCCGCCTCTAACTTTGCCGCCTTGTCGCGCTCCGTCGTGTACTTTTGCTCCATCGTCATCGCGCCGAGCGCTTGCATCTCGTGAGTCCAGTCTTTAATCCAGTGAGTGTAGGCTTGAATGAGCCGCGGCTTCGTCAGGCGTGCGCCCGCCTGCATGAGCAGGTTCTTCTTGCGCCTTTTCTCTGACCATTTGCCATGCCACGCCGTCCAGCCGAGCGCAATCTTTTGATTCATCAGGCGTTTAATGCCCAGCTGGCCTAGGTGGGCAACGCGCTTCTCGCGCTCGCGCTCAAGCTCCTCCTCGGCCTGACGCTGGAGCTCGGCTTGCAAGCCGCGGCCAGCCATCATCGCCTCGCGCGCCTCCTTGAGCTCTCGTGAGAGCTTGTCCACCTGCGTCTGCAGGCTCTCCAGCAAGTGCGCCTTCTCTTCAGCCTCCTTGGCGCGACGCTCCTCGGTCATCATGTTGTAGCGGGCAGATTCTTCTGTCTCCCAGTCGCGGCGCCATTGCGAGTACGAGGCGATCAGCTTCGGTTTGGTGAGGCGCGCTCCTGCTTGCTTGAGCAGGTTACGCTTACGCACCGTATCGGACCACATGCCATGCCACGCCGACCAGCCCATGGCGAGCTTCTGGTTCATGAGGCGCTTGATGCCCATCTCGCCCAGATGAGCCACTCGAGCCTCCTTTTGCCGTTCCAGCTCTTCCTCGTGTCGACGGCGCAGCTCGGCCTCTGTGCTTTTGCCCTGGAGCGCCAGCTCGCGCATAGAGTCGAGCTCGTGTCGCAGCTCCTTGACCTCCGCAAGGAGGTTCCGCTCGGCCTCCTGTGCAGCAAGGAGCTTCTGCTCCGTCGTCATGGTCGCGGCCTGATTCGTCGAGATTTCCCAGTCGCGGCGCCAAAGTGCATACGATTGGATCAACTTCGGCTTCGTGAGCCGTGCGCCGGCCTTCTTGAGCAGGTTGCGCTGATGCGTCGCCTCGGACCACATGGTGTGCCAAGCGGCCCAGCCCATCGAAAGCTTCTGGTTCATGAGGCGCTTGATGCCCATCTGACCAAGGTGTTCGACTCGCGCCTCACGCTCCTTCTCGAGCTGCTCTTCCATCTTCTTACGCTGCTCGTACTCGAGGCCAAGGCCCTTAGCCATGGCGTCGCGCGCCTCGACGAGCTCCTTCCGGACTTTATCGTATTTGGACTCGAGCGCCGCAAACTCCGCAGCACGGCGATCGCGCTCCGCCGCAGCCTTCTGCTCGGCAGTCATCATGCGCTCCGCTTTGAGCTCGCGCTTCCAGTCCATGAGCCAGTGCGAGTAGGCGTGCATCAGTTTCGGCTTTGTGATCCGCATTCCCGCCTTCTTGAGCAGATTGCGTTTCCGGATATTGTTGGACCACAGGCCATGCCACGCAGCCCAGCCACGAGCAAGGCCCTGATTCATGAGGCGCTTGAGACCCATGTTGCCAAGATGAGCCACTCGCGCATCTTTTTCGCGCTCGAGCTCCTCCTCGTACTTCCGTTTGAGCTCCTTCTCCATGGCATTGCCCGCAATTGCGGCCGCCCGAAGCCTCTCGACCTCTCGCCGAAGCTCTGCATTCTCTTTCTCAAGCTGCTCACGCGTCTTTATCTCCATCAGGAGCTTCTGCTCGGTCGACAAGGTGGCGTTCTGATGCGTCTCAATCTCCCAGTCGCGGCGCCATTGTGTGTAAGCTTGGATCAGCTTCGGCTTTGTGAGCCGTGCGCCGGCCTTCTTGAGCAGGTTGCGTTGTTTCACATTTGTTGCCCACATGTCGTGCCAGGCGGCCCAGCCCATGGCGAGCTTCTGGTTCATGATTCGCTTGAGACCCTGTTGGCCGAGAGCTTCGACACGTTTCTCCTTCTCCTTTTCGAGCTGTTCTTCCATCTTGCGTTTCATCTCGGCCTCAAAACCCTTGCCCTCAACCATCGCAATTCGCGCCTCCTCGAGCTGATTTCGCAGTTTGGCGTTCTCAGCCTCGACCCTGCGCATCTCTTCCTCGCGCCCCATCAGCTTCTGCTCGTGTGCCAGGAGGCCCTCGAGCTTCATCTCGGCTTGCCACCCAGCCTTCCATTGCTGATAAGAGGCGATGAGCTTTGGCTTCACCAGGCGCGCGCCGGCCTTCTTGAGCAGGTTGCGCTGTTTCACACTTGTTGCCCACATGCCGTGCCATGCGGTCCAGCCCATGGCGAGCTTTTGGTTCAGCATTCGCTTGAGTCCCTGCTTGCCAAGGGCCTCGACACGCTTTTCTTTTTCCTGCTCGAGCTGCTCTTGCAACAAACGCTGTGTCTCAGCCACCTGACCTTTGCCGGCAATCATTGCAGTGCGTGCTGCCTGCAGCTCCCCGGAGAGCTTGTCGACCTGCTTTTGAAGCTCTGCCATGAGCTGAGCCTTCTCCCTTGCCTCAGTTTCGAGGCGCTGCTCAGCCGTCATGGCAGCTCTCGACGCCTGCATCGTGCGCCAGTCACGATTCCAGTGGGCGTAAGCTGCACTGAGCTTGGGCTTCGTCATGCGAACCCCAGCTTGCTTGAGCAGGTTGCGCTGGCGACGGTACTCGAACCACACGTCATGCCAAGCAGACCAGCCTAATGTCAACTTTTGATTGAGTAGGCGCTTGAGGCCTTGCGTGCCGAGGGCTTCGATGCGCTTCTCCCTTTCCTTCTCGACCTGCTCTTCCATCACACGTCTCATCTCCGCTTCGTGGCCCTTGCCGGCAAGCATCGCATCGCGCGCAGCCTGGAGCTCAGCCTTGACCTTGTCAAGCTCCTGCTTCAGCTCGAGGGTCATCTTATCACGTTCCTCGATCTCGGCGGCAGCTCGCTCCTCAATCGACATGGACTTGCGCGACTGCCGGACGATGGCCCAGTCATGCCGCCAGTGTTGGTACGACGCGATCAATTTCGGCTTCGTCAGGCGAGCCCCAGCCTTCTTCAGAAGATTCGTCTGCCGACGCTTCTCCTCCCACTTGCCGTGCCACGCCAGCCAGCCCATGGCGAGCTTCTGGTTCATGAGGCGCTTGAGGCCAACCTGACCGAGGTTCGCCACACGCTTGTCCTTTTCCGCTTCAAGATCGGCCTCTAAGCGACGCAGCCGTTCCTCAGCGCCCTGGTGGCTCTCGCCCAGGCGCCGATGGGCAGCCTCGAGCTCCTTTTGCAGCTCGGCCACCTGCATCGCAAGATCCTGCTCCTTTTTCGCCTTGTCAGCAACGATCTGGGCAGCACGTTGTTCCGCCGTCGTCATCTTCAATTTTGCTTCGTTTGCCTTCCAGTCAAGCATCCAGAGCTGGAACGAATGAATGAGCTTCGGCTTGACAAGGCGCGCACCCGCCTTCTTGAGTAGACTGCGCTGCCGCTTGGACTCCGACCACAGGCCGTGCCACGCGGACCAGCCGCGAGTGAGCCCCTGGTTCATCAGGCGTCTCACGCCCATCTCGCCCAGATGTGCGACACGCTTCTCCTTCTCGCGCTCGAGCTCCTCCTCCATCTTTCGCCTGATCTCCGCCTCCTGGCCAAAACTGGCTGCCATGGCCTCGCGGGCAGCCTTGAGCTCCCGGGCTGTCAGACGTGCTTGCTCCTCCGCCGCATCCGCCCGCGTAGTCTCGGCGGCTAAGCGCTCCTCAATCGTCATAGTCTTGTCACGTGTCATTTCGAACGACCACCCACTCTTCCAATTCGAGTAGGCAGCCATCAGCTTGGGTTTTGTGAGGCGAGCACCCGCCTTCTTGAGGAGGTTGCGCTGTCGCCTCGCTTCGGACCAGAGGCTATGCCACGCCGACCAGCCAATCGAAAGCTTCTGGTTCATGAGGCGCTTGAGGCCCATCTTGCCAATGTTTTCGACGCGCTTCTCCTTCTCGCGCTCGAGTTCTTCCTCCATGCGACGCTTGAGATCGTCTTCCAAGCCTTTACCTGACGCCAACGCGTCTCGTGCGTGCTTGAGATCCTTTTGCAGCTGCTGCACCTGAGCTAGCAGCTTCGACTCAAACTCGGCGCGCTCCGCCCTGACGGCGGCATCCTGCTGCTCAGCTATCATGGTCGACTTGATGCGCATCGCATCTTTCCAGTCAGCCGCCCAGTGCTTGTACGAGGCGATGAGCTTTGGTTTGGAAAGGCGCGCGCCCGCCTTCTTAAGAAGGTTGCGCTGCCGGGTCCTTACTGACCATTTGGCATGCCACGCGCTCCAGCCCATCGAGAGCTTCTGGCTCATGAGGCGCTTCAACCCCTGCTGACCGAGCGCCTCGACGCGCTTGGTCTTCTCATCGTCGAGCTTTCGAGACATCTCGAGACGGAGCGATTCCTGGGTGTACTTTTCCTTGTTGAGGATCTCCTGGGCCGCCTTCAACTCTTCTTGTACCTTGAGTAGCTCCGCCTCAAGAGCTCGTCGCGTTTTCACCTCGTGGGCGAGTCGCTGCTCGTGCGTCATGGACGCTTGGGACACCGTAAATGTCTGCCAAGAGTGACGCCAGTGCGTGTAGGCGGCAGTGAGCTTGGGACGTAGCAGTTGGTGGCCTGCCTTCACCAGCAAAGCGCGACGGCGACGGCGATCCTTGCAAAGCTCAACCCATACTGTCCAACCGCGCGCGAGCCCTTTCTTGAGCAGACGGCGGACGCCAACCCCTTGCAAATGTGCGATCCGCTTTTCTTTATCCGCCTCCAGCTGAGCCTCAATTTCGCGTTGCGCCTTTTTGGCAAGCTCAGCAGCCTCCTGCTCGCGAACACGCTGCGCCTCTTGAAGTAGCAGCTCGCGCTCCTCCTGCGCAAACGCCAGCTGCTCTTCAAGCTCGCGGGTGTGGTCGGCGTGCGCCTCCCGTAGCATCTCGGCGGTCTGCTCGCGCTCCCGCTTGAGCGCCGCGATAGCAGCCTCCTGCTCGCCCTCTGCGCGCTTGAGCTCTATCTCCAGTGCCTTGCGCTGGTCCGACAACACCTTCATGTGCTTGCGGTCCTGAGCACGGCGCTCGTCCTTAAGCTGGCGTGCCTCCTCCCGGGCACGCCGGATGTCAACCATGGCTAGCTCCTCACCGGCACGAGCACGCAGCCGCTCCTCGCGCTCCTCAGCCAGCCGGCTCTGCGCGCTGCGGAGGATGCCTGCAGTCATCGTGAGCTCGTGTTGCAGCGCCTCTTCAGCGGGCCTCCGTGGCGGCGCCGGCGTTCGAAGCATCGACTCGTCGGGCATCCACCAGCCAAGGTGGTTGACTGTGGTTATGGGGCGAGAGCCCGAACTCCGGGCCGACAGTGGGCGATGCTTCTGAGCTGGTGCGGACCCCGGGCGGAAGTCTTGCCCGTTCTGCTCACTGCGCGGAGAGTTGGGCGCCTGGGGCTGAGCTCGAGCTGAACTCGGTCGCGCGGGCGGTCCGTTTGAGGCTGGGATGATGCCGCGATTGTAGATGTTCTTCGGGTCCGTCCTCAAGGACGCCATTGGTGGAATTGGTAGGTACTCAGTGGTTGCGCCAGTTTGCTGTGTGACGGCGGTGACGTAGTTATCCATTTGGCTACGACGCGCGAATCGCGACGGTACCGGGCCACTTCCTGGCACTGAGATAGGCGTGAGAGAGTCCTCCACGATAACATCGTGCGGCATCGGTCTCGATGCCATCGTAGCCGGCGACGAGGCTGTTGAGCCGTCTTACCGGGTACTGTACCGACCTTCCGCGCAAGCCGCGTCTGGCTGTTGAGCGGGTCCTGTTGATACCGGTACCGGTAAATACCGGTAAGAAGACACCGGGGGACGTACTAAACAGGGGTAAAAAGTTGCACGCTGAACGCGTCAGGTATGGACGCACTTGGTTTATATACTCGTTAGGTAAAGGCCCTGACGAGTCTCTCCGTCCCGTGCCAGACCCCACTTCAGTGACACATCAGTATTATACTTGTGTGCCACTCTGCCACATCGGGACCTTTGGACCTCGGGACGGTGGCACGCAGACTCGCAGACATAATCGCAGACACGAGGAGCAGTGAATCGAAACGAAATTTGAGTGCAATGAGTCGGGTCAAAAATAGACTTGGGGATGACAATTCACTAAGTATGTTCGACAGATAAATCATTAATATGTTCTGTGTCGGACGTGTAGTATGTTGGTGTGAAGGACGAGGATCGAGGTGTGAGGTGTAAACGTGTGTGGAAAGTGATCCAATTCCAAAAGATCAGAGAAACGAGCGAACGACAGCGCTCTGCGCCTTCATCTCGTCTGTCAGTGTGAGTGACTCATTCAGTACCGTACGAGGTTTCGAGGTTCGTATTATTACCCAGCTGTATCGTGTACTTGGGTCTTGGCGTGGGTCTTGACGGGGACGAGAACGGAACCGAGAGAATAAACAGCTTAACAGGAGAACGGAACCGAGAGAATAAACAGCTTAACAGGAGGTTAACAGCTTGATTAACAGCTTGATTAACAGCTAAAAAACAGCTCTTAATGATGTAATATAGAATACGATAAACGCAGTAGTATTACTCGAGAACGACATGTTCGGGCATATATTTATCTCCGTGGACAAGACTGTATTCCAAGGGGCCAGACACCAGACCTCCAAGCGGAAGGCACGCAGAACGGCCCCCAGAATGTCCCGATTGAGTCTCCTCGAGACGAGAGTTGTAAGTAACGCCTGCGATTCCATCGGCGGTTGTCATCCGTGCCTATTGTAACCAAGCCTAATGTATCAAGCCTTTATATCAAGGATGTGAGACCGCCCTCACGGGCGAGCACGCCGCCGCCACCGATCATTTCCCTTGGGCCTTTGGAGCAGGTTTGCGGACCGGCATGCGCGATGGTCCAGGGGCCGACATCGGGGTGGAATTTACCGCCGGCGGATCCAGGCACAGGGCTGAGCCCTTCGTCGCCTTTGCGGGTGGCACCGGCACGCGCGCCTCGGCCGCTGCGACTCTGGCAGCGGCGGCGTCTGCGTCGGCGGCGCTCGACGCCAAAGCCGCCGCCAAAGCCGCTGCTGTCTGCTTTGGAGCGGCCGCCGCGGCCGCCGCCTGCTTCCTCGCCGCCTCCTTTCGCTCCAGCTCGGCCAGCCGCGCCTCAGCCGCGGCGGTACTAGTCGCGTTGAGAGTGATGCCAAAGTGGCCGTCGCCGCGTGCCTCTCGCCCATTGTCGCGCCCATTGGGATTTGGCCGCGGCTGCTTGCCGACGCCGCCGGCGCTTGCGTCCTTGCCGGCACCTTTGGCGGGCGCCGGCGGCTCCGGCACGGACGGTACGAGCCGCGTCGGCCCTTCGACCTTGCTCGCATCCAACTCGCCCGATTCGGGGTCGATGGCGGCGCACACCATCTCGAACTGCAGCAGCACCTGCTGCGAGAGGTCGTTGAGGGAGCTAATAGCCGACTCCGACTCTGCGGCCAGCTGTAGGTCGAGTGCCGCCTGCGAGAGGCGCATCGCTCCGATGGTCGAGGCAGCGCCCTTGAGTGAGTGCGCCACGCGCCGCAGCTCCGTGTAACGGTCTTGCATCGGCGTCGTTGAGGCGGCGCCTAGCGAGAGTGCCTCGATGAGTCCCTGGATGCGCTCGATCACACCGCGGCCCGAGGCAACAAACTTGGCGCACATTTGGCGCAGGAAGGAGAGATCGCCGCCGAATTGGCGGAGTGCTTGCTGCTCATCGACGACGGGTGTTTCGACGCTTGCTGCTCGTCGACGACGGGTGTTAAGCAACCACCATTCGTCGCTGGCATGCACGTCCACGGCTCCAAACTTGCCACCCGACAGTTTGTGCTGTTGGGGAGTGGCTGGGCTGGTGGGGTGTGTGGGGCCCTTGCCGGTGACCATCTTGTTGCGCGCGATCAGGTCCGAAATATGGAAGAACTGTGAGTTGACACGCTCGATGCGTTCGGAGACGACAGCCATCTGGTCCGACTCAGCCGCCTGCCCAAGGTCACCCACCACCGCCAGGAACGTGTCTGCCACAAGCCGGCACGCCGCGGTGTGGTGGAGCGTGCCGTGCAGCAGCTCCCGCACCATCGCCTCCAGCATCTCCTTGCCATTGTGCACGCAGCTGGCGACAACCGACTTGCATTGCAGCGCATCGGACGCCTCGGGCTCTGCGGCGGGTGATGCCGAAGCGGCCGGCTCGGATTCTGCGGCCGGCGCGTGCGCGGCATCGTCTGTGCCCCCCGGCAGTGGCAAATGGCGTAGTCCGGCGAGGTAGTCGGAGAGCTGGCCAAACTCGGAGGTTGCCTTTAGGAGGAGCTTGTGCGCGGTAGCTGCGTCGCTCCTGGCCGCCAGCCGCAGGTCCTCGGAAAGCTCGGTGAGCGTGTTGTACACGAGCATGCCCCGCACTGAGTAGTTCATGATGATGTTCAGCCGCTGCTGCACCACATCGAGGATGCGATGGATGTCCTCGCCATTGGCCCTTCCCGCGGCCTCGGCCAGCTCGCGCGACAGCTGCTTGAGCTGAACGTTTCCGAGCTTGGTCGCCGTATCCTCCATGCGGCCAGCCTCGCGCTTGATGGCCTTGTAGTCGCCCTTTGTAGCAAGCACTTGCATCCGTTCCACCATCATCTCGCCGCGCTGCACGAACGCCGAGATGGGCCCCGCGACCGCCTTCCGGTCAATCGAAATCTCGGAGCCACTGCCTTCGCCATCACCGCTGAGGCGGCTGTCACTACCGCTGGCACCGCATCCGCCGGCGCCACTGCCACCTCCATCGCCGCTGCCGCCGCCGGCCGCGGCGCCGAGCGCCGCGCTCGAATAGTGCTCAGCGGCCGCACTGTAATTCATCCACTCGTGCATGGTGGGCACCGCAATGTTGTTGCTGCGCCAGGTCACGGTTGGCGTTGCGTTCACACTCGGCGGCGGATGCGGCGGAGCGACGGGCGTCTCAGACAAGTTAGACACGAGGCTGCGCGAGGAGAACCCTCCCCGACTCTGCGGCACCTCCTCGTATGAGAAGGCTCTGGTTCTCTGTCGACTCTTCTCGGCCATCACCCAGGCCTCGACGGCGGCGCGATCGCCCGTGGCAGCCGCCCCTGTCTGCTGTTTGGGGTCGGGTCCCCGTACAATGTACGAGCGCACGCGCTGCGCAGCCACGTCGACAGTCCGAAGCGTCTTCTTGAGCTCTGCCGGCTGGTTCTCGGCGATGGCACGCTCGAGTGTGCCGAGTGCTTCGGTGAGGCCACGCGCACGCAGCATATGGGAAAAGTCAAGCAACGTCTCGAGTTCGTGCGAGAGCTCAGCCATGTCGTCCTGCGCTGCGGCGACTGTCATGCGACCCACCAGCACACCGCTCTTGGCCACGAACTCCTCCTCCATCCGTGAGAGCAGCAGCTCACCCCCGGGGCCTTGGTAGTTGTCGAGCGCGGCTGATCGGTTGAAGGGCTCGTCCACGTGCGCTACATCCTCTAGGCCAGCCGACGCTGAGGGCCGAGCGCCGTCGCCGCTGCCGCCGCCGCTAGCATTGGCCTTCTCTGACGCCTTGGACTTGCGGCGCTCGTCGACTTGTGCGGGAGCGGTCACGCCCTTGCCGCCCTTGGCACCGCCGCCACTACCAGTGCCAGCGCCACTCCCACTGCCGCTACTGCCACTGCCGCCGAAAGTGCCGCCGCCGCTGACGAATTCGCTGACGAAACCGTGCGAGTCCATCGCGCGGCCACCCTTGCCGTTGCTTCCGGCGAGTGTGAGCGCGCGAGACGTCGATGGCAACGAGTTCGCGCAGCGCTGCTGGTCCACGCCGCGCCCAGCAACGCCCGCGTAGCCGCCACTCGGCCGTTCGAGCACTGGCCTCTGGCGCTCGGGCGTCATGCTAGCGCCGCCGCGCTGCTTTGTCTCGAGGGCTCGCTCCTTCTCGTGGTGCCAGTGCAGCCGCATGTGCTTGAGGACGGTGGAGATGAGCACGTCGCGGTTGACGGGCTTGGTGATGTAGTCGGACATACCCGCATTGAGACACTTCTCCTTGTCGCCCGGCATCGCGTATGCGGTGAGCGCGATGATAGGCAGCGTCTCGGTTGTGCGCTGCCCCGTCACCTCAGCCTCCTCAGCGAGCTTCGCGCGGATGCGCCGCGTCGCCTCGTAACCGTCCATGAGTGGCATGTTGCAGTCCATGAGCACTGCGTCGTATGGCTCTCCGCGCTCGCGCGCTGCCTGCCATGCCTCGATCCCTTCGACGCCGTTCATCGCCATGCCGACGGTATGCCCCGCGTTATCGAGCATGCAGCGCACCACCTCGATGTTGAACTCGTTGTCCTCGACCACGAGGACGCGGCCCACGTTCTTGCCAACCATATCGACGGAGATCAGCTCGGTCGAGGCGCGCTGCTCAGCCGCTTGCCGTTGGTGCGCCTCAATCTGGGGCGAGCCCGCTTTACCGACGAGTAAATTGAAGAAGAACTTGGTACCACGCCCGTACTCGGAGACGACGTGGATCTGGCCGCGCATGAGCTCGACGAGCTGCTTGCAGATGGCGAGGCCGAGGCCCACACCGAGAGGGTTCTCGACGCGCTTGTCGCGGATCTTCGAAAAGAGCCCGAAGAGGTGCCGGATGTCCTCCTCCCGGATGCCGATGCCAGTGTCTTCGACCGCCATCTGCAGACGCAAGTGGTTGGCAAATTCCGCCTGCCGCGCGGCGGTCACCACGATGCGCCCCTGCGGCGTGAATTTGACCGCGTTGAAGAGGAGGTTGAGCAGCACCTGGCGCAGCCGCTGCTGATCGCCTACCACGAAGACAGGCAAGGAGTCGTCGATGTCGATCTCGATGCGCACGCGCTTGTTGAGGGCGTTCACCTTGACGATTTCAACGGCCGCATGGAGTACCTCGTGCACGTTGAACACGCGCTGTTCGAGCTCGAGCTTACCCGCCTCAATCTTGGAGATGTCGAGGATGTCATTCACCAGGTTCATTAGGTGCTGCGCGGACATCATCGCATTCTGTGCGTACTTCAGACCCTTAGGGGGCAGATCGAGCTCAAGGGCGAGCTGCAGCATGCCGAGCACGCCGTTGAGTGGCGTGCGCATCTCGTGCGACATCGACGCCATGAACGTACCCTTGGCATCCGAGGCGGCGCGCGCCTTGGCCGCGGCAATCTGCGCCTTCTCGACGTCCTTCTTGCCAGTGATATCCTGCCCTACCATGACGACGCCGACGACCTCGCCCTTAGCCGAATGTCGCGTGGTCGCATTCAGCGAGAGCTCGACGCGCTGCCCGTTACGTGCGTAAAGCGGCAGCTCGAAGTTGGTCGAGTCGATCCCATTCATGGCATGTGTGAGAACCTGCCGCACGGACGCCTTGAACTCCTCCTTGACCGGTCCCGCCTCGACGAGTTGGCAGCCCTTCATCTCCTGCGCCGTGTAGCCAGTGAGTTCGGCCGCCTTCTTGTTCCACTCATTGATGCACCCGCTGGTGTCCACGCCAAGGATAGGCGCGTTGGCCGACTCGATGAGCATCTTGAGATCATTCGCCACGCGCCCGAGCTCCGCCTTTCCTCGGTTCAGCTCAGTGATGTCCTGGCCGACACCCACGACGCCGACGATCTCGTTGTTGGCGTCGCGGCGCGTGGCGGCGTTGAGTAAGATTTCGACGCGCTCCTTCGACTTGGTGTACAGCGGGAACTCAAAGTTGGCCGTTTCCTTGCCACGCAGCGCATTGTCGAGCACCTCGACCACAGAAGCACGGTCCTCCGGTTGAATGAAATCCTCGAGCCGACGCCCGACGACTTCCCACTTGGTTCGGCCAGTGATCTGGGTGGCCTTGCGATTCCACTCGGTGATGAGCGACATCGCGTTGATGCCGAAGATGGGTGCATTCGCGCAGTCGATGAGCCGCTTCAGGTCGTGCACCTCCTGAGACGCCGCGGCCGCGCGTCCCAGCAATGAGGTCACGTCGACGCCCACCGCGAGGACACCTTCCCGCGGTAGGCTTGTGCCTGCAATTCCTGCCGCGCCGACGCTCGAGACGGAGCTGGAGGCGGCCGCCGCGTCGGACGTCTCCGCGCTCGGTGGTAGCGCAAAGTTGGAGAGACGTACTTGCAGATCGAGTAGCCGCCCGTCGGCCGTCTGCAGCCTCACGGCACTGTCCGCGGCGCGCGAGCGGACGAGGCAGTCGTGGACGTGCTTTCGAGTGTCCTCAGGCACAAGCACGTCGACGAGACGCTTGCCGCGTACCGCGTCTACGGGCCAGCCCGTTAGCTGCTGAATGGCTGCATTCCAGCCGTGCACGACGCCCGTGGCGTCGCACACAAATGCAGGCGCCGGGAGCGCGTCCAGGTTGATGGCGAAACCAGCGCCACCACTGTTGCTGCCAGTGCCGAAATGTGTCTCAGTGAGAGTGACGCGTTGCGGGCTTGCCCCAACATGGCCGGCCAGAGGTTGGCTGGGAGGTGAGCTGCTCTTTGAACCAGGCGGCGCATCAGTGGTGCTTCCACTGCCGGATCCGAGCCGGCCGCCGCCCTCGCCGCTGCCAGTGGCCGTACCACCGCCTGTCCCCTTGGTGCGCGCTGCAGGCACAGGAGGCGTCGACATCTCTTGCGAGTATGCCTCGTAGACGCTGACTTTGCTAGTCGGGGGAAGCGTTGGCAGCGGTGGCGGCGAGCCGAGTGGCGCGTCGAAGCTGGAGCCGAAGCTGGACATGGGTGTCGGAGTCCCGCTCAGCCCGAGATCACTCTTCAGCTGCGAGAGCAGCGCGAGCTTCGACCCCGCCGCCTGCAGCATGTCGTCGACATGCTCACTCGACTGTGCGGCGAGCGCAGCCTTCCGCTCGGCGACGCGCTCATTTGGGACTGTCGTAAACAGCAGAGTCACGTCGGGCGGCAGCTGCAGCCCTTTTATAAAGGTGAGCAATTCCTGATACTGCTGCGACGGGAAGCTCTTGGACGAGACGAGCATGACCTCGCTCGCGGGTTTGCGCCGCGCCTCCGAGGCCGAGAGGCGACGGTGCGCTGCCGCCGCCGCGCGCGAGAGATGTGGCTTGTTCTTGTCCGCCTCCATCACCCTTCCAGCACCCTTCCAGCGTCAAGAGTCTTGGACTCCTTGGTGCGCACACGCGAGCGTGAAGTTGGCTCGTACGTTACGTTTCGTCAGTCTTGACGCACGCGCCATGTTCTTGCGGGGCACACACACGTTTGAATTGCCTAGCTAGAAGGTCCGATCCTGTTGAAGGCAACGAAGATTGCACTAGTCGCACGAGAGTACCCGGTACAATGAATGTGCTGTGCTGCTCACATACTGGTAGAGCACTCGTGTACATGTAACTCGTGGGGAGCGGGAGCACGATCGCCACGAGAGAGAGACAGTTGTAACTTACCAAGCTACCTACACGATCGCCACGACGGTACATTAGGTTTACTCTGTACATGTACTCAAGTCAAGTCAAGTCACCCTCTCACCTTGAGAGCTTCGCCCGGTGCGGCGCCTTTTCGGAGGGGTGTGCAGCTCAGCGATCAACACAGCGCCTCTGTGAGCTACACTTCTTGAAGAGGCACTGGAAGTGGACGCCAAGCGGGGTGGAAGCTTTCACTATACGCATCACCGAGGAGCTTCGAATCGGTCTGGGACGCTCCGGGGAGAGCACATTTGTCTCCGTTTCGATCGTTGTCCAATCCTGGCGACCGTGAGCAACGTTTTCCAAAGCCTGCTGCCACAGCAAGTCGCGCACTTGTCCGTGCACAATGCTGGCCATCGTCGGCACCTTCCTCGCCATCGTCGACGCTCGACCGCGCGCCATCCTCACTACGGACGTTGAGGGCGACCCGTTCGCACATCGCGATCCCTACCTGAACCTAACCAGCGACGAGCTCCACGCTCACTGGTCGGGTAACGAGGATCTCTACCATGAGGATGATCTCGGCCATGCTCTCCGCGGGAGGGCACACACATTGGCGGAGCGGCTCGCGATGCTTGACGCGCTGCACGAAACGACGTACGTGGACGTGCGCCTCGCTGGCTTTGCGGGCGATGGCGAGCACGAGATTCATCTCGATGAGGACAAGGTGCAGCGTCTGCTTGATGCCACGCTGCACGAGGAGCCGCAGTTCGTGGTTCATCCGCCAGCGTCGTCGGCCTCGCACGAGCTACCCGTGCGCCGGCGATTCTTGTTTCGTGTGACCTCAGCGGCGCCGGCCCTCGCTCCGAGCATCGCCACCGCCATCGAATCTCACATTGCGAGCGGCGGAAGCCCCGACGCCGTGCCGCTCGGTGTAGTCGACGGGCTCGTTCGCGACGACTACATGCACCAGCGCGGCTCGCACGTTACGCTGTACCTGCTCAGTCCGCGCGCGCCACGCCGTGAGCCCACAGAGTTCGAGATGTTGCAGGCGAGTGGCGGCGCCTCCTTCGGCGCGACGCCGGACGCAAACTCAAGCAGCATCGCAAGCAAGTGGTGGCATAAGGTCCGCTATGCGTACATGGACGGTGGCATCGGCAATGCGACGGCACTCGAGAGCGGCGGCGGTGGTGGCGGCGGCGGCATGTGCCCGGTAGCGCGCTGGGTGGGGCGAGAGCGCTATATGTGGGTCGACTTGTCTGCAGGCCCTGTCAGCTATGGGCCGGCGACGGCCGCCGATGACGTGGTCACTGATCACTCGCTGCCGTCGATCCTGCAGCTCTCGCGCCGCTTTAGCGAGCGTGCAGAGTTGAGCAAGCACCTCGCCGTCGAGTTGGCCGCTCTCACCTTGAACACCGCGCGGATGTTACTCGCGCCGCCGGTGAGTCAGCTGCAGCCTCCACCGCCCTCGGTGCTCACGACGACGCCCTCAGCGCTCACGACGACGCCCTCAGCGCTCACGATCGTGGCGCTGCGCATCAGCGATCGCGCGGATGCGGCGGTGGGCAGTTCGGCCATGGCGCGCTCCGCACTGAACGAGGCGGAGCTAGCGGACGATCGCGCCTGGGAGGCGGAGCTCGAAAACCTCAAGACGGAGCTGCGGCCGCTGGCAGCGCACGGGCAGACTCTCAACATCGAGACCGTTGACACATCACTCGAGGATTGCCATCTGTGCGCGGCGGCACTGTCGACGGCGATGAAGGCGGGCGCGAACTTCGTGCCGGCGCCCCTCGCGGTCACGGGCATCGCCGGCGCCGTCTCCGGTCAGGTGCTCGGCCACGTAAGGGCGCATGACGTGATCGACAGCAGATTGCTCGCGTCATCAATCCGCGCCGGCCTAACCGTCTCGCCACGTGAACTGAAGGAGGCGATGCCGCAAGGGCGCACGGGGGCATCGACGCAGCTGCCGATCCGTGCGGCCCGCCCGAATGAGAGGCTTCTACCCGTCGTCGTGTACTCGCTCGCAGCGGCCGAGCCAGTGCTCCTCGATGGACGCCACGTGGCTCTCCCCTTCAGTGAACTTGTGCTTGCAGTGCAGACCCGCACGCCTTCGGGCGCTGGGACGGTCAGTTCTTCTGTCCCGGCCGTGCCGCCGCCGCCGCCGCCATCGTTGCTCTTGGACGAGCAGTGCCAAGGCATGGCCATCTCCCTGCACGCAAACTCGCTCGCAAGGCCGCTGCTCTCGGCACTCCTTCAGAGCGGATGGGGCATCGTGCCTACCGGTACAACCTGGAGTGCCGCGCACAATTCGACCGTTACTCGGCTGCTGTGGTCGTCGGCGCACACGCCGCACGGGCCGTACTCGACGCGGGCCACGCTCAGCTATGCGCAGCGCGACGCGGCCAAGCGCGCGCCCTTGTATGCGCGTATTACCGAGGCCTTCGCTGAGGTTCGCCAGCTGGCCGCACATTTTAGCGAGTTTGGCAAGACAGTCGATGAGGTGCTCCGCCCGGCCGAACATCTGACCTTCCTGCGCCGGCTCAACTTGCTCGCCTACAAGTTGCAGCGCGTGCGCTCCTTCCTCTCGCTCCACAATTTTAGGCACGCGCAGTACTACGTGCTCTCTACGAGGCACGACCTGCGCGCGATGCGCACCGTGCTCGAGCAGGCGGGTGCGATGCTTAAAGCCGGGCTCGTCTGTGACGTGTGAACGATCCGATCGTATGTAACGGTCGTCGATTACGGTCCGGTCGAGGGTCGTATATAATACATGGCGCGTATACCGCAGGTCGTACGAGATGCCCTTTCATCTTACTTTCATCCAAATGCCCACTCAATAATATAGACAGAGACTCTCTGCAGATCGCTTAAACCGAGAAGCATTGATAGTCACCACCCCACTCGAGCACGGCGAGGGGGATGTCAGCGCGCAGCTGCGTGGCGGAGGCCACCGGCCACTTCGGGCGCGTGCTCCAAACGGCGTTCGACTCGCTGCCAGGCGGTTCCGTCGTCCAAGCCCACACGTGCGCTACCGCTGCGTATGACTCTCGGCAGCCCGGCTGCGCCGAGAACTCGCCTGCGGCATTGGGCGTCATGATGGGCGCCCCGAAACTCTGCTGCGGCGCGGCTAGTAGAACCTCGAGGTGCCGTCGGCCGTCGCGTGACGTGGCGTTGACGAAGAGGGTGCCCTCACACGGTCGTCGGACGTCAAAGACACGGTCGAGGTCTGTCGTACGAAAGTCCCATCGAAGCGCTTGGTGTGGCCCAGCGCGCAGCCCGATGACGTACGACGCCGTCGTGAGTGGGCCGATGACGAAACGGCCGCCCGTTAATACCAAAAAGGCGCGCCCCGCGGGCGCACTGGCCTGCGCCCAGGCCCAGCCGGTAGGGAATGAGGCCCCATAGTTGCGCTCCACGTGCGTCAGAGCACGGCCGCCGAGGTGCCGAGCTCGCACGCCGCTGTGCCAAACGGCATACGTGGACGGCGAGCCGAAGCTGTGAACAAAGTAGTGGCATGGCAGCAAGCCCGTACGGCCTAGCCAGCCCTCAGGTCCGTCATGATCAGGGCGCAACTCGCTCCACGGGACGCGAGCGCTGCCACTCAGGTTCGCGACGAGCCGCACGCCGCCCATGAAGCGCACATCGAGCTCGGTGACGAGATCGGAGACGCGCATGCCGCCATGGCGCGCCGACCACCACGAGACGCGCGGGCCATGCCCGTGCTCGCCGCCGCCGCCGCCGAGGACGACCTCGTTCCCGTCGAGAAGCACGCTGCGGCTCACCTCGGCGCCACGGCCATCTCGATACGCGAGCACGAGCAGGTGCTCGTCAAAGGCCGTTGGCTGGTCACGTGACCTGCGCTGCTCACGCCGCCGCACCGAGCCAAAGATGACGGCAATTGTCGCGCGGCTGGCATGGTCGGTCATACGAAAGAACCACCCCTCAAACCAAGGACGCCGCCATTGGACCCACGGCCGAGGCTCCATTGGCAGCAGCGCGGTCGCTAGGAGCGAGGAGGAGAGTGCATGAAGTCGGCGGCCGGCGTTCAATGTGAACTGCGGAGCAGGGCGAGTGGAATCCTTTGATTGTGGACGGCGGCCCTTGAGCAGAGATTTGACGAGCTTGAACGACACCTGCGGTGGGCGTAGCCACGCGAGTCCCTTGTTGCGCGATGTCGAGTCGCGCATGACGAAGCCAAAAAATCAAGTCCCAAGACCAGAGCGAGCATACCCGTACACAACCAGGGGGTCCGGAGTAGGTCCGGAGGTTGCGCGTTGTGTAGTTCATGCTTGACTTGACTTGCCTTGAAAACCATTCCCTATTTTCGAGCATGGATAAGCTCCAGTCCATCGCTCTCATCGACCCGGACGAGGCCGTGCTCTTCTTGTTCGCCCTTCTACCATTATTGAGCTTGTTAGTGGAGGTCATTTGGCCGCGAGGGGTGGTCGCCAACGATTTCGAACAAGGCGTGCCATCTCGGCTGTGCTCATGCGTTCGTGCGTCCGATGATGTTCACGATGCAAGCGCGCTCGACGACATGCTCGCTGAGAGACGGTGGGAGGCCGCCAAGCTGCAGGCGCAGCTCGCGGTTCGCCAGCATGACGCAGAGCAGAATGCGCAGGCGCTGCTGGGAGCCGTGCACGCGCTACGGGCATGCAGCATGCAGGGAAGCAGGGCACATCACGCCGAGCGACTGGGCGAGCTCGAGGAGCTTGCCGTCGCCGCATCCGCCGCGCTACGTTGCGTGCGCGACGAGCGCCTCCAGTCGGAGCGACGGCGAGACGAGAGGCGTGTGGAGGAGCGCCTGCGCGAGGCCGAGGAGCGCGAGTCGAAGCGACAAGCGGAGAATGCCGCGCTCCATGCGGAGCTGGCGGAGGCAGAGGCCGCCCGGGCACGTTTGCTCGAGGACCTTGCCTATATGCAAGCGTGGGTGCGCCAAAAGGAGGAGGAAGACCTGAAGCTCAAGCAAGCCGCACCGCCACCCGCGCCGCCACCAGCTGAGACGCCGGAGACGCTTTGGGCGGCGGCGGCGGCGGCGCTTGAGTCGAGCGCGCCCCGCTCGGTGAGTCTTTCTCATGCCGAGCTGACGCTCGTGAAGAGCAGCAGCACCAGTGGCGGCAGCTCTCTCCTGAAGCGTGGTGTGCCCCAGTCGCTGAGCACGTCGATGCTCTGGCGCACGGCGAAGCTCGCGCGCATCGCTGAGGCTGGTCATGGCTTCGTGCTGGGCGAGGGCGTCGAGGCAAAGGCGGTGACCGATGCGCTCGGAACGGCGCTTTGCACCCTGGAGCACTCGATCGAAGAGGAGGTGTGCGCTTGGGACTATCGCGAGTGGAACTACGTGGCGGCGATGGCGGCGCACACGAGCACGGTCGAACTCAATGGTAGTGTGGCCAAGGCGCTAGGCGGCGCACAAGCAGGTACTGTGCTCCAACACGACGCTGGCCACGCAGGCATGACCCTCAAAGACTTTTGCGCCGCGCCCGAGGCGACGCGCGCGGAGCTGAGTGAGGCGGAGGTGCTCGCTTTGCGACTGCTCACGGGACGTCTCGGCCTCGTGCTCCAGACGAGCCTCCTGCACAGCAGTTCCTCATCGCTTGCTCGCTGGGCAACCACGCTGGCGTGCGCCGTCTCGGCGACCCTCAAGCTCATCCGAACTCAGTCGAAGAGCGACGGGCCGCATGCGTTTGTGCCGCTGACAGATGTGAGCGCCGCCCCGCCCGCATGGCCTGTGGCTGCGGGCGTGCTCTCGCGCGCCTTTGTGTGGGCTTCTTCTGATCCTTGGACTGCGCGCGAGGCGCTCCAAGAGAGCGGTCCACGAGCACTCCTCCTGCTCACCGGCGGGGCGGCAGGTGCGGCCGACGTCGGCTGGGTCTCTCAGTTCCCGCAGCAGTGCTCGCTCTTGCTCCCGCCGGGCTCGCGTCTCCGACCGAAAGCGAGCACTGCCTTGCTCCCTCCAGTCGCCAAGACGCGCGGCGTTCGGTGTGTGGAGGCGGCGCTCGAGCCGTACTCGCAGACCATCCCGTACTCAGTGGGCTTTCACAGCCAGTCGCCCACGATGGCGCTCACGACGGGCTCGAGCGTCCCGGGCGCCGCGGCCGCGATCGCGTGGGCATGCGATACGTTTGGGCTGAGTGCGGAGCAGCTCAAGGCACAGCAGTCGCTCACGCTACCCGCCGGCACGACGCTGTTCGCCGAGGGCGCTGGCGCTCTGGGAACGCTGTGCGCCCGCTGCTCGCGTGAGGCATGCCCTAACCTCGAGGAGGTCTGCTTGCGCGACGCTCGCCTAGCGCCCAACGCGCTGCGCCGCCTAGTGGAGGCGCTCACGGCAGGCGCTCACGGCAGTGCAGTGGTGCACTACACAGGGCACGAGCTGGCGCTGGATTTGTCTAGATTTGTCACATCAGATGCGTCCGAAGTGGGCGAACTGATGGCGTCCCTCATCGAGAAGGCGCCGAGCATCACCGACCTCGACCTCGGAGGTCACCCTCTCGGCACCGCCGGCCTGACGGCCATAGCGCGCGTGCTCGCCAAAAATACATCCCTCGCATACTTAGGCCTTGCCGCCACCCAGCTGGGCACGGACGCGGCCAAAAAGCTCGGGACGGCGCTCCGTCAGAATGGCGACCTGCTGCTGCTCGATGTGCGCCATAACAATCTGAGCAAAGAGGCGCAGCGCGTGCTCATCAAATCATCCGCCGCGCGCCCGCGCTCGTCCACGGGCGACCATGAGACCCTCGAGCTCCGCCTCGAGCCAAACGCACCGCTACTGGCGGCTGAGCTCGTCGCGCACACGCCTCGCGACCATGAGCGCGCCCTCACCCGCGCCGCGACGAAGAAGGCGTCCTTCGCTCGCGCCGCGAGCGGGTGGCGGTCTGGAGCGTAGATGAGCGTAGATTACATGTTCATGATCATGAATATCAGGTACGACGAAATCGATAGATCAGAATTACCGAAACACGAGTCGTCATACTGTACCCGGTACCCGTAGTTCATTCCCGCGAACGAGCCGTTCTTCGTTCACGCGACAACTTAGTTCACGCCTCGTCGTGCCGCGTCCGTGTGTGTGGACTTCTTGGATGTCAGAATTGCTCGACCTGCTGGTCATCGGCGCCGGCCCCCACGCCCTCTCCCTGCTCACGCGCTTGATCACCGACGATCCCGACCTGCTCACCGAACGGGAACGCGTCCATATCATGCACAAGGCAGGATCACGCGCCCGCTCACACGATGAGGTCAAGAAGGAGCTGAAGAAAAGGTACCGCGCCGCAGAGGCGCTGCCGCGGACGCTTGTGGTTGACACGCACGGGCGTTGGATGGCTCAGTGGGCTTCAGATTTTGAGGCGCTCGACATTGAGCATACACGCTCGAATGCCGACCTGCACCCTTGCCCCTTTGACTTCCAATCGCTGCGCGTGTGGGCTGCAACACAGAGACGCGAGGACGAGATGTACCCCATGCGCCACATTGACCGCGACGCCGCCCGCAAGCGCGGCTACGGCGGGCCCTTCCTCCTGCCTGGCACGCACCTCTTCCTCGATTTTTGTGCGGAGCTGGTTGAGCGGTACGAGCTCGCGCCGCTCGTGACGCAGGGCACTGTGGCAGAGGTGCGACTCATCGAGCCGTCGGCGGAGCAGCCCGAGCGCCTCTTTGGCGTGCATCTCGCCGACGGGCGCCTGCTCCGTGCGCGGCGGGTCGTGTGTGCGATGGGGCCTGGTCCTGCGTTCCAAGGCATGCGAAAGACGCTGCCCTGGTGGGCGGATGAGTTGGGAGCGGAGCTGGCTGCAACATCCGATGTGCACGCACGCCGAAGGCCGGCGGCGCTGCCATCCTCGTCGCCCCAAGCCCCGGTGCCCCCTTCGCCGCCGCCCCTCGGCTCAGCCGCAGACCAGCTCGGCGCTGCCGCCGTGGACGCGCAGCCGTCTGCCGTCGCCGCCACCAGCGCGAGCCTGTCGGACGCGGCGTCCGACGGCCTGCCGCCCGCGCCCACCTCGGCACACGTGCCCAAGACGGCGTCCGACGGCCTACCGCCCGCGCCGCGCCCACAGCAGGCGATGAATCTCGCTGCTACCGAGGCCTTCGCTGCGGCCGTCGCAGGCGGCGCGACCAAGGATGCTGCTCGGGAGAGCGCACGCGCGGCGGGGCGAGCAGCGTACCGCTCCGCCCAGGCGGCGTGGAAGCACCAGACGCGCGCCGCCGCCGATGCTACTGTTGCCACGGAGGGGGGGATGGGAGAGGCTCGCGGCGATGACGCGGAGGATGGCGGCGGTGGCGGCGACACGATCGCACAGCAGCAGGCTAAGCTTGCTGAGCTGCGGAGGAAGGTGGCTGCGGGCGAGAAGCTCTCTGGCAAGATGAAGCGCGTCCTCAAGAAACTTGAGGAGGCGGAGGTTCGCTGGAAGGCGTACGAAGCAGCGAGTGGTGCCGCCGGTGGTGACGCGGAGGGCGGCGAAGAGGGGGACGAGGGCGAGGCTGGCGGCGACGACGCCACAGGTTCTGCTGCCAGTGCCGCCACCCCGGACCACGCCGCAGACGTACACCTGTCGGCAAGCGACTCCGTCTGCATGCCGCCTGACGCCTGCGCGCGCGAAGTGCCGCCGTCGGCGAGGTTGCAGCACTCCTCCAATCTGACGGATTGGCTCCGCGCATCGGACACGCATACGCTTCTGCGCGGTCGGCGTGTGCTCGTCGTGGGTGGTGGCCAGACAAGTGCGCACCTCGCCCTCCTCGCGTTACGTCGAGGCGCCACGGTGACGCTCACCCGCCCGCCTCCGAGGATCTCTGAGTGCCTCCGACGGCTTCCGATGGCCTCTGAGTGCCTCCAATGTGCATTCGCTGTTGGCAGGTGACACTCGCCTCGCGCCGGCGCGTTCAGTGCAAGCCGTACGACATCGACCTCGAGCTCGTGGGTGATCGACGAGCTGAGGTGCTTCAAAAGTTTGGGAGGCTTGAGGCACCGCGCGAGCGGCTGAAGTTCATCGCGGCGCTCCGGGGCGGTGGCTCGATGTCACCCGACATGCGCGGCTATCTGAACGAGTTTGAAGCCGAGGCTGCTGGTGCGATCCAACAAGCAATGAAACCCGACTATGTTACTTTTGACCTACAACAGAAAGAGCGCGCGGATGACGTGCGCTTCACTCACCTCCAAGGGGTGGAAGTGAGTGAGGCGCACTGGGTACCAGCCCCCGCGTTGGGGCCTGCTGGCAGCGACGAGGGCGCGGACACATCAGTGGGCGAGGTGCAAGTGCGCTTCAGCAGACCAGACCTTGCAGAGGAGGGCGAGAGCGCCGCGTTCGACTTTGTGTGGCTCGCCACAGGGGGCAACCTCGACCTGAATCTTGTGCCTTTGCTCGCGTCCTTCCAGGCGCAGCGGCCCATCTCCACCGTGGGAGGGCTGCCCGTCCTCCAGCCCGACCTCTCGTGGGACGCTGGAGTGTCGCTGTACGTGATGGGGGCCTTTGCGCAGCTTCAGCTGGGTGCAGACGCCCTCAACCTCGCAGGTGCGCGCTCGGGGAGCGTGCTCGTGGCGAGGGCGCTGCTCGGTGCGGCGGCAGCGGCCGAGGCGACGGCTGAGGCAACGGCCGAGGCGACGGTCTAGACGGTCCGGTCGACGGCCGAGACGACGCCTGTGTTTAACGTGGCGCAGCGTCGCTGCTTGGGAGCCGGGCGGACGGCGGAGATTTCGTGATGTCATCGATGATGTCATACAAGGGGCATCGGGGCTGTGGAAATTTGTTACTTTTAGTTTTACTTGTTTCTGAACCGGAATTTGTGTATCTAGCTCGCTCGATTGTATATAAACCGTATCGCACGGCAATCGCGAATCGGGCCGTCGCGTTCCGTATTCCTATTCGATTGCGCTATATACGTATACCGAAAACCCAACCGCGTGCCCGTTCTACGTTGTACGTATCCGGTGCAGTGAACTCCAGTGCCACAGCGCACCAATCTTCTTCCTCCTTGGCTTGCTCCTTGGTAGGCATTCGTGAGCCCCCCCCCTAAATTCATTATCATTTTTCTTCGAAGTGTTTCTGGAGCAAGTGCAATAAGAAGTGCTGCTCCAGCTGTTAAGGCTCCTGCCGAATAACTCGCACTTGCTGCTCCTAATGCCAAAGAAGCTGAAACGGCAATAGCTCCAGTAACTGCTCCAGATAAAGCACCAGCACCGGCCTGATTAAATCCGTTTGTAAGTAAGAAATCCTGAATATATCTACTGCCAGCAGGAACTCAGTGGAACTAAATAAGAGCTCCGAACCCCCCGGCGAAACTTTTCCGCACTTGGTCGCAAACCGAAATTGAACTCCAGAAAAGGGAGTCCCGCGACTTTTCGAATGACGATGGCGCATTGCTGAAAATCGTGAGTTGCGTCTTGGTACGTG
>Ga0210242_100592_pt1 | contig 32180 bp, 33 predicted proteins | sample ChrtobMeP5a_16mM_FD_155445 | JGI IMG/M metagenome (GOLD analysis project Ga0210242, IMG submission 155445) | Chrysochromulina tobin associated microbial communities from unialgal haptophyte culture, Seattle, Washington, United States - P5a_16mM | ecosystem: Host-associated > Algae > Haptophytes >... | reverse complement strand
TTCGCGGGTGTCTTGGAGGTACATGACGATCGCGATACCCGGGTTCAGTCCTCCTGCCGGGGTGGATTTATCCGGGCGATCGGCGAAGAGCGCGAGGTTTGGGACGTGATCGGGCGTGGTAATGATGATGGCAACGTCTGAGCGCTTGGACGTTTTCTGTCCATCGGCGCCATAGAGATAAAAATCGATCGCCTGATGGACCTCCGCTTGTGGGCCGAGGGTTCTCTCGGCGTCGTCTCGCGACACGAGGATGACGATGTAGAACGATGGGTTTGCGAAGACATTGATGCTGTCGATTCGAGCTTGCTCGATCTTAACGTTGGGCACCGTCGCTTGGATGATATCGGTGATGGTGCGTTCGGTTGATTCGCGCGCGTCTTGGCCGAGGCCACCGAACGCGCCTTTCTTTCCGGCACTCGTGTCGAAGATGAGCGCGAGCTCAACGAGGCTATCAGCAGCGTGAAGCTGCTCACGCTCTTCTTCAGTGACGATGCGGCGTTTGCGTTCGCCCGTTGCGGTCGGTGCCTTCTGCATCAGTGTATCGACTCCCGGTGGGGCGATCAACGACGAGGCAGCAGCCTGTGCGAAGGAAAGTGGTGTTGTAGTAGTTCCATCGACTGAGCTCGAGCTCAGAGTGTTTGGTTGGTTTGTCTGCTGCATTATGAAGATGCAGGTTGCCTGTCGGTATGATGCTGGGCGGTCTGCTCAAGGCAAGACAACGCTCCGTTTTGTTGCGAGAATGCGCGGTTCAGCGGTACGTGATGGTCCACGAACGGGGCGATTCTCTGAGAGACCGCTCTCCGCATGGGTCACGTACCTGAAGTTCAAAACATTGTACCACGGTTGTGCGTCTTGCCGAGATGGCAAAAATACGTGAACATTTACTGTGGAATACAATGCAGCGCAAGTCTCATCCTGTTTTTGCACCCTACAAAGATTCGTCCCCCGCGCTCGGCCTTCTGCGAATCCGGCGCTACTCAACTCGAGGCCTTTAGCTCCCCCCCCGCGCGCCCATGGCTCCTTCGCTCACGCTGCGCGACGGGGACCTGCTCCCGTACCTGATAGGGATCGCCGCGGGGACGGCGGCCACGGCGGGCGCCGGCGTCGCCGGCAGCGCCGGCGCCGCCATCCTTGTGGTCTTCTGCCGGATTGCGACGCGTTTCCTCTCGGAGCGCTTTGGTTGGCCACAGGCGAACGATGAAAAGTCCCTGCCGTTGCTGAGCGGCGCGGCGCGTGACGTGGCCTTCGAGGACGAGCTCGCGGTGCTCCGAAGCCTCGTCGAGCGGCTCACCAAGGAGAATGCCACGCTGGTTGAGGAGAATGCCACGCTGCGCAATCGAGCTGCACAGCCCCGCGCCCGATCCGTGCGCCTGCCGGAGGCAGCGGAGGCGACGGTGGCCATCGCTCGGAAGCCCACGCGCAGCGTGAGCCGCCTCGCACGCCTCGAGCCGTTTTCGGACAAGGAGATGCGGGGCAGTAGCTCGGGCTCGTCGAACGACCCGACGACTGACCCGACGTTCAAGTCGAGGCTGGGGAGTCGTATGGCGACGGCGGCGATCGCGGAGCGGGTGGCGGCCGAGGCGGAGGCGAGCGAGAGCTCCCTCTCGTCGCAGCTGCACGTCACCATTGAGAACGACGCCGACGAGACTTGCACGGTGGTCCGCATCATGGCCCCGAACCGCGCGCGCCTCCTCGCTGACCTCTCGTCTGCCCTCTCGGGCCTCGGCCTCTCTATCGTCAAGGCGCAGATCGCGACGATCGGGACGCGCGCGCAGAACACCTTCTTCTTGCAAGAGGTCGTCTACCCGGAAGGTGGGCGCAAGGTTTGGGGCACTGAGCGCCTCTCCGCCATCGAAGGTCGGCTTCGTCAATTCTTTCGCAATCAGGCGATGCAACGGCTGCTCAAGGCGAAGACGCTCGGCGACCTGGCCGAGGCGGGGGCCCCCCGAGTCCACGCCGGCCGGCACGACGCGCCGTCGTGGGCGCAGCTCGTCGAGTCCCTGCCGAGCTCCTCAGGGGTCTACTGCGGATCCTCCGCAGGCGCCGTCTCGGGCGGTACAGGCGCCGTCTCGGGCGGTACAGGCGCCGTCTCGGGCGCCGAGGCCGAGGCGGGCGCCGTATTGGGCGCCGACGCCGCGTCGGGCGCGGCGGCCGGCGAGGCGTACGAGGCGCGGCTGCTCGCGGGCCTGGCGGCGGCCTTCCGAGCCGAATGGGGCGGCACACGCGGCGCGTTGCCGCCGTCGCTCGCGCATCAGCTCGCGCGAGACGTGCTGCCGCGGATGGCCCGCGGCTACTTGAATGCCGACGAGAAGGCGCCGTACGACATGGATGCCGAGTGGCTACTCCTCTTGGAGGGCAACGCGGCGGTGACCTGCGCGCCGTATCGGCCGAGCCAATCGATCACCTCGATGGGCACGGAACGGCGCGGCTTCGCTGAGCAGCGCGATTCCAACGGCTCGGAGGACTTGACCGATTCGGCAAGTTCGGACCGTCGCTCCTCCGGGCTCACCGACTGGGACGTCGACACGAGCGAGCTCACGTTGGGGCTCGGTACAGTGCTCTGGTCGCTCGCTCACACGCTCGACGGGGGGGCGTCCCTCACCCCGCCGTCCCTCACCCCCCCCGGGGGGGCGTCTTTCACACCCTACGCTGACGAAACGCCCAACGGCATCGCGCACTTCCGCTGGTACGGGCTCCGCTGTCCGCCCGGGACGGTGCGCGTCCCGTTACGGCTCCTTCACAAGTCGCAGCTGCGCTCACTCCTGGTGTCCTTGCGAGAGACCCTCGCACACGCGCATGCAGCCAAGCTCGCCGAGCTCCCTCTGTTTGCGCCGCTGACGACCAATGAGCTGCTTGCGCTCTGCCGCCGTGCCACCGAGGTCGAGCTGCCGCCGAAGCACAACTTGCGCCCGATCGTCGCTCCTAACTTGGCAACCGAGACCGCCTTGGTCAAGCCGCTCGCGCCCGACACTCTGCCGAACGACGCGTTTGCCGTCGTGCTCAACGGCGACGTCCTCCTCGTCGTCGAGACCAGCGCCGTGTCGGGCGAGTCCATCGCCGCTTCGGCAGCGTCGGCCGAGGCGTCGGCGCCGATCGATGTCATTACACTTGCATGCGCGGCCTCGGGCGCCCCGATGGTTGCGCCGTCTGGCTCGCCCAACACGGCGCGCCCTAGCTCGCCCAACACGGCGCCGTCCGAGCTCGCCATCCACCGGCTCTCTGTGGGAAGTGTGCTGGGCGAGACGGGCCAACTGCTGCCCGTGCGCGAGGGGGCCACTCAGGGCGCCGGGATGGGCGGCGGTGGCGCCGTGTTGGGCGGTGATGGCGCCGTGTTGGGCGGTAGTGGCGCCGTGTTGGGCGAAGGCCCGTTGAAGATCCGCGCGGGTGCGCAGGGATGCGTGCTGCTGTGCTGGCGACGCGAAGCGACCGTGCAGCAATCCCTCGCGCGGCTCAGTCGCCTTCTCGAGCAGGTGGGTGCCACTGATGATGAGCCCTGATGAACCCTGATGAACCCTGATGAGCCCTGATGAGCCCTGATGAGCCCTGATGAGCCCTCTCATGGCATGCCGACTCACTCACGCGTCTCTCGTGCGCCGTTCCGAGCAGTCTTGGCGAGCGCGCTCCGCCCTTGCCGTCCTCGCCGAGCTTCCGCAGCTGTGCCAGTTAGTGGTCCCACGGCCGCTGCGCGACGCAGGCGGTGGCAGCTCGCTCGCGACGGCGCGTTCGTCACTCGGGCTCGTGCTCACAGGCGAGGTGATCGAGTTGGGCGGTGTGCAATCAGTGCAGCCTCGGACCTTCACTGATGACCTCTCTCATTAGAGATTGCTCTCCTCTGATGCCTCTCGAATAGCCTCCCTGATTGCGCCTCGAATCGCCTCCCTAATTGCCTGATGGCCTCCCTGATTGCGCCTCTAATTGCCTCCCTAATTGCCTCGCATGCAGGTGTGGAGGTGGAGCTCACCCCACTCTCAAGCGCCGAGGCCACCCTCGCGCCCCCTTCACCGTCCAAGGTGCGCTGCTTGCCCTCTTGATTACCGCCCTCTTGATTACCGCCCTCATTGCCGCCCCCATTACCGCCCATGGCCACGATCGCCCTCTTGATTACCGCCCTCATTACCGCCCCCATGGCCACAATCTCCCTCTTGATTACCGCCCTCATTACCGCCCCCATGGCCACAATCTCCCTCCCCAGATGGACTTTGGCAAGGAGCTGTCGGGTATGTCGGCCGTGGGCCGCTCGTTGCTCTCCGTGGGGGTGGGCGAGGGGGGCGGGGCGGGGGTTGAGGGCGCGGGCGTGGAAGCCGTTGGGGTACCATCAGCGACGGATGATGCGGGCGAAGGACCCCTTTACGAACTGATCGTCAAGGTACCCTCGCGCAATCGATTACTCGCGGACCTCTCCGCCACTCTCTCGCAACTGGATCTCGACGTCCTCGATGGCGACTGTCTCACTGACGAGAAGGGACGTGCGAACGACCGTCTACGCGTGCGAGATCTGAGCGCGGCGGGTCGCGCTGCCGCCAAGGCCGCCGCCGCGGCAGGCGGCTCTTTGGAAGGCGCGAGCGCGGCGCTGGCGGCGAGGGTGCAGCAGGCGCTCTGTGATGCGCTCGAGGCAACTCGTCTGCTGCAGGTGCCATCTCCCTTGATCTCCCTTGATCTCCCTTGATCTCCTTTGATCTCCCTTGAGAACTCGAGGTGCGCGCGCGGAGCGTTGATTGCCGCTGAGTGCGCTCTGAGTGCGCTCTGAGTGCGTTCGGAGTGCGTTCGGATTGCAGGGAGATGCGGTGCTCCTCGAGGAGGGAGTGAGTCTCAAGTCGGGAGATTACAATCACGAGCCGCTCATCGGGTTCGTCAACTTGCGCGCACTAGGTGAGAGCCGCTGATGAGCGCTGATGACCACTGATTCGCGCGGAGGAGCTCTGATTGCCTCCCTCATCGGCGCTCATCGGGCTCGTCGATTGCGCACTCATTAGGCCTCGCCCTCGCGCTGCACCCGTCGCCCATCGGGCACGCATGGTGTCGTTTCGTCGCGTGCCTCGCGCCCGGGCTGCTGCCATTCGCCGCCGCAGACGAGGGGCAGGCCGCTCTGCGTGCCGCTGTGCTCGCCGCCTCCACCTCGGCCACATTGGGAAAGGAGCCGACGGCGGAGAGCGCCGCGGCGGCGCGGGCGCGGGTGGTTCTCGGTGGCACCCCGCAGCAGTGGTTGGATGCTCTGATCGCATTCGGGCTCCATCGGCTGCGCGAGCAGGTGCGCTGATGACCTCGGATGACCTCTGATTGCCTCTAATTGCCTCTGATTGCCTCTAATTGCCTCCCTCCATCGGCTGCGCGAGCAGGCCAAGCGTGGCGAGGACGGACTCGTGCTTCGTCAATTGCAATTGGGCAACGTGCTCGGCTCTGGAGCTTCCGGGGTTGTCCGACTGGGGCGAGACAAGCTTTCAGGCCGGTTTTATGCAGTGAAGAGCTTCTCGAAGGAGCGGCTGGCGACGAGCGCGGGCAAGAACATGCTTCGCTATCTCGAGCGCGAGCGAGATTTGCTCAGGCTCATGGCGGGCACTGAGCGGGGCGACGCGAACGTGGTGTGCCGCTGGGTCATCCACCTGGTGACGAGCGGACAGGACGCGACGCATCTGCATGTGGTGATGCCCGCGTGCCTGGGCGGCGAGCTGTGGAATGTACTTGCCGAATTTGGAGCGATGGACGAATCCGAGCTCCGCTTCTACGCTGCATGCCTCATCCTCGCACTCGAGCGCTTGCATGCACTCGGGGTCGTGTACCGCGATCTCAAGCCGGAGAACGTGCTGCTTCGTGCCGACGGCTGGCCTGTCCTTGCGGACCTCGGGCTCGCGGGCTTCGTCTTGGACGAGCGACCGCTCTTCTCCGTGTGTGGTACCCCCGAGTTTATGGCGCCTGAGGTGATCCAAAACCGCGGCTACGGCATCGCGGCGGACTGGTGGTCGCTTGGCGTATTGTTGGTCCAATGCCTCACCCTCACCACACCCTTCCAGGACCCGCAGCAGCGGCCGCAGAAGACCTTCGATAACATTCTGACGAACAAGGTGAGGTCAACCGCGCAGTGCCGAGCACTGCCACGCTTGAGGGGTGCCTCGGATGGCCGTGGATGGCCGCGGATGGCCGCGGATGACCTCGGCTGGCCTCGCATGGCCTCTGATGATTGCGACTGATTGCCTCCCTCATCAGGTGACCGCGCGCCCAGAGCACCGGTACGCCGTGCACGGGAGCAAGCATACCACAGCCCTTCTCGACGCGCTCCTCGATCGCGACGCGGGGCGCCGTCTTGGCAGCTCGGGGGCTCGGGGCGCCGAGCTGAAACCACATGCCTTCTTCTGGGGCTTGGATTGGGAAGCGCTGCAGCGCCAGAGAATGGAGCCGCCGCATGCGGACTTTGCGATCGCGCGCGGGAACGCCATCGAGTCCAGCTTCGAGATTGCGTCGGAGGTCGAAGGCGTGCAGATCGCGGCGGAATCGTCGCTCGCGGACCGTGTGCACGGCTGGTGAACTTGGTCGCTGTGAACGTCGCTCGCGGACCGTGTGCACGGCTGGTGAACTTGGGTACGTGGGATGCACATACAACGGCGGGGCACTAAGGAAGCAGCCCCGGGAGCATGTGGGGAGATTACCGTGGGGGTGGTGAAGCACAGCAGCCTTGACTTTCACAACCTAACCCTAAGCCGAGAGCAACGTGTATGCATGGTCGGGTGAAAGCTCGCTGCTATAAGGTGGAAAAACTCGATAGGTGTGTGATACAACCTCCTGTTTATGTGGGTATAGATAGGTGGGTACATCTGCATGTCGTCTGTGTTGGGCAGGGGCCACTTAGGTCTAAGCATCACGTAATAATTATGTTTGTTTGAGATACGTGAGATTTGCTGAGTTTCGGCGAGATTGCGGCGAGACTGTTTTCCGCTTTCACTTTGTGAACATGGGCACCCGCCTAAGGCTTCTTGTGGCCGTGGCCGTCCTGCAATCGGCGCATGCCCTCGTGCTCTCGCCGTTACGTGGTGGCGTCATGCGCGGAGTCCAAACCAATGCTCGGGCGCACTTGTCCATGAACGAGGAGCCTGCCGAGCCACCGAGTGTCAAAGAAAAGGGTGCGGGAGTCATGCCTGACAAGTTTCTCATCTTTGACATGAAGACATCCACCGGCTCTCTTGGCGCATCGCTTACGGTATCGGTGATCTTTTGTGCTGTTGTTGAACTCATCAAGCTCATCGATCCAAACCCAGCCTCGCCGTCACTCTTCGCGCAGTTCTTTTGAGATTGAGAATTACTCCTGAGAGAGCTAGACATTCCTCAGTGGAAACGTAGAGAGATGTGAGGTACACATACGCAGCGTATTGAGACATTGCGTATTGAGACATTGCGTATTGAGGCAGCATTTCGCATATTACGCAACACAATTTGACTGGGTGTGTATATTTCGTATTGCGTTTTGCCTTCCGCGTACCCGTCATGGTACCCGTACCGGTTCCGACGATTTTCTACGTTCGCCGCCGCTTTGACTCAGCATTGCGTATTGCGTATTGCGTATTGCGTATTGGTGCTTGGATGCGTCCGCAATCGTAGCAATACGCAATTTACGCAAATGTTAACCGGCCCGGGCAAATATGCTGCTCCTCCTGGTCGGTTTTGGGGCTTTTTGGCATTAACCATTATTGGGGCACCGCGCGGCAGATGACATCTTCGCCGCTCTCACCAGGGCTCTCACACCTTGGCCTCACTGGAACGGCCAGTCTAGCCGAGGAAATTGACAGTGGTTGCGCTCCCGCTGAGCCCGGCCTGCGCGCGCGCGATCGCCGGGGGTCGAGAAGACGCCCCCGGCCTTGCGGCGGACGTCACTCAGGGGATGCAGGACCCGGTCCAACGGACTCTAAGTGGTGGTCCCTAACCGTGCCCCCCTTCCCACCCACCAACGGCTATAAGGGTGACACCAGCCCAGGGTGAGGGTGATACTTGTAGGGGGCCAGAGTGAACCAGCCCCTTGCGCGATTTGCAACGCCAACGGCCGGCCTCGGCAGGACGCAGGTCCCGCACGCGCCGCGGGGCGACCAGAGGGGATAGGTGGATCGCCCGTCGCCGCCGCGGACGTCACACACCAAAGTCGTCGCGCATCTCCACCCCCCCCTCACCGCGAGAGATTCGCGATGAAACAACACATACATCGGTACCGGTAACTGCAACGGCGCTCGGTGAACAGAATTGAGAACCCGACCACCTCGCGATTAGGGGTCTGTTCGCCGTCTTTCCAGCGCCCCGCCTTTCGTCGTCGAGCGAGTTGAAGCCATGTCGTCCTCTATCTCCACCGTTTGGCACGAGAGCACCGGGGACTCGCTCGCACAGCGCCAGTGGTGGGAGAAGCACGTGGCGCTCATCAACGCACGCCGGACGTTGACGCCCATGTCGGGAGGTTCCCCGCGGGGCTCTCTCGCGCCCATGTCGCCACGCCAGCAGATGGCCATGTCGCCGCGCCAGCTCATCTCGTCGCCTCGTCAGATGGGCAACTTTCTCGCGCCCACGCGGCGCGGCTTGAACCCGCTCAGCCCACGGGCCATGAGCCCCCGCTCGTTGGCCAACTACCCGCCGTTCACCAACGAGCCCTTCTACCCAGGGTTCAAGCCATCGACGGGCAACGGCAGGAACACCGGCCCCGTGATGCCCGGAAAACTCGAGTCCATCACGGCCGTCGAAAAGAAGGAAGATATCACGGACGATGATGAGCTCAAGGCGATCAAGGAGGCGGTGGCCAAGCGCAAGAAGGAAGCGGAGGCTCTCAGGGCGGCGGCCGAGCAGCAGGTCCACGTCAAGTTCGGCAACATCCGCAAGGCATTCCAGCATCTCGACAAGGACGGCAGCGGCACGATTGGCGTCAAGGAATTCGACAAGTTCTTGAGGGGAGCAAACTTAAACATGACCGACCAGCAAATCAAGGACATGATCGACCTGATCGACACCGACAAGAACGGCGAGATCAACTACGACGAGTTCGTGGACGGCCTCTCGCGCGAGACCGTTGCCCTCGCCGCCAAGGGCAAGCGCGGCATGCAGTCCTTAGAGGCGATGGGAGAAGACGCCTTCGCTCTGCTCGACAAGAACCTCAGCCGCGCGGCCTTCCGGAAGAGGTCAAATCTCGGAGCGAGTGAGTACATCAGCGAGAAGGAGAAATTCGAGAAGGCCTTCGGCACCAAATACGAAGAAATGTAAATCACGGCACCGGCCGGCAGCCGGCTCGGCTTGTTGCACGTTGCACGTGCTTTGAGCTTTCCTTGCGTTGGGGAACCGGCATTTCGCTTCTTTGAGAGGAGCGGCGACGGACACGGTTAATCACGGATGCTAGTCGGCCTGTTGCGCGTTGTGGTACGCCTTGATGGTGCTGTGTTGCTTGCGTCCAAGTGGTCTCACTCCAGCGGCATGATTGGTACGAGGAGTGGTGAGAGTGCAGAGTAGATCAAGTCACGAAACGGTTTATGGATAAATCTCCGTTCAGCTCTGCTTTGCTCTGAAAACGGCTTGTGAGACACGGAGCCACGAGGGCCGGTTGACATGAAGCGCACGCGGCCGGTGGACATGACGCTCACGTGCAAAGTCTGCTCAAGCGACTTTGTCTTCACGGCCAAGGAGCAGCATTTCTTCGAGGCAAAGGGCTTTCCCGCCAAGGTGCGCTGCGACGTGTGCATTGAAGCCAAGCGTGGGAAGCCTGGACAACAGCCGCCTACGCTGCACGACGCGGAGACCGAGGCGAAGCTCGACATGTGGGTTAGTGCAAAGCGCTCCAAGGACTTTGTCACCGCCGACCGCCTCCGTGAGGAGCTGCGCGCCGCCGGGGTCGAGCCCGACGTGGTGCGCGCGAGTGGATTTGTGGCCAAGCCGAGCCGTTTGGCCGACATCAAGTCGGCGGCCCAAACGCGCTGCTTCAATTGCGGCAAGAAGGGCCACCCGTCCGCCAGCTGCCCTCTGCCGCAAGGCTCGACCGCTTGCTTCGTGTGCGGCCAAGAAGGGCATCTCTCGCGCGACTGCCCGCAGACGCCCGAGAAGAAGGTTGTGAGTGCGAGTGCGACGAAATGTTTCAACTGTGGCAAGCAGGGCCACCTGAGCACCGCGTGCCCCGTGCCCAAGATGAGTGAGGGGTCGTGCTATGCGTGTGGCCAGTCGGGCCACACGTCGCGCAGCTGCCCTACGCCGTGGGTCCAGGCTCAAAAGCTCGATGTGACCAAGATCGAAGCGTTGGTGGCTGAACGCAAAGCACTGCGCACCGCGGGCGACTATGAAGCCGCCGACCGCGTCAAGGCGACGCTCGCCGCGCTCGGCGTCACCGTGCACGACCCCAATAAGGCCAACCCGGATCAGTACACGTGGTCGGCCCCTGGCAAGCCGCGTGACGCGAGGCCGGCCCGCCAGACTCTCGTGTGCTTCGCGTTCCAAAAGGGCGAGTGCACACGGGGCGAAGGGTGCAGGTTTGCACATGCAGCGGGCGCGGACACCGTTGTAGATTGTAGTTGAACCGTTTCCCGGTGAGCTCGTATTTCGCGATCGCCGTCGCCGTCATCAACGGGAGACGCAGAAAATCTGAATATTCGTTTTGAGGAAACGCCTTCGTCATCAAGGGGAGGTCTCGATCGCCAATGCGGGCGAGCCGGCTGCAACGCGCCACGCGGCATGCGAGCGCCGTGGCCACGCGCGTGATGACGCGCGGGTATCAGGTACCCGCGCGCGACATGCGGTTCCTCATCTACGATGTCCACAAGTTCGACAAGCACTACACGACGCTCAAGCACGCGGCTGCCGCGGACCGCGAGACAATCGACATGGTCATCGACGCGACGAAGACGCTGTGCGAGAACGAGCTCGCGCCGATTTGGGCCAACGGCGACCGCGAAGGCTGCACGTGGATCAACGGCACGACCGTCAAGACGCCGAAGGGCTACAAGGAGGCGTACGAGCTCTTTTGCGAGAGCGGCTGGCAGGGCCTCGCCTACCCCGAGGAGTGGGGCGGTCAGGGCCTGCCCATGTCGATGGCACTGATCCAGTCGGAGATGACGGCGACGGCGAACTGGACGTTCACCATGTTCCCCGGCCTCTCCAAGGGCGCGATCAACACGATCATCGCCCACGCGACTGACGAGCTGAAGCAAAAGTGGCTCCCGCCGCTCGTCTCCGGCGAGTTTACGGGCACCATGTGCCTGACGGAGCCCCAGTGCGGCTCGGACCTTGGGCAGGTGACGACGAACGCCAAGCCCAACGGCGACGGCAGCTACAAGATTAACGGCACCAAGATCTTCATCTCGTGCGGCGAGCACGACATGACCGAGAACATCGTGCACTGCGTGCTCGCGCGCCTGCCGGGCGCACCTGCGGGCACCAAGGGGATCTCCCTGTTCCTCGTGCCGAAGAAGCAGTACGCGGACGGCGCGGTGGGCGACTTCAACGGCGTCACGACCAGCCGCATTGAGGATAAGATGGGTTGCCATGGCTCGCCCACGTGCCAGGTGAGGGACTGGCCTCTATGGCCTCTGATGGCCTCTGATGACCTCGTACCAGATTGAGTTCGAAGACGCCCAAGGGTGGCTCATTGCCTCCAATTGCCGCTCATTGCCTCCAATTGCCTCTCATTGCCAGATTGAGTTCGAAGACGCCCAAGGGTGGCTCATTGGTACGGAGAACCGCGGGCTCAATCACATGTTTACGTTCATCAACACGTCGCGCGTGGGCACCGCGGTCCAGGTGGAGTCTGATTGCGGCTGATTGCGACTGATTGCGGCGGCACCGCGGTCCAGGTGGAGGCAGCGCGTGGAGACCTCTCTGCCTTGCATGCAAGTGCTCACCACGGCGCCCTACCCTTTCCCCACCGCGGCACAGGGCGTGGCGGCGGCCGAACTTGCGTTCCAAAACTCGCTCTGGTACTGCAAGGAGCGTCGCTCGATGCGCGCGCTGTCGGGCGCCAAGGACCCCGAGCATGTCGCCGACTCGATCATTCATCATCCGTCGGTGCGCACGATGCTTCGGTTTCCGTCCCAAACTTGGTTCCCAAAAGGCGGTCTCCGTCCCAAACTTGGTTCCCAAAAGGCGGTCTCCGTCCCAAACTTGGTTCCATAACGGCGGTCTCCGTCCCAAACTTGGTTCCATAACGGCGGTCTCCGTCCAAGCTGCATGCTGAGTGCCCTCCCTCACGAGTGCATGCAGGTGCGCACGATGCTCCTGTTCCAAAAGGCGGTCTCCGAGGGGGGGCGCTCGATGGTGTACGAATGCGCCAAGCTCGTCGACAAGATGACGGACTGCGAGCGCGCTGGCGATCACAAGGGCGCGAAGGAGGTACGGTCTGATGCCTCTGATGGCCTCTGGCCTCTCATGGCCTCGAATGGCCTCGAATGGCCTCTCATGGCCTCGAATTGCCTCTGATTGCATGCGTGCTCGATCCAAATTGTGCATGCAATCAGGTCGATGAGCGCCTCGCGTTCCTGACGCCTATCCTCAAAGGCTTTCTCACCGAGGCTGGCAAGGAGGCCGCCGACCTTGGCATCCAGGCCTACGGTGGGCACGGCTACATCAAGGACAACAAGGCCGAGCAGGTGATGACCGCTGATGACCGCCGATGACCTCTGATGGCCACTGATGACTGCTGATGACCGCTGATGACCGCTGATAACCGCTGATGACCTCAGGTGTTCCGCGACGTTCGTATCGCGTCGCTCTGGGAGGGCACGACCCAAATCCAGGCGCTCGATCTCCTCGGCCGTAAGATCCTGCTGCAGGTGCGATCTCCTTTGATCTCCTTTCGATCTCATTTCGAGCTCATTTCGATCTCCTCATGCTCCCTTGATCTCCCTTGATCTCCCTCTGACCGAGCCTCTGGTCGAGCGTGCGAGCTTATTCACATTCACAGAAGCTCAAGCCCATCGGCGAGCACTGCGGCGAGCTGCGTGCGCTATGCATGCCGCTGCTCACCTCGGGCAACGCGGGGCTCCGTGGACGTGCTTGGTCCCTCTTCTACCACACGCTCGAGTGGCAGTACCTCACGTACCGAGTCGCGTTCCGCTCGACGAAGGATAAAGAGTGGATCTCGTCGGCGAGCGTCGACTACCTCATGTGCGCGCGCCCACCACGGCGCCACACGCGCGCTCCGTCAGCGAGAGCTGCATGCATGTGCCCACCACGGCGCCGTCGCGCGCCGTCAGGAGAGCCGCATGCATGTGCCCACCACGGCGCCCTCGCTTCCCTTGCCCACAGGTACTCTGGCTGGGTCACCCTGGCGGCCCACTGGCTGCGAATGGAGCAGGCGGCCGTGCACTCGCTCGCCAAGGGCGGCGACGAGGAGCCTGATTTTTACAACGCCAAGGTGCAGACGTCCGCATATGTCTTCGACCGGCTGCTGGCGCGCACGCGCTCGCACAAGGCCGGGATGCTTGCGGACCTCGGCTCTGTCATGGCCATGCCCGCCGCCAACTTCTCCTTCGACCACTCGAGGTAAGCCGAGCTCAACCCGAGCTCAACCGAGATCCGACCCACTGCCAATCAAGGCGCCGGCAGATGTCTCCACCGGCAGGGACGATCCAGGGGTGTATCCAGGGGTGGACAGGGCGAGGGGCAGGCACAGGGCTCTCTCGTGATCTGGGACACTGTGTGGGCGTGCTGTGTACAGTAGGGACCCAGCGCGCGCCGCGCAGATGGGTGTGCGGGTGCGGTGTCAGTGAGAGCCCAGGTCCCCAGGACGGTCGTCGATCCGCTCTCCGAGATATGTGGAGTTTCACGCCTTTGGTTTATGCGGAGACCTAAGGTGTGTCCGAGCAAGACAAGCGACCATACGCGGCGTGTCCTCTTCAGTTAACGCTCCGACATCGCTACCATGATCGCTACACAGCGTAACGGAGTCATGTTGGTTCGAACTTGCAACTTCGATGGTTGATGGTACCGAGCCGACATAAAACACCGACAGTTGCACCGCACGCGCGGTCGGCGGTGACCGGTGTAATCTGCTTCGGCCAACAAGCGGACCCGGAAGTAGGGAAGTTGCCACGTTAGCGCCAGGCCCGCCAGCGCCAAACAGGTCGCACTCACACATGCACTCACTGACAGCAGCGCAGCACACACTCCTCACGGCGCCATCTCCACCATCTCGCAAGTGCAGTGCCAATCACGCGCGATCCGATGACACGTGCTCGTCCTTGAACAGCTTCCACTTTGCGCCTCTCTCAAACCATAAACGGGTATGCTGTAAGCACATATGGCTCTCCCATGCCGAGCGACTGTGTGCTCTGGCCTCTTGCTCTGGCCTCTTGCCCGGCCTCATGCCCGGCCTCATGCCTGGGCCTTACAGTAGATGTTCATGAAGCTGCATGGAGCATGCATGCATTTGGCGTCATTATGAAGCTGCATGGGGCATGCATGCACTTGGCGTCATTATGAAGCTGCATGGGGCATGCATGCATTTGGCGTCATTATGAAGCTGCATGGAGCATGCATGCACTTGGCGTCATTATGAAGCTGCATGGGGCATGCATGCACTTGACGTCATTCTTCTGCGTCGGCCGTGACGGCGCCTCAGTCTACAGCCGCGACTGTGGCACGAGGAGATTGCGGTGCGTGTACTTCTTCTTGCCCGAGTGGAACTCTCCCACGAGGTGTGACGAATCGGAGATGAGGCGGTTACGCGTGGTGAGCAGCCCTTCCACACCCACAGGTCCTCGTGCGTGGATGCGCGAGGTCGAGATGCCCACCTCGGCGCCTAGCCCAAGCCGGAAGCCGTCTGCGAACCGGGACGACGCGTTGTGGAAAACGTCGGCCGAGTCGACCCCGTTTAGGAAGGTCTGTGCCGCCCTCGGGTCCTCCGTCACTATGACGTCGGTGTGCCCGGAGCCGTGCGCGTTGACGTGCTCGATGGCCGCCTGCAACGAGGGCATGAGCTCGACCGCCATCAGATGCAATCAGCGGCCATCAGTGGCCATCAGAGGTCATCAGAGGCCATCAGAGGCCATCAGAGGCAATTAACGACACTCACCTGCACAGAGGGCACAAGCTCGACCGCCATCGCGAGCGCCCCATACTCGACGCGCAACGAGGCGGCGGGCGGCAAGCCGAAGGCGACGACCGCTTTGGGGCCGCCGTACAGGGTGACTTGCGCGTCGAGGACCGCTTCCACAAGGCGCTTCGCCGCGCCGCTGCCAAGGAGCGACTCGTGGATGAGTAACGTCTCGATTGCGTTGCATGCGGCCGGGTAGTCCTTCTTCGCGTCGATCGTGAGCGCGATCGCCTTCTCAAGATCCGCGGCCGCGTCCACGTACAGGTGGCAAATGCCGTCGGCGTGGCCGAGGGTTGGGATGCGCGTGGAGCTCATGATGTGCTGCACCATCGCGTTCGAGCCGCGAGGGATCACGAGGTCGATGTCCTTATGGAGGCGTAGCAGCTGGGCGATGGCCTCCCGCCCCTCCACAAACCCGAGCACGCTCCCGCCCACCCGACCAGCACTCGACCGCTCGATGGCGGCGGACAGCACCTGATGATGGAGGCAATCAGATGCAATCAGATGCAATCAGGCGCAATCAGGCGCAATCAGACGCTCATGGAGGGGCGCGGACAGCACCTTGTGAAGCACCGTGTTGGTGCGTAGTGCCTCCTTGCCGCCCTTGAGCAGCACACCATTGCCACTCGCCACCGCAAGCGCCGCCACCTGCGGCAGAACGTCCAGCCGACTCTCAACGGTGTGAAGAGTAACCAAGGGCAATCCAGTGTAATCAAGGGAGATCACACCTGCGGCAGAACGTCCGGCCGACTCTCAAAGATGACGAGTAATCAAGGGCAATCCAGTGTAATCAAGGGAGATCACACCTGCGGCAGAACGTCCGGCCGGCTCTCAACGGTGTGAAGAGTAATCAAGGGCAATCCAGTGTAATCAAGGGAGATCACACCTGCGGCAGAACGTCCGGCCGGCTCTCAAAGATGACGAGTAGCACGCCGATCGGAACCGTCTCCTGCTCGAGATCGCGCGAGATATCGACGAGATCGCGTCAGAGAGAGCGGTGGCGCCATCCGTGGCAATCAATGGCAATCACACCTGCTCGAGCACGAGCCCGGGCGAGATCTCGACGGCAATCAATGGTAATCAATCGCAATTAATGGCAATCAAACCTGCTCGAGCACGAGCCCGGGCGAGATCTCGACGAGACGCGTGGTACGCCCGAGTGGATCTGATTGCGCGCCGAGGGAGCGGATGCCCTTGGCCACGTCACCTGATGAGGGAGGCAATCAGAGGTCATTAGAGGCCATCGTAGGCCATCAGCGCCCAGGGAGCGGATGCCACGTCACCGAGCTTCTTGGGCTGATGAGGGAGGCAATCAGAGGAGGGAGCAGATGCCACGTCACCGAGCTTCTTAGGCGTTAGCAGCAGTCGTTCGGCGAGCGCGTTGTTCGCCGCGTCGCCGCCCTCCTTTGCCTGATTCGCCTCCCTCGCGCTCGCAAACGCGGCCACGTCCTCCTGATTGGCAGATACGATCTCGCTTAATGGCAATCGATGGCAATCAATGGCAATCGATGGAAATCAGTGGCAATCAACGGCACGTGCCTGATTGGCAGCTACGATCTCGTTTACGTGCTCCTCGAGCGCATCAGCCATCGCCTTCAATATGTGCACGCGCTCCTGGTAGCTGAGCAGCTGCAGCGCGCGCGCCGCCGCACGCGCCGACTGCGCCTGCGACTGCGCACTCGGCTGTGGGGAGAGGAGGGGGCGCCGTGGTGAGCACTCGCCTGCGCCTGCGCCTGCGCACTCGGCTGCCATCAGAGGTCATCAGAGGCCATCAGACGTCATCAGACGTCATCAGACGTCGTCGGAGGCCATCGGAGGCCATCAGAGGCACCCATTTACCTGCCGAGACTGGGCGATCTCGGCGGCGAGATTGCTCGCCATGGCGCTCCGGTGGTCGAGGAACACGGTGCCGAGGTCTTCACCGGCAACGAGACGGGCAATCGACTCCTGTGGGGAAGAGAGGAGGCGGGAGGGCGCCGTGGTGAGCTGTGGGGAAGAGAGGAGGCGGGAGGGCGCCGTGGTGAGCCCTTGCATGCCGGGTGTGCATGGACGATGGCGCCGTGGTGGGCCCTTGCATGCTGGGCTGTCAGCACTGTCCGCAGGTGGGTGGTACCTGTGCGAAGCCAGAGGCGATCACGACGGCGCCGACGCCCGATTCTGCCGCCTGGAGCGCAGCCTCCACCTGTGGGGAGATGGGGTGGCGCCGTGGTGAGCACTTACATGCAATCGGATGCAATCAGACTCCACCTTCGCTTCCATGCCGCCGCAATTAGCCGCAATCAGCCGCAATCAGACGCAATCAGGCCGCAATCAGGCTCCACCTTCGCTTCCATGCCGCCGCGGCCGCGTTCGGACTTTTCGCCAAAGGAGATCGAGGCGAGGCTGTTGCTTGTCACTATGGGCAGAAGCTCGGGCGTCTCTCCCGGCAACGGCTTGCGAGCGTACCTGATGAGGGGCGCAATCAGCGGCAATCAGAGGTCATCATCCATGGGCCGAAGCTCGGGCGTCTCTCCCGGTCACGGCTGGCGAGCGTACACGCCAGACACGTCCGAGAGCAGCAGCAGCAGGTCCGCCTGCAGCTCGAGCGCGATCAGCACCGCGAGAGAGTCGTTATCGCGGAAAAGCGAGCGCTCCTCTGGGCGTGCGGTCACGTCGTTCTCGTTGATCACGGGCACGCCGCCCGCGTCGAGCAGCCAGCGCAGCGAGTCGCAGAAGCGCTCCTTGCGCGTGGAGGTCTGGAAGTCGAGCTCCGTCACGAGCAGCTGGCCGCACGCGACCGAATACTGGGAGAAGAGCGTGTCGTACAAGCCCATCAGCCCGCCCTGGCCCGCGGCGGCGCGAGCTCGCGCGGACGCCGACGAGCCGTTGTGTCCGGTCGGGTTGATAAGGTGCGCGCGGATGCTCTTGGACAGCACGGCCTGCTCGTTGAGCCGTGTCGAGCCCACGCCAATCGCTCCGCTCGCGACGAGCACCACGCGCTTGCCCTGCAGGCGCAGCTGCGCGATCTGCTCCACGACCGAAGCAATGCGGCCGATGGCGACCGTGCCGTCGGGCCGAGACACGACCGACGTACCGACCTTGATGACCACGGTTTTCGCATCCTTGAATGTCGCACGTACGTCGGACATGGCGCGGTAAAAGAGGGGCGGCTGGCTGGACCTCGGCACGAGGACTGGCCGTCTCGTTTCATTACACGAAACTCGCGATGAAGAGGTTATGAAAAACGAACACAGAGGTGATTTCCCAGCCCAGTTTTTCACAACTTCACAGCTTCTTTGCGCTTGAACCGATGTCGGATGTTTCGAGCGTCGCGCCGGGGTCCTTCCGACCCTTCCGTCCCCAGATCTTCTGCCGACACCAGGGAGCTGTTGGACGGCGAGCAGTTTGGGAGCCCGAATGGTCAGGATCCGGTGGTGAAGCTGAACGTGTGGATCCGCAACATTTACGAAATCGACGAGCAGAAGTTCTCGTGGACTGGCAAGATTGATCTGGAAGCAGCATGGCACGACCCCACGCTGGTAAGAGATAGGCAAGATGGCGAGAACTGGCCAGACACGGATAACGAGCTCTGGCCACCGCAGTGCCCGTTTGTTGCGGGCGAAAACAAGCGATGGACGCCGCGACTGGGCATTGACAACCTGATTGAGAAAAAGGCTGAGGAGACGTGGTACAAGGTGTACGAGGAGACGAAACTGCACCGGCATAGCCTCGAGTCGCCGCTGGTGGTATTCCGGACCGTGATCCACGGCGTCTTCACCTTTGACTTCGATCCTCATAAGCTTCCGTTTGACGTGCAGGAGTTGCCTATCCGGGTAGTCTCCTACCGCACGAGCGCCGACCTCTCGGACCGGCACAAGCGCCGATTCGCGCGCCTCGTCTTCGACGGCCGCCCGGGATACCCGTCCAAGGTCTTTGGGCGCGCGAACCTCCTCGCGGGCCAATGGGATCTCGACGGTACGTGGGCGATGCAATTAGAGTGCAATTAGAGTGCGATGAGAGTGCGATGAGAGTACGATGAGAGTGCGATGGAGTGCGACTGAGTGCCCTTGATGGCCTCCCTCATAGGTGAGATCAAAGTGTACGAAGGGGAGACGTCCCAGCGCTCCAGCTACTGCCGATACCCCGTGGTCGAGCTTCGCGTCCGGATGCACCGGCGCGCGAGCTTCTACGTCTTCTCTGTCTGGCTGCCCAACTTTCTGCTCGTGACGCTCGCCTTCCTCGTGCTCACGATTACATGTAAGGAGGATAACGTGAGTGAGCGCGTCGGGCTGATCGTGACGCTGCTGCTCACGTCCATCGGCTACCGTGCGAGCATGGGGCTGCCGCGCACCTCGACCCTCTCGTGGCTCGATGCCTACCTCCTCGCCTGCATCGCCGCGCTCGTCACCCTCGCCGTGTTTGCACTGAATGCGAAGATCACGATCACCTCATGGAGGGCGGTTTCACAGCTAGGGCTCCCGTTGCTCGGTCTCATTGTCGTTCAGTTGCTCGGTCTCATCTGCCTCGATCACGCTTGCCGGCGCAAGCCTGACGGTGCGGTGGAACGCAAACGGCGCTCCACAGTCGCACTCACCACGGCCATCTTCGTCGCCTTGGGCGCCGTCTTGGGCGCCGTCTTCATCGGCAATCCGACCCCAAACAATGAGCCTCTCAAGAGCCTGGTCGAGATCTGCTTCCTCATCTGGCTGCTCCTCAACTTGGAATTCTTTATGCTCTTTTTCTTCCGCTCGCCGCTGCTGCAGCCCAGTATCAACTGCGCACCCGATCCGAGAGAGAGCCTGATTGCGGTGCCGATTGCGAAGCTGGCGGCTGCCGCCACCCATGGGCTCCATCAGAACGTGCCGGGCACGAGCGCTGTGCCGGGCACGAAACCAGCGCGAGCGGCAACCTCGCCGGCGCGAGATCAACATCTCCACAGGGTCGCTTTTTCAACCTCGACGCGCTCGACTCAGCGCTCGGCCACGCCGTCCAGTCAGCCTCTGCCCCGTGAATATTCACACCTGCTCCGACGCGGGTCGTCCATGTCCGAAAACTCCATCAGCTCGGTCGACTCCGAAAGGGGAAGGCGGTGGCGACGGGATGGGGGGTGAGGGTGGAGGAGACGGTGGCGGCGGAGAAGGGGGGGAGGTGGCGGCGACGGCGGTGGCGACGGCACTGGCGGAGGGGAAGGCGCTCGGTCGACTCTTTCCGAAGTAGACCAGAGGCCCACCCTTGTCAGCAGTACAGTATTTTGAGAGGAGCCCGGGTGCCCGGGAGGTATCGAAGCGTAGGCAATAGGGTGACTGTGCGGCCCCGCGCTCGGCGGCCCTCGCCGAGCCGTCTTGCGTCTATCTTGGCCCCGCCCCAACGCCAAGGGCTCCTATCTTAGCTTAGCCGATACTTTCACGCGCCGCGCTACTTCGTACCCAAGAGGGGGCGGGTTAAGGGCGGGGAGTTGGGCGGTCGGATTATATCTGGATTCGCACCACCGCGTCCTCTACCCTCAGAGATATCTGATTTCAAACTGAGTGATTTACCGTTACCCAACGAAGGGGGAGTTGGGCGGAGGGAAGGTCAGAAAGCGGAGGTGGTGCGCCGCGGCTGAATCTCATCTTGAGCAACGGCCAGATTACGTTAGGCAAAAGCTCGTCGTGCCGAAACGCGCCGTCCCGAGCGTCCAAATGTAGTGCCGTCCTTGGAGCGTCGTCCCGAGCATGCGTTAGATCCCGAAGCCGCCCGTCACCTCGAGCGTATGTCCGGTGATGTAGGATGCGAGCGGCGATGCAAGAAAGAGCATGCCCGCCGCCGCCTCCTCGACGGTCCCCTGCATGCATGCCATGAGGGAGGCCATCAGCATGCAATGAGGGAGGCCATCAGCATGCGACGAGGGAGGCAATCAGTGGCACTCAGAGGCACTCAGCGGCACACAGCGGCACTCAATGGCACTCAGTGGCACTCAGTGGCACTCAGCGGCACACAGCGGCCATCAGAGGCAATCAGAGGGGCAAGCGCACTCACCTTGCGCGCGAGCGGTACGACCGCCTTGAGCGTCTCGGCTGAGCTCCAGATTTTGGCCACGTGCTCCGGGAGTCCCTGATGAGGGAGGTCATCAGCATGCAATGAGGGAGGCAATCAGCATGCAATGAGGGAGGCCACGTGCTCCTGGAGTCCCTGATGAGTGAGGTCATCAGTACTCATCAGTGCTCATCAGTGCTTATCAGTGCTCATCAGTGCTCATCAGTGCTCATCAACGCCCATCAACGCTCATCAACACCAATCAGCCCACCTGTGGAATCGCCTCGCCGCCCACAGTAACGGCCGCATCTTCGGCGAAGGCGGAGGTCATGCGCGTCTCAATCATACCTGGGAGGGGGGCGCCGTCGTGAGCGCTGGCATGCTGGTACTGGGACCGACCGAAGTCATGCGTGTCTCCATCTTACCGAAGGCGATCGCGTTCGCGCGCACGCCGAGCGGACCCCATTCCTTGGCGAGCGTCTTGGTGAGGCCGGTGATGCCCGCCTGCTTGCAACCAGATGCAATCGCATGCAAGTCATCTCAGCGGCAACCAGGCGCAATCAGCCGCGCTCGTCCACACTCAGACGCACTCGTCCGCACTCGTTCGCACTCGGACGTAATCAGTGGTAATCAGACGTAATCAGACGTAATCAGACGTAATCAGTTCGCACTCGGACGCACTCGGACGTAATCAGTGGCCGGTCGGTGCGCCCACTTTGGCAGCCGCGTAGTTCGCCTGCCCAAAGTTACCATGCAGGCCGCTCGTCGAGCTCACGTTGATGATCGAGCGATCACGGGGACGCCTGCCCGCAGCGAGCTCCGCCTTCGCGCTGCCGCGCATGTGCGGTGCCGCGGCTCGGAGCAGCCGGAAGGGTGCGGTCAGGTGGCATGCGATGACCTCCTCGAACTGGCGGTCGCTCATGTTGTGCAGCACTCCGTCCCAAAGGAAGCCTGCGTTGTTGACGATCACGTCCGGCGTGCCATAGGCGTCGAGGGTCGCCCGCATCAGCGCGTCCGGCAGGTTGGCATCAGTGACTGAACCGGGGAAGGCGATCGCCTCGCCGCCCGCAGCGCGCACGGCGGCGGCCGACGCATGAGCCTCGTCGGCGTCGAGGTCATTGATCACCACACGCGCGCCCTCACGTCCAAACGCCAAGGCGGCGGCAGCGCCGATACCGCGACCGGCGCCGGTGATGATCGCGATCCGGCCTGCAAGCATTGAAGGACTGCGTTCACGCCGGTTATTGCGCCTGGAGCTTAAAGCCTTTTAAAGTGGGTGACCTCGCGCGACCTGCGTGGCGCCACATCATGTTTGTTTCATTGCGCCTGATTAGGGAGCTTCACGAATTCTGCTTCGCTCTCGTACTCAGCAAGCTTCTCTCCGACGAGAGAACCCGCCACGGCAACGACGGCGACGACGATGAACGCGGCCATCCTGAGCCTTCAGGCTCAGCTGGAGCGCGAGCGCCAGGAGCGCCAGGAGGCCGAGATCAAGCGCCTGCAGTACGAGCGGGAGCATATGCTCCGCATGATCATGATGGGCCGTGCCTCGTTCGATGGCGAGGAGAGCGTGCGCTTCACGGCTGATTCGCATCAATGCTGCGGCAGCACGGTGCACGGCCGGCTCGCCGACCGGGCCACGCGCCTCGCTGTCATCGTCTGCCACCCGTGGGGGCCGCTGGGTGGCAGCATGCACGATCCGACGGTCGTTTCCATCGTCTCTCTCATGACGGAAGCGGGCCTGACGACACTGCGCTTCTCCTTCCGCTCGGGCATCGGGCGCGGCCACAGCTCGGCGGCCGACCTACGCGCGGCGTGCGCCATGCTCCGCTCCCTCGACACGCCGCCCGAGGCGCTCCTGCTCGTCGGGTACTCGTACGGATCACTCGTCGTCGCCGACGTGGCGCCGACACTGCCCGACGTGGCGGCATTCGCGATGGTGGCGCCGCCGTTTGGGTTCGAGCGCGCGCTCTTCCTCGGACGTTCCGTAAGTGCCTCCGCGCAGCAGAGCGCCAAGCCGAAGCTAGCATGCATCGGCTCCGATGACCAATTCTGCTCGCCCGAGCTATTCGATGCGTTCTCGAAAAGGTGCGCCGAGTGCCACTGAGTGCCACCGAGTGCCACCGAGTGCCACCGAGTGCCACTGATTGTGCTCTGCATCTCCGTGCAGCCTCCGGCCTCCGTGCACGAGCCACTGCGTGCGCGGCGAGACTCTCCCGTGCAACGACCACGACCACGAGTGCGGGCACGCGCACCGCGAGATGGTCGATCACTTCTCACTGCGCATGCACCTCGACCCCATCCTGCGCGCGTGGCTCGAGCACACCTTTGGCTGTCCCTTCGAACAGCTCGCCGCTTGCGACGGCGTGCCCGTGCGCGGCGATAAGGGCCTCCGGAGTGTGCCTGAAGGGGAATTGTCCGACGCGAGCGTGGTCGACTGACAGCGCGCGCGCGTGCACAACATATTGTGGGGTTTGTGACTGTACATGGGACTACGGGTAGACGAGTGTCGTTTCTTGCCGACTCCGGACGTGGCCAATTGGACATCTTCTTTTCGCAGCAAGTCTGAAAGAACAAGACAACTCTGCGGTCCATCTTGCCGGTCCCCTCGCCGAGCTGCTTCCTCGCTCCGGAGCGTTTCTTAGAAACCATGCCGGTCACTATGAAGGGTTCGGTGCCCTCGCCAACCAAGGTGCTCTGTGCGCCGACGCCTAGTACGCCTTATTTGACGGGCACCAAGTCGCCGCCGCCTGCCCGGAGAACGCCTTACCACCTAGATGATCCGCAGTACGACGCGGAGCGGATCCCGCAGTACCTGGCGCTGCAGGAGGAGGAGCTGACGCTGGCAAAGTCCAAGCAGGAGGCGGAGAAGGCAAGCCGAGTCGAGGCGAACGCGCTGTTCAAGGCACGTCAGGAGGCGCTGATGGCAGCGCAGGCGGCTGACAAGGAGCGTGTCAAGATGCTGCGCCAGGATGCGCTGGAGAACATGCGGTATGAGGCCGAGGGCTATCACACCAAGGAGGACGGCTACGGCCCGCACCGGTGGTTGTGGACGGTCGCCTCCAAGTTTCCGCGCCAGTGGGCGATGGCGCACGACGTGCTCGTGCCGCCGCAGCCGCCGATGTACAACGGCGCGGACGTGTACAATGACGAGCGGGTCAAGTACGCGATGACGATCCAGGCGCACGAGGACGACCTGAAGCAGAAGCGCGTGGCCACGCGAGTTGCCGACGACATGGCCATCCAGTCCGTCGAGGAGCGAAAAAAGCTGGAGAGGGAGGCGGAGTCGAAAAAGAGACGAGAGGCGATCCTCGCGAAGCAGGCGGCGGAGGAGAAGGCGGCCGCGCTGCGCGCGCGTACGATCAAGAAGGAGATGGCCGAGGAGACGCGGAGGCAACAGGCACTGCAGGAGAAGAAGGAGGCCAAGAAGCTCAAGGAGTCCATGCAGCAGCGGCTGGCCAACATCACGTACGCCAAGGAGCACGGCCAGTATGATTGGGGGATCCAGCGGCAGCCCGATCTACCGAAACTCAAGGGAGGCTCGCCCTCAAAGACGGGCGGTGGTGCAGAGTGAGACGCGCGACGAGGCCAAGCTCCTTCTGAGAGGTGTGAACGAGAGCTCCCGCGGTGTGAACGAGGCCAAGCTCCTTCTGAGATGGCCCCGCGGTGCTGTCGGCACGCATAAACATGCTCCATGCCACAGTTATGATCTAATTCGGACTTGCCGTGCCGTCGGCACGCATGCTCCATGCCTCTCATGGACAACATACATGTGTTTCTTTGGAGAGCGGGTGACCGCCTCGTACCTCAGCAGCGAGAGTGAGAGTGCGGCCCCCCAACGTGACATGAAGTGACGTGCCATAGATGTACATGTTCAAGCATGCGTTCCAGACCTCCCGCGTGTCTCCCTCGAGCACGAATTTGCAAGCCTCCACGGGCTCTTGAAGAAAGGCGCCGTGCGCTGTCGTTCCGACGCCTGTTCCGTCGAATTCCGCAAAAACCGAAGATTGGGTTCCACGCGAAGATGTTGACACGTGTCTTCGGCCTCTTCGTCGCTGTCGCCACCGCCAGTCCGAGCGTCGACGTTGTGTACAGGGCTGGCGCCACAGAGTGCGGCCCCGAGGACTTGATCAAGAATCAAACCACAGTCTCGATTCACTACACGGTCACGATGCCCCACATTGATAGCGGGCGTGTCATCGATTCGACACGGGAAGAGGTCCCCGGCGGGCGTGGCCAGCCCTTGACGCTCGTCGTGGGCCTCAGACTGGTCCTTCCTGGGCTGGACCAGGGCCTGATTGGCCTGTGCAAAGGAGCACAGGTCGACCTGACCGTCCCTCCAGAGCTTGCGTACGGTGAAAAGGGTCTGCGGGAGCAGACGCGCGACCCGGCCACAGGCAACCTGACCGCGTACGAAGGCGGCGAATGGACTCTCTGACTCTCTGCATCTCGCTCCACGAGCAGCTCACCTCGCGCGCTCGATCTCTCTCCTTGCACAGGGGTGACTTCATCGTGCCTCCCAATACAACGCTCCTCATCGACCTCGACGTTCTGGATGTCTCACAGCCCAACGTCTTCTCCGTCATCGACTCGGATGCGGACGGCTACTTCAGCCCGGTGGACGTGTCGGACTACTTTAAGTCGCAGAACTGGACCGAGGTCGATGGCGCCGTCGAATCGATGTTCGAGAGGCTCGATATGGACAAGGACGGTCTGGTCTCGTGGGACGAGTTTGATGGGCCCAAGGGCATCAAGAGTCCATTCAAGGCCAAGGATGAGCTGTGAAATAAGCGATGCGTGGATGAGCGATGGACGGCCAGTTTCTGGAGTTGAGGTGAGCGGTGATGCGGGTGAAGTTTACCGACGACGGTTGTAAGGGGCTCTTTTCTACCCGATCGGATAAGCATAAGGCACAAGCGAATAACCCTTAACCGCGCAGGCGCCGCGCCTTCCGTCTGGGCTAGTCGGGGTTCTGGGGGTTTGTCGTTAAGGAAGACGCCCTCCACTCTCACCGGAACTCGCCTCCTCGCCCTGCCGCCCTGACCGCTCGCGGCTCTATCGCTCTCTTGATGCGCAGCCTGAGCCTCCGGAGTTCTGATGAGACGGGGTGACAACGCGTTAGGTAACCAGGCTTCGCATCTGCAAGTGAAGCTGCCCCCAGAAGTGCCCGGGTCCATTGTGCAACGGCATCATTGCTGTCCACTTACGGCACAGGATTGCCTTGGTCTCTGTGGGCAAGCTGTCGCTCATGACCCCGCTCACCATGGCTTGAAAGAGGAGGCGTAAGTGCTCCAAGATCCGCATCGCAAGGTGGCGGTAGAGTTTAAGCCATGCGATTTCAATTCGGCAGTTTTCATCGATGAAAATCAGTCGGGACTTCACTGACATCGTCCACTCCATCCCAAAGCGCCGTCTGAGCTCGCGCTGCAACTGCTCCGGCTCATCGCCCACCTGCTGCGTCAGAAACGCATGTAGCTCCAGCAACGCTGTGCGGCTGACGAGCGCCACCTCGATCAAGTCGCCGCTGGCGTGCCCACAAGCCTCCGCACAGGGATTGTATTGAAAAAGGCCCAGGGGAGGGAGGCACCACTCGCATGCAAAGTAGCTCAGGAAGAGCAGGGCCGCTGTGCGATCGATAGTGTGCCCCCGACCACTCCACCATCGCACGACACTCTCGAGAGTGACGTGCAAGGGCCCCCGGTGATCATCAGCATCCATGAGCCATTGCAGAAAGTGTCCTCTCACAACTTTATGGCAAGTGGCTTCTCGCCAGTTCCTGTAGCCAGTGCGCGTGGACGGTGGGAACCTGGACAGTTGCACGATCAACTCATGGTGGTCGAGGGTCTCGAGCTGCGCTACATGATGGTCGCGAACCGACTCTAGGGAAGTGCATAGCACGTAACGCACAGTGAGATCTGTGATTGTGGACTCGTCGATTACTTGTCGTTGCTCGAGAGGGGTGGATGCAAGGTTCCGTAGCCGTGGTGCGGCACAACTGACGAACATCTTGGCGAACATGCTCGTCAGCTCTTCGAAGTCGATCTCGACGAGTCGCATGTCCAGTTCAGCGACAATATCTGCAAACGTGGTCATGAACGCAAGGATCCGAGAGCGACGCGCTCTGCTGATCTCATCAGCCACGAGGCAACACTTTTCCTTGATTTCTGCGCTCACGAGCCGCAGCGGCTTCAAATGCGGTTGGAAGTACACAGGGTTGAGTCCCATGCTCGTCGCCAGCAGATCATCTGTCATGAAACGTAAAGGGCGTCCCCCGCCGCACAGAATCCGGAAATCCTCCTCGGCCCACAAGAGGTTGCCGCCGCGACCTCGACCTCGAGGCACATGACGAAAAGCGGCAGAAGTCGAGCACCGTCCATGGAACTTTACATCTACGGACTACACATACAGTACATGTACAGCTGCTGTTCACACGCGCGCGGGGGCTTTCCGTTCCTCACAGAAAACCCGCGAGAGTATGACGAGAGTGGCGCCATACCTCAAGCTACTGCCGACGCCCTCCCGATGCGCTCCGAACGCGACCTTTGTGACTCTGATCGCGAACGAGACGTACGTGCCCGGAGCTGTTTGTCTGCGGCGCAGCATGGCTCGCGTTGGCAGCAGATGCCCACTAACATTGGTGGTTGCTGACCCGCTGCCCGATTCTGCGATGGCGGAGCTCACGGCCGCGTTTGCTGGAAGTCGAATCCGTCGGCTCTCGGACTTGCGCGCACGTGTCGACCAGCACAAGCGTGCAGGCCGCCGATTACAAGCGCGCGCGCAGCTCACGTCCACGAGACAGCTCGTGCGGTCCACCGGCTGGGCCCACCGCACGTTCCAGAAGCTCCTCCTCTTTGCGCTGGATGGGTACAGCCGCGCCGCGTTCCTGGACATCGACATGCTCATCGCGCGCAATGTCGACGCGCTGCTCGACCAGCCGCCCTTTGCAGCCGTGGCGGCTCTTCCTTATGCGATGAAGCAGTTCAACTCGGGCGTCTTCGTGTTTACGCCGTCGCTCGCCGACGCGACCGCTCTAGAAGATCTCTCCCTCCGTGCGTCCTTCGATGGGCGGCTGCCTGCGGGCTCGGCGGGCTTGGGGCTCACACCGATTCGCATCCAGGGAGCTGGCGAACGGGATCAGCTCACCGACCAATCCATCTTCAATCATCACTTCAAGGGTCGCTGGACGGCGTTGCCCTACGGATACAATATGGGTGTGAAGGTACGTTGATTGCCACTGATGACCTGCCTTGCAAGCAAGTGCTCACCACAGCGCTCTCGGATACGATATGGGTGTGAAGACACGCTGATTGCCACTGATGACCTGCCTTGCATGCAAGTGCTCACCACAACGCTCTCGCTCTCGGATACAATATGGGTGTGAAGACACGCAAGGCAAACCGTAAGCTGTGGGCGCGCACCGAGGTGGCCATCGTGCACTTTGTGCATCGGCCCAAGCCGTGGGAGGCCGCCCTCGCACAGCCAACGGCCGAGCTGTGGAAGCTCGCCGAACGTTACAACATCGAGCCACTCGTGCGTCGCGTGTTGATTGCGATGGATTGCGATGGATTGCGATTGCTGTGGAAGCTCGCCAAACGTCACAACATAGAGCCAGTCGCGCGCTTCCCACTTGTCTGATAGCCCACTGATGATGGCCCCATCATTGCCCAAGAGCTGAGAGGGCATTCTAATGGCGACGTGCGTGCAGGTGCGCGCGTGGCGATTCCACTGTGCGGGCGGGCCGCGAGCCAACGGCACACTCTCCGAGCAGGACGAGGCACTCTTTGCCTAAGGACTGAAAAAGCCTCTTACAATGTACAACGCAATAAGCGTGCTTGCTTGCTTAGTATCGTCAGTGAGGGCCAGTCAGTTTCGTCGCGGTGCCCCCGCGCTCACTAGCGCTCAGACCACACCAGCGTCTCAAAGGACGGCTCCGCACCCCTTGGTGAACACAAGTACTGAGTACTCGCTCCACGCTCGCTCGGGCTCGTCAGTTAGACAGTTCATTTCGCGGTCGCTCCCACCCCGCGCGCACTCTCCCCCACCGGCTCTCTGTGGCACATGCTGACTGTCACGACAACTTAATGTTAATCTCTCAATACCAAGCCACACTCACACACACTTGCTTCCTCGACTTGCTTCGCGCTGTCACAACACACAACGGTCCGGTCAACGGACAACGCGCAAACCGCAATCTGTCGTGTCATCCGCTGTATGATTGAAACACAAACATGGCGCGCGCAGCAGGCGCAGCACTGGCAAGATGAGTAAATTCCCCCACACCACTCACACCAGGGGGTCCCTTCATACTCGTGTAGGGTAGCTCGTTCAGCTAAAACTCACTCACTGCAGGGCCTCCTTCGCCGCATCGACGAAGACAGCCTTGGAAGACAGCTGCAACAGCTCCAGCCTCAGCACCCACCTGCAAAAAACAATGGAAAATGTCAGGGAACGAGGGAAGAACTCATGGCGGGGTGTCAGGTAGCTGGCCACTCTTGCCGCCGGCGGCGGCGGCCGGGCAGAAGGGCCGCGAGAGGCTTTCGATCCATGCTCCATGGCCATACCATGAGACGGGTCATATTTGCCATCGTGCGAGGAGTGGGCCAACGAAGAGAACGCCTCCTTACCGATGCGGCCTAGTATGCGCGACCTTATGTTGCCGCGGCAGAAACCGGGGCTGCGGGGACGCTCGTCGTGCTCATCGTCATTAATGGCGCCGGGGGCGGGGAGAAGTACGGTCGACTGCATGGGCGATTGGCCCAATGGCGCCGGGGGCGGGGGCACATCTGGCTCGGGCTCCGATGACATGAGTCTCCAGTCGATATCGCGAATAATGCAGACGTCTACGCCAGGCGCGCTGCTGGCATCTATGCCAGCGAGTGTGATGGCAACCGTTTTGATGAGGCCGGTCGCCGTGACAAGTTTGCCGTCGACGTCGTCAGCCCACCTCTCCATCCCATGGACGTAGTAGACGATGCCACTGTTGAGCACGACCGTTGCGCCCATTGGGGCGGGGCGGGCAACACCGAACAGAGCCATCCGTGGCTCAGAAGCCGGCTTTGCTGTCGACTCTGCAGCAGTGATCGCCTTCTTGAGCTGTGCCGCCCTTTCGTAATCTCCGACCGCCACGGCCGCGGCCAGCTCTTTCTTCAGCTCTTCTGAGGCCGCGACTTCTGCCGCCTTATCCTCTATCGCAGTGATCGCCTTCTTGAGCTCCGCCAACCATTCGTAATCTCCGACCGCCACGGCCGCGACCAGCTCTTTTTTCAGCTCTTCTGTAGCCGCGACTTCAGCTACCGACAGGATTTCTTCCATTGCTGACTCAGTGGCAGTGATCACCTTCTTAAGCTGCGCGGCTGCTTCGTAGTCTCCGACCGCCGCAGCCGCGAACATCTCTTTCTTCAGCTCATCTGTCTGCTGCCGCCGAAAAGCAAGTTTCACCATCATGTCTGCTGCCGCCGCCAGGTTTACACTTTCGTCGGGCCGGGCCGCCTGCGCCCCTCCTCTGTTTCTTGGTGCATTCTTGGCCCGATTCTTTCCTCCGCAGCCCCTCCCGCGTTGACCTTAAGGATTCTTGAGGAGTTCGTCACCTTCCAAGATTGGAAAAACTTTAAAACCCGAGCTCACGCGTTCAAGACCTGACGTTGAAGTATTGCGCTGTTACAACACAACATTTATGCGTGGGAAAGAGTGACTACTTGAGTAGTAGTGAGTAACTTTAGGCGTCGCACACGGAGTGCACAGAGAGCTTCGACAGACGAGCAGCCCCCGACTCACGCCTGAGGAGAAAAGCGCGCTCCGCGGGAAGCGATCGCTATTCCTCAAACGGGATGCGAGCGCGGCCAGAGCTGATTGCGATCGCAATCAGCTCGGGCGCGGTGCCACGCTCCGGGGGCCGCAAGCCAGGGCAGGGCCACACACAGGGGGCACACACACAAACACAAGACGGCAGGGACCGTCTAACAGAGCAGCCTCAGTGCAGCGTCAGGCATTTCCTTCGGACGCCCCCCCCTCGACCATAGCGAGACCCACGAGTAAGGGCGAGAGCTTAGAAGGAGGAGGTGCCTGGTCGCGCTCGTTCATGAGGATTTTGCGAAAGGCGAAGAAGGCGGGGGCCGGAAGGGACTTGGTAAAGAAGTCGGCCACGTTTTCCTTCGTAGGGACGAAAGGGACGTTGATCTCAAAAGACTCAACCATGTCGCGCACGAAGAAGTGACGGCGCGCCACGTGCTTCATCCGATCGTGAAGCTCGGGGTTGTACGAAACGTGGCGAGCGGCCATGTTGTCCGTACGAAGATCAGTAGGGCCGCGGACCGCGGACTTGTCGAGACCAGCGACGAACTTGCGGGTATAGACAACGTCCTTGGTAGCCTCGGAGAGCGCAATGAGTTCGGCTTCGCAAGACGAAAGAGCGACGCATTTCTGCTTGCGTGATCCCCAAGAGAGCGCCGCGTTGCCCCACATGACGACCCAGCCGGAGGTAGAGTTGCGAACCTCCCAAGACGCGTCCGAGAAGGCGTGCAGGTCGGTCGAACCAGGGTCGAAGGTGATGCCGACGGAACGGTGGCGCGCAAGGTACGCAATGATGCGGTCTGCCTCCTCCATCAGCTCGGGCGTAGGCTTGGCTAGGCACTTGCATAGTTGGTGGACGGGGTAGGCAATATCGCAGCGAGTAGAGGTCGTGGCATACATGAGGGAGCCGATGCGCTCTTGAAACGGTTTCACGAGGTGCGGGTAGTCCACACCGGTGCAGGCGGCCGCATCCGAGACGTGCTTGTCGAGGTTGCGCGAGTAAGGAAGCGAAGTGCCCTGCAGTGAAGGAGGTACGCCGCCAGGGAGGAAGCGTTCCACGAGCTTGTCAATGTAGGCTTCCTGGTGCAGCGTGATTGATCCGTCGGCGTTGTGGCGCGCTTGGATGCCAAGGAGATCGACCATCGGACCCTCATCGAGGACGTCCCAGGTTTCGTTGAGCGCTTTGAGGAACGAGGCGCAGAAAGAGCTCGGAGGCGCGTTTCCCTTGTCGTCGATGTTGACGGAGTGCACGATCTGGAGGTTGTCCACGTAGAGGCCAACGACGAAGATCTCGCCGTCGCTGTCATCCTCGCGCACAAAGACGCACGGGTCAGAATCATCAAGAGGTTTGAGGCCTTGCGCCTTC
>Ga0210242_100584_pt1 | contig 32294 bp, 21 predicted proteins | sample ChrtobMeP5a_16mM_FD_155445 | JGI IMG/M metagenome (GOLD analysis project Ga0210242, IMG submission 155445) | Chrysochromulina tobin associated microbial communities from unialgal haptophyte culture, Seattle, Washington, United States - P5a_16mM | ecosystem: Host-associated > Algae > Haptophytes >... | reverse complement strand
CTCCCGGGACCTGCTCTGTTGTGCCAACCGTGTGGAGGTCACCCCCTCTTAGTGAGGAAGAGCTCAGTGAGCTACCCGAGTGTGTGTTGTGTGAACGCCTGGTACGGCGCGCGGAGCGCGGCGTGAGCGTCCCCGACGAGCGCCTCCGCGCTACCGATGAGAGAGACGATGAGAGAGATCTGCCCGATCTGCTACGACGAGGCAGGCCTTTTCGAGTTGAGCTGCGGCCACAGTTTGTGCCGTGTCTGTGCGTTGTCGGCCGACGATGCCGGGTTCGAGGCATGCCCCCTGTGCCGCAGTCCTCACCTCCTCAATCCGCAAGTACTCGCAGAGCGCAGGGAGCGCTACCTATCCGACTACGCCGCTTGGCGCGCGGGGATGGCCCCCGGCGTCATCGTAGGTTCAGTCGAATCCATCACTGCTCCTGCGCGTCCGAGCACACCACACCACATGATTGGTATCATGCACGTATCCTCTGCTGGCGACCTTTTCCTCCTCGACCATGCCACGTGGGCCGAGGAGCAGGCGGCCAACGCGGAGAAGACAGCAGGCGCGAAGAAGGCGGCAGGCGCACAAGCCACGCTGGAAGAGGCTAGTGCCGTCTTCTCAGGCGTGCAGAATCTCTCAGATGAGCTCAAGAGCTTAGAGCTACAGCTCAGAGAAGACGTAGACGCCAAGTTACACGCGGCTCTCTCGACGCTCGCAGTCATCGACGAGGAGTAGGAGGCCGTGCAGAGCTCCAGGGAGTGACGTGGGTGGGGGGGTCGAGGTACGGTAGTAGCTACGGCAGCATACATTATATTGCGCGCTCTTCATGTTGAGCGCTCGAATTCGGAATTGTTTCGTCGTGCCGCGATCGGCGCGCCCTTCCACTCTCGTGGCAGATGCCCGAATAATGCCCGATGTGCTCGAAAGATGACTGATGAGTTTCCAAGTTTCCGCACGGCGTTAATCTTCATCGTTCTTGCGACCGCTCGGTGTCAGTCTGAGTGCTTACTGAGTCTCCATGGTTATGACTTATGTATTCGGACACGATGTGTCGATGACCATGTCTCCATGATGTGTCGTCGTGTCCGACCGCAGCTCCGCAGGCGCGGATCAGGGCTGACCGCGGTCAGCTAGAGAAGCTGCTCTAAGTTTCCACAGATCTCCGATCATATCTATTTTTAGTTGTCGAACGTCGGTGCATCACTGCATCTAAAAGAAGGATATCTGAATCCGACCTGGGGCGCGGGCGGCCGCGCCGAGAGAGGCGCGGGATGGCGAACAGGCCTCGAGGCCGGTCGGCGGGTCGGGCCGGGTCCGGGCGATCTCGCATACATCTCCGATCTCGGACGATCGTAAAAGGATCGGATCGGCGGGGACGATCGGACGCGATGCGACGATCGGGCCTCGTGAACAACCCCGCCGGGCCAACCCGGGCGAACGGGCCGAGCGAACACAGCACTCACAGGGCCGGTATCGGCGAAGTGATAAAGCGAAAAGCCGTACGGTACGCACATGAACCGACAAAGTGGCCTCAGAGTGGATTCTCACTGTCCCTGCGGCCTGCGCACTCCGCTGTCGACCTGTTGCACTTGCACACACATCTCACATGTCCGGTTCTACCGCTTTCCACGCAAACACTCAGACCGCACCGCCCCCCGTGCTCGCGCCTCATTACTTCTTGACTGCCTTGGTGAGGCTCGCCTTGGCCGCGGCAGCGCGCTCCTTGGCCTCCTTGATGCGATCACTCATGGTCTTCTTCTTGGCGGTGCCACCTGCCAATGACTCGTCATCCAGCTCGTCATCAAAGCCGCCCGCGCCGGCACCGCCTCCGCCTGGCATGCCATTGGACCGGTCGTCATGGAGCAAGGCCACCTCGGCCTTGAGGGCGGCCTCCTTGACCTGAAGCTCCTCGATCTTGCGCGCGCTACTCTGCAGCTGCTCACGCATCTCCTCGCGCTCGAGGCGCGCCTGCATCAGCTGCGACTGCAGAGCATCGAATTCGGCCTGCTGGGGGGTGAGCGGAGGCGGCGGGGGCGGGGGCGGCGGCGGGGGCGGAGGCGGCGGCGGAGGCGGAGGCGACGCCAACTTGAGCGCTGCCAGCTGCGAGGCGAGGCTGTCCCTGTCGGCCGTCGCCTTCGTCGCACGTGCCTCTGCTTCCGAAGCCGCGAGCTCGGCTGCTTGCAGCCGCTGCTGCAGCAGCTCGGCCGCTCCGAAAGCGGCCCCCCCCTGGCGAGCTGCGGCGAGCTCAGCCTGCGCCGCCTCGAGCGCCGCCGCGTGCTGCTTCTTGAGCTGCTCGATCGCCGCTTGCTGGGCCGTCGCCTTAGCCTCGAGCATTGCAGCTTGCTCTGCCTGAACCGCGGCGAGCGCTTCGGCCGCCTCCTGCTTCGCCTTCTCGAGTGCGGCAGCATGTGCCGCGTCGGCGGAGGCGGAGAGGGCCTCGATGGCCGAGGCTCGCTCTTTTTGGAGCTGTTGCGCCTTCGCCTGCTCCGCCTGCTGCGCCTTTTTCAGCTCAGCCTGATGCTCCTCCTTTTGCTTGTCGAGCGCCGCCTTGGTGGTCGCAGAGGTCGCCGCCTGGTGCTCCTCCGCGGCCTTCTGGAGGGCGGCCGCGACCGCCGCTGCTGTCTTCTGCTCCGCGGCCGCTAGCTTCGCCTCCAGTGCCGCGAGGCTCTTCGTCGCCGCCGCCAGAGCTTCGTCGCCACCCTGCGCGGCCGCCGCGGCCGCCTCGGCCTTGGCCTTTTGTGCGGCCGCATCTGCCGCGGCGGCCGCCTCGGCCGCGGCAAAGGACAAGGCCGCCTCGGCCTCCCGACCACACTCTTCTTTGGCGGCGGACACCGCCGTCGCCACCGCCTTCTCGAGCTCCTGCGCCGCCGCCTCCTGCACCGCTCGCACAGCCGCCTCCAGATCGGCCTGAGCCTTTTGTGCGACAGCCTGTGCGGCCGCGGCCGCCTCCTCCCTCACCGCGGCCGCTGCGGTCTCGCCCGCCGCGCCCGCGCTGTTGATGGCCGCGGCGGAGGCGCCCGCGGCACGCGCCGCCTCTACGTCCGCCTTGGCCTGGGCCAGGGCCGCCTCCGCCTCGCGCGCTGCCGCCTCCGCCTGCGCCTTCGCGCGCGCCTCCGCCGCTTTCGCCGCCTCAGCCGCCTCGGCCTTCACCGAGGCCAACTGAGCGGCCGCCTGCCCGGCTGCCTTGCGCTCAGCCTCGAGCGCCGCGCTCGCCTTTGCGAGCTCGTCTCGCAGGGAGATCACCTCGGCGCTCGCCTTTGCGAGCTCGTCTCGCAGGGAGATCACCTCCCGCTTGGCGGCCTCCGCATCGCCCGAGGAGGCCGCCGAGGCCGTGGCGCCCGCCTCCTGCAGCGCGTTGAGCTCCTCTTGCAATCGCTGGCTCCTCCGGAGCTCCTCCTGCAGCAGCGCCATGCGAGAGGCTGAGAGCTTCTTGAGCTCCTCCTCGCGCTCGGCCGCAGCCTCTGCTGCCTCCGCCAGGGCGCTCGCAACAGCGCTCGCCGACGCGCTCGCCGCCGCGGCCGCCTTGGCCTCCGCCTGCGCCGCCGCCGCTTCGGCGGCTTTCAGGCTGGCCGCAGGGACCATCTCCACCTCTCCCGCTTGCGCCGCCGCCTTTTTGAGCTCCACCATCTCCGCCTCCGCCGCCTGCGCCGCCGCTTTGAGCTCCGCCAGGGCTGCCTCGGCCTGAGCGCCGGCCTGAGCGCGCTCCGCTGCCTGCTGATCGAGCGCGGCACGGAGGCGCTCAATCTCCTCGGCCGCGGCCGCGACGGCGGCACTGTCGACGACGGCGCCGCCGTTGCCATGGCCGTTGGCGCCGTCGTTGGTCGGTACACCTCGCTCCTTGATCGCACTCACAAGCCAAGCATACTGCTCCTTTTTGACGTTCCACTGCTGCTGTACCTGCTCCAGCAGCTCGCTCATCTCGCGCACCTGCAGGGAGCCGGGCGAGCGAGGCGCAACGCGAGCCGGTCCAGTAAGGAGGAGGGCAAGGTGGCTCCCACTCATGCATGCGCGCGGCCCTCGCGGCGCACCTCATCCTCGTGCTGCTTCTGGAGCGCGATCATCTCGTCGTTGACTTCGGCCGCTCGGGCATCCGCCGCCTTGAGAGCTTCCTTGCTCTCCTGTCTGGCATCTGCAACTTGTTTTTTCGTCGAGTCCCTTGCTTCTTCTAGCTCGATCGTCACCTTTTGCAACGAGGAGAGCAATACGGCAACCTGCTCCGACTGCTGCTCGAATTGCTTCTTGAGCGAGGTATCGAAGGCCTTCGTGGGCGAAAAGGCACCCAAACTTTTCCTCATGCGCGGTCCTTGAGGTGTGAGCTGCGGGTCAATAGAGCCTCTTCCTGAGGAGCAGCGATGAGCAGTCTCGCAGTCGGTGGGCAAGACTTGTTGTGTGGGGAAAAAAACTTTCCACACACCTCTCACCGTGGGGTGCGAAGTGTTTCTTTTGAAATCTTGTAATCAAGTCCAGAACCTATTTCCATGCTCTACAAGTATCGTTTTTAGATGCACAACGCCGTGGCGCGGCGAGCCTTCCTCGACGCGTCTATTTGCCTTCTGGGCGTCGCCACCAGCAGGCCAGCACGAGGTACGACCGAAGATGCAACTGCAAAGCAGATTGGGCGATTAGCTGCAGCAGTGCGAGGACCAGGCGACGCAGGCCTTTCGGCTTGGGGACAGCCATGGAGCAATGGCTGCGCTTGGTCAGCGCCCGCGGCACCTGTTGAGCGTGAAGCTGTGCTGCCGCCGTGGCTCGAGGGGCAGTGGAAGGTCAATTCTCGGCTCGAGTCGGTACGATTTCCAATGGGTAAGCAGCTGCTCTCCGAGTCAACGCCAGGTGTGAGAATGGTCTCCATATTGCAGCTGCCAAACATCGGCAACGAGCCGACGTTTGCGTTGAGCTTCCGCGTCGACGCGGACGGCACGGTGCGCGCCGATCGAGCCGCGAACTCGAAGACGGTGCTCGAAGCCTTCTGGGCCGATGCGCGCGTGCTGGAGACGACGTCAGCCAAGGGCGGCCGGCTGTTGCTGCGCTACGAATCGCCTACGAAGACGCGCAAGAATGCGCAGCAGACGGTGGACGTGCGCCTGTGCTCGTCCGAGGGCGGGCCGGTCGCGCCTCCACAGGGGCATGCGACGGCGCCGAAGCCTCTGCTGCGGCCCGACTTGACAGTTGGAGAGCTTCTGCTCCGAGCGCGAGGTGACGGCGACAGCGGGCAACCCCCGGGTGAGTGGATCGTTGCAGAGGTGTACCAACAGGAGAATGTCGAGCAGGGCACGCGCAGCGAGTACCTCGTGCTCACGGCGTACCGGCGCGCCGACACCACTGATGCCATTCCGAGGACCGTGCTGAGCAAGCAGCGCGTGGCCGCCTTTCTCTTGCCAACCGATGGTGCGTACTTTGAGTCCTTGGGCAAGCCTGTCGCTCTGTACGATTACTCCTACTTGATGACGCGTGTCTCGCATTGATATTACGAATCGAAATTGTTCACAAACTCCGCTCGCATGAGCTCATCTGAACGAGACTAAACATACTTGGACTAGGGACCCTAACGAAAATCTGCCACCCGAACCAGACGTCCCGACCCTGTTGTACCTGTGAACCCCGACCCGCAATACATGTCCTGAATCATGAAGCTTCGCGGAGACAATATTCATGCAACGCTGCCCACGGCACTAATTTCTGCGTCATCAGCGGGCTGCAGCCACAACCGATACCGCAGCCCATTCCAAAATCTTCTCGACCACTGACGGATTGGCCATCAGCGCCGGAACGGCGACCAGCGTACACAGCACGCTGCTCAGGACGATTGTCCGTAAGGTGCCCGGAACCCGCTCGGTATCGCAGGTGGTGCCCGCCACGTGATTCGCGTGGAATTCGAACGCTGTCCCATTGAACGCTTGCTCGACCTCACACTCATCTGCCGGAGGCCGAAGGAGCACAAACTCCGACCATACATCCCGCATGCGGATCGGCGCTCTTTGTCGGAGAACTCGGGTACCACCATAATTCGCCGGCTTGAAGGCCGCGGCTATCGTCAGCAATGCTGCCGTGGTCAGAAGCTGCAGCAAGTGATTCAGCATCGCGATGTTGCGAGCGCCGATGATTGAGTGTGAAAAGGGCTGTTAATAATCGGTACATGTTCCGGTTCCGAGTAGTACAATTGTGGTAGTGCCACAGACAGCAGAAATTAAAACAGTGCCTGTCTGCAACCGCTCAATTCACTGTAACACAGAGCATGATGCACGGAGGAGAAAAACTGATGCGACTCTCCCGCCAGCTCTCCCGGTACTCCGACCCCTCCAGCACCACACAGAATCAGAAACTCAGCTCAGAGTTCCACACACTCACACTACCGACACCTCACACACGTCTCCGACATCATTCTCCTTAGCATTAGCATTCTCCCCTGTTCCGTTACCCCAACCAAGCTCCCCACGGCCGCACCGTGGCGCGATGGGCCGAGGTCAGGCCGAGGTTGCCTGGATTCCGCGTACGCGCACACACACACTCACTCACTCACTCATCGAGCGCTCGCATCAGATTGCGCCATCTCGGCGTCGCGAGAACTTTACACAAAGACAATCACGCGATCGCTCTCGTCTGTCGTCTGCACACTTAGAACTGCTCTGTAGTTGTGTCAGCCTCGACATGTAGCGCCTTGTATGAGCTCCTTCCGTTCCGTTTCACGGTGCTCACCAACGGATCACCAACAAAAGATCAAGATCGCATCAGCATGCCTGATTGTGACGCTGGCTCAGATAAACCTGTTCTTTGCATTGGTTCTTTGCCAGATCAATCTACAAGTATGTTTCGACGCTTGTCATGGATGGATGGGCATCAGATGAGAGCCCCAGATGAACCTGTTCTTTGCCAAAGACGTGCCGCGGCGGAAGAGTGCTTGATCTGGTTTGGGGCCCTCCGGGTGGGCCTTAGCCATTGCCTTTAAGAATGCGTTCGAAGCCCGAACCTTGTCAAACGGCGCCCCTTGCTCAATGAGCCAAATGAGTGCCTGTTGTTGCGCGTTCGCTGCCGCCTTGATCGAGGCCATGGAGGTGATTGTGCAGCCACGCTCCTTGAGCCACGCCATCGACTTGATCCGACCGTGGTACGCTGCAATATTCATCGCATTCTCCGGCAGTGCGCAGCACCCTTGATCTGGACCCGGATCTGGATTCAGCTGCGTGTGGGCCCATCTGAGCAGAGCCAGATTGCCGTGCTTTGCTGCGGCATTCATGGTGCCATCACCCAAAGGCACTCCACGGGCATGTAGCCACTTGACGCGGGCGATCGGCATGTGAATGATGCCCCCTGGCTGACTGTTGCCGACGAGCTCATCGAGTAGCCCCTCCGAGTAGCCCCAAAACTTCTTTGCTTCATGCCGATTGAACGTTTGGGTCGGCTCGTCAGCGGCAGCCGAGCAATTGAGCAGCTTCTCACCTCGCAGGGCCAGTTTTTGGAGAATCCACTCTAGGTACTCAAATGGCCGGCAGTGGAAGGGGATGCGGGAAGCGGACAGAAAGGCCACGCGCGAAATGGGGCATCCCAGCTCCACGCAAAGTTCGAGCATCTGCATGGTCTCCGCGTGAGACATGCAGTCGGACTCCATAACGAAGCCGAGAGTGTTCAGCGTGCGGCCCTGGTCGTCCATGGAATCCTGCCACGTGGCCTCTGAGGGGTACTCGCTCACGAGGAACTTGAGCATCTCCGCCTCACCCGCGGAGGCAGCGGTCGAGAGGGCACGGGACGGGATCCAAGCTTCGCCTGAGCGCGCCTTCATCCACTTGAAGGCTTCGATGCATCCGCTCTCGATGACAGCGTCAAGGCAAAACGAGCATGCCCACTGGCGATCCTCGTCGCCGGGATAGTCTTGCATGTCGTCTGAAACCGCGAAATCGGTCCACAGGTGGCGTCCCTGCGCGTCGAGAAACTCGAGCAGAGGCAGGATGCGCTTGTCTCCAATCCGACAGGCCGCATACATCGCCCGTCCGGTCACAGGGCACCCATCTTTCACCATCCACTCAACCACAGCGAGCTCGTTAGCAGCAACGCATTCGATTGCGGCCACCAGAGCAAACGGGTGCCACGGCATCTTGTTCGCACGCCACATTTGCATGTCATCAATCGACGCGGGCCACCCTGTTTGAATCGCACTCGACCAGAGCTCCCCCGCCTTCTCCACAGGCATCTGGGACAGGTCGCAGCCTTCGTCTACGAGCCACTTGAACTCGGGGCTGTCGCAGCCCATTTCGGAAAGCGTGGACGCGGCGGTCTCCGCAGTCAGCTCACCGCCTAGCCGGTGGGCGATCTTCATGGCGTCGAGGGTGGACTCGTCGCATCCGCTGTTGCCGTGCGGGTGATAGTTGCACATCACTACGCCTTCGACTGCCTTTTTCATCGGTGCACCCACTTCAGCAAGCCATTGAAGCACGGCGCGGCGGCGAGCGCACCCGACAGTGGCTGCAGCGTAGGCAACCCACTCGTTGATGGGGCATCCCATCGAGTGCATCAGCTTGATCGTTGCAAGGTGGCCATGTGAAGCAGCATCGTACATGGGATGCTGGCCCCACTGGCAACCCATCTCCCTTGCTGCAACGATGAAGTCGTCATGGCCCCAACGAGCGGCTGTACGAATCGTGCAAGAGGGGTCGTGGCCCAGGCATGCGGGGGCTGAGGTGTGCTCCTGCACGCTCGCGCAGCAGACGCTTCGCTCAAAGGGACAGCCATTCTGCCGCGCGTAACGGAGCACGCCGATCGCGTTATGGTGTGCCGCCGCACGGCACAGAACGTCGGTGGTCATGCGATGTGGATACGGGCAGCCAAGACCGTTGGCCCATGAGAGCAGGCTCATGTTTGATGCCAGGTCCCACACGGCCGTACGCAGCTTGAGCTTCAGTGCCTTCCGTACATCACGCCAACGCCTGCATGTGAGCACCAGCGGCAGAGTGCACGTGATGTTGCTCACACTCTTCAAGATCTCACGCCAGTCATCGTCGGAGAGATCGTGAATGGTAGTCGGCTCGCTTTTGTCCATGCGGAGAACGAGCAACAGCGCCTCGGCATCATCATAGCCATCACACATCGGTCCTGTCACGTGTGGTTTGCGTGCGCGCGGCGGAGCCTGAAGTTGCGTATTTACCAGCAAAGCATGCAAGCCGACTTTTGTGAACGGAAGAATGGTAATCGCTATGATCTCGCACTGCGCGTTCTTTGTGCATGCATGCTCGCAACAGCACATCAACTTTGCATGCATGCTCGCAACAGCACATCAATGAAAAGCCACATGCCTGCCACCATGCAAGCCAACGAGGCGCAGCCGTTGCACAATTTATCGTATGACCTGAGCACGTACGAGCGAGTGATCGTGGTGGCACGCCATGCGGAGAATGTCTCATGGGTCGCGGGCGTCGCAGCGAGCTGGGCGACGGGCGACGCGGGGCAGACAGGAGCCGTCGAGGCTCGAGGCCATGCAGGCGGCGAGGAGGGCGGCGAACAAGTCGGTGACACTACCGGCGACACTAGCAGAGCCGCACTCGGAGACCGTTGGAAAGGCACAACGAGAGCGACGGGGCACGCAGCGAAGCCCGCCGTCTTCGTGGTCTATGAGAAAGCCAACCCACACAGCCGCTACAACGTGCCCGTCAACCGCGGCGCTGAGGCGTCGGCGTATCTCAAGTATGTCCTCGACCACTACGACGGCCTTCCGCGCTGGAGCTTCTTTGTCCACGGCAACGAGTCGTCTTGGCATCACGACGGCAAGCTCGGCGAGCGGCTCGCGCATGCGTGGCGGCTTGCGCGAGAAACCGGCCGGCCGTATGTCGAGATCAATAATTACCGGCAACGGATTGGCCTCGACAAGGCGCGTGGACCGCTCGTTGGTGCAGGCGAGCTCGAGCGCGAAATGAGCGCCGCGCAGCTCGAGGCGTGGCGGCGTGAGTACCTCGAGCCCCACGTCGACTTTGGGCGAGCGAACGCCGACTGGGTCCGTGGCTCAACGTGCTGTGCCCAATTCTTAGTGCGGCGCGAGCAACTCATGCAGTACCCGCGACCCTTTTACGAGCGGCTGTACGCGTGGAGCATCGAGCCCGGCCACGAGGGCCCCGTGGTGGGGCGCTACCTCGAGTTTGCATGGCATGTGATTTGGGGCGACGATGAGGCGCGTCACCCCGACCGGAGCCAGCATCTGTGCGGGCGAGGGCACGCTCGACTCTGCACGAGGTTTGAGGTGGCAGCACGGCGTGAGCAGATGCTCGACGAGGACGAAGACGACGGAATGCAGGACGAGTTGTGAGGGATCAGGAAAACAAATGGAAGAAGCGAGCTGTGTGCGCCAGTCCATGGCCCAGTCGCCGCGCCAAGATATGAACCACGGACTGAATTCGAATGAAACATTTCGGGCGCATGCAGGTGCTAAGTTAACAGCAGAAAACGGGAGCCGCTCGTCTCAGTCACATTACAGTCACATCACCAATACAGGCCAATCACTCCAGTCTAACTCCAGTCTAGACCCCTTTGCCAGCGAAACCAGACCCAGGCATAGTACCATCGAATCCTGCGCCCAAGACGCCCATCCGATCGTGCGCGATGAAGACGCCCTTGCTGACGTTGACGTCGTGAATCGTGCATAGCCTCGGACGCACCACGAGGGGCCGTCTTGACGCAAACCCGGGCGGCGCATCCTTGCACTTGTCCGCCCAATGGATGTTGACCGCAAAGATGGCGCGAGTGTTCACGAGGTGCTTGCGCCATCCGCTATTGCGCACACACTGCTCGCGCGGCATCCAGGAGTTGGTGCACGTCACCTTGTACGCATTCTGCGGCAGCTTCCAGCGCATGCTCCCGAACGTGTGCACCTCCGCCATCGGGGCCGAGTGCAGGAGGTCAAACAGGTCTTCATGAGGACCGGGGCGCGCTGCGACCGACCACGAGCCACCAGGCGCAATTGTCGGCCGCGCGAAGATGAGATGCTCGTCCAAGTCGAGAGTGAGGGCCCACGAAAACTCCTCATGTGCAGCCCGATGCACGCAGTCGTTGTTCGCCCAATTTTGGCCACGCTGATGCATGCGTAGAGCGTTCACCCATTCCATACAGAGCAGTGTCACACGCGGGTGCACGCCTACGGCCAGCGTGCGGGCGGGTGAGCCCCCGCCGCACCTTGTCAGGTAGATGAAGGCATGCGAGACGCCACGCGCAGCGTGATAGTCGAGCAGGTCCCAGACAGCGAATACACCCACCTCATTGTAAAGAGGGGCGACGCACAGCGCAATGCTGCCATGAAGGCTGCTCGGGCTTCTCGGGCTGTCTGCGTGTAATGCGTGAAGAGGAGCACGATAATGCTGATTTGTTACCACATGGTCCGTTGGCGCTGCCGCCGTCGGGCATATCATGACGAAAACATTCGTCGAATAAACGCCAACGTCGTCCACGGACTGCACCCGGCACGCCAGTGAGTGGTCGATGGCTTGCGCAGCAGCGTAGACGTGCACTTCCCAAGGTGGCACGAGATGCATGCTATGCGGGGTCGTATGGACCAGTCTGGCAGCGGGAGGCCTCAAAGGGCTTTGACTCAAAGCGCCGCTGCAGACGTGCAGCTTGCATGATGGCACTAGTGTGTGATTGCTCTGCCGACTGCGCGCTGGTGCGATGACGTAGCTCTGGCAGCGCGGCTCAGCTGAGCATAACAACTTGCAATAGTGCTCGGCGCTGCGGTTGGAAGCGGGCTTGAGGCTGCCAATGGCCACCAGGTGCTTCGGCCCGAGGCTGGGCCAATGCGGATACGTCACGAGTGGCAAGACTTCTTCGCACATAACAACTGTGCAATTTGTGCTTTTTCCACAGGCAAAGCTGCATGCTCGTCTCGTATGAATGCATGCAGGCAAGATGATGTAAGAAAGAAGAAAAGCGCTGCGCAAAGCGCTCGACGCAGCCCAAGTTTGATGTACCGGTAGTTTCGCCGAGATGGCCAATTAACGTGAACGTGATGTAGTTTCGTTTTGCCAGAATCGGCCGTCGAAGTCGCGCGTGTCGCCATGATGAGGCTCTATGCATTCCTCCTGCTCACGCAGCTAGCCACTTGCAAGGGAGGTGGCTCGGTGCACGACATTTTCGACGGCACATTCCAGCAGATTGTGGATCCACTTGTGAAGGGCTACATCTTCGACAACTACGGACAGTTTGCTGCCTCACAACTGACGTTTCGCAGCCTGAAGACCCATCTCGCTGCACACACTGACTACACATACGAGCAGTTGTCGGAGGACTCGCGATCTGAGATCATAGAGGAGGTTACGGATGAGATTGCAAACAACTGCAATATGGGCGAGGTCGAGCTGGAGGAGTGCAAAAAACGTATTGGTTACCAGGTGCCTTCAAAGACGTCGCGGGATGAATTGTAAATAGCCGAGTAGGGTTTTGCTGGTTTCCACCAGTTAACAAAGAGCGGAGAGCGTGTGCTGCGTTGATGATCGCTCTAGTCAGTAGTCTGATGTGCTCTACACGAATTCGAGACGGGCCGCACCACCTTGGAGCCGATGTGGCGTGGAGACACGCACCAGCGGCCCCGACGCCCCACACGGCAGCCTCGCTGACGCATGCTGTCGCTTTACTTTACCGGGCCTTAACGTACCGAAGAAAGAACGCCGCGCACATGACGTAGAGCGCGCCGGCGATGTTGACGGCGACGTATCCGCTGCTCGAGTAGTGATCGGGGCTGGTCGTCCATCCAAAATAGGCAAGCAGCGGCGCGGCGATCAGCGGCCCGCTCGTGCTCCCGAGGAAGGCAGACACGCCCCATACCCCGAGGCCTTGCGCGGCACTCTCGAACGACTGCGCGGCCGAGCGAGAGCCGCAGGCAGAGCACAGGTCAGCGGAGCAGGGAGCACGGCGGCGCGAGCACGGGGGCGCGAGCATGGCGGCGCGAGCATGGCGGCGTGAGCATGGCGGCGGGTGGTCCATGGCACACAAACGCGAGGTGGTCCTCGCCTGCACGCGCGTGCGCGCGCGAAGAGGAGGGCGAGAAGAGGACAGCAGCGGTGGTGGGCGTACCGGCAGCGTGTCGCACGCTAGGGCATAGTCGACCGACAGGAAGACGCCGTTGCCGATGCCGTAGGCGACGCCGAGGAGATTGACGTTGCGAAGGCTTGGTGATGTGGCGTACCCTAAGTACGTGATCGCCATGAAGCCACATGCCGTCCAGACGAGCGGCTTGCGCCCGTATTTGTCCGACAGATGGCCACTCGGGATCGCGACGACGGCGGCGGCGAGCTGGCCGATCATGGCGAGGAGCGAGGTGCAGTACGTGGGATCGTCGACTCGCTGCACGTCGCGCAGCATGAAAAGCACGAACGCCTGCAGCGAGACCCCCATGTAGTAGAAGGTGCGCGTCACAAACACCCAAAAGAAGTCCGGGTGGGCCACGAGGTCTAGCGAGTACGACGCAAATAGCTCGCTCCAGCTCCACACACTCGCCTCGCGGTGCGGCTTCTCGCGTGCCACGAGGCACGTGAGGCCAATGGTCAGCACGACGGCGACGCAGTAGATGGCATACGCGTGCACCGTCGAGAGCACGAACCCAAAGAGGGCAAAGCCGGTCAGCGCGCCGAGCATACTCATCGTCGCCATCGTGCCACTGGCACGCCCTATATGCGAAGCTGGGATTAGGTCGGGCAGGAGCGCCGTCCAGCACGCGTAGCTGCGTCGGTCGCACGAGCGGTGCATAGGTCAGTCAGCGGCAGTGTGCGCGCGCGTCAGGGAGGAGTGCAGGGTGAGGAGAGGAACACAGCTTTGCCTGTGCGCACACCTTATGTTCAGGCCGGAGATGGCTATTGTCAGCGCCGCGATGAACATGTATCGCAGTCGCAGCTCGCGCGTGGCGAGCATCGCGACGTTGCCGACGCATGCGACGACGCCACCTAGCACCATGAGCGGTCGCCTCCGACCATAGGGAGACAGTGAGCGGTCGGAGAGGTAACCCACAGCCGGCGAGAGGAGCTGGGTGATGCCCGTGCAACCGAGCATGACGCCAAGCATCATGGCGTGTTGGTCGCGAAAGAGGTGGACCGCCTCGGAAGGCAGGACGATGACGCCGAGAGTGCAGCACACCAGGCTGTAGGCGAAGGCAAAGGCGTTGATCGCCATCAGGAAGCAAGTGGACGGTATGGCCTCTTGATCGTCGACATCCTCCTCGAGATCGTGATCTGATGCTGCTCTGCAGCCCGCCTGTGCAACCGGCGCGTACAGGGCTGGCGAATGGCCGCCTTTGGCGTACGGCATGTGCGCTTCCCCGACTGAATCTATCAATCACACACAGAGACACTTTCTCACGAAGCGCAACTTTTTGCGCACATGCGGATCGGATGGATGTGCAAAAACAGTCCTGCTCACGGCTGGGCGCGGAGTGAGGTTGTTCTGTCCTTTTTCTTGTCTTCGATTAAAAACGCCGTTTCTGTTCATGTTTTAGATGAAAAACGCCCTTTCCGTCCTCGCCAACCAATTATTCGCGTCGCCCGTTCGCTCCCAAAATTCGCACGAAAGCCCACGCACAACCCCAGCATCACCAGTCCACGCTCATGCCGATCAACACGCTGGACGCCCTCGCGGACATCGCCGCACAGACGCTGAACATCTCGCTGCCCGATTCCCCACAGGGGAAGCCCTTCCTCGACGCCGCGCAGGACCCTGCCGCGCTCCTCCGCGCGGTTCGCAAGAGCCTCAACCTCACGCAGCGCGAGTTTGGCATCCTTCTCTCGCCCAAGGCGACCTCGCCGATCTCGCCCTCCGTCATCTGCCAGCTCGAGGCGGGCCTGCAGACCGTCCCGCCGCTCGTCTACGAGCGCGCCATGGCCGTCGCCGTCGCTGCGGAGCACCTCGGCCAGCATCTCGCGGCCAAGGAGATGAACGGATGCGACGCCGTGAGCGCGCTCAAACGTCTGGGCCCGGGCTGCATCGAGCAGCTCCAGCCCTACAAGGAGGCGGCCTCGCCCAGCGACGAATTGGCCGACCTCGTCACCGAGTACCTCTCCATCGTCACCAAGCGCCGCCACTCGACGGGGGGCTCCCGCCCGGGCGCGCGCGGCCCGTACCGCAAGCTGTCGAAACTCTCGGCTCGCGACCTGTCGTCGGCGGCCGACAGCACTCCCTCCGCAGTCCCGGCCGAAGCCATCCCAACGCCGCCAGCTCTCATGTTCCAGCCATCGGGCGAGCTCTCAGAGACGTCCTCGTACTGCTCGACACCCAACTCCTCGGTGGGCTCGATCGTCTCCGACGTTGGCTCAGACCGCTCGCGCCCAAGCACGCCGAGCGGCGGCGCCGGCACGCCAATGGCGTGGATGAAGCGACCGGCGGATGAGGCGCTCGCCGCGGCGCGATCGCCCGAGGTCCTCGTGGCGCTCCGCCAGCTCATGGCGCAGAATGAGCTGCTGATCCAGGAGAACAAGCGCTTGCGGTCGATGATGCCGCATGCACCGCCCACGCCGCCGGCGGGTGCGACGCTGAGCAGCGCAGCTGCCTTGGCCTTCTCTTCCAGCGCGTTCGCTGTCTGAGGCGAGAAACTTGTTTCGCTGTTTGTGTAGAGCACGGTCTATTCGCGCGCAGTCCTGCAGGCATCGAGACGCACCGGGGCCCCCGCATGTCCTGGTGACTTCAGAGAGACTATTTGGCAGTGTGCATGTGGAAGAGTTGTTTTGCCGTGCAGAGATGCATATTAGTGTTCCACTATGCCATGCGTTTATACGTAATTTGTCCTTCAGGATTCCAGTAACAGTCTTGATGGTAACAGTAAAATGTAAATTTTAGTAAATTGCAATACGGCCTCACAGGTAACCGATCTCAGTTTTTTCCGTAAGGCGATAATGCCGGATACGATGTGCCTGACGTCCAGACCGCTGTAACTGAGACGCCCCGGGGGCTGCGCCCTGCGCGCTTACTCGGGCCACGCTAAGCCACGCTACGAGAACAGGCTCAAGAGTTTCAGGAACATGGGTCTGTAATCAATTAGTAATCAATGACTCAAGCTGCACGTGCTGGCACAACAGAGAACACGGTCCTCGGTCGGCTGTTAAAACCACCCAGTGAGGGCAGGTTTGACGTATGATGACGGAAGCAACTAGCAAGCACGACCACGGAACTCTCGCATGTCGCAACACCAACAGACATCGCAACAGGCCAACGAGCCAACTTCCAAAGATCCAACGGCGGGCTCGTCCAAGAACTAACTTGTCGAAGCCAGGGGTCGAAGATTTGTAGGTGTACTATGTAGGCCGGCCTGTAGCGTACGAGTACGTACACGGTAGGCCCTTTGAGGACCTGTGAGGTGACGAAACGCTTGCGCGTGGCGCCGCGCCTCCCCCCACACTGTAAAGACTGAGCGATCCCAGGAGCTGGAAGGCAGCGGTCGACTGGCAACTGAACAAACCCGCGGGGCTTCCAGATGTTCTACAGATGACGGCTCTGATTGCATGTGATGATGGGCCCAACTTGCCTATTTTCAAAGAGAGCCAAGCACTCCCCTTGAAGAGGCCTCAATGAAGATGACTGAACACGCGCCGCTCTCCGCCGACAGGAAAGCTCGATTGCCATCTCCACTAGCTTTGCCTGCTCGTCCGCCTCTAGCTGCTCTCTCGGCGAGTGCCAATTCCGCTCGTGGCACGCAGAAGCGTCCGGGCAGCATGGATGATGCAAAGGCGACGACACCCACGACAAGCAGTGCAGCAGCTCCAAAGACGCAAGGCAACAACACGTCCCGAGCGTCGTCTCCTCGAAGCAATCCCTCCACCGGTCGGAGCAGCGATGAAGAAGCTCCGACCGGCGGAGGCACAGCCACTCGCCGCGCACCATCGCCACGAGCAACGGCAAACCGCGCGCCTTCGCCTCGTACGCCGTCCAGCCGTGCTCCGTCACCACGGAAGCTCGTCGGGCCCTCGAACCGTGGTACGCCACGGCGTCCTCGGACCGAGTCGGTCGATCAGGCGCAGGCACCGGCGGCCCTTGACGATGAAGCCGCAAAGCTCCATCATCAACTGATGGCCTCTGAGGAGAAGGCCGCTCGGCTGGCAGAGCGCGAGCAGGCGCTCGAGGCGAAGCTGCTAGAGATCGAGCGTGAGCGCGAGACTGAGCGGCACGAAGCGGAAACACGCTTCGAGGATATGAAAGCCTTCATGAAGGGTATCTGCGACAACCTCAAGGCTGCCAACACTGAGCTCAACGAGCGTCTGGCCGAGTTGCTTCAGGCTACGAAGTCGCCGTCGCACTGGCTGTCGATGCAGACGAAGAGTGTCCTGGGCGCACAAGAGGAGACGATCCAACGGCTGCACGCGGAGAATGCGCAGCTGCGTCTACGCCTCGCCCCGCCCCGTAAGCGCTGCCTCAAGGAAGGTCCTTCCCTCGAGACGGACGAGATGACGCCGATATCGGCGGGTGAGGGCGGCGTGGAGGCGGACGCTTTGGGAGAGGGCGGCGAGGGGGCGGGCACGACGCGCCGCGAGTCACGATCACCCGGCGCGCGCGCGCTTGCAGAGGCGGAGAAGCAGGCTGACGTTCAGGCGGAGGCTGGCAAGGTGGCGAGGGCAAGAGCCGGTGCAGCCGCAGCGGCCGCAGCGGAGGTAGCCGCAGCGGCCGCAGCGGAGGCGTCCGCCGCTACGGGTGTATCCGAGGATGACACCGAGCCTGCAGAGAAGGCGACGGAGCGCGCCCATGCCGTGGCCGCAGCCGCGCCGCCGCCGCGCATGGTGGTGCCTCCGATGGGGCTTCCGAAGGGCATCATACCGGTAGGGATCCCACCGCTTGGCCCTGTCGTCGGAGGAGTGCCCACGCTCGATTTCAGTCGGCTTGCTCTCCCCACCGCGGCGGAGCCCAACGAGCGGCCGGATGAGGACGGCCGGAGGCCGCCCACGCCGCCCTCAGTCATCATCGAGAGGCTCGAGGCAGCACGACAGGCCGCCGCCGCCCCCGCCCCCGCCCCCGCGGAGAGCCAATCTGGTGCCACCGCCGCGGCTGTCGTGTCCGACGGCGAACCGCCGTCCGTGCAGCCAGTGGAGACCAAGCCCGAAGACCGTTCGATTGTTGCGGCGGTGGTCGACTGGTTCAAAGGCTCAGCACCGTAGACGAGAGGCCCGGGCATGCATGCTGCATGGGCGATGGGGTAGTTGACGAATATGATCAGCTCGTGACTCGTGTGTATCACGATCTCAACCATCGTGTGTGGCTGGACTACAGCGTGTGTGGGTTGATGACAGCGAGGATTTCGGGGTAACAGACATACGGACATCACATGCGAAGCTCCCTGTTCACAGGAGAAATCGTCCGTCCACGCTCTTCGGGCGCCTCCCTCGGGGCCGCGGACGTCCTACCCCTATACTCTGCACCTCCACCACCAAATGCGTGACTGTGCCCTGGTATTAGCCATGCTGATGCTGCAGACTCCTGCAGCCCTTGCGCTGCGTCTCGCCATAATCTCGAAGATCATCGTGGATCAAGTCGAGGGCAGCGTGCCACGCCTCGGAGGCGGCGGCGTGCAGGCGGCAGTCGCTGCGCAGATAGCCATGCGAGGTCAGAGCGAATGCCGTCTCGTCGCCCCCGTTGGCATGGACTTTGTTGATAGTATGCTGCACGGACTTGCACAGCGCCGCGTGGACACATCGGGCGTTTGCCGTCTGAGCCACGTGGCGCTCACTCCCGGCGAGGCGATTACTTATGAGGGTGAGACCGCCAAGTGGACGCCAATTGGTTGGGACCATTGGGACGAGCTGTGTGCGTGGGTTCCGCAGCTCGCCAGCGCTGCGGATCTCGACGCAGTGCACGTGATCGTCGAGGGCGGTGGAAACGGCGAGGTTCGTAGCGTGCTCGCTGCTTTGTCGGAGTTGCCTGCCGGCAAGCGGCGCCCGACCATCTCCGTCGAGCCGGTTATGCATGTGGTCGACGACTCGAGCGTCGCAGGCCTTGCGAGGATCACGTCCATCGCCGACGTGGTCTCGCCGGATTTACTCACCGCGTACCGCCTCGCCCGTCCGGATGAGCGGCAAGCAGAGCAGCACGCGGCTCGGAAGGTCGTCGAGGAAGGCGGCGAGGAGGCGCTCGCTGCTCTCGCGCGCGGCTGTGCGTCGACGATCGCCCTTAGGCCGACCGCGGTGCTTGCCATTCGTGACGGCGCACGAGGCTCCTATTTGCTGTGCAACGGCGAGCTGAAGCATGTGCCCGCCCTGAAGTTGGACGAAGTACAAGATCCGACGGGCGCGGGCAACGGCTACGCAGGTGCGCTCGCCGCCCAGCTCGCGAGCGGTGCGACGCCGATGGACGCGGCCGCAGTCGCATCTGCGGTCGGCGCGGCCTTTTGCCGTACTCGCGACTGGGCTCCGACGCTCGAGGAGGGTGTAGCGTTCTGCTTTGGCCCGTAGTTAAAAGGAATAAAACTTAGCGCGTCGTTTCATCCGGCACCTAGGGGGAGCAGCCCTGCCGTGATCGTGATTTTAAGTGGACCTTAGTTGATAGTTCCTAAGGGTCACGCGGTGCCGCCGACGCCCGCAGCGCGGCCATCCGGCGCAAACGACAGCTCTTGCGGCCGTATGAGTTGTATGTCCGGTCCGCCTCTCGTCTCGTTTCCGTCGTCCCCGGTGCCCGGAATTGGAGCGGAGTTCGTCGGCCGTTCGGAGCGGTTCCGGTTGACCACACAGGACCTACTTGTGTGGGACCTCAGGGAGAGCTCCTGAGCCTGCCCTGTCGTGTGTGGTAGTGGACAGACCAACAACCCGCGCGGAAAGCCCTATCGTCTCACCTGCCCCACGCGTTCCCCGCCTCGCGCTGCCCCACCCCCAGTGCCGACTGCCGTGCCAGCCGCGTCGTGCCCGGGGTGTGAAGACTCTTCGGGGTGTGAAGACTCTTCGTCCGCTCCCACCTTCAAGCCTTGGTCACGGCTGATCAATGCCGTCATGCGCCGAGCACAGCCTCAGACCGCCATCACGTCGTAGAGCGGCACATCGCCCTTCTTCGCAAAGTAGTCCAGATACGCACGTGTTTTGGCTGGGATCGCAAGGCCCTTGATGAGCGTGAGCGAGCGCAGCCTTGCCCACAAGTCGATATCATCATAACTGAAGCCGATGCCTTCGGTGCAGGCCTCCTTGCTGTAGATCATTATGTCGAGCTCGAGGAGCTTCTTGTTAAGCTGGGGGATCAGCTCTGCCGACTCGGCGAAGGCCTCCGCGTACTTTTCATACTTGAGGCCAAGGGGCATGTCCGGGTTGCCTTTCCACTGCTCTTTCTCAAACGGCGGCATCTGGTGGTTGTTCACGAATGCGTCGCGTCCCGCCTTCTGCATGAACTCGGGCAGCGGCACCATGACGTACCGCGGTCGCTGTAACATGCGGCACATCGTCTCAACCGACTTTTGCCATGCCTTGAGGTCCGTGCGGCCCGACGCCGGCGCAATGGTGCCCTCCTTATCCATCTTGGCGATTATGTCCAGCGACTCTGGCATCGGCCCGTCCTCGTCAACCCAGATTGGTGCGATTTTCTTTCCAACCAGCTTGGTCGGCGTGTCCTTGTCGTCGTTGCCCATGAAAATGAGCTTGTGTTTGATGCCCTTAACACCCATTGCCACGCGAACGCGAACACAGAATGGGCAGTGGTCATACACATAGAGCTCAGGAACGGCGGACATGGCCGCCACAATGGTACGGCGTGCCGATGGCAGTGCCGATAGCTGCGCTGATTTAATGCAAAAAACAGCAGGAAGGAGCGCAATGAGCGTCAGCAAGCGAGAACCTCTTGCCGACTCCATTTTTCTCGCGCTTTGGTGTGTGAAAAAAAGCGAGACGTTGTACATGTACATACATGTAGGCTGTTAAACCTCGGCCGTCTACTAGGGGGTAGGGTTAGTGTTGACTTGACTTGACTTGACTCAGCAAGGAGCGCGTCGAAGCGGACGTGGCGACGCTCCAGTACATCCTGCTGCCCGGCTCGCCCTTTGAGCTGCCCGAGGAGGAGTGCAGCCAGGCGCGCGAGCAAGACGTCGTTGGGCAGTTGTTTAGACTGAGTGTGGACGCGATGCCCATCGTGGACGTGACAGAGCAGCCGTCGCTCATCGCTGGTGCCCTGCTAGCCGCACTACCGCAGCACACAGCATCTACGCCAGCGCCGCGCATTGCCATCGTATGCATGACCAAGCGGCCGACGGCGCTCTCAACGTGGCTCAGTTACCACCGATTGGTGTGCGGCATCGATCGTTTCTATTTGCGCGTCGAGGATACGCCGGAGCTCGCGGTGTTGCTCGGCTCGGCGCCGTGGGACGCGTGCGTCGAAGCAGAGTACAGCAGCGGCGTGCGTGACTACTTTCTCCAGGTGGACCGGCAGAATCAGCACATCAACTCGGTGTTGCCGCGGGCGCGGGCTGCAGGCTTCACATACTTGCTCCATATCGACGATGACGAGCTGCTGTACTGTGCTGGCAATATGAGCGGTCTGCACGCCGCACTCTCCAACGCGCCGGCCTCGACGAGCAACCTGCACGTGCACAACCTCGAGGCGTTGCTGCCGCACGCGGAGTGCGTCAATCCCTTTACGGAAGTGGTTGCATTCCGGCACGACACTGCGGACTTTTGCGCGTATGCAAATGGAAAGTCGTTCGGCCGTCTCTCTGATGCAACGCTGCGCGCCGCCGGCCCGCACAACTTTGGATCCGCCCCGTCGCGCACGCACCAGCTGCCACCCGCCGCAGCGGTCATCTTGCACTTCGAGAGTGCGAACGCGACCGTGTGGCGTGCCAAGTACTTAGACCTGGCGAGCCAGCACGCGGGCAGCGATGCCGTGCGCCAACAAGCACCTTCCGCCTTCTACTCTGACTCCATGCGCGCACTCAGCGCCGTCGTGGGCGCCCAGGCAGCGGGCGACGCGGGCGCGCTAAGGTCGGCGGAGGAGGACGCGAGTGCCTTGTACGCCCGATGGAAGTTGGCGAGAATGCCGCTGCCGCCGCCGCCCGCCGATGGCACGCCTCGCTTTCTCGCTAAGGAGGGTGTCACGCTCATCAATGTGCTCGCACAGCCTCGTATCGCTCCGCCGTGGCCGCCGCCGATGCCTCACATACTGGCACCTGCGGCAGAGCTGGCGCGCGCGAAAGCGGAGGGCGCGCCGGTGCTACAGCGACTCGAGGAGCTCCTGCGCGATGCGAATCTTGTCGAGTGGGCCGCGCACGCGAACGCGCTGCACGCCGCCGCCGACCGCGTGAGCTATCTAGATAATGTCCTTCTGAGCGGCGCCAAGAGTGCGGGGTTCTCGGTGGGCGCGAGGCTGCGGCTTCGTGGCGCGGTGCTCCACGCTTGCCGCGAGCGCGACCGTGGCGAGCTCACTCAACCATGAGATGAAGACTAGTCAAGTTTCGAACGTATAGATCTGTATAGCCGTCAGGTCTGCACCTTTTCCTTAAACGCACCACACCGGACGAGAAGTGTGCAACCGGCGCATCCGGAATCTCGTCGATCCGCTCCCGAGTCCCGACCCGGGAGAGCGGAATATTGGGAATAACATCGCGGACAACTGTGAGGACAAGGCTCAAGTGCGCGTCGGCGAGGCTGTGTGACGTGACGTGTGTGGACTGCCGCTATCTATCTCCTCCTATCTATCTCCTCCGGGGGCTATCTGTATCTCGCAATTCGTATTCTGGCTGCGGCCCTGTGGCACTGCCGTGCTCGCTCAGCGGCGGCATGCGAGGCGTTGTGCTCGGCGGCGTGTGCACTCTCCGCTCAAATTTGAGCACACTATGGAGCTCGTTATACTCGACGAAGCCGTTGCCGTTGATGTCGAGGATGCTGAAGAGCCCGTCTAATTCCACCTCGGGTACGCCATCGTGGCCCAGCACCTCCAGTGCACGGCGCACCTCCGCCTTGGTGCACCTGCCATCGCCGTTGCGGTCCCATTGGCGGAAGAGGTCGACGACGCGGCTGTGGTTCTCAGCGAGCACAGAGCGCAGGTACTGCACCCCGTCCTGCACCCCAACGGACAGCGGCGGCGGCAGCGGCGGCTGCGGCGGCGGCGTGGGCAGCTTGAGAGGAGAGTGCTGGGCGGCAGCGGCGCTGTTGGCACCCGCCATCCACTTCGTGGCAGTGCTCGCGACCACGCCTGCGTCCGTGCTATTGTACACGCCCGCTCGAGTCATCACCGCCGCCTCGGTACGCGCGGCTGCGACCAGCTCGGCGCGTGGCGACGGTTTGCCAGGGGACTTGTCCCCCTTTGGCGGCGCCTTGGGAGCCTTGCTGCTACTCGGCCCCGCCCCGCCGTCATGCATCTTCTCGCGCCACGCTGCAGGCATCCACAGCTCCGACGCTGCATTGGCCTCGCCCTTCTGACGCGCTGCGTCGAGCGCTGCCCGCGCCTCAAGCACTAACGAATCCTTCTGTTGGGCGAGGGCTTGCTCCTTGTCGGCGCGTGCCTCGCGCCGTGCGGCCGTAACCGCCTCCACGATGGCCTCTTCGGCCTCGCGCCGCGCGAGCGAGACTGCGGCCACGAGTGCCGCGTTACCTGTATCCTCTACTGATCGCACCGCCGCCTTCTGCTCTGCCTCTAGTGTCCGTCGGAGAGCCGTGAGTTCCTCTTCCTTATCGGCCGCCCATGCGCGCCGCTCGACCGCGAGCTCGGCCGCCCTGGCCTCGGCCATCTCCTTGCGCACCGCGGCCACCGCCGCCGCCTTGTCCGCCTCGCCTTGCCGAGATAGCGCCTCGAGGGCGGCGGCGCGCGCGTCGGCCGCCCTGGACTCGGCTGTCGCAAGCTCGGTGCGCTTCGCCAGCTCGAGAGACTGCCGGAGCTCCGCGAGCTGCGTCGCGCTCGCGTCCGCCGCCTGCCGGCGCGCGTCGAACAGCGCCGTGCTGAGCGCCTCGTCCGCCTGCCGACGCGCCGTCGCGAGCGCGGTCGCCTTTTCGAGATCCGCGGTGCGCTGGAGGTTGGCGATCTCCGCGCGCACCTCCTCAGCCCCTTGGGTCCGCGCGGCGGCGAGCTCTGCCTCGTTCACGCGCGCCACGCCCTCGAGAGCCAATCGGACCGCGACCTGCTTCGTCAACTCGGCGTGCACACGCGCCTCGGCGAGCGCGGCGGCCGTCGATTCGAGCGCCTCCCTTTGCGCCACGGCCAGCGCGGCCTCTCGCTCTGCCGTACTCACGAGGTTGGCCGATCGAATCTCCGCGGCGATCTGCGTGGCGGCGTCGGCGCGCGCGGCGGCCAGTGCCGTCTTGCGCTGAGCCTCGGAGGCGCTGAGCGCCGTTGCGAGCGCCTCGTCCTTCTCGCGCGCCGCCGCCTGCCTCACCTTCGCGATCTCGGTCGCCAGATTGGCCGCGTACTCCTCGTTGAGCGCGCGTCGCGTCTCCGCCGCTACCTTGGCGCGCAGCTCGTCGGCGGCCTCGGCACTCCGGCTGCGCGCCTCGGCAAGCGCCGCCGTGAGCTCTGCCTGTGCCGCCTCCCGAGCCGCCGCGAGCCTCACGAGGAGCTCAGCCTCAACTTGGCTTCGGATCTGTGTCGCGGCCGCCGCCACCGCCGCCTGCATCTGCGCCGCCCCTTGCTTTTGCGCCGCTTCGAGCGCCTCAGCTTTTTCCGCGCGGAAGGCGGCCTGCGCACCCGCCGTCGCCGCCGCCACCGCCGCGTTCCGTTCCTCTTCAGCGAGGTGACGTGCGGCCGCAAGGGCCGCTTCCTTCTCCGCCTCTGCCGCCTTTGCGTGCCGCTCGTAGGCGGCGGCGATGGCGGCGGCTTTCTGCTCATCCATTAGCCGTTTGGCGCCCGCGATGGCGCTCGCCCGCTCAACCTCCATCTGGCGCCGCGCCGTCGCGAGCGCCACCTCCTTCTCTCGCTCGAAATCCGCACGTAGCTGCTCGCGCTGCTCGGCAAGGGCCGCCGCGCTCGCCTCCTCCGCCGCCCGCACCGCCGCGGTCATCTCGGCTGCCTTGGTCTCATTCCACGCGCGCTCAAAGGCCGCGTTGCTCGCGGCGGCCTCGACCTGCGCCGCGTCCTTCCAACGCTGCCGCTGCGCGAGTACCGCGGCTTGCAGCTCCTCTGCGAACTTTTCGCGAGCCGCGGCCAGCGACGCCGCCTTCTCCGCCTCGGACGCCGCCATCAGCGTCGCTTGCATGCTCACGAGCTCATCGGCGGCGGCCTTGCGCAGCGTGCTGGCCAGCTCGTGGGTGGCCGCCTCGCACTGCTTCTTCATCGCCTCGACTGCGCTCACACGCTCACGCTCGCTCAGCACGCGCTGCTCGGCTGCGGCTCGCGCGAGCTCCAGTTCCTTCGTACCGTCGGCCGCGCGCCGTGCGGCAGCGAGAGCCGAGACGAGCTCCGCGTGGGCAACCTCGGCCTGCGAGGCGAGCGCCTGCTGCTGCTGCTGCTGTGCGTACTCGCGTGCCTGCACGAGCCGCGCCGACCACTCTGCTTCGAGCGCCTCCGTGAGCTGTGAGAGCTCACGAGAGCGCGCCGCCTCGGCCTCCCGCCTCTGCTGGTTGGCCGCGGCGGTGAGAAGTGCGGTCCACTGCTGCTCCTGGCGCGCACGCAGGCTCTCGAGCTCGAGACGGCGCTCCTCCTCGGAGGCAATCCGCGCCATGTCGAGCGCACGCGCCTTTTCCACATCGGCCTGCTGCTGACGCGCCGCGGCCTCTGCTTGCGCCTGCGACGCGAGCAGCCTTTTGTGCTTGCTCATCTCGGAGGCGAGACGGTCCTCAGCGCCCGCACGCATGGCAGCGAGTGCGGCGTCGCGCTCATTGTCGGCCGCCTGCTTCGCGGCCGCGACCGCCTGCGCTGCGTGCTCCTCCATTGTCGCCTTCATGGCGGCGAGTGCCTTTGTCTGTTCGACATCCGCTACCCCCGCCGCCGCCGCGAGTGCCGTCTCCTTGGCCGCATTTGCCGCCTTGACGGCGGCCGCGACGGCCGCCTCCTGCCGCTGCTCGGCGGCCAGCTCGGCGGCGGCCAGCACGGCCGCCTGCTCCGCTTGCGCCGCGAGCCGCAAAGCCCGGAGCGCCTCCGCACGGTCGGCCTCCATGGCGCTGCGCAGCTCGGCCAGGTGCTGCGAGAGAGCATTCTTGGCGCTACTTAACGTCTCGGCGACTCTCCTTTCCCCGAGCGCGTCCGCAGAACGCTTGACGGCAGCCATCTCTTCGCCCTGGGAGGCCTCAAACTTTCGTCGCGCAGCCTGCACTGCTGCGAGTAACTCCTGCTCTGCCGTGACACGTGCGAGCTTTAGCTCGTTCTCACGAAGCTCGTCGCAGGCGCGCTGCACTCGCGCGACCTCGGCCGACTTTTCAGCCGCAGCCGCGGTCAGAGCCGTCTCGTAGGCCCGCTGCGCACGCATTGGACTGCCCCCCACACGCGGCCGCTGAACTGCGGCGATGAACGCGACAGCGGTTTCGCACGAAAGTTTTCCTCATTTGGATGCTTTCGTCATGATCGACATTGACTTTGTTTTTGTGGACATCCCCAGCTTCTTGCAGATGTTCTATGCCGGACGTCGACTAAGCGCCGCAGCGATCGCCGGGCAAAGCATGGTCCGTAACGCACACAAACAATGCCAAGCATACGACCTTTCGGCCATCGTCCCCTACTCGGCAAGTGTGAGGAATGCGATCAAGACAAATTGCTTTGGTTCGATTTACAGCGCGTTCAGCGGCTTCGCGATCTATTATGCAGATGCCCTTCGCGAGGCTTCACCGAAGCCCAGCTACACCTGGTGGAACAGTTCCAATGCGAACGATCACATAGCAATCTTGAACCAAGTATTGGGCCTCAATCTGAAACCCACACAGTTCAATTCATTTCTGCTCTCCAATGAACACCGTGCTATGAATCTTAGACTGAGCTATTGGGGCATGCGCACTGGACATCCTTTTCTGCTTGATCCGCGCTTTAGGCCCATGTATCATTGGGGGCAGTCGTAGCCTATAGTTGATACTTGTCCACGTCATGCTCGGCTCGACGCGACGACGCCCCGCCGACGTCCCGCGGCCCGGCTGTCTTTAGAGATTAGACGGTCTTACATGGCGTTACGCGGCTGAAAGCCCCCCGTGGGGGGCCGGACCGACGCGAGTCTCAACGCGAGTCCCGACTGCGCGAATAAGGCGCACGCGCGCGCCCGGCCGTGCCGCAGGCCGGCCCCGCGCACCTGTGGCTGCTGCGGCGCGACCACCCCTCTCCTGCCAGAGCCAGTAGCCGGCAGGCAGGCCAGCCTTGCTGCGGTCAACGATCAACGCCATGGCCACCCTTTCGGATGTATGTGTCTGTCCTCACCATGAGACGGAGAGAGCGGGGTGGCAGGCCAAGGTGCAGGGTGTGCGTGAGGGGTTTCGTGAACAAAGTTGGAATCTTGGAAAGGCTGTTTGCGGGCTTCGTTTCGGTACCGAAAACGAGCGGTTGGGACCGAACGGGTCTCTTAAGCTGACTTGCCACGTTCCTGACCGTAAATGAACGCTAGCTCGTAGGTGGAGGTAGGAGGTCCTGTGCCTCAAATCTTTGTGATGAATCGAGCTGGAGTTCTCGTAGTGCTCGATAAGGCAGGGCTCCGCTTTTTGACGGGCGTTGACACGCTGCCGTTGGCGGGCGTCAAGGTGGGCGACGGCACGCTGCCGCTGGCAAGCGCCTCCAGGCGCATCTTCTGTTGGAGCGGTGGCGTAGGGACGAAGAAGCGCGCTTGGCGCGGCGAGGCAAGCGGCGGGGCATGGGGCGAGGCGAGCGGCGCGGCATCGGCATTCTCGGAGCGCCGCCTCTCGAGACTTGGCGAGCTAAACGCCACCTCCTCATTCTGCTCGCAGCCGCGCTTCGACAGCTGGAAGGCCGCCACTATTCCGTCCGTGCGAGCGACAGCACGGTAAGGGGCCGCGAGGGGAGCGCTGCCTCTGGCGCTGCCGCTAGCGAGTGCCTCAACGTAGGCGCCTCTGCCGCTGGCAAGCGCCTCACTCCTACGCCGCAGCGTAGGGGCGATGGCAGAATCGCGTTGGTCGAACTGGTAGTCTAGCTTGTCCAATTCGTTGTCCGACGTAGCAATCGACAAATGTGGTGTGCGCCGCTGTCGTTCGAAAGAGGCTGCGCGCTCGGAGCGAGGCTCACTGCGCCTCTGTCGTTCGAAAGAGGCTGCGCGGACGGAGCGGGGCTCACCAATACCCGGTGTGACGGGCAGTGCGGACGGTGCGGGCGATGGCGAGCTGCTGTTGTCGAGCGCAAGATGTTCGGCGTATGCACTCTCCCCCGCCAATCGCTTCTCTAGTTGCTCTAAGTGGAGAAGGCGCTCTCGGCGCTCTGCTCTTGGCGAACTCTTGGCGCTCCACGCGCTCTGCTCTTGCCGTTGCGGCATAGGGCCGAGGCGCAGCTGCTCTTGTCGCCTCGGGGTAAGGGAACCAGAAACCGCGCGATTAGTACTGCCGCTGTAGCCCAACTGGTGGCCTAACTTGTCTAGTTGGAAGTCCAATTGATCCAATTCATCGCGCAATTGGTACTGGCGCCGCTCGAGGTGAGACGGCGTGCCGGCCGCCGCCGCAAATAGCCCGTCCGCGTGGGCGACGGCGCGGTAGGCGTCCGCGAGGGGTGATGTATCGCTCCCGCCCCCACGTGCTCTCTCCTCCTCAAGCAGCCGAGTGAGCGCTAAGTGCACCTCGCTGCTACTCGGTCGCTCCGCCGGTTCGAGCGACGTGCAATTGTCCACCACTTCCCGCAGACCCGACGGGAGGAAGGCCTCGTCCTGGAGCTGCGCCACGGGCCGCCAGGCGCCCGATGAGATGCATGTGCGAATGGCGGTAGCGCGCTCGTCAACGGACTCCGGGATCAATTTGACCATCGCGGGCCATTCCTTGTAGTACAGGGGCTTGATTGAAGTCAAGCGCGTCAAGAGGCATCCGAGAGCCCATAAGTCGCTTGGAATGTCGAGCGCGCGCTTCGCTGACCAGAGCTGTGCAGTGCCCAAGTTTGACAGCAACTCCGGAGAGAGATAGAGCATCGTCTCATTGTCGGCGGCGAGGGGCTCAGAGACGGAGGAGGCACCGGGAGAGCCGCTGCCGGCAGCATTGCCGGCCTTGCCTCGTTGTGGTGATGTGCGTGCTGAGGGGTTCGCGGCGGCGGCGGCCGCGGCGGTTGCGGTGGCCGTGGCGCGGGCATGCGTCGCACGCAGCCGACACATACTCGGCCCATAGTCGGTAAGCTGGGGTTGCATCTGGGCGTCTAGCAGTACGTTGCCAGGATGGAGGGCCGCGTGGGCCACCCCCTGTCCATGCAGGAACATGAGGCCGTCGACGATGGCGCACGCCATGTTGTTCCACTCGGTGATCAGACTGAGCCGGAGCGAGAGAGCGGACTGACCCGGAGCAGACTCAGCCAGGTGGAGAAGCCGCTGTAAGCTGGTGGGGCAGCGTGGTGTGAGGAGCGCATATTGGCGTACGCCGTTCGTCGCCATTCCGACGATTGGCAACACGTGAGGGTGCATTCGCTCGTGGGGTGAGAGAGAGTAAAGCGCGAGGGCCACCTCAACAAGCGCCTCGTGCGCATGGCGCGACACCACCTCATCAGGCAGGATGCGGGCGGCGAGCCCGTCGGGGAGCAATGGAGCGATAGAGGCGGCGATGGTTCGTGAGGCATGGGCGCCAGCGGCGGGCAGGGGCGGGGGCAATTGGCGTGGCGAGACGAGTTTAAACATGGAGCGCGGCGATGGCTGTGCACGTGAACGCGGGGAGGCCCGTATGTCGTCGACTGCCCGAACCTCGCCGACGACGGCCGCGTCATCGACTGAAGCCTCCCAGATCGTGCCGATGCCGCAGTTGCCGCCACCGCCGCCATTGGCTACTTGTTTGCCAAGCTTGAGGTCCGACCATTCAACCACCACCTTGGCCAACAGCGTTGCACGGGCTGCCTTACGTGCCTCCCTCGCTTGGCTCTCGCGCTCCTCGAGCTCACGCTGACGTTCAGCCTGCTCTTCGAGCGTCGCCGCGCGCTCCTTCTCGCGCCGTGCATTTTCAACCGCCGCCGCAAGCGCCTCCTCGCTTTCGCGCCGTGCCTGCGCCACGGCACCCACAAGCGCCTCCTCGCTTTCGCGCCGCGCCTGCGCCACGGCGCCCACGAGCGCCGCGGCTGCTGTATCCTCCACCAAGCGCACCGCAGCCAACATATCCTCCTCGGCTGTCTTCAGCTCCTCCCGTCCGAGGCGGACAAGGAGCTCTTCGGCCACCTTGGCCTCTTCGGCCGTCTTCAGCTCCTCCCGTCCAAGGCGGACAAGGAGCGCTTCGGCCACCTTGGCCTCCACGGCCGTCTTCAGCTTGGCCTTTTCGGCCGCCCTGGCCTCGGCCATCTCTTTGCGCACCGCAGCCACCATAGCTGCCTTATCCTCCTCGGCCTGCATGCGTGCTGCGGCCACCGCTGTCGCCTTTTCCTCTGAAGCTTGCCGCCGCCGCCGGCGCAGAAACAAGTGGGCGCCGAAACAGGCACCTACGCAGAGTGCCGAAAGGGCCACCGCCACTGGGAATATGGGGCTCATTGCCGCCGCAGTTGGCGGCGCGCTCGGCGGCAACGAGGGCGATATGGTAGTGATCGTCATGACTGGTGGCGTCACACTCAGCACGATGCTACTCAGTGCCACGGTGTCGCCGTTGGCGCTCGTGATTCTAATAGGAGAGGACGGCAGAGCCGCAATCGACGTAGTGACGTTCGCAACGACAGCCGCGGTCATCATCATCAGTGTTACCCGGACTGCGTACACCTGCTGCGCTAACGCACTCGCCTGGAGTCTCCTGCCGTTCACGGGATTGACGTCGACGAAGCAGCTGGGTGGAGCACAGTTGAGTGCGGCGGCGATGCCTTGGGCAAGATTTACCGGATTGATGCCCGCCACGGCGGTGAGTGCAAACACGAGAGACGTCGTCTGGGGGTTGGAAGGTGGCGGTGGTGACGGAGAGGGCGGCGGTGGTGACGGAGATGTTGAAGGAGGCGGGGAGGGCGGCAGCGAGGGCGGCAATGAGGGCGGCGGCGAGGGCGGCCGCGAGGGCGGTGGTGAGGGCGGCGGCGATGGTGGTGGCGTTGGCGGCGGAGGTGAGGGCGTTGGAGATGGCGGCTTAGTTGGCGGAGGCGTGGACGGTGGCGGCGATGGTAGCGGCGATGGCGGTGGCGAGGGTGGTGGAGAGGGCGGCGGTGAGGGCAGTGGTGATGGGCAAGGTGACGTGGGAGGAGATGGTGGAGGAGAGGGCGGCGGCGATGGTGGCGGCAATGGCGGTGGCGAGGGTGATGGAGAGGGCGGTGGTGACGGAGGGAGTGACGGGGGTGCGGATGGTGGAGGAGAGGGCGGTGGTGATGGAGGCGGCGATGGCGGTGGTGGCAGGGGTGGTGAGGGAGGGAGGCAGGGTGGTAGGGGAGGTGATGGGGGAAACGGTGGCGACGGATCAGGTCGCTGCGGAGACGGAGGTGGCGGTTGTGATGGCGGTGACGATGGGGGAGGAGAAGGTGGTGGAGAAGGATGGAGAGACGGCGGTGGAGAGGGTGGTGGAGATGGCGGAGGAAGTGGAGGTGTTAACGGCGGCGGCGAGGGAGGCGGAGGGTGTGGCGGAGGCAGAGAAGGTGGAGGTGGTGCAGGCGGCGGATGCGAGGGAGGCAAATAAGGTGGCGGATGCGACGGGGGCGGAGAGGGTCGTGGTTGCGACGGTGGAGGGCTTGGTGGCGGTGGTGAAGGCGGAGGCAACGGTGGACGTGGCGGTGGGGATGGCTCTGGAGGTAGCGGGCTTGGCGGCGGCGGTGGCAATGGCTCTGGTGAGGGAGGCGGCGGTGCTGAGGGGGGCAAGCTCGGTGGCGGCGGCTGAAGAGGGGAGTTTGGAAGTGACGGAGGTGGCGGTTGCGGCGGTGAAGGCGGCGGTGACGGAGGTGGTGACGGGGGAGCAGAGGGTGGAGGAGAGGGCGGCAAGAACGGGGGCGGTGCTGGCGGAGGAGAGGGCGGTGGCGACGGTGGGGGCGAGGGCGGTGGCGAGGGCGGCGGCGATGGCGGTGGGCTTGGCGGCGGCGCCGGCGGAGGCGATGGCGGCGGCGGAGGCGGCGGTGGTGGCGGGGGCGGGGGCGGGGGTGGTGGCGGCGGTGGTGGCGGGGGTGGGGGCGGCGGCGACGGTGGGGGCGGTGGGGGCGGCGGCGGGGGTGGGGGTGGTGAGGGCGGCGGCGACGGTGGTGGCGGCGATGGCGGTGGCGACGGTGGAGGGCTTGGTGGCGGTGGTGAAGGCGGAGGCAACGGTGGACGGGGCGGTGGGGATGGCTCTGGAGGTAGCGGGCTTGGCGGCGGCGGTGGCAATGGCTCTGGTGAGGGAGGCGGCGGTGCTGAGGGGGGCAAGCTCGGTGGCGGCGGCTGAAGA
>Ga0210242_100573_pt1 | contig 32570 bp, 23 predicted proteins | sample ChrtobMeP5a_16mM_FD_155445 | JGI IMG/M metagenome (GOLD analysis project Ga0210242, IMG submission 155445) | Chrysochromulina tobin associated microbial communities from unialgal haptophyte culture, Seattle, Washington, United States - P5a_16mM | ecosystem: Host-associated > Algae > Haptophytes >... | reverse complement strand
GTCGGCGGCGGCTCGGCTGGCGGCTCTGCTGGTGGTGGGGCGGCTGGCAGCGGCTTGCCACCGCTGCCGGTGCTCCCAGGCGCTGGCGCTGGCGGCGGCGACGACGACGACGACGACGACGACGACGACGGCGGCGGCGGCGGCGACGACGACGACGACGACGACGACGACGACGACGACGACGACGACGACGACGGCGGCGGCGGCGGCGGCGGCGGCGGCGGCGGCGGCGGCGGCGGCGGCGGCGGCGGCGGCGGCGGCGGCGGGCGCGGCGGCGGCAGTGGCGGCGGCGGCGGGCGCGGCGGCGGCGGTGGCGGCGGCGGGCGCGGCGGCGGCGGCGGCGGCGGCGGCGGCGGCGGCGGCGGCAAAGGCAGCGGCAGCGGCAGCGGCAGCGGCAGCGGCATGCGGCCGATGTGCAAGTACGGAGCCTCGTGCTATCAGAAGAACCTCGAGCACCTCGCCAAATTCGAGCATCCGCCTGCCTCGGCCCGCGCAGCCACGCCGGTGCCGCGCAGCCACGCCGGTGCTGCCGCGTGGCATGGCCCCCCCCACGCTCTCCGACCCCGGTGGGGGGCAAGGCGCGTGTACTTCCGCCGGCAAAGAAGCCCAAGAAGTCGATCCCCGTGAGCGACGAGGACGACTGAGCCCAGCAGGCCGAGGTGTCGGCACAGCTCGCACACGCACAGCGCGATAATCTCGTGTCGTCACGCGCACGGTAAACTAACTTCGTATAAACATGGGAAGGCGAGGCGCGCGCGCTTCGCCTCGCATGCGAGCGCCGCCCAAACTCTTGATTGTGCCCGCCACGCGCTTGATGCGATTCGGGTGACCATCGTATCACCGCATCGCTTCAAGCGATGCGGCCTGTCACAGGAGCCTAAGCTTGACTTCTTTTTGGGCACGTCTCGCCTTTTCGGACGCGAGTCCTGGGGCCTTGTGCTGGCCGCCGCCATGGGGCTGCCCGTGAAGAGCCTGGAGCCTCTGGGCATCCGTGGTGACTATGGCTTCCCCTCGCCGTGTGGGAGATGGTATGATCGCGACATGGTATTGCCAGTCATGCAATGAGCGAGGCCAGCAGTACGGGACGAGCTCGAAGTCGAGAAGCAGAAGATCATGGATTGGCAGCAGGCCCAGGCTGCCGCCATGCAAAATCCCCGCATGATGCGTCTGCATGCCCCTGGAGCAGGCTTCATGAGCACGCGGGATTTTTCCCTGCGGCTTAATTCCGAGGCAGGCCTCCAGCGGGAGTGCGGCCCGCAGACTGGCGCCGCTCAGCACGTCTACCATATCATTGCGAATGCAAGTGAGTCGCCTTGCCGCCTTTTCCTGTCCTGCCCTCACTCACCCATGCCATACTCCCTGTCACACAGATGGCGCTTGGCGGGCCAGATCACGTTGACAACTACCTATTCGCATTAGGTGGCAGCTTCAACATGTCCGTCTCAGCCAGACTCGACTCCTTCAACTGCTACATGGCAGGTCGCCTGAAGGCGGAGGCGGCAGTCAAAATCGCCCTGCGCGTGGCCGCCGACCCGAATCTCCATAAGCATATTCCGATTAGAGATAAAGAGAAGGGTATCCGAACCCTTTTCCAATTTAAGCCGCGAGCCCACCCACACGACACGTAGCACCAGTCCTGCTGTCAACCCGCATCTCCCCACGACTTTCCCGTGATTCCCCCCCATCCCCCCTTTTGCGCGGATGCATGCGGAGGAGCGCCGTCGCGGTCCAAAATGTTTCAGAAGCAGCGCCCCCGCGTGAACTCCGGCTCTTAGGCGGCCGGCGCAAGGCGGAGCAGCCGCCCGCGCCCGAGCCGGGCTTTCTCGCGCAGACGCGACGCAACCTCGAGACGCTCAACATGGACGAGTGCAAGACGGCGCTCTACAAGGCGACGACCGACGACCCGCTGCCACCAAAGGAGAAGCACGTGCTCACGATCGTGCGGCTCGCGGGCGAGGAGGAGACGGCGGCGCAGGTGGATGCGGAGCTCACCAAGCGGTTGCAGGCGTGCCGCTCGTCAGCCTCGGCGACGGTCGCAGCCAAGGCGCTGCTCGTGCTCCACCGCGTCGCGAGTGCAGGGCACGTTGCGTCGCTCTCCCAAGCGGTGCGTGAGCTCGCTGCGGTGTGCTGCGAGCCGCAGGGCCGGCACGCGCAGGGCGAGTACGTGAGCGAGTGCGCTGCTTTCATGCGCGAGCTGTGCCTGTGGGGTGGCGTTGGAACGCTCCGCGACGCCGACGGCCTCGCTGGCCGTGCGTGGGCGAGCCGCACCGTGCGCGAGCTGGCTGCTGAGCTGCCGCGACTGCAGGGGCTCACGGCCGTCGCGCTCGAGTGCGCGAGCCTCGGCCGCTCCGCGAATGGCGCGCTGCAGGCGCTGCGCGTCGAGATCGTCGAGGATGCACTCTGTCTCTTCCGGCTCGAAGCGAACGCCGCAGCGACGCTGCAAGCGGGGCTGATGGCGCTGCCACCCGCGGCGGTGGCGGCGCGCGGCGGTGGCGCGCTCGAGCTTCTCGAGACGTTCATGATGCATGCGCGGCGCGCCGTCGCCCTCCAGGGCGCGCTGGCCGACGACGTCTTCGGCACCCAGCCGACCGCGGGGCTGGACGCTGTCCTCGAGCGGCGCCGGCTGTGGCCATCGCCTTCGTCGGCGACTTCCGCGCACGCCGAGGCGCCGGCGCGCGCGCGCGAGCTCGGCGACGACGGCGGAGACAGCGACGGCGGCGGTGGCCACAGCGACGCGCTGCACCGGGCGCTTCTCGAGACACTCCCGCCGTTGGCTCTCGCCACGAGCCTCGGCCGCGCCCACTCGATCGCAGCGCCTTCGATAGCCTCACGCGCATGCGAGGAGATTGCCATCTCCGATGAGATTGCGATCTCCGAGGGCGCCAAGGGCAGCGCCGCGCCGCGCCCGACGCAAGCCAGTGCGCCCGCGCACCCGCCGCCGCCACCGCCGCCGCGACCGCCGCCACCACCACCGCCGCGACCGCCGCCACCACCGCCGCGTCCGTCGGCGGACGCTGCCGCTGCCAAGCCCGCCTCCACGGCGCCCGCGACGGCGCCCGCGTCTTTGCAGCCGCTCAAGCACTCCAGTGCCGGTAGCAGGGAGGCCATCAGCGAGACGAACTGTGAAGAAGCACAGCCTCTGGCGGCCGCGAACTGTGAAGAAGCACAGCCTCTGGCAGCCGCGCTGGCACAAGTGGCCACGGTAAAAAAGCCTCCAGAGCGGCGCGAGTGGTTCTACGCGGACCGGTCGCGTGCGAAGCACGGCCCGGTGGCGCTCTCAGAGCTTCTCGAACTGCTGCGGACTCGAGGGATCGACGTGGCATCCCTCGTCTGGGCGCCGCACTTGGGCACGTGGCAGCCGTTGGAGCAGGTGCCCATGCTTGTCGAGGCGGCCGCCGAGGAAGTGGTCGCCTCCGTCCCTAATATGGCAGCCGAGGAAGTGGTCGCCTCCGTCCCTAATATGGCAGCCGAGGAAGTGGTCGCCTCCGTCCCTAATATGGCAGCCGAGGAAGTGGTCGCCTCCGTCCCTAATATGGCAGCCGAGGAGGCGGTCGCACTATACCTTGAGGTCGACGCCACTGAGGAGACCGCCGTCGCCGCCGCCGCCGCCGCAGCAGCAGCACAGGATCACCAGCAGGACCAGCAGCAGCAGCACCACCACCAGCAACACCACTACCACCAGCACCAGCACCAGCACCAGTACCAGCACCGGCACCAACAGCAACATCAGCAACATGCGATGGCGGCGGACGATGACGGCGCTGGACGCGAGAAAGTTGCCCCAAAGGACCTGCCTGAAAAGGACGTGCCCTACGACGAGAAGGTTGACAAGGCCGAGAACCACGAGATCGACGAGATCCAGATTGACGAGATCCAGAGCGACGCCGCGCGCTTGCCCGACACGGCGCTCTTCCGGTCGCTGGGACATGAGGCGGCGAACGAGGCGGCGGGCGGAGAGGATGGGCAGGAGGGCGGGGGGGAGGATGGGCAGGAAGCGTACCCGAGCGAGTATCGCAGCGCCGTCGCGAGCGCCCCGTCGCAGTCGGCGTCCGAGACCGTGCCACCGCCGATCGCGCCGTGTCGGGCGCCACTGCCCGTCGTGCCGCCGCCCACTCACCCGACGGTGCCGCTGCCGACGTTCGCGTCGGGCGTGGCCGACGGGGCGCCGTGTCGGGCGCAGCCGGCGGAGCTGGAGGCGGCGCCCGACACGGCGCCCAATACGGCGCCCAATGAGATCGCGGAGATCGATGAGATCGTGGAGATCGTGCTGGAGCGTGGGCCCGAGGGGCTTGGGCTGGGCCTCTCGCGCGCGAACCGCGTGACGGAGATCCATGTGGGGAAGGCCGCCTCGCTGCACGGAGGCGTGCGGCTCGGCGACCAGATCGTCTGCGTCAACGGCCAGCCCGTTGGCGCCCAACACGGCGCTCAGAGCGTCGGCGCGCTGCTCGGGCCTCACTACGGGACTGTCCGACTGCGGATCCTGCGAACGAGGGACGCCGCCCATGGGGACGCCGGCGCCCCACCGGTGCGCGCCGTGATGGGCGCCGCCAATGGTGTGAGTGGCGTCGATGCGAATGGGAGGGTGCCGCACGGCAGCTTGGCGCCGCCATCGCCGGCCAAGCTTCCACCAGCGCCCACCACGGCGCCCACGGCGCCCACCACGGCGCCCACGGCGCCCACCACGGCGCCACCATCGCCGGCCAAGCTTCCGCCGCCAGCGCCATGGTCGGCGCAGCCTCCGCCACCCTCGAGGCCCCCGCCGCCGCCTAGCGGACCGCCTCCTAGCGGACCGCCGCCGCCGCTGCGCTCCCTCCGCTCTTCGCTCATGCTCGCCAGGATGGCGGAGATTGGCATCTCGATGGCGGAGATCAGCGTGGGCGCCGAGATGGGCACCTCGACTGCACCGGCCGACGGCGCGTCACAGAGCGCTTCACAGAGAGCTTCACAGAGAGCTTCACAGCTCGCGTCACAGAGCGCTTCACAGAGCGCGTCACAGCTCGCGTCACAGCGAGAGGAGGAAGCCAACGAGGGCGAGAGCTCGTCGCGCCAGCCGACGCCGCGCCTGCGCCTGTCGGTGACCGTTGGAATAGGCTCCGCCTCGATGTACACGGCGCAGATGCGCTGGAAGGCGCAGGCGCGGCGGGACGAAGGAGCGGAGGCGCGGCGGGACGAAGGAGCGGGCGGCGGCGGCGGCGGCGGCGGCAGCCTGAACGACTCGTTCCACTCGTTCCGCTCGTCATTACTCTCATTGCAGGCGTCGTTCCACTCATTACACTCATTACACGCGAGTTTCGTCGAGGGGGCCGGACCTTCCTCATTAGGCAAGGGCGTCGACGAAGAAGACGAGGACGAGGACGAGGGCGAGGACGAGGACGAGGACGACGCACCGGCAGCGCCACCCGCGAGCGCGAGTCGCGACGGCTTACTCGCGCCGCTCTCACAGCTCCTCGACCTGACGGTGCACGGCGGGCGCGGCTACGCTGGGCTATTGGACGAGGGTCACCTCGTGACCTTCGAGCAGTTGATCTGCGCGCTCACCTCGGCGCTTTGGCAGGGCGTCTCCTCGCTGATGGCCATTGAGGACCTCGACCACACCGAGACATGCGACGCGATGTGTGCCTCGCCCGAGTACCCGACGTAGTCTGGCTGCCATGCCTGTGCTCGTGCTCACCACGGCGCGCCCCGCCCTCCTTGCCCTCTCCCCACAGGTGGGCGTTGCCCGAGTACCACAAGCTCGTGCTCGCATTCCTGGCCTCCTATAAGCCGTACGTGAGCGCGGACGCGTTGCTCGAGCACCTGACGACGCTCTACACGTACCTCACCCTCGACGTCGAGCGACGCGAGCTTTGCACAGCCTCGGCCGAGGTAACGGCCGATGAGCTACGCGCCGCGCGCACCGTGCGGGAGCGCGTCTTGTACGTGCTCCTTCTTTGGCTGCGGCGCCACCCCGATGACTTCGAGGCGTCGTACTGGGCGCCGGGCACGGGGGCGTCGGCCTCCTTCGTCGTGTCGGGCGTCGTGTCGGGCGCGAGCCGACTGCGCTCGCTGAGCAGCTTCGTGCACGACGCCCTGACGGTCCTCGCTGACGAAACGCGTGGCCCCCCCGCCCAGATCTCCTCCGAGATCACCTCCGAGATCACCTCCGCGATCACCTCTGAGGTGGGCCGCTACCTGACGGCGCTCGAGCGTCTCATTCGATCGCAGCGTGATCCCTCCGAGATCACTTCCGAGATCACCTCCGAGATCCCCGCGCGGCCCAGCGGCGGCGGGCGGCCGCAGCACGGCCTCAACTACTGGGAGCGCCTGCTCAACACGGCGCCATCGGGCTCGGAGCGAGCGCTCGTCCGTGAGCTGGCCGAGCAGCTCAGTGTGCTCGAGACGGCGCTGTTCCGTGCGGTGCGTCCATCGGAGCGTCACCTGATGACCTTGATGGCCACTGATGACCTTGATTGCCTCTGATGACATTGATTGCCTCTGATGACCTTGATTGCCTCTGATGGCCTCTGATGGCCTGTGATGACCTGTGATGACCTCTGATGGCCTCCCTCATCAGGTGCGCCCGTCGGAGCTGCAGGGCCTCGCCTTCGCCAGAGCGGCCACGAAGCGCGAGCGCGCGCCGCACGTGCTTCGCCTCATCGAGCACTTCAACACCATGTCGCGCTGGGTGTGCATGCAAGTGGTGCGGCTGCCCACAGCGCGCGAGCGCGCGCGCTGCATCAAGCACTTTGTCGAGCTCGCAAGCTGCTGCCGCGAGCTCGACAACTTCAACGGCGTGATGGAGATCGTCGCCGCCCTCAACTCAGCGGCCGTGTACCGGCTCAAGGCCACGTGGAAGCTCGTGCCTGTAACGGCTCGACGAAACTTGGATGAGCTGTGCGAGCTCGTTGCGCCAGATCGATCGCACGCGGCGCTGCGCTCGGCCATGCGACGGGCTTCGAGCCGGCCGGCGGTCCCCTACCTCGGGCTCTACCTGACAGACCTCACCTTCATCGAAGATGGGAACAAGGATTGGATTGTCGAGGAGGGCGACGAAGGCGGCACGCGCCAGCTGGTCAACCTGCCTAAAATGGCAATGCTCGGCAAGGCGCTCTCGGAGATCATCCGATTCCAGCGATCGGACTACAGCACGGCGGGCATCGTGCTCAACGAGCCGCTCGCCTTCTTTTACAGCGGGCTCGACCCGCCAGATGACGCCGAGATCTACGCCCTCTCGCTCGCTCGCGAGCCCCGGGATGGGGCCGGCATCGCGGGCGGTGGCGGCGCCGCCGCCGCCGGCACCGCGGGCGGAGGCGGCGGAGGCGGCGGAGGCGGAGGCGGAGGCGGCGGCGGAGGAGGAGGCGGCGGAGGCGGCGGAGGCGGTGGCGGTGGCGAGGGCGGCGGCGGCGGAGGCGGTGGCGGAGGCGGCGGCGGAAGTGGCGGCGGCGGCTCCGGCGGCGGCAGCAGCACAGGCTCGCCAAGAGTGCTAACCTCGCCGTCGTCGCCTAGTCGCCATGCAACACACCACGTGACGTCGTCGTCGCCCAGCTCGGCGCCCGGCTCGGTGACCTCGGCCGGCAGCGTCGCCGCCGGCGCCGACGACGGCGGCTTCTGGCGGCCGCCGCCCGCAGTAGTTGTGCGCTCCCCGCCAGCGTCCAGCTTCTTCCGTACCGGTGCGATGCCCAAGGTGTCGCCGACCAGCATGCTTCGCAAGGCCGGACTGGCCACCATCGCGGCCAGCAAGCTGGGCGCCAACGTGGCCGCGTCCACATGGCCGCTAGGGCACGTACGTGGTGGCCGATAGCGGCTAGGGCATACTTCCGTGTTCACACCTCCTAAAACACGTGTTCACACCTCGTGTAGCCACAGAGCCCGAGATGAGAGAGCCGGCACGACGGTGGTCCAGGTCCGCAGGTCGGCAGGTCGTCTGGAGTTCAGACACGCCTCACACAGCATCACAGGTTTCGTCTTGCGAACCTTTTGGAGTGAAGACTCGACCATAAGAACAATTTCCAATTTGTCCTCAGAGGGAGCTCCATGATTAATCGGTTCAAACATGTCCAATTTGTCCTCAGAGAGAGCTCCTCCAAACATGTCTAGTGTGAAGTTCACACGGCGCCGCCGCGGACTCGAGCGATGCTCTCCACCACCATATTTGCCCTCTCGATGACGGCTGGCGGCAGTGCATCGGAGCGAAAAGTCAACGCCTCCAGCAAGTCGCACCCGCACATCACCGGCTTGCGCTTCGTGCACGCCGACCCTGAGGGCACCCGCGGCCGCCGCCGACGCCTCTCGCCGACCGGCATAGGCATGCACGGCAATCTGCATACACTCGGCTACTTTTCTGCCGACGTGTGCGTGGGCACACCGCCGCACTCGTTCGACCTGATCGTCGACACGGGCTCGTCGCTCACGGCCATTCCGTGCAACGACTGCTCCGCATGCGGCGAGCACACGCACTCAAACGGGCTGCGGCACAACCGCTTTGACCCCGGGATGTCGAGCACCAGCCAGGCGGTCCAGTGCAGCGACCCGGCAGGCGCGTGCTCACACTGCGACGAGAGCCGCTCGTGCGTGTATTCGGTCTCATACACCGAGGGTTCCGCCATCCGCGGCCGCATGTACTACGACAACTTTTTGTTCTCGGCGACGAGCGGCCTCAACCCCCGGCCTGTGAGAGCGGCGTTTGGATGCCAGAACTACGAGTCGGGGCTCTTCCGTAGCCAGGTCGCCGACGGCATCACGGGCTTCTCGCAGTCGGGAGGGTTCGGTGGTACCCTCTTCTCGTGGCTCGTGCGATCAGAGCAGGCGCCCAACGTCTTCTCGATTTGCCTGAGCGACGAGGTCGGCGCGATGGTACTCGGCGGAAGGGTACCCGATCCGCTCAAGCAGCGCGCACTGACGTGGATCCCCTTCGCAAGAACGGGCGCGTACGACATCACGGTCGAGGAGATGCGCATCGATGGCCACAGCCTCCCGGTCAACCGACAAGACTTCCGATCGACGATCGTGGACACGGGCACCACCTTCATGTACCTACCGCCCTCTGCGTACACCCAGGTGCGCAACTACTTCCTAACCCAAGCCGAACCCTTACCCTTACCCTTACCCTAACCCTAATCCTGACCCTAACCCTGACCCAGGTGCGCGACTACTTCCTCAGCCACTGCCCCTGGAGCGACGGCGTGAGCCCTACCGCGTGCGCGAGACGCGTGGCGCCCGGCGAGTATCCCGACGACTACTGCTACACGGCGAGCGGCGCCGAGGTAGCTCGGTTCAAGCCCTACTCCCTTCACTTTGCGGGCGGCGTGACGCTGGATATCGGGCCGCGCCAGTACATGTACGAGCTCCGCAGTGGCGTGTGGTGCATGGGCATCTTCAACAACGAGCACAACGGGCTCGTGATCGGCGCCGCCGTCATCCGAGATCACGAGGTCGTCTTTGACGTAGAGACGCAGCGGCTCGCGTTCATCCCGTCGAGATGCCTCGAGCTTCAAAATGGCACGAGGTCGAGCGTGCTCGAGGGTGGGTTCGGCATCAACGGGTGCGGGTCCGCCCAGGAGATGCCGCCGCCGCCGCCCACTCCATCGCCGCCGCCGCCCAACTCCAGCCCGCCGTACCCGCCACCTTCCCCACAGCGGCCAAGCCCCCCACTCACACCTCCAGGGGTGGAGACGCCACTGCCGCCGCCCATCCCGCCGCCCCGTCACCGCCCGCCGCTGACCACGCCGCTGACCACGCCGCCGCCCATGCTGCCGCCGGGCGCCACCTTGTGCACCGAGGTCAACCGCGGCGCGCGCTGCGAGCTCGATTGCAACGGCATCGGTACCTTCGACCTGTCTGGCTTCCGCCAGAACTACACGGTGGTCGACGACGCCAACCAGCGGCACTACTCCTTCGAGCCATGCGGCACAGACACCAGCCAGCTGCGGAGCCTGTGCCCATCGTCCTGGGTACCCAATCCGGTAGCCGTGGAGTCGTGGTGCCCGGGAGCCGCCAGTAGCAGCCCGGGGTGCTGCGCGGCTCTTGGCGACTTGAATAGCGTCGTGTGCACCGCGCAGGGCCCGGCCGGCATCTCATGCACGTTCTCCAACGGCGACGGTGGCCGCGCCGTGCAGTTCGACTACGTGTGCACGGCGATCTCCGCGTCAAACTCCGCGGCAGCTCACGTCGTCAATCCGCTGGAGCTCACGCCATCATTGGCGATTGAGCACGTGCACGACTCGGGTCTGCACTACCAGGTGACCCTGAGCGGACCTTCCGGATGCGCGGCAACCTCCCGACGAGATCGGGAGTCTTGGAACCCTTTCTCCTCCGGGTCCTCCTGGACGGGTTACCTCGACTTGATCAGTAACAGCACCACGTGGGAAGAGGCGTTCCAAAAGATTGAGCACCAGCTGGAGCGCGACCTACCCGCAGGTGAGTGCCACTGATTACCACTGATGACCTGCCTTGCATGCAAGTGCTCACTGGAGCGCGACTTACCCGCAGGGGCGATTGCCGCGATCGCGATCTTGTCGCCGCTCGTCGCGTGCTGCTTCTGCCTCCTCATCTGCATGTTGCGCTCCAGACTCTTGCGGCAGCGGAAGGAGTTTGAGGAGCGGATGAACCTGGTGCAGACGGCGAACAAGACACTGTCCAGCTTCAACGCCAACGACGAGGATGACGGCTTGTGAGGCTAGATCTGAGCTGCGTTGGTGTGCGTCGGTGACGGGCTTTACTTGAACGTCTGAACGGTGTCCGTTATAAGGACTCGCTCGCGCGGTCTCGACTCGGAGGTGTGTCATGGCATGTATGGCGGTGGGGTCTGCGTGCGGAGTCTCGTCCCGTGGCGACGGCTCGTCCACCTCGACGAGGGCCGGGCGGCCGCCGTCCGCCTGCCCGGGGGCCCCGCGGCGCCGCGCACCGCACCGTCGTCAGTACACCTCTGTCGGTCATGTGTCTCCGCTCACCTCACGTGATCTGACCCGTGGGGCCTGAAAGGCTTAAAGGCCTCTGTGCCGAGCAGATTTTTGCGCAACTTGCGGAAGAGCGCGTGTCGCACTGCGCGCACACGCAGGGCGCAGGCCCCACCGCGCGGCGCGGCGAACCGCACGGCGGGAGCGGCATCGACAATACACCAATCGACAATACACCAACACGCGCACCAACGACGGGATTACCGGGGGACTCCACGTCCTCCGTATGACGTGTTAGTCTGTTCGGAACGCAGGAGGCGGCGCTCCCAGCACTACTACAGTCTCGAGGCTCGCCACTAAAAAGTCACTACGCGGCCTCGACGGCGGGGGGCGCATGCGCTGGTATCTTGAGGTGGCTCTGCACTCCGAGCGCCTGCGCGGAGCTTTCTTTACGCGCGGGTGCACTTCGGCGCGCTTCGACGCGTGCCCGGTGCTGTTCGAGCTTCATTTTCTCGCGTTCGAGAATGCGCTCCTCCATCATCTTCTGCTCACGCTGCATCTGGGTCTCCATCTGCTTCTGCTTCTGCTGCATCATCTGCTCTTGCCATACGCGCTGCGGATCGATGGTGTCGTCGCGAAGACCGAGGCCGTGCCACGCAGCTGGCCCCACCGCCGAGTCCTCAATGCGCATCACCTCGATGCCTTTACCGCCGAGTCCGGCGGTGCGCTCGGCGGAGCGCTGCTGACGGCGCGCGGCCAGGCGCTGAGCCATCGAGCCGCCTGCAAAGGAGTCGTCTCCATTCGGCGTGTCAGGTGGAGTGGATCCTTTTTTGCGGTCCATGCCATGCCGCTCGTCAAGCTTCCTCTGGATGTGCTCTGGCAGCACGGGCCGCGTCGGCCCGGTTGCCAAGCCCGGGTGCCCTGACGGTCCTCGACGCACTGCACTCGCCATGACCTCGCGGGAGGAGGACGGCGCGACGCTGAGGCTACTCGAGACCACCGGCAGGTCTCAGGAGCGCCCAAGAAGGAGCGTGCGGCGCACGCTGCGTCAGCCAAAGAGAGGGCGAGCGACGGTCGGCGAGGTGCTCGGGGTCCCTTCTTTTTTGGCCGAAGACGGGGAAGGAGCTCATTACGGCGCGACTTATCGATCCGTCAGCTTTATAAATAAGGCGACCACGTCAGTCTTCAGTCTGAGAGTCACGAGTCATTAGTGGCACTGTGTCTGTGCGAGAGCCATTCTCCTTTTTAATCACACGCGCGCGGCGTGTGTATCTAAGAGGCAGCAGCGGTGGCAGACGCGCGCTCCCTCGAATGCTTCCTGAAGAGGACGCACAGGCAGAGCAGGCCGTAATTGCTGACGAGGGTGACGGCGTGCGTACGCCAGTGGTGCGTGTGCAAGAAGTGGGCGAGGAGCACGCACACGAGCGCGCTCTGCCCGTACACGATCGCCATGTGCACCCGGTCCGTGTTCTCGAGGTAGAAGCGCAGAAGCTCGGACTTGCCTAATTCGGGCTTGCCCTGATCGTGTGGGCAGTCGTCCGCCACCACGACGGCCCCTCCTCGCTTCGCGCCTCGCGCTGCCATACCCGCTGCCATACCCGCTGCTCCGCCACTGCCGCTGCCGCCACCGCTAGCGCGCTTGCCCGACGAGCTCGCGCCAGCTGCACGGCACGAGCTCGGTACGGCGCTCGCAGAGCCGCCTGACGTGATGGCCATGGCGGCGGCGGCGCTGCCGTCTGCATGGGCGGCCGAGGGCGTCGGCAGCTCGGCACCACCAGCTGAGCTCGCGTCGAGCCATCCCTCGAGCTGGAGCCGCTCGGGCGTGATCGAGCACAGCAGCTCGAGCAGCTCGAGCACGAGGCAGTTGCAGAACGTGAGCAACGCGATCCGACAACTCTCGTGGTGCTCGTGTAGTATGAAATCGTTCCGCGCGAAGATGGAGGGCAGCGCGCCCACGTAAAAGGCAGCCTCGGCGCAGTCGAGTACGAGCGCGCGCACGTGCTCGGCAAAGTGAGCGCCCTGCCACGAGTTGCTGTCCAGCCCGGGGTCGTGCGCCACCGCAATCAACGGCGGAAGCAGCAGCACCATGTCGACGAGCGGCCGGCCCGAGAAAAATGCATGCCATAACATACTGATTCCTGCAATGGAATACAAGGCCGCGACAAGCCCGAGGAAGAGGGTGGTCCCCGCGCGCTTGGCCAGCGGTTGGAACTTCGCGTAACCCGCCACGAGGTAGCGGCGCGCGCAGCCCAAGACCTCGAGGAGCAGCAGCATGTACGAGTCTTGGCGCGGATGCGTGAACGTGTACAACATGTGGTGATGCAGCAAAAGGAGTTGCAGCGTGAAGGCGAATATGAGGAACGAGGTGCGGTGCCAAGTGAGCAGTGCCGGTGGGTGCGCCATCGCGTAATACTGTGGTCGGGTCATGTACTGGAGCATGCTCGGCGCCCGCCGCGCTCTGCACCGCGCTGCGCTGCGCTCCCAGTACGGGGTGGTTATCGGCCACGAAAGGTCACGAGCCACGTGGCAGCTCAATCGGCGTGTGAAAAGCGGGGCACACGGGTAACGACGTACGAGCTTTAAAGCAAACGTTTCGTTAGTCCGACACTTCGCGCTCGATTTTACAAACTTAAGTTACGGCTCTTTTTGGCGCGAAGACGCGGCGCGGCAACGATGTCAATGCAGGGGATCGAGGCCGAGGTCACCAACCTGTTCGTGCAATTCATCAGCGAGTTTTCTAGCGACTCGGACGAGCAGCCGGCGTCGGCCTATGGCGAGGCACCGCCAAAGGACTACCTCGACCAGATCGAGTCGATGAAGACGAATGAACGCACGACGCTCTACGTCGACTGGAGCCATCTGCAGCAGCACGACATCGACCTGGCTGACGCGATCAAAGAGCACTTTCACCACCTGGAGCCATACTTGCGGCAGTCGGTCAGCCGCGTGATGGCGTCGCTGCACGAGGGCTACGCACAGGATCGCGAATTCCACGTCTCCTTCTTCAACCTACCGCACTTGTGCGCAATCCGAGAGCTGCGCACGGACAAAATCGCCACGCTGATCAGCTTCACGGGCACGGTGACGCGCTCTTCGGACGTGCGGCCCGAGCTGCTACAAGGCATCTTCCAGTGCGAGCTTTGCTCGACGCTCTCCGATCCAGTCGCGCAGCAGTTCAAGTACACGCAGCCGATCAAGTGCAAGAACCCGACCTGCGTCAACCGCTCGGAGTGGCAGCTGCGCAACGACATGTCGAAATTCGTCGACTGGCAGCGTGTGCGCGTGCAGGAGAATGCGAGCGAGATGCCGCCCGGCTGCATGCCACGCACGCTCGACGTGATCCTGCGCGGCGAGATGGTCGAGCGCGCCAAGGCGGGCGACAAGTGCGTCTTCGCGGGCACCCTTGTCGTCATCCCCGACGTGGCGCAGCTGGCCGCGCCGGGCGAGCGCGTCGAAGTGGTGAACAAGGTGGACGCGCGCAACCCGACCGAGGGCGTGCACGGCCTCAAGTCCCTGGGAGTGCGCGAGCTGACGTATCGCATGGCCTTCCTGGCGAGTTCAGTGCAGCCGGCGGAGGCTCGCCTGGGCTTGGTGTCCATCCGCGACGACCCCGACGACGCGAGCGCGCACTTTACGCAGGCCGAGAAGGAGCTGATCTACCGCATGCGCAACGACAAGAACATCTACCACAAGCTCGCCGCCTCCATTTGCCCGACCGTGTACGGGCACGACGAGGTCAAGCGCGGAATCTTGCTCATGCTCTTTGGCGGCGTGCACAAGTCGGCACCGCGCGACAAGACCAAGCTCCGCGGCGACATCAACTGCTGCCTTGTTGGGGACCCGTCGACGGCCAAGTCGCAGTTCCTCAAGTTTGTGTGCTCGATGCTGCCGCGCGCCGTGTATGCCTCTGGCAAGTCCTCTTCGGCGGCCGGCTTGACGGCGACGGTGACGCGCGACGAAGAGACGGGCGAGTTTTGCATCGAGGCGGGCGCTCTCATGCTCTCCGACAACGGCATCTGCTGCATTGACGAGTTTGACAAGATGGAGCAGCGCGATCAGGTCGCGATCCATGAGGCGATGGAGCAGCAGACGATCTCGATCGCCAAGGCCGGGATCCAAGCGACGCTCAACGCTCGGGCATCCATCCTCGCCGCCGCCAATCCCGAAGGGGGCCGCTATGACCGCAAGAAGACGCTGCGACAGAACCTCAACCTGACCTCGGCCATCATGTCGCGCTTCGACCTGTTCTTCGTCGTGCTCGACGAGCTCGATGAGCGCAAGGACTACGCGATCGCAAAGCACATCGTCTCCATTCACCAGCACGGCACGCTCGTGGGCCACGGCGCGGAGCCCGAGTATTCGGTGACGCAGCTGCAGCAGTACATTCGGTACGCGCGGACGCTCAAGCCGCGCCTGTCGCCCGAGGCCGCGCGCAAGCTCGTCGAGTTCTATCGCGAGCTGCGCCAGCAGGGCGAGAGCGATGCCAACACGGGCTCGTACCGCGTCACTGTGCGCCAGCTTGAGGCGATGATTCGATTGGGCGAGGCGCGCGCGCGAGTGGACCTCGAGCCGGTGATCAGCGTGCGACACGTCGTCGAGGCGCGCAAGCTGCTCAAGGCGTCGATTGCGCGTGTCGAGCACGAGGATGTGGACGTCGACGAGGTGCTCGCCGACGACCAGTTCGACGACGAGCTCGCGCGGCAAGCGGACGAAGCTGAGAGGCGCGCTGCGGCCGAGAGCGGCGTTGCGGACGATGGGGACGCGGGCGATGGTGACGGCGACGATCAGCAGCAGCAGCAGCAGCAGCAGCAGCAGCAGCAGCAGCAGCAGCAGCAGCAGCAGCAGCAGCAGCAGCAGCAGCCGGCTGTCGATGGCGCGCGACGCGTGAAGACGATCCCCTATCCGAAGTACAAGAAGGTGGAGCGCTCGCTGTGCGTCTTCATTCGCTCGCGTGAGGAGGCTCTGGGCGCGGGCATTCAGCAGCGCGAACTAGTCGAGTGGTACCTCAGCCAGCAGGAGGAGATTATGTCGATGGAGGAACTCGCCGCTGAGCGCCGTCTCGTGCGCCAGGTCATCCAACGGCTCCTCTCGACCGATAAGGTCCTCATGGAGGTGCAGACGCCTGAAGGCGTCGAGGTGCCTGAGGGCTTGCGGCAGCACGACGCGCGCTACCTGTCTGTACGGCCGCACATTGAGCTGTGAGGCTGGCGGGGAGCGCGGGCGACCGCTCGGGCGCTGTGGCGGGCGCGTGGGCGCGGATGCGGCGCGGCTGGCCGGCGGCAGCGCGGCCGGTGGCTGCCGGCTGGGGGCGAGGCGATCTTGAGGCGAGCAGCTTGGCAACAGCTTGGCAGCGACGCGCGCACGGCGCGGCGCGGTGACAAGGATGTGATTGATGCGAGCTAAAAGGGGTCCTCGTCTACCTTTTTGATTGCATGTGCATCGTTTATTTGAGTTTGCAGTTTCGTGCTGGCGTTTGGTTAAAAATCTCGATGGTCCATCGGCGATACAGTAACTAAGAATGACGAACCAAACGTCAAATCGAACGTTAGTTTGGCCGCGCACGGGGCCGTCCCGTCAAAACGGGGTACTAACCGTACACGCCGACATGCACGCGCGATTAGACGAGTGGTGGCAATTCGTACTACAAGGAGACGAAAAGGAGCTGCATCTTTTGACGGCCGCACCACGCCATCAGGCATCGTGTCCTCGACTGGCGTTGAGGGCGCCAGGCAGCGTCGGAACCGTAGCACAGTCCAATGAATTGAACAAACCCTCCAGCTTGGCAAACGGCAGGCCGTTGAGCCGCGCTCGGCTCGGCTCGAGGAGCGCCGAGTAGTCCCGGCTCGCGCACGGATGCAGGCGCTTCCACCCGCCTCCTTGGGCTCGACGGAGCTCCGCATCAACGGCTTCGATGATCTCGGCGTCGCCGCCGCTCACGACGGCGCTTGTCCGGCCGCACACCGGCGCGCCGGTCGCCTCCGCTCTCGGTACATCGCTGTGCGCGGCCACGCCGACGAGGTTGAGCAGATCTGTGAGCACCGCCGCCTTGACGCGCAGGTCGAGCGCCGTATCGGTGGCGAGGGACGGGTCGAGGTTGACTTCGAACACGTGCGGCTGAAGCGCCGCGTCGAGCATCACGTCGAAACCAAAGAGTTGGAAGCACCGCCCCCCAGTGGGAGGCACGTACGTCGCGACAGCCTGCCCCATCGTCGGCTCCGCCGCGAGGAGCGTCTTGATGAGCGCGTCCTCGACGGCGCGCCACGCGGCCTCGGCCCGCGCCGCGCCCACGTCGGCGGCGAGGCGCGTGTGGAACTCGTCGAGACCGAGCTTCAGCCCGGGGGGGACGGTGCTCGGCACGGCGCTTGGTACCTGGTCGGCGGCATGGGCGCCGCCGCCGACGACGCTGCCGACGACGCGTGCGCCGGCGCTCCCGGCGTGCTTGTTGATCGCATAGTTGGTCAGGTGCCTGTGTACGTTCGAGAGGTCGTCCAACGAGTACGGCGCCGCCGCGAGCCGTGCGAGCCCCTCTCGATGCAAATAGAGGACCAATGGCCGCCAGCAGGTGACGAGCACGTACAGCCGAAGGTCGTTCTTGCGCCCATCAATGAGGTACGGCGGGTGGATGTAACGGCTCGCGATGCCACGCCGGCTGGTGACGGTTTCGGGCACGCCGGCTGAGCCCCAGTGCAGCGTGATGCCCTGCCCACGACACGCCGCGACGGGCTTGACGATCCACACTCCGCGCGGCTCTGCGGCCATCGCCCCCCGCAGCGGATCCGCCTCGGCTGGCAGCACGTAGCTCTGTGGCGCGAAGGCGAAGGCGTCCGTCCCATATTTGGAACGCATGCGATCGAGCAAAGCCCATAGCGCACTCTTGGTCGTCAGGCAGCTGGCAAGAGGGAACTTGTTGATGCACTGGTGCGGCTGGAGCGCGAGCAGCTGTGCGGGGCTCACCTGCCCCGCAATCAGTGGCACTCAGTGGCAGTCAGTGGCAGTCAGTGGCACTCAGTGGCACTCAGTGGCACTCAGTGGCACTCAGTGGCAATCAGTGGCAATCAGTGGCAATCAGTGGCACTCAGATTTAATCAGTGTTAATCAGTGGCACTCAGTGGCACTCACCTGCCCCGCAATCCACAGGAGAGAGCAGCCCACATCCAAGCTCATGGCGCGCTCGAAGCCGTGCTCGAGCAGGATGCACTGGAGGACGCTGGCAAAGTGCGGGTGCGTCGAGCTGCAATAGTAGCGCGGAGGAGAGGCAGCGAGGGGGGTAGCGAGGGAAGTAGCAAGGGGCTGCGCGGTCGCTCTTGCTGGCGCGGCCGGCCGGGGCTGCCAGGGGCGCTCCTGCCAGCTATCGGAGAGCCCTGGGAGCGTCCCAAATCGGACGTAGTGCGGCGGCGAGGGGTAGGAGATGGACGACGGCACGGGGAGCATGGGCGCAGGGGAGCATGGGCTATCACTTAGGGACCATAGAGGCGCGAGATCGTGCTCGAGATTGTGCGTGACGACTGTCGCCTCCCTCTGCTCAACACAACGCTCCATCTGCTCAACACAACGCTCCATATGCTCAACACAACGCTCCATCTGCTCGGGGCCGCCGCCGTGAGCGCGGAGCACGGCAGCACACGCCTCATGCCCCCAGCGTGTGGCATGCTCGGTGGCTGTCCTTTCCAGCGTGTCCGTGAGCGCCACCGCGGCCCGTGCGCCCAGGAGCATCCGTATACAGCCGAGTTGGCCGTAAAGCGCCGCACGCATGAGGGGCGTGTGGCCTTCACTGACCGACACGGCGTCCACCGACGCCGATGCAGCGAGTAGCGAGTGCACGCACGCCTCATGGCCACCTTGAGCGGCGAGGTGTAGCGCGCTGAACCCATTCGGTTTCGTCAAATTTGTCGACGCGCCGTGCGCACATAGCAGCTGCACGCACGCCGCGTGCCCGTGAAGGCCGGCCCAGAGCAGCGCAGTCCAGCCCGCCTCGTCGACCGTGTGCGCCGCCGCTCTCGCCTCAAGGAGCAGCTGGGCGCTCTCGGCATCACCCCAGTACGCAGCGTAGGCGAGTGGGGAAATGCCATCCCAACGCGCCTGGTTTGGGTCCGCGAGCGCCCTGAGGAGCAGCCGCACGGTGCGCACGTGACCGTCGCCAGCGCGTGGCGTGCGATGGTGCGTGCGCTGCGCCGCGTACAGCAGCATCGTCGAGCCATCTGCCTCGACGATGTCGAGCTTGGAGCCATCGTCTGCATCGAGGCCCGCGCGCGCCGCAAGCAGGCGCTCGACGCATCCCGCATGCCCGCCGAGGCACGCGAGCTTGAGCGGCGTGAGCACGACCGCCCAGCCGTTGTGAAGGCCGAGCGTCGGCGACGCGCGAGCGTCGAGCAACAGGCCGACCGACTGCACGTCGTCCGACTCACAGGCGATCATGAGCGCGCTCCACTGCGCACGGTTGGTCAGGTTGGCGTCTGCCCTGGCTCCGAGCAGCACGGCGAGGCAGCTGTGCTGGCTGCTCTTGGTAGCCAGCAGGACGGCATTCGCACCGTCGTGCTGGCGCTGCGCATCGAGCGCTGCGGCACCGTGCTCCAGCAGCTGACGCACGATGCTCGCGTGGCCCTGCTCCGCAGCGGCCATGCAAGCCGTCGTGCCGCGCCCGTCGCAGCTGGTCGCGCCTGCACCCGCTTGCAGCGCGCTCAGCACGCCGGCCCCATCACCGCGTGCCGCCGCACAGACCAGCTGCGCTGCCGCGTCTTCCGTCTGGCTCGCCACAGCGTGCAGCTCACCCGCCTTCACCGCCTTGGAGATGGCGCCGCACAATGCCTGCCGGTCCGTGAGGCTGGAGACGCCAGCCGCCTTGAGGTCCTGCAGCAGCTTGGGCCGTCCCTGCTCCACCAAAAGGGCGGCCGCGCGCATAAGGTCATAGCCTTCGAGCTGCTCTTGCAGGCGCTCGAGGTTCGCGACGGCCAATACGTGACCCACCTGGGCCTGCATTTCCTCGAGTCCTGAAGGGCATGTGCTGCAAGGGCAGGACCTCGACGGACACCTGCTCGGCTTCGGTCTGTCGGAAGTTCTGGAACTTCAGTCGTAAGTTTCCCAAAATTGGACGCTCCCACTTTGAACTTGAACTTGACTTGTCTTGTCCCGCACGCAGGCAAAGTTGCGATTGAAGACTTCTCTGTCCATTCGGACCCCATCATGCTCTACACCTGGGGCCGCGGCCGCCACGGCGTGCTCGGCCATGGCGACGATGAGAGAGACGTTGAGCTGCCACGGCTCGTCTCAGCAGCTCCGCGGCTGAAGCAGATTGCGTGCGGCGAGCTGCACTGCGTCGGGCTGGCCACCGACGGCGGAGTGTTCACGTGGGGCTGTGGACTGATGGGTGCGCTCGGCCACGGCGAGCTGGGCACGTGCCACGTGCCGACGCCGGTGGCGGGACTGCGCAAGGCCGGGCCGATGATAGAGGTGGCCGCCGGCCGCAGCCACTCGCTCGCACTCTCCGCGTCCGGCGACGTGTACTCGTGGGGCATGTACGCTGGCATGGCCGCCGACTGCGAGCCTGAGCCTCGGCGTCAGCCCGACCTCGGCGGCCACGTGAGGGCCATCGGCTCTGGCGACGAGTACTGCGCGGCCCTGACTGCGGAGGGCGCGGTGGCGTGGGGCGGCCGGATCGGCCGCAACGCATGCCTCGTGCTAGCCGCGCGCGGTGCCGCGCGTCTCGCGTGCGGCGGCGCGCGCGTGCTCCTCATCGACGCGCACGGCTGCGTGCAGCTCTCCGGGCCCCTAGGCGCCAACGCCAACGGCGGCGGCGGCGGCGGCGGTGGGTGGTCGTCCAGAGGAGGAGCAGCCGCCATCGAGCCTGGTGTACTTTTCGAGCCTCCTGTGGGGTCTCGGTTCGTCGAGGTGGGCGCGGGCGCGGCACTCCATATGGCGCTCAGCTCGCACGGCGAGGTGCATGTCTTCACGCACACCGGGCCCGCAGTGCCCGTGACGGCGCCCGGGACGGTCGCACGCTTCACAGGAGGGCCTGCCCAACCCCTCGCGCTCGATGGCTCTGGTCGGCTGGTGCGTCTGGCGACGGAGGTGCATCGACGGTGCGCCGCGCTCCCGCCGAGCGTCGGCCTCGCGCTGCTCCACGGCGCGTCGGAGACCGCCGCCACCGAGCGTCTGCTCGGCGCCCAGTTGGGCGGCACCCGGCTTCGGCAGCTCGCCATTGGCGGCGCTCACATGGCCGTGCTCGCCGAGGACGTGGGCGCCATCGTGGGCACCGGCGTGGGCGCCGTAATGGGCACCGGCGCCGTCGTGGGCGTGGGCGCCGCCAGCCTTGGCGGCAGCACGGTGCCCGCTACGGCGCGATCGGTCTCGCCGCAACGGATACAGTCCGCCATCGAGCGTGCCCAGGCTGCCATGTACGGCGGTCCCGCGCCGGCCGCTGCCGACGCGCACCCCCGAACGCGCTGTGGTGAACACTTGCATGCAACGGATGCGCACCCGTCGGCAGCGCGGACCGGGCATGGGCGCGTGTCGCTGGACCGTTCATTCGAGGCGCTGCCGTCCGTGCAGCCGCCGCCGTCGCCGCCGCCTTGGGTGGAGCCCAAGACGGCGCCTTGGGCGGAGCCCAAGACGGCGCCTTGGGTGGAGCCCACGACGGCGCCTTGGGTGGACCCCCCGAAGCAAGCCCAGTGGGGGACGGTGACCGAACCAGTCGCCCCGTCACCGCGCACTGTCTCGAGCTTAGTAGTGCCCTCCCTCTTCGAACCGTCGCCGCAGCCACCCCAGCCACCCCAGCCGCCGCAGCAGCCGCAGCCGCCCCAGCCGCCGCAGCCGCCCCAACCGGCCGGTGGCGGTGATGGGCCCGTGGCGGCTCACGGCGGCGGCGGCGGCGGCGGCGGCAGCGGGGGCGGCGGGGGGGGTTGGGTGGCCTCCCCCCTGACGTCGCTGCCCCGACGCCATTTGCATGCGGAGGGCGCTTTCGAGTCGGGCGCCACACCAGTCCCCCCTCGGCCAGCCGTCGCCGCGCCGTCTTGGGCGCCGCGCGGTGCACCCTACCCATCAGCGCCGCCCTCGCCGCCGGAAGCCTTCTCGACGCCAGCTGAAGGTTTGGCGCCCGGCTCGGCGCCCTCATTGGACCAGCGCCTTCATGAACAGCATTTCACAGGCGCCGCCGCGGGCGTGGCCGCCGCCGCGGCCGCCGCCGCTGCGGCTGCCCGTTACGGCGCGCCAGTCGCTCCGTACTATGCGACTCCGGGCACCCGCCCGCTCGACGTCCCCGTCTCCGTCCCCGACTTCCCCACAGCCGGCGGCGGTGCGTACAACGGCAACGGCTATGGCAACGGCTATGGCAACGCCAACGGCTATGGCAACGGCAACGGCTATGGCAACGGCAACGGCTATGGCAACGGCAACGGCTATGGCAACGGCTATGGCAACGGCTATGGCAACGGCTATGGCAACGCCAACGGCTATGGCGCTGGCCCGCCGGGCTATGGCGCCGCTGACAGCGGCGCGGCTGGCGGCGCCGCCGTTGGCGGCGGCTCGCCGCCCCTCCCGGGCGGTCGCGTCGTCCCGGGCGGTCGCGTCGAGCGAAGCCTGTCGCAGGCGTTGCAGGCGTCGTATCAGGCGCGTTGATTGCCTCTGATTGCCTCTGATCGCCTCTGATTGCAGGCGTCGTATCAGGCGCGTTCGGAGCTCACCGTTGATTGCCTCTGATGATCGCCGATGACCTCCGATGACCGCTGATGACGGCTGATGACGGCTGATGACGCAGGTGCGCTCGGAGCTCGAGCGCCGCGCCTCGTTGATTGCCTCTGATGACTGCTGATGACCTCCGATGACCGCTGATGACCGCTGATGACGGCTGATGACGCAGGTGCGCTCGGAGCTCGAGCGCCGCGCCTCGTTCGTGCGTGAGAATGAGCTCGCCGCCCACGCCCAGGCGGCCGCGCAGGCGGCGGCGGCGGCGCAGGCGGAGGCGCGCAGTGCGGCGGCGGCGCACGCGGCGCTCCAGGCGCGCGAGACGGCCGTCCACCAGGCGCGTGCGGAGGCGGAGTCGGCGGCGGCGGCGCGCGCGGCGGCGGAGGCGGAGGCGGCGCTCGACAAGGCGCGGCGGGAGGCGCAATCGCACGCGGACGCGCGTACGCAAGCCGAGGAGCGAGCAGCGATGGCAGAGGCGGCCCTAATTAGGAACGAGGCGGCCCGCGAGGCGGAAGCCTCTCGCGCGCTCGAGATGGCGCGCGACGCCGAGCTGGCGCGTCGTGAGCGCCAGCAGTCGGACGCCAAGGTGGCGGCGGCGCTGCACGAGGCCGAGATGGCGCGGGCGGCCGCAGAGCAGCACGCTCAGCTGCGCGAGAACGCGGAGCGCGCGGCCGCGGCGGCGGTCGCGGCGGCGGAGGCGGCCAGTAAGGCCCAGGTCACGGCCGAGGCGGCGGCGCAGGCGAGGGCGGAGGCGTCGATAGAGGCGGCCGCGAAGGCGCGAGCTCTCGCCGAGGCGCGGGCGCATGCACTCGAGGAGGAGTCAGCGATCGAGCGACGTGCTTCGGAAGCGAAGCTCAGCCGAGCGAATGCCATCGCAGAGAGCCTCGCGGCACAGGTGCGCCTGATGAGCCCTGATGAGCCCTGATGAACCCTAATGAGCCCTAATGAGAATGCCATCGCGGAGAGCCTCGCGGCACAGGTGCGCCTGATGAGCCCTGATGAGCCCTGATGAGCCCTAATGAGCCCTAATGAGAATGCCATCGCGGAGAGCCTCGCGGCACAGGTGCGCCTGATGAGCCCTGATGAGCCCTGATGAGCCCTAAGGACCACTGATTGCCTCCACCATCAGGGAGCGGCGCAGGCGGCGGAGGTGGTCAGGACGGCGGCGGCGCAGGCGGCGGCGGTGGTGGAAGAGGCGCGCTCGGCAGCGCGCAGTTCGGCCATCGCGGTGGCGGCGGCGGTGGCCGAGGCGCTGCAGACGCAAGCACAGGTGCGCCTGATGAGCCCTGATGAGCCCTGATGAGCCCTGATGAGCCCGAATGACCACTGATTGCCTGCCTGCACCCTCCAGACCCAAGCCCAGGAGGAGGCGAGCAAAAGGGAGCGGCGCCAGCGGGAGGAGGAGGAGGAGGCGCTGCGACGTCGCCGGCTCAGCGAGGAGACGGAGCGGTCCGAGGAGCAGCGCCGGCGAGCCGAGGCGGAGGTGGCGGCGCGCGTGGCGGAGGTGACGCGGGCGGCGGAGCTCGCACGCGCGGAGGCGTACGCGCAGGCGGTGGCGGAGGGCAGGGCGGCTGAGGCACTCCGGATAGCTGAGCTGCAGGCAGCGCAGGCGACTGCGGTCGCTGCAGCCGCCGCGGCGGCCAAGGCGGAGGCCGAGGCGGCCAAGGCGGCGCGCGCGCTCGAGGAAGGATCCCAACGTGCGGCCGCCGAGCGAGAGGCGGAGGCGAGGCATCGCGCCGAGCGTGAGGAGGCCCTAATTAGGAAGGAGGAGGCGTGGGAGCGTGAGCGTCGTCAGAGCGCCGAGCGGCTCACGGAGCTCGAGGCGCAGATCGAGAGCGAGCGCCGTGCTGAGCGGCAGCGCGCGAGCGACCTCGAGCGCCGTGCTGAGCATGAGCGACGCGAGGCGGAGGCCGCCGCGGTGCTCAGCACGGCGCTCGCGCAGCAGGGTCTCGCCGAGCGGACGCTGCGGGAGGCGGAGCAGAGGAGGGCGGACGAGGACGCGGCGGCGTTTGCGGCGCAGCTCCTGCGCGAGGCGGCGGAGGAAGAGCGCCTCGAGAGGCTCGGGACTCGTGCCGCAATGAGCTTCCGAAACCAGAAGCTCAACAGCGGGTTCGTCACATGGAAGGACATGGCGCGAGTGCGCCGCCATCAACGGCGGCGCGCCGCCGGCGTCTTGCACTCGCTGCGCGACCTCAGGGTGCGGCGCGCGCTCAACTCGTGGCTCGAGATGGCATGCAAGTGCTCACCACGGCGCCATCCTCCCCCCCTTTTCCACAGGTGCGGCGCGCGCTCAACTCGTGGCTCGAGATGGCATGCTCTCGCAAGGCATCGAAGCGCGCCGTCGCGGGCGCCCTCTTCGGCATGCGCCACCATCGCGTCCTGCGTGCGTTCAACTCGTGGATCGAAACGTCCGCTCATCGGAGGACGGCATGCAAGTGCTCACCACGGCGCCATCCTCCCCCCTTTCCCACAGGTGCGTTCAACTCGTGGATCGAAACGTCCGCTCATCGGAGGACGGCGCAGCGGCGTATGCGCTCGGCCATCAACGAGCTGCGCGGCAGCTGCTTGCGCGCCGGCTGGTACCGATGGAGCCTGCGCATCCACTCTAGCCGTCGCCATCGCGGTCTCTTCACGCGCCTACGCCACCGAGGTCCGATTGCGTCTGATTGCGTCTGATTGCGTCTGATTGCGTCTGATTACCGTCGCGCTCTCTTCGGCACCTACGCCACCGAGGTCTGCTCTCGCCAGCTTCTCCACCTGATGACACTTGATTGCGGCTGAGTGCGGCTGAGTGCGGCTGAGTGCTTCTCTCATCAGGTCTGCTCACGAGCTTCTCGACCTGGCACGACAACGTCGTGGTGGGCGCCGATCGCGCGCGCCTCTTCGAGCGTGGCGTGTCCATCTTCCAAGTGAGACCTAATGACACTTGATTGCGCCTGATTGCGTTTGATTACACGCGCCTCTTCGAGCGTGGCGTGTCCATCTCCCAGGCGGGGCCCTCTTGAATTGCATCTGATTGCATCTGATTGCATTCTCTGAGTGAACTCTGATTGCACTCTGATTGCATTCTCTGAGTGAACTCTGATTGCACTCTGATTGCGGTCGGTCGCCCCAAATCGGTCTGCCAGGAGCACAAGCGCCTCGCGCGCCAGTGCTGGAACACGTGGCGCCATCGGAACGCCGAGGCCTACGAGATGATGAACGCCATCACGGCCATCCGCGGGAGCGGCAAGCGGCGCGCCCTCACCACATGGTATGCCAATAGCATCAAGATCATCAAGCAGCGAGATGCGGGCCGGCGCATCGGCAAGCTCCTCGCCGCGCAGACGGACGCGCTGATGCGCATGGCGCTCCTGCGCCGCGCCTTTCTCTTCTTTCGACTGCGTGCGGCCGCGCTCGTCGTCGCTGCCTTCGAGGCTCGCATGGCAGTCCTCATGGACGACCACATCCCAGTCGACCCGTACGTGGTCACCATCCACCGCAAGAATACGCTGCGCAAGTACGTGGCCGTGTGGAATCGGGGCGCGTCTGATTGCGTCTGATTGCGTCTGATTGCGTCTGATTGCGTCTGATGGCATTGCCAATCATGAGAGCATCCCCTCCGCCAGGTATGTGACCGTGTGGAATCGTGGCGTCGCCGCCCGCCGGCGTGTGCTTGCGCTCTGGGCACGGTCCGAAGAAGCGCGTGCGCTGCGCAAGTGGCGCGCCGTCGGCGAGCTCGCCCACATGCTGCGTGGGCTCGCGCACACGATGTTGACGAACCTTTACCGGCGGCTCCGCGTTCAAGGCATCCATAATTGGCGTCTCAATGCGATCGCGCGGCGCACGCTCAAAGCCCTCTCGGGCAACCTCATCCGCACCTCTCACGTGGCGATGATTCGGGTCGGCTTTTCGGCGCTTCGACGCGTCGCGAGCGTACGGCGCGTCCTCGCGGGCTTCTTTCGCGCGGCCGTCACGCTGCAGATGGGCAAGGCGGCGCGCCACGCGCTCAACGTCCTGCGCGGCCACGCCTCGAGCAAGCGCATGCTCGGTAGCCTGCGCTACAAGCACCGCACCGCGGCGGTCAAGCTGTGCCTGCTGGGCTGGCATCGGCGCGCCATAGGGCTCCAGGCCATCCGCCGTGCCAAGAGGCTCGCGATTCAACGCTGGGCGCGCATGCGCGAGTTTGGCGCCTTGGATCGATGGCAATCGCAAGTGCAGAAGCGCCACGCGTTGCGGCGGGCGCTGCGCCATCTCCTCCACCGCGAGATCTCGCGAGGGTTCGTCACTTGGGGCGCGTTCGTGAGCACGCGCTCGGCGCAGCGCGCGGCGCTCCGGCAGACCCTCGTGCGCATCGTTCAGAGCCGTAAGCTCGCAGCGCTCAATTGCTGGTCTGCGCGCACACGTGAGGAGCTCGACGAGCGGCGCTGGGGGCTGCGCGCCGGCTGGTTCGCTTGGGTCGTGAGTGCGACGCGCCGGCGCAAGGCCCTGTACGACCTACGCAAGTGCGCCGCAGAGCTGCGCCGCGGGCGCCGCGGACATGCATGGCGCTCGTGGCGCGCGTACATCGCGGCGCGCTCCGAGACGATCGCGATCCTAATGAGGGCGACCGGCGCGTGGCGGGGCGGGGTGCTCTACTTCGGGTTCGTCAGCTTCGAGGCGAAGCTGCGCACGGCACGCCAGCAACGAGCGGCCGTCCGCTTTTGGCTGCACCGCTGGACGAGCATTTCGCTCCATCAGTGGAAGCGAGCGACCCTGAGCCAGCAGCGCACGATCTCGATCGCAAAGAAAGCTTTCGGGTACTGCTGCATCACGGCCATGCGCGTGGGCCTCTACACGTGGAGCCTCGCGCGCAAAAGTCGCTTTGTGATGCGGCGAGCCTCGATGCTGTATGGCGACAACCAGCGGCTGCGCCACTGCGCCGATGCGCTGATTCGGATGCGTGAGAACGCGACGCGCCACCGTATGACGCTCCGGCTCGCGCGTCAGACCAGCTCGACGTGGGTGCTCGCGAGCAAGCGTACGGCGCTGCTCGCGCTGCGCAAGGGCGCACGCAACCTGGCCGACAAGCTCAAGACACTCACCCTCGCGCGGCTCGGAGTGCTCACGGCCAAGCTCGCGGCCACGTGGACGGTGTTCAAGGCCAACTCCCGCGCCTTGCAGCGCGCGCTCGTTCACAATGCGCGGATTCGTGGCTTCCTGCGCGGCTCGTACCTGAACAAAGGGCTCCGGCAGTGGCTCCTGGCCGCCACGAACCTTCGCATCGCGACCACCCTCTCCGACCTCGCCTCGCCCCACAGGCCCGCGCTTCGCTACGCGCTGCGCATCATGCGCGCATATGCGCGTGAGCGTGCTGCGCGCTACAACCTGATCCGCACGCTCCGGAAGCAGTACACCCACGCGCGCCTCTCGGCGGCGCTACGGTACCTGCGAGATCGCTTCTCCAAGGAGGTTCTGCGAAGCCAGCATGTGCTCGCCGCGGCGCGTTTCGTCATGAGCGAAGGGACGCGCCGAGGCATTCTCGGCTTGATGGCCTGGACCGAGCGCCGCCTCGCCAATCGGCGTGCTCAGAAGTCGTATGCGATCCGGCGCGTTCGGCGTGCGTGGCAGGCGTGGCATGCTACCAACCAGCAGCTGCGCTCGTTCGCGGCGCTCCACGGCGGTGCCCGGCTCCGCTCGCGCCAGTGGTACCGACGTCGGGGCTTCACGGCCTTGCGAGCGTATGCGGGCCGCGTGCGCGTGGTGTCCGCGGTCTCCAGCCTCAGCGCGGAGGGGCGCGCGACGAATCGGCAGATGTCGATCTCGCGTGCGATCGCGTGCTTCGCCGCAAACGCCGCGGAGCGCCACCGAGTGCAGAACACGGCGCTCGTCGTGTGCCAGCGCAACAAGGACCGGCGCGCGGCGGCGCTGCTGCAGCCGCTGCGTGTGCTCGTCGCGCTCAGCCTCGCACGCACGTTACACCGATGGCGCTCCGCAGCCGAGATGCTACCGGTCGACGAGCGGCTGCGCGCGACGCACACTGCACTCGCCGCGGAGCAGCGGCGGCTGAGCATGCAGCACGCGCAGGATGAGGAGCTACGGAGACAGCACCGGCTCGAGCAGCAGGCCTACCTTCTCGAGCAGCAGCGCCAATCTCTCTTCGCTGAGCCCCTCACGCCCGCCGCCGTCCTGTGCGGCCGCTCAACGCTCGATAAGCTGTTTGGCGTGCTGGAGCTGTGGGAAGCTTGCACGCTGCGCCCTGCTCTGCACGCGTGGCACCACGCCGCGGCTGCCATGCCCGCGCCCACGCCGAGGACGCGCGCCCGGCTCTACAGCACGCGCCACCTCGCCACGCCTATGATCGCCCTGAGCCGGTCCGAGTCCCCCCAAATTGAGTCTATGCTCGCGGCGCGGGGGCCAGCCGGCGCGGGCGCTTGGTGGCACTAGGGCCGCCACTTTATGAGCGGGACCGCCCCGCATCCGTGTAAGGATCCGTGTACGAGTATCGGACGCCACATGTGTGATCGTGCTGCGTGTCGTGGGCATGCGTCGCGGGGTGCACAATCATGCCGTCGCAACGCATTGCCGTACCGGTACAAGGACGGGGCCCTACCGTGTCACGTCTGTCTCAAGGTCAAGCGTGAGAGCCGTGACTCTCGACTGAGGACTGTCGACAGACGACACTCGTCCCCCCGGACCCAAAAATCACACAGTCTGAAGCCACTGAACCGCTCGACCGGTACACATACGTGATACGTGATAGAGTGCAGAGGCGGCGCTTATGGCTTAATATGGGATCCCTCATTTAGCAACAGCAACTGCCAACTCGTTCCAGGGGGTCAACAATACTCTACGTTGACACTTCCACGTTGGATGTCACCCCTCGGCCCGTTCTGGTTCTCGCCCAAGCGCATGCATTCCCGAAGTCGATGACGTCGCGCGCCAGTGCGCGAACACTTTCGTTGTTTGGGTCGTGAAAGGTGTCGTCAGTTTCCATGCAATATAATTTTTCACGTCGCTGTGAAACAAGTTGCACCCGAGGCGCATGCATTCCTGCGGGAGAGGGTATCCCAAACCGGCGTGAAGAAATCGTGCGACTTGAGATGAGCGTCGTCCACATCGATGGGCTCTCCCTTCACCTCGTGGGTGGGCAAGGAAATGCTGACACACAGAGCTACCTCGCGGCCATGCTGGGCATGATCTACGAAGAGCTCGGCGGACCCTACGGACCCTACGGACCCAAGGACAAGGTGGAGGCGCGGCGGCTGTGTGGTCTCGCGGCCGCGCAGGGGCATGCTGACGCGCAGTTTTCCCTCGCTCGCATGCTCTACGATGGGCACGGCGGACCCAAGGACGAGGTGGAGGCGCGGCGGCTGTATGGCCTCGCGGCCGCTCAGGGGCTCGCTGGTGCGCAGTTCTCCCTCGGGGCCATGCTCTACGATGGGCTCGGTGGACCCAAGGATGAGGCGGAGGCGCGGCGGCTGTATGGCCTCGCGGCCGCGCAGGGGTACGCTCGTGCGCAGAGCTGCCTCGGGGCCATGCTCCACGATGGGCTTGGTGGACCCAAGGACGATTTGGAGGCGCGGCGGCTGTATGGCCTCGCGGCGGCGCAGGGGTTTGCTGACGCGCAGTGCTGCCTCGCTGACATGCTCATCAAAGGGCGTGGCGGACCCAAGGACAAGGTGGAGGCGCGGCGGCTGCTTGGCCTCGCGGCCGCTCAGGGGCACGCTGAAGCGCGGTACCTCCTCGCTAACATGTTCTACGATGGGCACGGCGGACCCAAGGATGAGGCGGAGGCGCGGCGGCTGTATGGCCTTGCGGCCGCGCAGGGGCTCGCTGGTGCGCAGTTCTCCCTCGGGGCCATGCTCTACGATGGGCTCGGTGGACCCAAGGATGAGGCGGAGGCACGGCGGCTGCTTGGCCTCGCGGCCGCTCAGGGGCACGCTGAAGCGCAGTTCTACCTCGCTGACATGCTCTACAAAGGGAGTGGCGGACCCAAGGATGAGGTGGAGGCGCGGCGGCTGTATGGCCTCACGGCCGCGCAGGGGCATGCTGATGCGCAGTTCTCCCTCGGGGGCTTGCTCCACGATGGGCTCGGCGGACCCAAGGATGAAATGGAGGCGCGGCGGCTGCTTGGCCTCGCGGCCGCTCAGGGGCACGCTGAAGCGCGGCACCTCCTCGCTAACATGTTCTACGATGGGCACGGCGGACCCAAGGACGAGGTGGAGGCGCGGCGGCCGCGTGTGACCAAAGCGCGCAAAGGTGCATCCGAGAACGCTACGGCTCAGGTCGAGGACGCTGCTGCGCTGGCGGCCGCGGCAGCGCGCGCGGATGCGGCCATGGCAGCGCTGCTGGCTGAAGAGGAGAGCGAGGCCGAAAAGGCGCGGAGCAAGAAGGGCAAGGCCAAGGCCAAGAAGAAGGCTGGCGCTCCTACAGAGGCGTCAGCCAACGCCAGCGTGGAGCACGCCAGCGCTGAGGTGAAGGCTGCGGCAGTAGCGGGGGCCAAGACGAAGGCGAAGGCACAGGCCGAGGCAAAGGCGGTGACCGCGGCTGAGGCTGAGGCAAAGGCGAGGGCCGCGGCACGAGCGGAGGCGGAGGCCAAGGCCGCCCAGGCGGAGGCAGAAGAGCACGCTCGCAATCAGGCGGAGCAAGAGGCTAAGGCGTCAGCAGCAAAGGCGCACGCTGCAAAGGAGGCCGCAGCGGTGGAGGAGCCGCCCGACGACTTCATCTGCCCCATCACGCACAACCTCATGATCGACCCGGTCTCGGCTGCGGACGGCCATACCTACGAGCGGCGTGCGATCGAGGAGTGGCTCGTCGGCCACTCGACCAGCCCGATGACGGGCGCCGAGCTCAAGGTCAAGATGCTCTTCCCCAATCACACCGTGCGTAGGCAGATCCGCACGTGGCAGGAGGCGCAGCGGTGCCGCCCAGCTGGTCCAGCAGCACGCCCGTAGCGCCAATGGACAGGCCGAGAGGGCGGCACTTGCTCGAAGAGACACGTACTCCGCCTTGATAGTGTAGTAGCGTCGGAGAGCGCGGCCGGTGCGATGCAGAGGCGTGGAGCCGTGGAGAGCGCGAGGGGCGAGACGCAGACGCGGGCTCAGCTGGGCGCGAGTTGGCAGAGGTGTGACTACTCCTGTGTAAGCCTGCTCGTGCGTAGAGGTAAGAGGTAGTGGGGCAAGCGAAGGACGGTCAGGTCGGCAGCGATAACGCGCTAATCCGGCAATTGTCATAATTGTACTCGAGTATTAATACTACGCTAGGTGACCGATCTCTTACTCAAGATAGCGCATACGCTTCGTACTTCGTTGTACAAACTTGCTTCTAATCGCCACTCCGCACAACCGGCATTGAGAGTGGCCGTACTCGCGATGTCGGATGTGCCGCGCTCGCGCTCGTCGCGCGCCGCGGCCGCGCTCCACGCCTGGCTCCGCGCAGCTTCTCAACCTCACGCTGGAGCCTCTCGATCATCTCCGCCTCGACAGTGTTGAGCGTTATGTTGAGCGTCTGGCTCTGTGGCGAGCGCGCTGGCGGGGCGGCGTCCTCGTGGGCGTCCTCGCGGTGGGGGGGCAGCCCAACGGAAGCGCGGACGCGCCGCTCTGTGGTCATCGCTGGGCAGGGGACCCAATTGCCTGCTCGATCAGTGCACTCCTCTAGCGGCGGCAGCAGGTCCGGTGACGGCGATGCGGATGGGTCGGGTGACGGCGAAGGGGATGGATCCGGTGACGGCGAAGGGGATGGATCCGGTGACGGCGAAGGGGATGGGTCGGGTGACAGCGATGGCGCGTGCCCGTCACCGCCACCGCGCCTTGCGTGGCCGCCACCGCCGCCGTTGCCATTGCCGTTGCCGTTGCCGCCGCCGCTGCCACCGCCGTTCCCGTTGCCGCCGCCGCCACCACCGCCATCACCACCGCCATCACCATCGCCGCCACCGCCACCGCCGCCTCTGCCGCCGATCTTGCCACCGCCGCCTACGCCGCCGCCGCCATCACCATCGCCGTCATCGCCATCGCCGCCACCACCGCCTTTGCTATCGCCGCCTTTGCTATCGCCGCCTTT
>Ga0210242_100566_pt1 | contig 32775 bp, 19 predicted proteins | sample ChrtobMeP5a_16mM_FD_155445 | JGI IMG/M metagenome (GOLD analysis project Ga0210242, IMG submission 155445) | Chrysochromulina tobin associated microbial communities from unialgal haptophyte culture, Seattle, Washington, United States - P5a_16mM | ecosystem: Host-associated > Algae > Haptophytes >... | reverse complement strand
TTGCGGGCTGGCATGACCCGGACCGAGCTGTGCATCTTCGGACGTATCAGTGGTTCCATGCGCGCGCGCATGCGCATCGGCGCGATGTTCGTCTTGCGGCAGCGCCTCTGGCTGGGCAACGGGGGGGGTTGTCTCCTGCTTGCGCTGGGCCGCCTTCAGAATCGCGAACTCGCTTCGGGCGCGCTCCGTTGTGCGTCTGCATGCCGCGAGCCAGCGGCACGCTTTTGCATAGAAGGAATCCGTCCCGAAGTTTGGGTATTGATTGGCTGACGTGTACGGTAACAGTACGGTAACGGACTGTGTGCTGCCACGTGTAACGTGCATGCACCCCGTCTGTTTGGGGGTAGGGTCAGAGATTCACACGCGCGAATCTCGTGCCCTTCTCGCAGCCACGACGGCGCTCCTGCCTATCGATACGTTGCGGGCCCAGAGCCCCCCGAACACAGGCTCCACGATACAGTACCGGTCTTTGTGTCCCGGCTCCCCCGGTGTCTTTTTACCGGTCTTTGTGTCACCGGAAGCGAAGGTGTGTGCGCGGGATGTTTCGTGAACAAAGTCGGAAATGCTTTTTGTGGGCTTCGCTTTGCCGATGCAAGCCGAATTTCCGCGGTTCGGGGGTCTACGTTCCGAGATCTGTCGATTGGCACCCTGCATTATGGTGCATTATCTCGCTACTAACGCGTACTAACGATGGTAATCAAGTTGCCCCGCTGACGCGAGAGCACCCCCGTCGCCGTTACACCCCCGTCGACACCCCTTGGCGGGGCTCCGCTCTTGGAAGGAGATAGCCCGTATGTGCGCTCTATGTGCGCTCCCCGCAGTGTGCGTCTCCGAACCGTTCGAATGTGGCTTGATGGAGCTGGCTCCTCGTCGTGAGCTATTGCGCGCCCAGATCTCGATGAAATAGACATGTAGTCGAGCCGCTGCTCATAGAAGATGCGCTCGTATGTTGCATCCGCTTCATAAGAATGTATATTCATTCATGTGTCTCGTCTCGACATTGGCCATCACCACTCACCCACCATAACCACCAAGGTGCTGCGTGGATCGCGAATGGCTTATAGCCGACAAGCTCGCCAATGGCAAAGAGCCGAAAGATGCCCGGCGGGGGTGCGCCATCGCGATTATGAGGCGCAGGTAGCTGTAGCCTGTGCACCCAGAGGTACCGCCGTCGCTGCCGCCGCTGCTGCTGCCGCACCGGCCGTAGCCGTAGCCGTCACGCCAGGTGGGGCGTTCTTACAACTTACATCTTAGGATTCATCGGCGACGAGGCCGCCCAGCCGGCAGCAGCGAGCGTCCAAGCATCGGCATAGCATCGGCAGCCTTCAGCGTGCGGTCCAAGGTCCTCAGCCGCTTGGCCTCAATCTTGAACATGAAGAGGTTGTACGCATGTACCGCCTGTGCCACCCGCACCGAATGCCGCTTGCTCGCGACGGGCAGTGCCTCGGGCGCCTTCAGCATCGACGCATGCACCTTAAAGGTGAAGATGGCATGGCACTTCAGCGCCTGGCTGCACGCTACAGGCCAGCTGCCCTCCGCCAACCGGACCTGGAGCGCGGCAGAAGTGCACGATGGGCAGTTGACCTGGATCCAGGTCGAGGCGGGCGCCGTCGTGCCAAAGCCGCTCGGCATGGCCGCAGGACGACAGCACGGGCTGAACGGCAAAGTACATGTACTTCCCCATGGGAAATTTCCGAAAAACCCTGATCAAGCTCTCAGGGCGCCTTTTAAAGCCCGCCAGCCAAGCCAGCGGTAGCGGAAAATGCATAAAATGTTTTATGTAAAAGCGACTTGTGGAGTAAGGGACCTCTGCCTGGGCTCTGGCGCTCTCGTGCGCCGTGCCGATCTCTAATTTGTTCCCTGATTGACGTGATTGTGGCGCCCCGCCCATCCCTGCGCCCCTGCACCTACTTGTTCTTGCTTGTTCTCACCCTCTAGTACTTCACGCTGAGTATGGCTGTCCAAGTATGGCAGCCTATGACATCACTGCTGCGGGGGAGTGATTTAGGCGCTTTGCCTATCACTCCAGGTTGGTTCACCCCAACCCTGATAAATCCCGCGGCCCACCCAAGGGGCGGCGCCCCCATTAGCGCCCCCACACCTTGTTTACCACTTTACCTTGCCGCCCCACACATCACAACCCTTCTGGTGTTCTGGATGAGAAATATCCGCAAACTGCTGAGGAGACAGTGGAGCCCCTCTCAGTTTTATACCATCGAATACTTTAGTACACGTTAGAGTCTTCCACGCTCGGCTCACAGCCGTTTCACAGCCGTTTTCACAGAGCTGTTGCACAGAGCTGCCACGAACCCGAGGTGAGATGAGCCGAAGGACAACGTCCGTCCCTGCTTGGTTCGTGCGTCGTGCGTGCGTCGTGCGTGCGTGCCGCCAATGGGCGCCACCTCGGTCGACTGCTTGCTCACCCTAGCCATCGAGCAGCGCCACCGTCTCAACTTTGAGGTGGCACTGCAGCTCTTCGAAGTCGCTGGCCTCTGCGCGGCCGCCGACTCCTCCGTGTATGAGGACCGTGAGAGGATCGAGGCACTCGGGCACACGGCAGCCATGTGCCTCGACGCGGGCGAGAGCATGTCAGCGGACGCGGCGGAGAGTTTGCTGGGCAAGGCACAGCACCTCTCGCCAGCCGCGTCGTTCGTGGGGGGCGAGGAGGCCGCTGGGATGCGCGCGGCCGTCGCCCTTGGCCGAGCCGACTTGCTGCGGCTGCTCGGCAAGCCCCTGGCCGCGGCGGCGCTGCTCGACGAGCTGTGCCCCGAGGATGCGCCCGCGAACGAGGACGCGAAGTTGGTCGCCGACTTCGCCGAGGCGCCCGCCGCTCTTCTCACCTTCTGGCTTGAGGTCTGCAGTGGCTGCGGCGGCGAGGACAAGGAAAAGTGCGGGCGCGGCCGGCTCGACGTGATGGTGGAGCTCGCGTACCGCTTCGACGCGGCGCCGAGGGCTCCAGAGGCGGTGTGGCGTGCGTTGGGCGCGAGCTGCGTGCAGCGGCCAGCGGGCGACGACGGACCCACAGGCGACGACGGCCAGTGGGCGCCGACGGACGGTCGGCTGAGCTTCTCGGCGATCGACGCGTGCTTCAACCCCGAGTGCTTGCTCGACGTGGCGATGCAGTGCATGTGGGAGCGCCGCCCTAAGGACTCGATGAAGGCTCTCGAGAAGCTTGAGGAGGTGGCCAGCCTGCAGAGATGGTCGCTGCCGCACTGCGCGTCGTTGCCCAAGATCGTGCGCGACGCTCGCGATCGCTTCGAGGCGGCGGCGGCGCTCCTCGGCCGCGCCAAGTGGCTGCTCTCCAGCGCGACGAGGCGCGACGAGGCATTCTCGTCGTATTGGAACGCGCTGCGCTTGTTGCGCGAGTGTTGGCAGGCTGAGCCGCTCCCCCCGGCCCAGCTGCACATGCTGCTCGACGTGGGCTGGCGTGTATGCGAGCTCGCCCTCGACGCGGACGAGTTGCGCACAGCCGCTGCACTGCTCGACGAAGCGAGCGCCGCCGCGTGCGAGCAACTCATCCCTGGAGAGCAGCCGAGCGTGATGCAGCAGGCGGCCTTCCTTCGGCACAATGGTGTGTTGCGAGCAGCCGAAGCGCTCCAAGCCGATGAGTTCGAGGAGCTCCGCGACGCCGCGGCGCACCTGCTGCTGCGGCACGCACGCCTGTGCCTCGACGCCTTCGAAGACGGGCGCACGCCGCGCTCCGACGCGAACGAGAAGGCGGTTCGGGACCTGAGCACGCTGGCGGCGCTCCGGCCGTCAGTGCATGATGAGCTGGGCAATCTCGCGCGCGAGCTGCTCGTGGGGCTGCGCCTGCGCCGTGATGAGCACGACAAGGCCTTGGCTGTGGCGAGCAACCTACTTTCGGGGCAGTCGGCCACAAAGGATGCGGCCCTCGAGGCGATCCACCTCACGCGTGCAGCCTACCTGACCGACCTAGGTGCCTTTGAGCACAAGGGGCACGAGAAGCTCAGCGCGATCACGAGCGCGGCCACTCTGTACCAGCGCGTGCTGCAGAGGAAGGACCTGCCCACGTACACGCCGACGGTGCTGTTGCACCACGGGGCTGCATGCCTCGAGCTGGGGAAGACCCGCCGACGCGACGCGGCCTCGTCTTTGCTGAAGGCGACCGAACTCGTTGAGGCCGAGTTGACGAAGACGCGCGCGAATCTGCGGCGCGAGCTCGAGACCCAAGCGCGGGAGAAGGCGGCGCGGGAGGGGGCGGAGAAGGCGGCCAAGGAGGCGACCGCCGGTGGCACTGGTGGCGGCGGCGCGGCGACCGATGCCGAGGCGGAGGGTGAGGAGGCCGCGGCGCGGCCAGCGGTGGAGATGGAGATGGAGGCGGCGCTCCGGTCAATGTCAAAGGGCGGCGGCGGGAGTGGCTGCAGCCTCGACGGCCCGCAGCTCTGGATGGTTCGCTACCTCGCCGGCGTGACCGCGCAGCAGGACGGGCATCAGGCAGCTGCCCTCAAGCCACTCCAGGGAGCCGTCGCTGCCGACGACGGGCAGCAGTCGCGCGCCGCGCGCATCGCAACGTACACGGCGCTCGCTGTGTGTCAGCTGCAGCTCGGCTATCGAGCCGAGGCGCTCGAGAGCTGTGAGGCGGCGATGCGACTGGGTGAGGCCAAGGATGGAGGATTGATGCTGTTCACCAAGGCGCTACTACTCGCGCAGAGCGGTCGGGCGGAAGAGGCCATGGCCACACTGCGCACGCTCCTCGGCGAATACCCCGAGCACCTCGGGGGGTTGCTCGGTCTCTCAACCCTCCTTGCCGAGAAGGATCAGCTCATGATGGCCATCGGACAGGCGGCCGCCGCGCGCGAGATGGCGAATGACCCGCTCGCGCTCCAGCAATTAGGTCAGCTGCGCATGCGGATCGGACTCGAGACCGCATCGCCCGCCGAGGTGGCCGCCGCCTTGCTGGAGCTCGAGAAGGCTGTGGATGCACACCTTGCTGCTGCGGCGGCAAAGGGTGGCAGCGCAGCACCGCCTGTTGCTTGCGACGCCTTCGTTGGGCTCGCTCTCGCGCACATGAGCTCCCGCAAGTTCGAGCCCGCTCTCGAAGAGCTTAGGAAAGCAGCGCGGGCGGACTCGCAGTCGCCCATTCCCCTCCTGTTCCGCGCTCACGTACTCCTCGAAGCTTCACACCTCGAAGCTTCACAGCCGAGTGGCGGCGGCGGTGGCGGGGGTGGTGGTGGTGGCGGCGGCGGCGGCGGTGGCAGTGGGAGCCGTCGGCGCACCCCAGCGGTAGAGGGTTCCGTGGCTGCGGCTTCGCCTCCTGCTGAGGCGGCGGACGTGCCGGCCGAGGCGGCGGCGAGGGGCTCGGAAGTGGCCGCGGCCGATCTCAGCGGTGGCGCCGGCGGCGAGGCTGCCGGCCCTACTACCGCACCTACTACTGCACCTACTACCGCACGCGCTGCTGGTGGCTTTGGCGGCGGTGGAGGCGGTGGCGACGGCGAGAAACGCGCCGTCGGTGGCATCAGCTTTGATAATCTACCGAAAGAGGCGGCGCAGGAATTCGAAGCCGCTGCCAAGGCCTTTGCGCGCCGAGTGCCCGAGGCCGTCGAGGAATGTGTCGACGCGGGGATGAGGAAAGATCTCTTCGCTTCCAGCGCGTCGACGCCGCTTGCGTCGCTCGGCACTTTGCTGCAGGGTGTCAAGGGACGCGAGGACGCTCTCGCTCTGGCCCACTGCGTCCACCAGGTCGCAGTGAACGCCCATCGCCAGCAACAGCCCGCGGCCGCCGCCACCAGTTACGAGTTTGCATGCCGCCTTGCCGAGCGTGCTGCGGTTGCATCCAAGGTCGCGGGTGGCTCCCAGCAAGCGCGCGCGGACGCATTGCTTGGTTTAACACACCTCAATCGCGGCCGGTCACAGTGGGAGCAGGCAGATCTCGAGCAGGCGACCCTAAGCTTCTCAAGCGCGCTCAGGGCTTTCGAGCGCGCGAAACCGCTCGCGACGGCGCTGCAGTCGGCGGCAAACACGTTGGCGGGTGGCGCAGACCCGGCGGCGGCGGCCGAGGCGCCGACGCTTGAGGGCCTTGTGAGGCGTGGTGCGGCGGCCGCGCTGTACAACCTCGGCGCCGCGCAGGAGGCATTGGCGCTCACGAGACAGGTGGTGGCGAGCCAGGCGGATACGGCGACCCTCGCGGCCGCGAGCGCGAGCGCAACAGCGGCGGCGGCAACGGGCGCGGCGGCAGGCGCAGCGGCAGGCGCGGCGGCGGGAGCGGCTTTCGCGGCTGCGGAGGTGGCGCGTTTGGCCGAGGTGAACGCTCGCGTGTCGCGACAGGCGAGCCACGCGTTCGAGTCGGCGGGACGCCGCGCTGCGGACGCGTGCTACGACCTCGCCCTGACTAGTCAGCCACGGCACGAGGGGGCCTTGATGGGGCGTGCAACGGCTACCTTTCGTAAGAACAGGCCGCGCGATGCGGTCACACTGCTGGCATCGAATCGCTCGCCGAGGGCGGCGATCAACCGCGGCGTCATGCTGCACAATCTCGGGGAGGATCTGGATCTAGCTCAGCTCGAGCTCACGAGAGCGCTCGAGAGCATGCCGCGCTCTGTGCATGCCGCCTTCAACCTCGCGCAGCTCCGCATGCTTCGTGGCGAATGGTGTGAGCCGCTCGCGAGCCTGGAAGAGCTCAGCTTGGAGCCTGCAGCCATCGTGGAGTCTGCCGAGGCGGCAGTGAGTGGTACCCGCGCCACAGAGCGTGCGGTGATCGCGCCGCAACTCGGGCCGCTGCTGAGCGCCTGCCGCAAGTGGCAGGCGTGCCTCGAGATCGCCGCCGAGGACGTGCGCTCGTCTGCGCAGCTCGTTCAGCCCTCGATCTCCTTGTACGTACCGGTGGCCGATCGGTGCTTCGCCAGCCCCATCGGCACCATCGGCGCCATCGGCGAGGCGCCGCTGGGCGGCGTGGCACCCGAGGCCGAGCGCGGGCCGCCCCTGTCAGCCGCTCAGCTCTCTCTCCTCGAAACACTCCTCGCCGCTGCTGACCCTCGCACTGCCGACGCGCCACCGCCGTTGCCGCCCGCGGCACCATCGGCAGCGACGGCCGACACGGACACTCGAGAGCAGTCGCCAGAGCAGTCGCGCCCTCAATCGCCTTTGCCTGCGGCGATGGCGATGCAACCCGCGCCGCTGCCGCCGTCGCTTGTGAGCGGCGCGCACCGCGCGCTCGCCCTGCAGGCTGAGGGCAAGATGCACCAGGCAGAGCGCGTGCTCGAAGGGCTGCTTCGGTCGCTCACTGCGCCCGCCATCCGGCCTCTCGGACCTACCGGTGCGCTCCTCTACCTATGGCGCTCGCGCTCTCGGCGCGGGGTGGGGCGGTCGCTCGAGGCGGATGCTGATCTCTGGATGGCGCTCGCGCACGTGGGGGTGGGCTCTCTGGAGCCGCCGGGTGCACAGGTACGCGCCGCCATCGCCGCAGACGACGAGGCGGCCGCGTCCGCCGCCGCGCAAGCCGGCGCGCTGGCTCTCAAGCGGCGGCGAGAGGTGCTCGCGAGCGAGGCCGCCACCACTATGGCGACGGCCGCCGCGAAGGCCACAGCCACCCCCAAAGCGAGCATAGCCTCAGTTGTGTCGCTGGACGCGGCCGGCGAGGTGGGGGCGGACGCGCCGACTGCAGCGAGCGTTCCAGCCGCACCAAGCGCCCCGGCCGCCGCGAGCGTGCCGGTTGCGGCGAGCGCGCCGGCTGCGGCGGAGGGCGGCAGGGATGGCACGGCGTCGGAGGCGGATGATCCGCCTGGCGACCTCCCCGATCTGGACCACCACGAGGCGGTAGCGGCGGCGGCAGCGGTGGCGCTGCCCCGGTCGGCATGGTGGGCATGTGGCCTGCTTCTCGAGCAAGGAGCGGTCCTCGAGAGGGCTGGCGAGCTCGATCAGGCGCTGTCTCGGTACGTAGCTGCCGGGCACTGGCAGCCTCACCATGTCATCGCCGCCGCGAACACGGCGCGGCTTCTCTCAGCCGAAAAGGGCGATGTACTCGGCGCCGCCGCCGAGTGCATCCGGATTGTGACGTCGACGCAGCGCGCGCGCTCACTTGCGGCGGTGGCGATGGAGGCAGTCCTTGGGGATGACGACGATGCGGACGAGGTGCAAGCACTGCACGCGGCGGCGGCGTGCGCGTCCAATCTCGAGCGGGAGCTCATCCAGATGCTCGAGCTCATGCGTAACGGCTTCGCATCCCTCCCGGCAGATGCGGGGCCGCCCTCGGAGGGCCCCATCGCGCGCCAGCAAGGGCGGCTCGCCATCGCGATGGACGCCGAGCGTCATCGGCAGAAACGGTTCGCCGAGGAGAGGGCGCCGCCCAAGGGTTTGATGGGTGTTGCCGAGGTGGAGGCTGCCGAAGCGCGGCTAGCGTGTCTCAAGCGTCGCGCGGCGGCGGGTGAGCTCACAGAGGAGGAGAGGGCGGAGATGGAGGCTCTCGAAGAGAAGCTCGCGGCGCATCATGCGGCCAGCCGCGCCGGAGGCCAATCTCTCACCGCGGCGCAAGACATGCGCCGCCGGCGCGTGCGAGAGGCGACCCTCCTCGGCGGTGGTCTGCTCGGCGCGCTCGAGGCGAAGCCCTCACGCCTCTTCGACGCAACGGACTCTCCGATGACCACGATGCTATGGGGGATGGAGCAGGCGACGAGCCGGGTGCAGGCAGCTCTCGGCCGCGCCGCTGCCGCCGCCGGCGACCCCACGAGAAAGCCGCGCCCTAGCACCGCACATCCCGCCTGCTGGCACGCGAAAAGGGCGGGCAGTGAGGAGGAGGGGGAGGGCACGAGCGGGGAGCCGACCGCCCCGCGCTCCTTCCGGCCTGGCCTGGCGGAGAAGATGCTGCGCTGGGGCGATGATGGGCAGCTCCACGAGGGTGACATCGTCAACACGCCGCGGACCGACAAGATGGTCGCCACCTCACGACAGGAGCTCACCCTCGGCCGGTTTGCGGTGGAGCTCGAGAGCGAGCAGGCCAAGAAGGAGGCCAAGGCGATGGAGCAGCAGCAGGCCAAGAAGGATATGGAGGAGCCGATGAAGAGGAAGTAAGTCTGAGAGAGACAGTTTCGAGTGTGTCGCGCTCGCGGCGGACAAGGTGCATGTGCTGCGCTGGTTCTAGTTCTATCGGTTAGGTTCCGGTGAGTCGTGAGATTGCGAGACGCGGTCACCGCTGAACAGAGAGATGTGTAGTCCGTAGACGTGTGTATTTATATGTCATTAGGGTTTGTGGGGTCCCATGATTTCGCAGGTGGGGGTGTGAAATCACAGGAACCTATGAAATCACACCTACCTGCGATTTCACACCCCCTGTGATTTCGCAGCCGGCATGTGCGAAATCACAGCCTCCCGTGATTTCACAGGGCCTGCGAAATCACACCCCCTGTGATTTCATGGCTTCTCAAAATCACACCCCCCCCTGTGATTTCACACACTTCTGTGATTTCACACCCCAACCTACGAAAACGCACCCTACTGACGAATCGCATGCTGTCGAGTGTCCACGGTCGGGGGTTACGGTCGTCAACGGTCGGCATGCGGCCGTCCGCCCGCCCCCCCGCCACACGACACGCCGTACACGCTGACGCTCGCGCACGGCCCTCACACGCCACACACCGGACACGCGCCCCGCCGCCGCCCCCGCAGCGCGCCCCCGCTGATCCCGCCCCCGCGAATGCCAATCCATCCCCGGTCCCCCGCGGCGGGCCGCCGCGGGCCCCACGCGCCACGCGGGCAACGCGCCATGGTGTCTGGACATAAGAGCGGATGGGATGTGATAACAGCCTGATTCCTAGCCGGATTGCCGATCACAATCCCGCCGCAGCGTATCGCCGGGTAACAGTATCGCCGCAGCGTCCAGCGAACGTGGCAGGGGCAGGGACGGTCACCCGCTGTACGCGCGCTGCGGAGTAGGGCAAGGACTCCGAGCGCGCACTCTCTATAGGGCAAGTTTTGTCTGGTTTTGGGCGGGAACAACTCCGGCGCCGCGGGGGAAGTGGGGCCGCCCACATGTACTCGTAAGCGCTCCGACCCGCGAGCTAACTCGCAAGCGTGATGACCGCCCGCTTGCGCGGCGGCCGGCGCGATCATCCTCTCGACACGCCGATGCAGCTGGACGCAGACGTGCCGCCCACGCCGACGAAGAGCCGGCGATCAAGCAAGGATGAGCTCACCGCAGTGCTCTACGGCGTTAGCCACTCACCCTGGACCCAATCGGCTGCGCTGGCGCTGCACCTCAAGCAGATTCCCTTCCGCAGCGTATCAGTGCCGTTTCCGGCGACGTGGGTCGTCGAAGGACTCACCATGCCCGTCGTGTGGATCGGAGGCCGCAAGCTGTGTGGCTCCGCCGAGATCTTGCGCGTGCTCGACGAGCTGGCGCCAAGTGCGGTTGCGGTGAGCGACGGTTCCGACGAGCCGAAATGGCGGGAGCGGTGCGAGGAGCTCTTCTTTCTGTACGTACCGGGGCGCATCGACTACGGCGCAGGGCACTTCATCGGCCACTTCGCGCACATGACATCGAGCACGGTCGTGCCGGCTGTACCGCTGGGATGGGATGCGCTCGCGCACGCGTGCGCGCAGGCGGCGTTGCGGCCGATGAGCTGCATGTACTCCCTGTCTCTGCTCACGTGGGCGCGATTCGTGCTCGGGCGCGGCGTCGACGGTGCCGGTGTCGCGCGCTGTCTCGACTGGTGGGAAGCGCGCCTCGGCGCAAGCGCCGAGGCGGGCCCGTTCCTCCGTGGCCCCCGGCTGGGTGAGCCGGACCTCCTGCTGTATGGCCATCTGCAGTGCGTGTGCTCATCGGTGGGCTCGACGGCGCTCGTGGCGGCTGAGCTTCGTGGGGGTCGCTGGCCTCGTCTGCTTGGCTACACGCGTCGCCTCGATGCCGCCCTGGGCGCGAGTGGCTACCCGTGGCTGTACACCGCCGCCGCGCTAGATGCGGGCATGCCGCCCGCCGCCGCCGCCGCCACGGCTGACGCAAGCTCAGACGCGCTTTCGCCGCCGCCCGTGCTCGTGTCGCGTGCGCGTGCGCGCACCGCCTGCCTCGCCGAGCGCGTCGCCTTCTGGGTCGGGTTATGCGTGCTCACTGTGCCGCTGCTGCCGTTGCTGCTGCTGCTCCTCATGCATGGGTTTGCCGTGCGCAACGCGAATCGGAATCGATCGCTCAAGAGCTTTGGCAACGCCCTACTCCCCTGGCGCGTCGTGCGCCGGGCCCTCCGGCGGCGAGTCGTCCGCCACTGCGAGCTCGTCTCCGCCGCCATCGCCTCCGGCCGCGCGGCGCTCGAAAGGCCCATCCAACGGCTTCGCCGCCGGCCGCCTACGCGCATGCCGCCACCGACGACGGCGGCCGATGCCCATGGGCGCAACGCTTCACCGCAACGCTCGCCGCGCTCGGCAACCCTTGGCAACAAGCGCATGTGACTTACCGGATCTCTCGCCGACCCGTGGACTCTCTGGGGCGTGCTGCAGACATTTATCAAGTATATACCGGTCAACGGAAGCTCGAAGCGTTGATCAATCAGATGCTTCTCAATTATGAATTCAACGGCGAGCGTAATCGGGCCATGTGGCGGAGCGATGCGTGCGATAGATCGAGATCTGTTTACGGGTGCTTCAGGTAAAAAGACACTGGGGGAGCCGGGACACACACGCGACATAAAAGGCGGACAAGGGGTACCCGACGTGACCCCTCGTCTGCAGAGTGCAATCATTTCCTATCAACCTCCCACGAGCTGCCGCAAGAAGCTCGCGTGGCGTCCAGGATGAGACATGCTGCTCTGCTCGTGCTCTCGGCGGCGATGACCTCAGCGCTGGTGCTGCCGCAGGGCCTTCGCCCCGTGGCGATGGCGGTGCACCCGCCCGTGCGTGCGGCGGCGACATTCATGCAGGAAGGTGGCGACGGCGGTGATGGCGGCCGGGGCCGTGAGACGGAGAAATCCCGCGGCCGCACGGCGGTGATCGAGCGGCCGAAGCCAAAGCCGAAAAGTATGCGCAAGGAGGATGTCAGTCTCGATGCCAACTGGAAGGTGTTGCTTCATAACGACGACGTGCACACCTTTGAATATTGCACTGGCGCAATTTGCTCTGTGGTGAGGACGATCAAGCGGAAGAAGGCACATACGATCACCGTGCAGGCGCACTCTATGGGCACGGCCGTCGTCACGCAGACTTACAAGCAGAAGGCCAAGGAGTTTTGCCTTGGCCTGCAGAAATATGGGCTGACCTCGTCCATCTCGCCCGAGTGAGCACCGGATCCGATTAGTGTGGGTGCGCCGAGTGTTTAGCCGGGGGTCTCAAGTGCTCAAGTCAGGGTCAGTAAATCCCTTCCACTTCTAGCACAGATGCGCCGCAACCACACAGCAGCACCACTTTCTCCGCGCCCCGCGTCGGCCCTCGGTGCCACATCCGCCGATAACGTCATCCGCGTTCATCCGCGGCGCGCGGCTAAGGCCAAAGGCAGCAAAGGGAAAGGCGCGCGGCGGATTAGCGGCGGACGGTCCGGAGACGAGAGGGCCCGGCCGGCGGCCCCGCGCGGGCGCGTAGCCGCGCAGCCACGCAGACGCACCGCACGGGGCGGGGCCGGTGCTTCGACCCCACCATTGGGACCCCCACCGCCGGGGTTGGTACGCTGCCGGCTCGTAGGTACGAATGTACTTCAAAGTCCATCCCAGAACCGTGAGCTGAGCTCAGCTGAGAGCTGGATGGCAGCGGTCGACCGGCCGCTCTAGGTCTAGCGCCGACGGCGACCGGAGCGCGGAGGCCTACCTGACTGCTGACTCGGGGCCCGTTGCTCGGCCGGGTCCTCCCCCTTACCTCCCACACCCCAGAAAGTGAACCCAAGTCCCCTGAGATAGGCAGGGGTTCGAAGTGGGACCTCATCCACCCGCCGAAAAGTCTAAACGCCCCACCCCGGGACATGCCCCGGGAAGCCTCGTCGCGGGAACCACGCCCGCCCTGCGCTAAAGGGGCGACGCACGGCCACGGGCCCTAGAGACGGCCGCTCTTCGAAACAGCCCTGCGGGCCGCCGGCCCGTACCATACCTCGAGACCTAGTCGAGACGCCAATGCGGCACGCGTTAACGCACGGGCGTCGGCGCGCACACCGCAGCGAGTGTCGCGGAGCGAGCGACGAGACCGAGAGTGAGTCGGACTGAGGGGGTACACGAAGCGTTCACAAGGGCGAAGGGGCCGGACCCGGAGCCGTTCTGGGTTTCGCTCCCACCTCCCACTGAGATAACTGATTGACTGTGGCAGACTGGCTGTAGCTCAGGCGCAGGGGCCTCCATTGGCGACGTATCATGTCGACGTATCGGCCCGCTTCGCGGTCCAATCGGCCGATGGGTCGTGCCTTGTGTGGATTTTTGGCGCGGGACGAGGTTGACCAATGATCTCTGCGAATGACACACCTGTATTATGAACCCTATCACTACGAGGCCCGCTCAAAAGACTGCGTGCCAATGACCGTGTTATTTTTGGCTCATTTGGATTTCGAGGGCTGCCCCTTGGCCCAAATGGAAGGCGGTGTGTTACGCATCTTGTCGATGGTGATATAGCGGCCACCGCAGACCATGGGCGACTTCGGAGTCTTCGTCTCCTTGCGCTTGACTGCAAGTTCCTCAAGACGTCCAGAAGTCGAGTCCATCGTCGTGTGGCTGTGCTTCGTAAAGTTGTGAGCACCGAGACAGATTTCCCGAGGCAAAACGCACGCGCCTTCCATTCCAGGCAAGTTCCTCGACGTCGTCATCAATCATCACGCACGTTCCGCAAGAGCATCACGCACGCGTTGTGTTGAACTGCTTTCTGGCGCCCTCACAGGGCTCAGGGGGGCCCTCTCCTGACCTCCCCGCCCGGGCGCGGCGCGCGCTGCATCGAAATGGCGTTGCAGGTTGGTCAGCTCGTCAAGTTCAAGGACAACGGAGACTGCTGGGGAACCGTCTTTGGTGCGAGACGGGCAATGCCGCGTCGCGATGCTGCTGTGCTGCTGCTGTTGCTGCTGCTGCTTGGCATTCACGACGCTCTGCGCTGACATCACCCCATGACCTGTGGTGGAATGCCCGCGGTGTTTCAGAGTTCCAGGATGAGGGCATGGTTGCTGGTCTCAGAAATGTGTCGCAGAAGATCAAAGACATGGGAGCCGGCGAGGAGACGCATGAGCCGGTCGAAAACCTTGAGCTCATCGATGGCTGCCAGCTGTGCGTTGGCCAGACCGTTTACCTTAAGAGCGACGGCCCAGAGGTCACCGGAGAGATTTTCGAGGTGCGCCGATGCGCTGCCCCGTCCATGCTTGCTCGCAGCGCCCTTTACTTGGTGCGGCTCATCCCCGCGGTGCGCCTGGCAGCTGCTGATGGACGGGCCGATGGTCCTTGCGGGCTTGAAGCCTGGCGCGAAGCTACTGGCGATGGGTACGCCTGAAGTGACGCACGAACCGGCGGAGAACCTCGCAGTGGTAGCATGAAGTGCGATACGGAATTGGCAACGTGACATCGCACCCACTCGGGTCCGCGTCTCTGTGCCGTCGATCTGTGCACAGGCAGGCTGCCTCCTCCCCTCTTCGGCTGCGCGGCGGCGGGCGTGTCGGCGCGTGTCGCCGTGCGCGTGCCGGGGTTCGCACAGTGTTCTTGGCGCCACTGGCGGTGTGTGGGCCGCGCCGTCTCGGGCATTCTGAACCGCCATTCCAAACAGTAAAAATTTAGAATGTGCTGCGCCGGGCCACGCCGGCGCGGCGCCCGGGCCGGCCAGGCGGGCCACACGCACGCTCAGCCCCAGCGCGCGGCGGCCGCGCCACACGCGCGACGCCATCACGACACCGAAGTCCGCGTACCAAATGCGAATCCGAAACATCTCTCTCGCACTGGCGTAGGTCGTTAGTCCCTTCCTGTCGAGTGTGTGTCACTGGTGTGAACCGCGCAAGGCGAAAAGTCAGGCCCGCCTCACGTGAACACACAGTTCATATTCACTCGGCGGCACGAGCGAATTCGACTTTCGAAGCGTAGCTATACAACTTCATTTTCACAGCACGAGTTCGGTCCCGCGTTCGGAGGCCGAGTTGCGGCGGGCGGCGAGCGAGCCGGGCGTAGCCATCTCGACAGCAAGGCGCGAGGCGGGTGCGTAGCTTCCACACGGGCTCTGCGTGGGCGTGAAGGGCGGGCAGCATCCACAGCTGTCCTCGAGCAGAGGGCGTTTGTCGAGCGGTTGGTCATCATCGTCGCCGCCTGCGCCACAAGGGTGGTAGTGGTGGGCACCATGGTGGGCGCGTGGTGAGAGGCGAGCTGGAACGGATCAGGGTCGCCTGGCACGCGCTTGGCGGATAGCCCACCTTCGAATTCGTGTCCTAGGTAATTCGGCGCGCGCTTGCGCATGATGATATTGTCGATGACCCAAAAGAAGCCAATGTTGAGGATAACAGGTGCGCAGACCATCACGAGGAGGAGCTCAAGGGCGGGAAAGTCGAGGAGCGGCTGCTCGATGTACGTCGCAAAGACGTCAAGGTGCGCATGGAGCGGCATGATCACCACGATCGCTGTGAGCACCTTCTCGCCCGACGCAAAGAAGCCCCAGATGAGCAGCTGCGCCAACCACGGCTTCCAGCTGGGTGGGTTGCCGTATTCGCCCGAGCGGAGCAGATTGATCTGGTAGCGGTTGACACAGTGGTTGTACCCCTTCATGATCCCCCACAGGAGTACCACGCCGCATGCGACGGAGATGGTGAAGTTGACCAGGTACCACGAGCACTCGCTTGCGCTGCTCGATCGTGCAAAGATGACGCCAAAGGCGAGGTTGACAAAGTGCTGGAGAACGCCAGCAAATCCCTGCTTCGAGGTGTCAAAGAACCAAACGGTCCACTGCGAGCAACGGTCAGGAGGGCGCGAGGTGAGTGACGTGTAGGATTCGGCGCGAGCGTGCCGCTGCAGCGTACTGGTCGGCGCGGTGTCTCCGTGCTGCGCTTGTACGCGAGCGTGGCTATGGCAGATACCATGAGGCCGACCTGTACCAACATGGCGAAGGTGCCTCCGAGCAAAGTGCACCGCGGCGGCGCCGTGGCCGCCTCCACGGACGCGGTTAAGCTGCCGACGTCCATCGCCATTGCCCGGGGGGGAAGTGGTGAAAGGGTTTCGTCTAAGAGAGTTTCATGAATCCCGAAACTCGTATCTTCTTTCCGTCAAAGAATAAAAAAGTTTGTCGTCCTTGTCTCTCGCCTTTGGTCGCGCCGGCCGGCCGGCTGCCTGCGCTGCCTGCACGCGCTTCACGCGCCAGCGGCACACGCGGGCAGCGCCTTGGGTTTGCCGAAGCCGTACTGGCACGGGAAGAACTTTTCGCCCTCATGCCAGGGCATGCAACATCGTGAATAGAGGGGTGCGTTGTCGGAGCCCTCCATGGTACAGAAGGGTACGCGCTCGTACGTGAGCACACGCTCGGACTCGGCGGCGAAGGCGGCGTGCGCGGCGGCGTCCGCGAAGCCACAAAAGCGCCCGTCTGCCTCGTCAAGCACGAGCACAGCCGCGTCGGCAAACCGCGCTAGCGCGGTGCGCACTTGCACATCGTTCAGCGCCGTGCCGGCGGGCATGCTCGCTTGCGCCACCGAACCTGAGACGCTCGACGGCACGCGCGGGTCGCTCAGAAAGCCTGGCTCGCGCACCTCGACGCCCAGATTATTCTCAAAGAAGAGCGGCGTGTCGAGCACGTGATCCATCGGGCAGTCAAAGGGCAACCGCATGCTCTCGGCGCCTCCCACGCGGCACGCGCGCATCTCTTTCCACATGTAGTCGCAATAGCAGAGCATGCGTGGGAGTACCAGCCGCCGGCCAAGCGCCTTGGCGATGCCGAGCAACGACCGCAGCACCGCCAGCCGATGGGCGTGCTCCGCCAAGTGCTGTTTGATGGCGTCGCGGCTGTCAGCAGTTGGCGAGAAGGAGACGGGCGGCAGCGTGGCTCCTTTGGTCGAGACTGCAAGGTACTTGCCACCGCCAAAGTAGTCAGCGTCGTCTACGAACCAGAGGCCCGCCTCACGCAGCCGCTGCCGCTTGCCGTACGCAAACGCCGCACCCTCGGCGAACTGATAGGTCATGTGAACCGAGATCGGCGGCTCCGCCTGAGGCAGCGTGTGCACGTGTTGCACGAAGAAAGTGTGGCCGTTGAGGAAGCGATTGAGTGGGAGGACGCCTAGCAGCAAGGGCGTGCCTCCTCCGCTGCCTCGGCATGCCACGTACACGCGCGGCACCTCTTTACCGTCAGAGTCGCGGTAGGTCGCGAGGCCGGGCGTGGCCTTCGTGATCATGTTGAAGGCTGCCTGATCGCGGATTCTCTCCTCTTTAGCGTTGGCCACCTTTTCGCGCCACGCTTCGGTGAAGTTGAGAACCGCCTCGTTGCCGCGCATGTACACGAGTCCCGTGTTGAAGTCGCAGTGCAGCAGCGCGCGCTGGGCGTCGCCTGGCACGTCGATGCAGTCGGTGGCCACGGCCATGTCAGCGAGGGTCCACGGATGCGTGCGCAAGAATGGGCGAGGGTCCGCCATGAAGATGGCATCGGCATCGCATGCGAGGACGTTGAAGCCGCTGGAGAGGAGCTCGCGATAGAAGCCGACCTGCACGAGTGGGTGGGGTAGAGGGGTTGTGTGGCCTACCGAACTAGGGACAGTGTTTGAGTCCGGGATCGCGGCAGGGTTCGAGTCTGGGATCGGGACAGGGGCGGCAGGTGGGCCCACCTTAAGGATAGACATCTTTGGGTATTGCGAGGGACAGCTGCGGATGTTACCCGACTTACACTTTTTGAGGTCTCGTGTGGTCGATTGGTCGCCGATCACGGGCACGCAGGGCAGACTGCGCTTCGTGCACTCGTCCTGCATCTTTTGGTCGAGCGCACCGATGATAACGCCCTCGCGCACGCCTGCCTTGGCCAGCGCGGCAACCCAGTTGTGCGCCATCGTCGCCACAGAGCCCGTAGAGAAGGTGACCAGCAAGTCGGAGCCACGAGGGAGTCGGGAAATCTCCGGCGGGAGCGCGACGCTCACGCGATGCCCCTTGCATTTGCCCATGTCCCAATACTGGCTGATCTCCTCCTCGCGCAGGCTACGCGAGCACTGCGCGAGGAGCTTCTCACCATGCGCGTGCATAAGCCGATCCAAGGATGCCTCGGTGGTCACCAGCGCCGCCGACGCACGCGGGCTTGGGCCGCAGTAGCTTTCATGCGGCCGGTCGAACTCGAGGATGCGCGTGCTCGCGTAGTGGCGCAGCGCGTGCGCGAGCTGCTCCGAGTCCAGCCCCGCCGGCGACTCGAGCCTCACGTGCGAGCAGCGCAGCGCCTCGGGCAGAGCGGCGAGCGCCGGCGCGGACAATTCGCTCGCCGAGTGCGTGCGCACGCCGAGGCGCGCGAGCTCGGCCGCATCAAACGCCGGGTGTGATGGTGGCAGGACGAGCGTGCGGTTGAGGAGCGAGGCGATGCTGAACAGCGAGCGGAGCACCTGCGCCGCCTCGGCAGGTGATACGGCGGGTGCGTCTCGCGGAAGCCGCGTGGCGAGCAGAAAATTTTCGCTGGGGCCGGCGGATGCGATCGATGCAGGTGATGGTGGCGTCGGCCGCACCAATGCCGCCGCCGCCGTGCGGTCACCCTGCTGCTGCTGCTGCTGTTGCTGCTGCAGGCTGTCAAGCTTGCGCTTGAGGCGCGCGATCTCGGCCGCCTGGTAGCGCAGGAGCGACTGTGCCGTGTCCTGGGACGATGTGTGCATCTGAACGAAGGAGAGAGCCAGGTACAACGCGCCGAGCAGCACCGCAATGGTCAGCGCCGGAAAGGCAGACCTCATCGCTCCACTGCTGGGGAGGAATTGAGTCCTTTGAAGTGGGAATGCACACACGAGGGAGTGCACTCTACTTTTGAGATTCTATGTATTAACAGCCAATTCACACGAAGTTGGTGAGCGCCGCTCTCGCGCCTCGAGCATGGATTGCGCCCTCGCGGCGGCGCACTCTCTCGTCAGTCCGCGAGACCCAGAGCCCTGCTGATTCGAGAACGCAGCCGCGCGATGCCGACGGCGGTATGGGCGACGGGCGCCAAGACGGCGCGCTGCTTGCGCATGGAGGAGCGCGTGGCTGCGGACCCGCTCGACGCGGATGCATGGGCGACGCTGCTATCGGAGGCGCAGCAACAGACGCCCGCTGAATACCGCCCGCTCTTCGAGCGATGCGTGCAGAGCTTCCCCTCTGCCGCCGTGTGCTGGCACCAGTGGCTCGAGACCGAGCTGCGCCAGCGCGACTTCGAGCGCGTCGAGTCGCTATTTGAGCGCTGCCTGCTGCGCTGCCCTCACATCGAGCTGTGGAAAATCTACCTGCGCTACCTGAAACTCGAGAAGCGGTGCGGCTTCAAGGAGCTCGAGAGTGGGCTGCACATGCTGCTCGACGCGGTTGGCGCGGACGTGGGCTCGGGCCCGCTCTGGGTCGAGTGGGTTGGCCTGCTGCGCGACGCTGTCGAGCCAGGCAGCCTTCCGCAGTCCAAGGCGGTAACGGACGCACGCGATGCCTTCCGACTCGCTCTCAAGCAGCCGGCGGTGGGACTCGAGGCGCTCTGGAAGGAGTACGAGGCCTGGGAGGGCACACAGAGCCGCGAGCAGGCCAAGACCATGCTCGCCGAGATCGCGGACGACGCGCTGGTGGCCCGTCGAGTAGCAAAGGAGCGAAAGGCGCTTGTCGATCGGCTGTCACTGCGCCGGATGCCGCGCCCGCCTCGCGGTACACCTGCAGAGCTTGGGCAGCTGCGTGCGTGGCGCGCCCTCTGGGAGTACGAGGCGTCCAATCCGCAGCGACTCGATCCTGTCCAGCTGCAGACGCGCATGCAATTCACCTTCAACCAGGCGCTGATGGTGTGCTGGTTCACCCCACAGGTGAGGCCGCCCTGCGCACGCGCACGCATCCGCCCCTGCCTCTCCTTTGCTGCCCCCTGCTGCCTCCTGCTACCTCCTCCTCCCTTGCCCTCCTCCCTTACCCTCCTCCCTTACCCTCCTCCCTTACCCTCCTCCCTTACCCTCCTCCCTTACCCTCCTTGACGCGCCCTAATGTGAACGCCTCAGGTGTGGCACGAGGCGGCGTCGTGGATGCAGTCCAAGGGCCACGTGCAATCGGCCCACTTCTTCTACCGACGGGGTCTCGAGGTGCTCCCTTCACACGAGGTACTCACCCTCGCGTACGCGCGCCTCGAGGAGGCACACGGGGTTCCCTCGGCCGCCATCGCATTGCTCGAGGCGCTTGTAGCGACGGCCCCCTCGCCTCTCGCATACATTCATCTCCTGCGGTTGAGCCGAAGGACTGAGGGCGCGGCCGGCGCTCGTGCTGTCTTTGCACGTGCGCGCCGCGCCGAGGGATGCACTTGGCACGTGTACGCGGCCGCCGCCGAGCTCGAGGCGCAAATGGGCGGCGGTGACGGCGAAGGCGGAGAGGGTGCCTCAGAAGGCGTCGTGGTGGGCGCCTCCGAAGGCGTCGTGGTTGCCTCTCGGATTCTCATGCTTGCCCTCGAGCGCTTTCCGGGCGATGCTGCCCTCGCCCTCCACTGCGTGCGCTTCCTCGTCGCCCACCACGACGTCATCAACGCGCGCGCGGTGCTCGAGCGCTCGCTTCCACAAGCCGCATGTGCCGCCTCGCGCGAGCTGTGGAAGGCATATCTCGACCTCGAGCTCAGCTATGGCTCGCCGCAGTCTGTGGCGGCAGTGGAGGCGCGCCGCGCGGCTGCTCATCGTGCGTGCTGCCCCCTTTTACCCCCCTCACCTTCTCGCCCCCTCACTCCCTCACCTCCTCACCCCCTCACTCCCTCAACCCCCTCACCCCCTCACCCCTCATCATCACCTCGCCCTCCTGACCCCTCGCCTCTTGCTCCCTCCCCGCCGCAGCCGACCTTCGGGTAGGCTCCCTCTATCAGCTCGCCGCGATGCACTCGTACCTGGACCTCTGGCCCGCCGACATACGCATCCTCGATGCTCTCGCCGAGCCCGTAGATCCACCGGCGGCCGAGGACCCCGCCGTGCCCGCAGCCCCCACCGTGCCCGGCGGCGGCGGCGGTGGGCCGATGGTGGTTCCTAATTTGGCAGGCTGTGTCGAGTACACGGGTCAAACACTCGATCTCGATGCATCCGCCATCCTGAGCGCCAATGTAACCGCCGAGGATAGCTCGTTCGCGCCCGCTGTGCCGTTCGCCATCGAGGCATTCCTCGAGGCGCTCCCCCGACGCGTGGTGGGCGCCGGGCTGCCGCCGCCCTCTTCGTATGACATTCAGGCTCTGAGCGGACGGCTGCAACGGCTGCCTGAGAGTCTGAGTGAGCTGCCAACAGCCGCGACCGCCCTATGCGGCAGTCTCGACCAGCGCAGCGCGCCCAGCGGCGGCGCCAGCGCAGCCGAGGTGACCAACCAGCGCCCAAGCCGCGACCCCTTCACCGCAAGGCAGCGCAAGGCGCGAGCTGAGGGCTTCACCGCCTGAGGGACGGCCCCTGGCGAGCGGAGCCCGGAGTGGCGTGTCGCTTTATTGTGAGAGGGACGGTCATTCATGTTTCCCGATGTCCCCGCCAGGTGTTACTATCCAGGTATTTTCCTTTTTGGAGTAATACGTACACCAGCATGTGCACAGTGCCAACAATTGATGCGCCGACCTCCACCCCAGACCCCGCGTACCTCTGACGTCCACGACCGGGGGAAGCAACGCCGGGCCTCGTCATACGTCAAGGCGGGCACTCGAAGCGCGCCCGCACAGCTGCTATTTTATCGTTGACGGCCTGCACTACTGCGGCGCGGCGAACCTCAGCCGTCGCGGACATCAAACCCGGATGGAAGAAGCGAATCAGCAACACCACACGGGCCTCAGCGGTCCCAAGATTCTCTACCTCATGCTCGAACGAGTCATCAAAGAGCAAAACCTTGCCTTGCTTCCAGCCCCGCCACTCTCGCCCCACCCGAATGCGGCAGCCGGCTCCCGAGGGCACTTTGAGCCCCAGATGTGCCGTTAACCTCAGATTTGTCGGGGCACAGTGCGGCTTGATCATCGCACCCGGCTCCAACCTGCTGAAGATGACCTCGCCGCCGCCTTCGCGGCAGAGCGCCACGCAAGCGGGCACCTCTCTCTCAAGGAAATCGACTGTCTGAGGCGCTACACCCGGCGTCGCACCCTCGCCCAGGAGCACCATTTCTCGCCAGTCGCCCACAACGACATCGCCGTCACTCCTACCGATGCTGCGGTGTTCGCCGCCTACCTTGGGCCAAGCAGCCCGTGCCAACGCGTCTTCCAACTCGGCACACACCGTCGATGAGAAAGCTTCGAGTCTCGCCACCCACTGAAAAGGCTCCGCATCCCAAAATGGACGCGCCTCCAGCCCAGGCACCATGGTCCCAGGCCGCTGCCAGCACGTAGACCAGCCCGCCGGGTTGACTCTTCCCGCAATGGCGCACGTCACCAGCGCCCGAGCAGCCTCCAGATCCTTTGCATCTGATTCGTACGTCAGCAGCAGCTCACGCCAGGCATAGACATTGGAAGGGTCCAGCGAGATGGCCATTCCGAGGTATGTGATCGCCTCATCCGTTGCCAGCGCGTCGCTTCGGCAATAGCCCACGAAGAGGCATCTCCGCGACTGCGCCACTGCCGTTGGAGCACGCTCTTTGCTGTCGACGGACACCACAAGGAGACGTACGGCTTCAGTCAAGTCTTTGGCGCTCGTCTCGCGCACGGCCTGCTCCCACAGCGCTCGACCGCGCTCCCAGAGTGCACCGGTACCTTGCCTGGTGACGGCCGAGCGCTGGCCAGACTTTGCAATGGAAGCTGCCAGCTTGTTCTCAGCGCGCAGCTCGTGCACGTTATCAGGCTTGAGCAACAAGGGTTCATCTCCAACGAGCACCGGCATGCGGCCCGAGTCGCTGCGCAGTGGACCAACGATGGTTCCGATGGTCTCATTCAAGTCGGGCCGGGCCTTTAAGCCAGAGATGCGGACCACGGAGCCGACGCCCGGCATGTGAGCACGAGAATTCCGCACCGGAACTTTTCAAATGGACCAAGCAGATGAGGTCTCGTTGCGGCCCGTGGGCTTGTCGCTGGGCGACCTCCTCGCGCAGAGTGAAGCCCGCTCAAGGCCGCTACTACCGTGCCTCGCCGCCGTGGCGCGCGGTGCAGTCGCCGCCGCGCGGCTCAATGCCGACGTCCACGGCCAGTCATTCGGCACGAACGGCGCCACCGACGAGCAGCAGCAGCAGCGGCGGCGCGCGACGCTCGGCGTACTGCATAGCACGACCAGCCCTTGCGTACCCTCGCTGTGCTGGGTGCCAAGCCCGTCAGAGCCTAGCGACGGGGTGCCAAGCCCATGCGTGCCGTCGCTTGGATCGGGCAGCCGGCCAGCCTCGGTCCACGTGCGCCCCGCGCCCACGCCCGTTCCGTACGGCGCCTCGCCCGAACTCGCTGGCACGCACACGTCGACGCCACCGCCGCCGCAGCCGCCGCGCTGGCCAGAGTGGTCTTTGGACCCAAGCTGCACGCACGTGCCACCGCCGCCTCCACTGCCACCACCCCCGCCGCTCCCCGCCCATCTGCTGTCAGGGCTCGCCGAGCACGACTTAACTGCCACGGCACTTCCGGTGGTGACGGTGACGACGCCGGCGTCGGCTGCGTCGTCGACTGTGGAGGCAGCGATGTCGCCGAAGGCGGCGGTGGAGGGGCCTTCCCCACGATTGGCTCCGAGTGTGAATGTGAAGGTGCCGGGTGTTGCCACGCTAGCGACAAGCAGCGGGCCTGCGCCGCTCGCACCCGCAGGCAGCGTGGCAACACCCGGCACCTTCACATTCACACTCGCACCCGCAGGCAGCGTGGCCGTGGGCAGCGCGGCCAATGATGGCGCAGCCAGCGTCGGCGCGATGGACTTGTGGGAGGCGGCGACCAGCCGGCGCGAGGGAAGCGTCGGTACTGGGCGCACCACTGGCCTCTCCTCCTCCGCCTCGGCCACCTCCTTCTCGGCCGCCGCCTGCGCGGCCGCCTTCTCGGCGGCCTCCTTCGCGGCGCTGGCCTCGGCCTCAGAGTCGGCGATGCCCTCGAAGGCAGCCAGCCCGTCCACTACGCCGCCCCGCGCCGTCAGCCCCACGAGCCACACCGAGCACGCCGCCCAGCATACTGCCTCGGTGGCCTCCGCTGGGAGCGTCGGCGAGCAAATCCTGCAGAGCTGGACACGCGGCGTGGGCGCGTCGACGGCACCGCCGCCGCCGCCAGCCACCATCGCCTCCACTGCCGCGCCCATCGCACCATCCGCCACCGTCGCCGCAGCGATGATGAGCGCCCCCTCGGTGGCGGCAGTGCTCTTACGTGATCCTGACCCGTCACGAAAGACTGCGTATGTGACCGCCTACACGAGCCCCGCGCCTCTCGCCTCGCCGTCGCTGGTGCCGCAGCCGCCCGCGGCTCCGTGTGTGTCCATCACCCTCCCCTCCGATGTGCCGTCGGTGCGGCGGGCGAGCACTCACGAGCAGCCGCCACTGTCAGCGGCACGGGCGTCGCCGCTCCATCCCCCTGCCGCCCACGGCGAGGCCGCCGTGGCAGGCCCAAAGTGCGTGCACGGCGCGGCGGCCGCCGGAGCCGCTGCGCCCTCAGGAGAGCAGAAAGGGCGATGGGAAGGTGAAACATGGGTGCCGGGCGAGCCTGTGCACGAGCGGGGCACACCCCTGGCACCACCGGAGCCTGCGGCCGGGGCAGTGGGGGTGGGAGCAGTAGGGGTGGGGGCAGTGGGGGGGCCTGCTTCGTCGTTGAGCGCGATAGGGGCGGCGCACTATGCTTGGGCACACGTCGGCAGCGCCCATGCATACGATGAGATTGATCCAGCGATGGAGATGGCGTCGGAGATGGTGGCGGTGCAGACGATGCTGTCGCGGATGGCGGCGGCGCGCACACAATCCCTCCCGGCCACTCCATCTGTGGCCTCGCTCGCTCCCGAGGAGGGGGCGGCGGACGGGGCGGCGGCGGTGGCGGCGGTGGGGCAGGCGGCGGTGGCTGGGGGGCTGCCAACGCACGAGGAGTACACGAATCCTCGTAATGATCTGCTACCGCAACGGCGGGGTGGCGCCGCCTCCACTGTGAAAGCCTCCACTGTGAAAGCTTCCACTGTGAAAGCCTCCACTGTGAAAGCTTCCACTGTGAAAGCTTCCCACGGGCTTGCTGCTCAGGGCAAGTTGACGAATCCCAATGCTCGCCGCCCCGCCACCGCCGCCCCTGACGCGCCACCGCCCGCCGCCACCGCCGCTGGTGCCAGCGCAGTCGCTGTTACTGGCACCAAAATTGCCACCATGGTGACACCAGGCGCCGTCGCGGGCGCCATCGCAGCCGCTTCAAGCGCCGTAGAGGGCACATACGAAGCTGAGGAGTCCGGACAGATAGCAGCCTTCGGTGCCACGGCGGCAACGGTGCTGCCGGTGCCTGCCGTCGGGTACACGCGAATGGCCACACGCCCTCGTACCTACGTGGCGTCGAGCGAGCTGCGATCTGCGGCCACGCGCCCTGATGGGCAGATGGTGCCGTGGGGCGGCGCCGTGCAAGGGGCTCCCGTGAGGGTGCTTCCCTCCCCCCGATATCTTGAGCTGCGGGCGCACCAGGCAAGGGGCGCCGTGGGCGTGGGCGGCGAGGTGCGGCGAGGGCATCCTGGCGCATGCGCCTTCCGCAGTACATGGCGCTCGCGCTCGTTACAGCGCTCGGAGGAGGAGGGCGAGGCACGCCACCTGCCCCCCGACCGACCGACGCGCCTCTCGCGACTGCGCGAGCGCCACAAGAAGGAGGCGCTCGAAACGGCGCCACGAGAGCCGTTCGTTGGGCGCACGGCGCGAGCAGACTTTTACTCGGTGGGATGGCTCGAGTAGCGCCCATGTGGCGGGGGTTAGTGAATTGTACTTTGTTTCCGTCGTTACGCGGACGATCTCGATAATAGAACGATATGACAATACACAATTTACAATAACAATAACATTTCCATCGATACAATACACGATACAACGTATCCGACTATGCGTCATTGCCGATCCGTCTTATTCTAACTCTTTTCGCTAACCCTTGCCGTTTTCCGACCGGCGACCCCCCGCGGCCCACCGCTCGACCGGTTCGTAGACCATTTCAGAGCGGTCCACAACGCACAAGTGTGAAGTGAGGTGCGACATGTAATTGAAACTGTTAAAATAGCATGCAACATCATAACTTTGTACGCTCACGCACAACGACCGGCACGGCACAGGCGATACGCGCGTACACAGGCCCGGACCCAGCTGGCAGCTCGCAGCTGCGAATCCACGAGAATGTTGCCAGGGAGAGCGATTAAGTAACGGCGTTCACCATGTTCGGGCGCGACTGTATAAGGCGGCGCAGGCATCGTGGCCCAATCGATTGCACGAGTAATCTCCGTGGGCGGCCCGGGGCATCCGCGGCCCGTGCGCTCGGCGTCCCTCCGACGTGCCCAGTCGCGCCCTTGCCCGCGGTGGACTCCGTTACCGATGAGGCACACCGTGTGTCGGAGCACGATCAAAGACTCGTCTGCTCCACCCACCACTGCACGAAGCTCTCCTCGTCGATGGAGCCTTGCTGGTGCGGGTCGAGCCGCAGGATGGCCGCCATGTGCACTCGCTCGTCCAGTGGCGTATGAAGCTCACGGCAGAGGGCCACAAGCTCGGCGGTCTCCATGCGCTGCATGCCGAGGTACACGCGCCGCCGAAAGGCCTTGCGCGCATTCTGCACCCTCGCATCGTCGCCGCGCCCGCCGCTCGTGCTGGCCAGCGTCTCAGTGGGCACCTGCACCTCGGCCGCCGCCTCGTGCTTAGGAAACCGCGAGACGAACCACAGGCACGCGGCGCCCGCGCCCATGAGAGCGAGGCCGGCGAGGATGGCAAGCCAGTCGCCGAGCCCGGCGGCGAGCGACCCAAGCACGAGGTACATGACGCCGCGCCCCGTCATCGTGGTCAGCGCGCGCATCCACACGCCCACCCACTCATAAAACGGCTCGAGCAGCGGCACCTCAACCTCAAGCGCAAGGACCACGAGCGACATCGAGAGCAGGTAAAGGCACGTGAGCAGGTGCAGCGGCGTGAGCACGGCAAATGGGTTGAGCACACCCAGCAGCCCAATCGCCAGCCCCGCCAGCCCACCGTTGAGGCATGCAAGCTTCACGCCGGCCTCCTCACCTTGGCACACGGAGCTCACGACGTTACTCGCCTTGGCGGTGAGCTTTTGCAGCTGGCTTTGCAGCTGGCTTTGCGAGCCGAAGGAGGCGGAGCGCGGCAGCAGCGGCTCGTTCTTATGGTTGGCCTCGACGTACGGCATGATCGCTGTCGAGATAGCCGACGCGGTCGCTCATCACGCCGCACGGTCCAAATAAAGATTCCTTCACGATTCGCGTCACTTTTATTATCACACAAAATGTCGCTTTACAAACATCATCGCGGCACGCCACCGTACCCGTTCTGTACTGTAAGCGCTTCGCGTGCTGCTGCTGTTCAACACAACGCGCACACGCTCCGGACCCCCAAGCACGAGCGAGCCACTATCTTCGAGCGAGCCACTATCTCTCGGCCACTATCTGCGCTATATGGACCTTGGTGCTTGGAGCACGCCGAGCACGGAGGTCTGTGGCCTAGAGGCCGACACAACCCGTGCGAACACAACCGCGTGCAGCTGCTGTTCAACACAACGCGCACACTCGCTCCGGACTCCACTATAAAAACAGGGTATAAAAATGTACTGGAGCCACTCGATCACTACATGTATGGACGGATCCGCCGAGGTCGAGGTAAGGTCGAGGTGTGGGCTGTGGGGCTGTGGGGGCGACACTCAACCCACGTGTGACTCAGTCAGTTAAATTCGGTACAATGTAAGGCGTGCGGGAAGAGAAGGCGCCATACTAGCTTCTGGCTAGGCCGCGAGGGTAATCCGGGAAAAGACAACCGGGGGAGCCGGTCGTGGGATGGTCGTGGCCTCTACGACTGTTTTCATCCAACTGTTCATACCCTCGCCCGAACAGGCTCGTGAACGCGCGTCGCTCTCTCGTCATGGCAGCGAACTCGGCGCTGGGCTTCCTGGCCTCCGCCTACGGCGACGACGACGACGATGACGAGGCTGCAACGGGCACGGCGACGGCGGCGGGTGCGAGCACAGCGATTGTGGTCAACTCGGCGCCACTCGTGGTGGACGAGAGGCCCTCGGGTCACGAGCTTGGGATGTGGAACGCGGTAAAGCAGGACAAGCAGAAGACGCAGCAGGTCGTATACCAGAACCCGACATACGAGGAGATGTGGGCGCCCGCGCAGGGCCCGTCGCTCAGCGCGCACGAGCAGCGCTCGGCGGGCATCAAGGCTAAGACGACCTTCGTGGGTGCCGTGCAGCCCTTCCACCCATCGTCTGACTTTGCGTTCGAGGAACAGTACCACACGTTCAACGCCTTCGGCTTCGCGGCCGACCCGTCGACTGCGGGTGCCTCGCAGACGCATGACGCGGGCCCGAGCCTCGCGGCGCGCGCAGGCGTTGTGGGCGACCTGGACCGGTGGGCAGAGGCACGCGGGCAGAGCGTCTTCACATTGCGCACGCCGCTGGATTCGAAGCTCGAGGAGCAGCGCAAACGGCTGCGGCTGGACGAGAGCTACGCACCCATCCCGAGCACAGCGCCCGAGCTCACCGCTGAGCAAGTGGCCGCCATCGCCGCGCGCCACAAGAAGGCGAAGGATGAGCGTGAAGGGCGCGCCGAGGGAGGGGAGGCGACGCCGATGACGGAGACGTCGACCTTCCACGGCGCAAGCCTGACCGACTACCAGGGGCGCTCGTGGATGCATCCGCCCGCCGAGGCGCGCCCCGACGACGAGCACCAATGCTTCATACCGAAGCGGTGCTCGCACACGCTGTCCGGGCACGCGAAGGGAGTGGCCGCTATCCGATGGTTCCCGCGCACGGCGCACCTGCTCCTCTCGGCTGGAATGGACAGCCAGGTCAAGATCTGGGACGTGCATGGCGCCAAGAAGTGCATGCGCACGTACAGCGGCCACGTGGCTGCGGTGCGCGACATCTGCTTTGCCGAGGACGGTGCGCGCTTCATCACGTGTGCGTACGACCGATACCTGAAGCTGTGGGACACGGAGACTGGCCAGTGCATCTCGGCGTTCACGAACCGCAAGCTCCCCTTCTGCGCCAAGCTCCACCCAAACGAGCAGCATATGCTGCTTGCCGGCTGCTCCAACAAGCAGGTCGTGCAGTACGACATGCGTTCGGGCAAGGTGGAGCAGGTATACGACCATCACCTGGCCGCGGTGAACACGCTCACGTTCTGCGAGGAAGCGCGCCGATTCGTGACGACCGCCGACGACAAGAAGATGCTCGTGTGGGAGTACGGCATCCCGGTGCCCATCAAGCACATCGCCGACCCAACGCTCCACTCGATGCCCGCCGTGACCAAGACACCCAACGATCGCTGGCTGCTCTGCACTAACCTGGACAACCAGATCACGACCTATTCGGCCTCGGACCGCTTCAAGCTCAACCGCAAGAAGACCTTCAAGGGGCACGTGGTCGCGGGCTACGCGTGCCAGCCCGGCGTCTCGCCCGACGGCAACTACGTCATGAGCGGGGACACCGACGGCCGGCTCTGGATCTGGGACTGGAAGTCGTGCAAGGTGCACCGCAAGCTCCAGTGCCACGACAAGGTACTCATCCAGGCGCTCTGGCACCCGATTGAGCCCTCGACCGTCGCCACGTGCTCGTGGGATGGCACCATCAAGTTCTGGGACTAGTGGGCGCGCGCGCACGGCCGGTGAACCGGGCCTGGTTTGAAACCCTCTCGCGCCCTCGGGCTCCGTTCTCCAAGTGACCTCGACAGAGTATAATTGTGACCCTCGCACCGAACGCACGATTCCCCGGGTGCGACCCGCCGGGCCGAGTCAGTGAGAGACAGTGTCGGATGATGAATGCTGCGTCAGTCTGTCCCCGGTCTCCTCTACAGTACAGTGAAGTGCGTTCACGTCATTGCATCATTCACGCTTGTTGAGCGTCAACGCGTTTTTGGCTTTTTGCCCTGTGTGACCCCGTGGCTCCGCTCTCGCACGTCGAAACGATGTCGATTGCGGCCTCGCGCGCGGCCCGTCTCGCCAACATCGTCCAAGCGACTGACGACAGACCCATTTCGCTAACCTCGTCAAAGAAGCTCACTTTCTATATCTTTGGGCATCCGGTCACGATGTCACCGTCGCCAGACATCCACAACGTCGGCTTTGCCTCCAACGGCTTCCCACACGTGTACGAGCGGTGCGACAGAGAAGACGTGGCGGACGTGATTCGCACGATCCGCAGCGAAGCGTGCGGTGGCGGCTCGGTGACCATCCCGCACAAGGAGAGCGTCCTGCCATTCATGGACGAGCTCACCGAGGCGGCCAAGCAGATCGGAGCCGTCAACACCGTCATCAAGCTGAGCAACTGTCGGCTCCGCGGCGATAACACAGACTGGCTGGGCATCAAGAATCAGCTGGAGGCGAAGGCGCCACGTTTCCCCGCGGGCACGCCACTCATCGCGGTCATCTGCGGCGCCGGCGGCACCGCAAAGGCAGCGGCCTTTGCGCTGAAGAAGATGGGCGTCTCGCGCGTGCTCATCTTCAATCGTACATTGGAACGTGCGGAGCGGCTCGCGGCCGAGTACGGCTTCGAGGCCGTGGGCGAGCTCGGTGCACTCGACGCGCTGCCGCGCCTCGATTTCGTGGTTGACACCCTCCCCGGCGCGACAGAATTCGTCTTCCCGCTGCCGCTGCTCGAGCGCTTCCGTCCCACGTGCCTTGAGGCGGCCTACATCCCGCGCCAGACGGCCTTCGTGCGCCAAGCTCTCGCGGCGGCCTGCCCGGTGGTCGAGGGCATCGAGATGCTCTTTGAGCAGGGCTGCGCCCAGTGCTCCATTTGGACGGGGCGCGACGCACCGCGCGCCGCCATCGCGGCCAATTTGCTCACCCAACTCTTCAGTGACAACTCGGCGCACCCTGCGGCTCCCAAGATGGAGCCGCGCGACGCGCCGCCTGAGGCACTCCTTCGCGAGCTGAAGGGCACAGCCAGCGTCATGAGCCAGCCGCGCACGCTCTTACTCCTCCTCGCCGTCACCGCCGTCGCCGTCCACGTTGCGCTTGTGATGAGACGCAGCAACAACTGAGGAGACAGAGGATCCCAGGGGGGCCCTTGGCGCAGGGTAGAGCCAAGAGTGACGCGCGCGGTTTTGACAATACGGCCTTGCACGGGGAAATTCCTGGTTATGTTTGAAGAAATCTCCCTCTCGCACGCTCCGGACCGCTGCCACCAGCACCACCGGCCGTTCACATCACATGCATGACCGGTTGACCGCGTCGCCGTCGGGCGACCGCGCGTACCGTCGTCATTCCGGGAGTCATGACTGTGTAACGGCTATGCCACAGGTGCGGAGGCTCGGCATGGGAGGCTGAGAGCACGGCCGTGGAGCACGGTTCCCGGTTCGACGCGGCACGGCACGCGGCGCCGGATGCCGACGTGTGGCGCTCGAGGCGTTCTCCGGCTACGCTACCGCCGCATGTACCGCCCGGTGCCGCCTGCCGCGCGTGCGGGGTCCACGGTCCACGTCGCCGCGCCGCGCGCCGATCCGGCCGGCGGATGCTTCGCCCCAAAAATCGCCCGTTGCCGTTCCCGCTGCGCCCGGCAAGCGCGAAGCGGCATGGGACCCGGTCAGGCCACGCACTGAGAAACCTGCTGAGACGGCCGGCATACGCGGCCCGGATAAGCGGCGGCTAAGCGGGGCCGGAAGGCGAAGCCGCGCGACGCGGGCCGGCCCGCCCGCGTCTGAAAGAAAACGCTTTCCGCAAAAGCCAAGGTCGACCGCGAGGGTACAGTGTACAGCTACAGGCGGCGTTGTACATCGTCCGCATTCCATCCGCCATGCGCCACGCTAATCACCATGTGACGCCCATGCGGAGCGCCAGTAGAGCGCCCACGAGTTATCGGGTGCTCTGTTTCAGTGTGTCCTCACCATATCTGTGACTGCGTGCCTCGTCGCTCGCTTCGCGCGCGAGCGTCCACCTCGGCGGGCGGCGGCCACCTCGCGTGGCTTCTGCGTGCAAGTTCGTCTGTGCCCGCGCGCATCACGCGGCGGCGCCCGCGAGCTGTGCGTAGCGGAGCACGGGCGGCGCCGTGAGCGGCATCGCGCCGTCGTGAGCGCCGCCCTCTTCGGCCGCGACCACCGCGGCAGCCGCGGCCGCGGCCGCGGGGTCGGCGTGCTCCTCCCGATCGCGCATCGTCACCACTACTGTTGTGGCGGCGGCGGCGGCGGCGGCGGTAGCGGCGGCGGCGGCGGCCGCGGTAGCGGCGGCGGCGGCGGCGCGGCCCCCTAGCACAAACGGCGGCACATCGGCTGCATAGCGCGTCGCAATGCAGCCCAGAGGCGATGCGAGCGGCGAGGAGCGCGGCGCCTTACGAGCAGTCCCGCCGTTGGCACGCGATAGGCCGCGCTCAAGTCGGCTGGTCGCTGGGGAGGAGCCAGTGACCTCCCACGTCTCTTCGTCAGAGAGACGGCCCTCGGGCAGCGCGTCGAAGGTGTACGCGCGCCGCAGCGTCGCGGCCGCCTTGGCTGCCCGGCCATCAGCGCCGAGGGCAAAGAGGTTTGAGGCGGAGAGCAAGTTGAGTTGCGAGCCGTCGTGCGTGAGCGACGTGATGCCCACCACGGCGTCGACGGTCTGTGAATACAAGTCATGCGAGTGCACAGAGGGAGCGATGGCCTGAAGGTGAGGCCACTCATGCTGACCCACCTGCGCACGCGGGAAGGGGGGCGATGGGGTTGGGGGGGATGGG
>Ga0210242_100562_pt1 | contig 32861 bp, 12 predicted proteins | sample ChrtobMeP5a_16mM_FD_155445 | JGI IMG/M metagenome (GOLD analysis project Ga0210242, IMG submission 155445) | Chrysochromulina tobin associated microbial communities from unialgal haptophyte culture, Seattle, Washington, United States - P5a_16mM | ecosystem: Host-associated > Algae > Haptophytes >... | reverse complement strand
CCGGCCTACCTTGGCTCGTTTGGGACGTCGTCCCCGCCAAGGACACCACTGCCCGCAGGCGCTCGTGCCCCATGGCGATCCGGCGCCGGAGCGCCGGTCCTCTCGGCGCCGACCCCATGTGCACCTATGACGCCATCTTCATCGCGTGGACCGCGACCGCCGGCACACGACCCCCCGACTCCGGGCGCACGCTCGACCCATCTCTCGCCCCCCGTCCCTTCTTCACCGGACGCGATCGCGGGCCGTGGGACACCGAGGATACCCGACTCCTCGCTCGCCGCTTCGCCACCGCGCTAGGACTCGACCCCTCCGAGTTCGGAGGCAAGTCCTTCCGCATTGGTGGCGCCACTGATTGGCGCGACATCTTCGGCGCCGACGCCGAGCGTGTCATCAAGCAGCGCGGGCGGTGGCAGTCTGACATCGCCTTCCTCTACCAGCGCGCGCTGGCCGAGACCCATCTACGGGGGTCCGCCGCAGTAGCCGACGCCGACCACGCAGATCTCGAGTCTCTATGCCTCGGCTGGGTCCAGCCCGCCACATTTCGCTGAGCCAGCCAGCCAGCAAGCAGCATCCCATCGCATCAGCACACAGCATCTGCTCAGCGGGGTGGGGCGCGCCGTTGGCGAGGCACTTGTGCCTCCCGCTTCGCATGGGTGTCACGGCTTCTCCCCACATCAGGCCACGTGGCCCACGGTTCAGTCTCGTCAATTGACGAAACCCGGCAGCCCCGGGTTTCGTCAATCGCACAGAGCAGACTAGGGTTACCCAGCCAGACTAGGGTTACCGTCACTCACACGTCCGTACCTTCCCCAATCTCTATGAGAGGGGCCGCACCAGAGGCGTTTGCGTCCGGTACAGAGCGTGAACTGACAGGATCAGGCTAATGAGCTTGCTCGTTCGGGTGATGCAGGCGTGGGAGCGTTGTGCCGGTACGCACACGCCTCAGGCCGTCATCCCACTGCCGCCGGTACAGTCTAGCCGGTGTACTGTCTTCTCATCTCATCTCATCTACCACACATCACCCGTTTCGTCAGGAATTAAATATTCCTCTCGAGATTCCCCTCGCATCTCCCACTCCTCCCGCACAGCTCTCACGTGCACTCAGTCTTGGCCGGCTCGTCGCCCGCCCCTCCGTCACGCGAGAAGCGAGATGGTATTTTCAGCTCCCCGCCCCCCATCCCATACTCATCAGCAGTCTCTGTAGCGGCCCCGTGTGTGGGCGCGCCTGGGTGTCACGGCTTCTCCCCACATCAGGCCACGTGGCCCACGGTTCAGTCTCGTCAATTGACGAAACCCGGCAGCCCCGGGTTTCGTCAATCGCACAGAGCAGACTAGGGTTACCCAGCCAGACTAGGGTTACCGTCACTCACACGTCCGTACCTTCCCCAATCTCTATGAGAGGGGCCGCACCAGAGGCGTTTGCGTCCGGTACAGAGCGTGAACTGACAGGATCAACACGCAAGACTCCGGACCGCCTGCTCGTTTTGTGATGAGATGACGTGGCATTCGCCAGAGAGCTCCGAAGCATGCGCTCGTCGTGGTTCGGGGTGCTGGCACTGACGCTGGTCACACTGGCGCGCGCCCAAATGGGCATGGGTCCGGAGGAGGAGGAGATGATGGAAGCCATGGGCATCAAGGGCCAGCCGATGGGCCGGAAGAACCTGAATCCACAGGCGGAGATCCTCAAGGCGGACCTCAAGTACATTAGGTGCGGCGTGTGTCGCAAAATGGTGGACATCGCGTATACCAAAGCGGCCGATATACTGGACAAACGCTTCAAGTTCCAGAAGAAGCGGAAGCGCGACGTGACTGAGTTTGACGGCGAGGGCGCGGTGCAAGAGTACGTCGAAAAGATGTGCAACCCACTCAAGCCGGAGGGCGATTGGGTGGGCAAGATCGACCTCGTCGAGGAGGGTGATCAGCTGCAGCTCGCGTCGCAGCCGATGCACGGCAAGTGCCTCAAAGAGTGCCGCACCATTGAGTACGCCTGCGAGGAAATCCTCGACAAGGCCGACACGGAGTTCACCGAGATCCTTTACACTGCCGTCAAGGACAAGACTCCCGTGGACAAGGTGCAGCGCTTCATCTGCAACCGCGCTGCGGGCGTGTGCAAGAAGAAGGCGCCGCCGCTCAGTGGGCGGAAGGTGGATGAGCGCTTCCAGCCGATGACGCCTGAGGAGAAGCAGATGCAGGACATGCAGGCCAATCTGAAGGAGTCTGGCATGAGCGGCACTATGTACAGGCGCGAGGACCTCGCAGGCATGATGGATAAGCTTGGCGACATGGGCCTTGGCGAGGGCATGGGAGGTGAGGAGGGTGCGGAGGGCGGCGACGACCAGTCGCCCGATGTGGCCGAGGAGAAGGACGAGGTTTAGTCACATCCGGACGGGAGAGACGCGGCGCGCCCTGGTTGCCGGGGCTGCATGCTCTTCCTTGGACCTGCATCAGGACCTGCACAATCGTAGCTGCTTTGGATTTTGAATGTGGGATCGGTTCTGTGGGACTGCCTTTCGACGAGGCTCCCAGATGATGTAAGACGTGGGTCAGCGACCGCGCGGTGTGTGTCTGAGAGGTGTTGGGGCGAGACCGGGTCCCGGCGAGCGCGGCATGTTTGTGTACGACACCGTGAGTAGACGCACCGTACCCGTACCGAATGGAAGTGCCGTACTAGTCCGTACTCGTTAGAGAGAGAGAGACTGACGAGTGAGAGAACGTGAACGACGATTGCTTCCCAACGATAACGTCACGACCTCACCTGATCTCCCCTCAGACACGCCCTGTGCTTCGCGCCCTCGACGACGCTCGAGTGGCGGCGAGGCAGACGTTTCAAGACTCGACGACGAGCGACCCGGGGCGGCGGGGAGAGCGCGCGCGCTCCGCGCAGACGAGACGCCCAGACGGGATCGGACAGGATGACCCGGGACGTCTGTGTCTGGCGGCCCCCGGGGGGGGTCTGGGCTGAGAGAATACACGTGGTCGGTGCGAGCGTGCGACCGCCGAGGATCGAGAAAAGCTGGAATCAGATCTATAGTCTTCTGACGCCTAAGCTCGGAGCTGTCACGTGTCAGACTCGGGGTCAACGCCCTTTGCTGCCCTTTTCAAGTTCATTCACAGTACTATTCACAGTAGGAATTCTCCAACCCCTGGTCTATCACTTCAGTCTACAGCACTGAGGGTCGGAGATGGCTGCCAAGCAGATTTGGTGGCGCATCGCCGGGCTCAGCGGCGCTTCGTCGATCGGCCTGGCCGCGTACGGCGCTCATGGACTCAAGGTCGACGCCACAATGCAAAAGACGTTTGAGAATGGCAATCGTCTTCACATGATCCACTCGGGCATGTTGGCCCTGTGCCCACTTCTGAAGCGTCCGCACCTCAGTGGCACCCTTTTCCTGGCCGGCATCACGATTTTTTCCGGAAGCTGCTACGCCGCCGTTGCTACCGAAGAACGTCGAAACGGACGTTTTGCACCTGTTGGCGGTGCCTGCTTAATCTTCGGCTGGCTAACGCTGGTTCTTTGAGGCCTTGAGTGCGCCTCTCCATGCCATTGCAGATAGGAACTTTGTCTGCGTGCACACTCTGTTTTATGATTAAGAGATTTAATCACCGCAAAGGAGGACTCGCTGAGAAGCAACTCCAAAATCCTCAAATGCTATCGGATACGACTCTGCTGTACGGCACCTCATTGACGGCTCGGCTGAGAGTGACGTCTCAGCTCCTCTCCACGAGCGCCCAAAAGGGCGGCGGCGGGATGCCCTCCGCAGCAGATGCCACGCCGCACCCCTTGAATTCGCACGGGTATGCGCGCCACGCGAAGCGCACCGCCATCGGTTGGGTGGCAAGACCACCGAGTACGATGGTGTTGCCACCGGCGCCGAGCGTGGTGGTTGGCGCAAGGCGCCAGCCAGCGAAGCTCGTGTCGTTAGCTCCACACAGCTCGAGAAGAGCATGCCCCTCGGCCGTCGTGAGCGAGGGCGGCGTGCAGACCTCAAACGGCGTCGTGCCAGTCCAGTTGGTCATATCGTGCGCCTTCGAGATGTTCATCGGAAGCAGCGCGAGGCCCTTCGCACCTGTATCGGTGAAGGCGAGCGTCACGCTGACCGCGCCATCGGGCGCTGTGGAAGCGCGCGCGGACTCGAAGACTGGCTGCACGTGCAGCTGATACTCGCCGTAAGCCAGCCGCCGCGCGCCAAGCGCAAGGCGTACGCCAACATCCGACTTGTACCGGCAATGGACGGCACCAAACGGTGAGGCCGCATCTCCCAAATCGTACGCCGTGGCCAAAAAGCTATTAGGCAGCGCGGATGTCGGCAGCACGCCGGTGGACTGGGTCTGGCCGACAAAACGGAAGATGGGCAGCTGGAGCGGGTCGCCCAGGTTACCTGCGAGCTGTACGACGCCGAACGGAAAGTTTGGGTCGGTTGGCGAGCCGGCCGCCCAGCCGGCACGCCAATGCTTGACCATCGCGGGCAGTTGGCACGAGTAGTCGGCCGGGCGGGCGCTGTTGGACTCGCCTTGGTACCAGCTGCAAGCGGGCGAGAGAGATTTGAGCGCGCACTCACCCTAAGCTAGGAACCGTGTGGGATTAGGTGTGGGGAGTGGAGGTGGATTGTGGAGGGAGAGGGGATGGAACGATTTGCGAGCAGGGCACATACATGGCGCCCTTGATGGTCTGGTTGAGAAGCGGCGAGATCATCGCATTATACAAGTGTGTCGCGACCCGAGGCGCGAGCACCACTTCCGGGAGGCTGCCGTTGGCATCAGACGTGCCGTGCGAGCAGTCGTCAATGGCCTGCTGCGGCATCCAATCCTCAATTTGGGTGCCTCCCCAATTAGTATTGATCAGTCCGACGGGTACGCCGCGCGCACGGTTGATCTCCAGTCCAAAGAGGTAGCACACGGCGCTCATGTAGAGCCAGTCGTCGTCATTGGTGCTTGGCGCCGCGCCGTCGTCCGAGATCGTCTTACGACTCGCACGCGACCACGGCAACTCGACGCCGCGTGTCCAGAGTCCTCCGTTGGTGTCCTGACCGAGCTCGAGCAGCGGGCTGGCTGCCGTGAGCTTGCGCGTGGTGAACAAGCGGACCTGGGCGCCGTGGTTGCCTGCCTCCTCGACGAGCGTTTGGCCGTTCATGGCCATCTCGGTCAGGAACGCCATGTTGGACTGCCCCGAGCAAACCCACACATCACCGAAGATGACATCGCTGATGGTGGCGTTCAAGCCATCGTCGCCAGTGACGGTTAGCGAATAGGTGAAGGGGTTGCCAGAAGTATCGAACACGGATGCCACGGGCATAAGCTGCGCGTGCCAAATCAGTGCGGTGTCGTTGAAGGCACTCGTCGTCGCCTGCACCTTCATGATTGGCACGCTGGCCATAGAGAGTGCCAGCAGGATTGCAGTGGCGGAGGCCGATGGCGCGAAGCCCCACACGGCCGCGGCCGCAGGTGCTTGTTGCAGCACCATGCTGGAGCCGAACGAGCTGGCAAAGGAGAGCTCCGTCATTCTGGACGGCGCGGCCTTCTTCGCCGCGGGCGCCGGTGATTCATCGCGACCGTCTTGCCCACCCTGCGCAGGCATGCCCACAGTGAGGCTATTTTTGAGTGCAAACATGCCACAAATGGAACTCAGCTGGCAAGTATGAACATATAAAAACTGAACATTTCTCTACGCAGTTCAAGACCTTTACTACTACATTATACGAACAGATTTCTCAATTGTACGTACGGATTGTACGGCACGCAGCCCGTGGGGAAACACGTCGACCCACATGCCCCCACTTCTGCCATCGATTATGGCGTCCGACACAACAAATTTTCTGGATCTGTCTGCGCTCCTCGGCCCGACCCTTTGGGGCTCTACACATCGCGACATGGCGGCTGCCATGGCCAGGAATGTGCCGAAACGAGGCCCCACCGAATGCCACAATGCGGATGATCTGCGCAACAACGTACCCTTGCGCGACACCCACTAGTGTGTGCCACGCGGCAGCCGGCACCTGCAGCATTGGCATGCCACTCAGTACAGTGAGCGCTCGTCACAGCGTGTGTGACGCACTGGCACCGCGGGGTGGTACTGTACGCAGTAGCAGGTGCCGGCTCAAACAAATCTTGGATGGTTGCAGATTTGGAAGGAGAAGAAGTGGAACTTCATACGTTCCGTGAGCGTGAGCTTCGTACGCGCCGTGAACGTCTGCAGCGGGCGGGGCACGCTGCGTGCCCTGTCTCCTCGCACCGAGATGGCCGAGCCGGGCGCGCCGCTCGCCGCGGCTGCATCGCGCGCCACCATCGGGTCCACAATGTCGCCCTCCTGCTGTGCGGGAAGTTGCTTGCGTGCCTTGGGATTGTTGGCGGCGCCAGCCACGCCCGAGGTCAGATCTCCCGAGGCCAGATCGCGCTCCGGCGTCACGCTCGGCGCCATTGTCAGGCGCTGAGCGATCACTACACTTGTCCCCGTCGGCGATGCCGTTTGGGTCGAGGCGCCGTCCTCTCTGAACGTCGCAATCGCAGCGCCGCCGCTGGTGCCGCGCAGCGGCGGCGACGCAGACAAGGAGCGTTTTGTATCCTTGCGGTTCGAGTTCTGAGCTGGCGGCTTGGTTGTACGCGAGGATGACTGTGACGACCGCTTCGAAGGCTGTGGCAGCTGGCTAGTGTTATCCCGCCGTGAGCGCCTCGACCCCTGCAAGCTGCTGTCCAACGGCTTTGGTGGCGCGGCACTGCCCGGACCAATCTTGGAACTGAGATCAATCTTCATCTTGGAACTTAGATCGAGGGCCGGCGTGACTTCGAAGGTTTTGGCGTGGCTGAGCTTCTTTGGAGGCGAAATAGGAGCCAGAAGCCTCGCTGGAGGCTCTGAGGCGGGCTGCGAAGCAGCTTCCGCAGCTGTCGGCAGCCCGCCGCCGGCCGCCGCACCGAGTTCGCGCTTCTCGCCAGCGTCAGCAGTGGCTGCGACAGTGGCCGAGGCGGCGCAGCCGGGCAGCAGCGTTGGCAGCCGCGAGTGCCACAAAGAGTCCGGGTCCGGGATGGGGACCGAGAGCAGTGTGAGCATCTCGATCACCTGTGTGTGCAACCACGTGCCAGCAGTGAGTCCATACGCGAGCGCTACGAGTGCATGGACGCCGTCCGAGTTCATGATGGCCGCATGTGCAGTTTCATCACGGCAGATGCACAGCAGGGCGGCGGCGGCGAATCCGCGCGTCTCGAGGTCGTCCTTGTTGAGCATGTTGGCTAGCTTCGGGATAGCGCCGCCCTCGGCGATCGCCTTGTCGTAAACCCCGTCCTTGCCGTCCGAGAGCGCCCAGAGGCAGCACGCCGCGTGCCGCTGCGTCATGCTCCGCTGGTCATCGAGGAGGGCTATGAGGGGCTCGAGCGCCGCCGCGTCGTAGATGAGCTTCTTATTCTGGCCCTGGCTGCGTGCGAGCGCTGAGAGCACTGCGACCGCGTGCTCGCGCGTATCGGCCGACTTGCATCTTAGCACGTGGACGAGCCGTGGGATGGCGCCCGCATCGCGCATCTGTATCTTGCTCTCGGCGGACGAGGCGAGATTCCACAGCGCGCCCGCAGCGGACTTTTGCGTGTCGGGTGAGTGACTCGAGAGGAGCTCGACGAGTGGAGGGATGGCGCCCGCCTCGGCAATCGTCGACCTGTTGGTTCCCAGGGCCGAGAGCTGCAAGAGTGCGCCGCTCGCGTAGGTCTGAGTGGCGATCGAATCCGATGAGAGCATTGCGATGAGCGGGCCGACGCCGCCCACTTTCACAATGGAGCTCTTATTGTCCGAGGAGCGCGCGAGATCGGCGAGCACCGCGGCCGCGCGTTCTTGCGGCGTGCCAGCGCGCACGCGCCGCCCATCGCCGAGTAGTCGCACGAGCGGCTCGACGGCGTCAGCGTCGGTGATTGCCTTTCGGTTCTCGTCCGAGCGCGCGGCGAGCAGGGCGAGCGCCTCGGCGGCGTTCATCTGCGCGGTCGCACTGCGCAGGTCAAGCACGGGAACCAGCCGCTTGACGACGGCATTGCGGCTGCTGACATCGTGCGAGGCGAGAGAGAGCAGCGCGCCCACTGCATGCACCTGTGTGCCCTCATTTTCGGAGCCGAGGATGTCGACGAGCGGCGCAATCGCGCCCGCCTTTGAGATCGCGATCTGGTTCTCGATGTGGTCGCGCGCGAGCGACTGCAGCGCAGCGGCCGCAAACCGCTGCGTGGTGCTGTGCTCGCTCACGAGCAGCGCGACGAGCGGCGCGATGCCGCCCGCTTTGGCGATCGCCGTCTGGTTCTCCTCAGTCGCCGCCAGGTGCCACAGCGCCTTGCAGGGCTGCTCGTATGTGTCATGTCTGTGAACGGCTGTCTTCAGGCTCAGCAGAGCAACGAGCGGAGGGATTCCCTCCTCCTCAGCTATCATCGCCTGGTTGATGAGGTTGTGCTTTGCCAGCGTCGCCAAAGCGCCAGCGGCCACGTTCGACTTCATGAGCGCCGTCGTGAGCGCAGTGTTGGATACCACAGACGGCGGTGAGGCACGCGTTGCGCCACAGCTGGGTAGCAATTGCACGGACACCCGTGCAGGGGGGTTACCGACGGGCACCTCAGCTGCGCCGATTGATCCTCTCTCGAGGTCGGTGACAGAGCTCACCATCGCCACGAGCGGCGAGATGGCTCCCTCCTCGGCGATTTGTGTCTGCGTGTCCGAATTCTCGAGCGCAATCTCGGAGAGTGCTCGCGCCGCGACCTCGGGAGGCCCGAGATTCGGGTTGGCCAGCCACTTGACGAAGGCAGGAACGGCCGCGGCAATGTCGAGAGAGGCGCCGGCGTGCCGCGCGAGCTGCGCAAGGCAGTTGGCCGCATGCTCTTTGGCCTCGGCATTGCCGTTCGTGAGCAGCGTCACGAGCGGCTCGATGCCTTTGGCCAGCTCGATCGACTTAGCATTCTCGCCTATGGGAGCGAGGCCCGAGAGGACCGCGGCCGCGTGCTCCTGCGCCACGGCCGAGAGCTTCCCGAGCCGTAACGACTCGATCAGCGTCACAATGCAGCCTGCCTCGACTATCACCTCGCGCGACGCTGTGTCCGACGCGGCGAGCAGCGAGCGCAGCGCGTACTCCTGCGCCTCGACGCGCCCGTCCTTGAGCCCGTCCTTGAGCAGGTTAACCAAAGGCGCGAAGCTGTCGCTCGGACCCGACTTCTTCGCTTTCGAGGTCGTCGAGTGCTTGTCGTCGGCGGCCATACTTGTGAGGGCCTCGGATGCTCGCTTGCGCACAGCGACATTGTCCGAGCCAAGCAGCTTGACGAGCTCCTGCGTGGCCAGTGCGCGCGACTTGTCCGAGTCGAGTGCAATGAGTGCCAGAGCCTGCGCGGCCATGCCCATCGACTTCTCGGAGCCGCTTTCGAGCTGGCGCACGAGCTCCGGCACGGCGCCTGCCTTTGCGATGGCTGAACGGTTCTCAGGGACACTCGCGAGGTTGCGCAGCAGCTGGGCCACATGCTCCGCTGCCCCCGAGCTACCACGCTTTAGCATACCCACCGCCTCCTTGGCCGTTGCGATCTGGTTTGTCACATTCTGCACGCACAGAGCGATGAGCGCGCCCGCTGCTTGCTCGCACGAATCGACAGAGCCACCATCAAAGAGCGACACAAGCAGCGGGATGCCGCCGCCGATGGTCGAGTGGCCATTTGCAATGGTGATACGGTTCTCCGCCGTCTCTGCGAGAGCATGCAAAGCACCCGCCGCCGTCTCCTGAGCGCTATGGCTACCCGTCTTGAGAAGTGCCACGAGTGGAGGGATGCCATGCAGCTTACCAACGGTCTCGCGGTTGTGCTCGTCGTCAGAGAGCGCCCAGAGTGCGCCCGCCACGTCTGTCTGCACCTCGGCGTGCCCGTCAAGCATCGCGATGAGTGGCTCGAGGCCGCCCACTTTGGCGATGGTCATCTGGTTCTCGGGGCTGTTGTACGCCATCGACCAAAGCGCTGCCGCCATGTCCTTTTGCACGAGAGCGACGTCGAGCGCCGCTCTTGACACGGGAGATTGCCGACCGCCGGCCGCTGCCTTGGCGCCAGGCACATCAAGGAGGCTCACGAGGAGTTCGATGCCGCCCGCCTTGGCGATCGTGCGCTGGTTGGACGCGCTGGCGCGGGCAAAGCGCGAGACGGCGAGCGCGGCCTTGGTGGAGGCCTGCTTGTCCTCCGAGCCGAGCAGCGACACGAGGAACAGTGCGATCGCCTCCTCGTTCTTGGTGTTGTCGAGCGCGAGCGCTGCGAGCGCGGTCGCCGCCTGCTCGCGCGCCTCATGGCTCGATAGCCCGAGCACTGCGACGAGCGGTGCGATGCCCCCCGCGTTGGCGATGGCCGCCTGATTCTCGTAGTGCTTGCCCGAGGCAAGCGCCCCGAGCGCGGAGGCGGCTGCCCCCTTGGCGTTGTCGCCGCCGCCCTCTGACTTAAGTATGTTGATGAGCGCCTCAATGCCCCCCTCGCTCGCGAGCTTGTCCTGGTTCTTCTTGTTGTTGAGTGCGAGGATTGCTAGTGCAGCTGCCGCCTCGGCAGACACCTCTTCGTGCACGGAGCTGGCGAGGAGCGACACAAGCTTTGCGATGCACTTGCTCTTCACCACGGTGTCCTGGTTCTCTGCCGAGCCAACGCAGAGGGCAGCAATGGCCCCAGCGGCGCGCTTGCGGATGATGTCGTCGTCCTCAGAGAGCAACGCGACGAGAGGCCGGATGGCACCCGCGTCACACACCGCCTTTTGGAGGTCCACCTGATGGCCGGACATGAGCGCGAGCAGTGCGCCGGCCGCTGCGGCCTTGGCTGCGTTGCTGCTCTCCTTGCCGAGCAGCGCGACAAGCGGCCCGATGCCGCCCTCGATCAAGATCTGCATGGAGATCTTGTTCGAGATCTTGGCGAGATCTGCGAGCACGGCCGCCGCGTGCGCGTGCGCCTCTTGAATGCCGCGCTTGCCAATCGTGAGCATCGAGACGAGTGGCCGAATGGCGTTGGACCCAGCGATGTTGCGGATGCCATCTTCGGTGACGATGAGGCACGCGAGGACAGCCACGGCTCGCTCCTGCGCGATCGCCGAGGTGATCCCGGCGCCGCGCACCTGAGTCACTAGCCGTGGCACCGCGCCCGCACGCACGATCGACACGCAATTCTCCGCATCCTTTGCGAGCGTCAGCAGCAGCTGGCTCACATGCTCCTGCGATTCGGCGGTGCCGGTGCCCAATAGCTCCACCAGCCCGCTGGCGATCGCGAGCTGCGTCGAGGGCGAGTTGAGCGCTATTGTCGAGAGCGCGCGCGCCACCTCCTCCTTGACGTCCGCCGCGCCGCCGCTGAGCAGGTTCACGAGCGGCGAGATGGCACCCGCGTTCACGATCAGCACGGGCGAGCCCGGGTCGCCGGAGGCGAGGTCGCTGATCACGCGCGCCGCGCGCCGCTGCGTACCCGTTTTCTTGTTGCCTAGCAACCCGACGCAGTTCTTTGCGATCTGGCTCTGGCTGTCCTCGTTCTCGGTCGCGAGTCGCGCAAGCGCATTCGCCGCATGCGCACGCGCCTGCTCAGTGCCGTCGTCGAGGATGGCTACCAGGGGCGAGATGCCGCCGCATTTGGCAATCGCGAGCCGGATTTGACCGTCGAGCGCCAGGTGCCAAAGCGCGCTCGCTGTATTCTCACGCGCCTGCGCGGTGCCTGAGCTTAGCAGAGCAACGAGGGGCACGACTACTCCCGCCTTGGCGATGCTAGTGAGCCTATCGTTGCACGTCTCTTCTTCTTGATCGTCCGGCTCCAGCTGCCCAACCCCCGCAAGCTCGCAATCCATCACAGCTGTATTCGTAAGCTTCTCCTTCGCCTCCTGCTCCCCGGCCGCGAGGCGCTCCTGGACGGCGCCCAAGGCAAGGTCGGAAATGCCGGCGGTCGCCATCTCCTGGGCACGCGGTGAGCCCATCTTGAGCAACTGCACGAGGTCCGGAATGCCCCCGGCCTCGATGATGATAGAGTGCACCTCAAAGAGGGCAGCCAAGTGCCAGATTGCGCGCGCCGCGTGCTCCTGCCCGAGCTGCGAGCCTGTACGGATGAAGGCGAGCAGGGCAGGAACGGCGCCCGCCTCGACGATCGCCTTCTGCATCTCGACGTTCTTGTAGGCGATGTCAGCAAGTGTGATTGCGACTTGCTCGGGCATGCCAAGCTTGGCTCCAGCATCGCTCTTCATATCCTTGGCCTTGGCACCCTTGTAACTTGCGTCAAAAGCGGCGAGCTCCTCTGTCTTTCGGGGCGCACGAGGGACAGTTCCCCGGGCGTCGAGCATTGAGATGAGCAGCTTGATGCCCCCTAGGACATGGATCCGCGAGCGGCGCTCTGCTGAGCCCTTGACCTCACTGGTACGCAATTGATTGTTAGCCTCGACGTCGCCCAGTGAAGTGATGAAGTCGAGCGGGTTGTCCATCAGAGCGTCGAGCGACTTGGCCGCTACGAGCTTGGGCTCCACCTCATCCCACAGGATGTTCTGCTTGAGTAGTATAGGCTCAAGCTTTGGGCGCAGTCTCGAGAGCAAGATTTGTCGTGCCGCGATCCCCTCGTCACGTGCCGTGATCCCGTCGTCGTGTGCAAGGTGCGCTAGCACGCGCGCCGCCGTCTCGGGCGTGCCAGGGGTAGGGCTGACGAGCCGCTTGATCAGCGTCTCGATGCCGCCAGCGTTCGCAATGAGATCGCGAGTCTTGGGCACGAGTGCCAGCTCAGCAAGGCAGCTCGCCGCCAGTTGCTGTGAGCCCGGCGTACCCATCTCGACGAGCTTCACGAGCGGCAGGATACCCCCCTGCTCGGCGATCTGGATTGACACGTCCGGATTGGATCGTGCGAGGCGGACCAGCATGATGGCCGCGAGCTCGGGTGCTACCTCGCCGTCCGCGGCGAGCATGCTGACGAACGGCTTGATGCCCCCCGAGCTCGCAATCTGCTGCCGGATCTCCTCTTGGGAAGCAACGTACCAGAGCGCACGCGTCGCGTACTCTTGCGCCTCAGCTGAAGATTTGGTGACGAGCGCAAGGAGCGCAGGGATGGCGTCGCTCTTGGCCAGGAAGGCCTGCGTGTTGGTATTGTCGCACGCAAGGCAGAGCACCGCGTGCGCCGCCGCCGCCTGCGTGATTGCCATCGTGCTGTTGAGCCACGTGATGAGCGGCGGGATGCCTCCTATCTTGGCAATCGCAACCTGGTTGGTGGCCGAGTCGCTCACGAACGAGGAGCACGCCTTCAGTACGCGTTCGGCGCAATCGGAGCTGCGTGCGGCCGAGGAGCCGCTGACCAGACCCACTAGCCGCTTGGCGATCAGCTGACGATTGTCCACGTGTTTGGACGCTAGCGCAGCGAGCGTGCCAGCGACGCACTCTTGCGACTTGTCAGTTTTACCAGTGACCAACAGCCCGAGGAGTTGATCGAGTCCGCCAACCTTTACGATTACGTCCTTGTTGCCCTGGTGGTCGGTCGCGAGGGCTAAGATGGCTGCTGCGCACTCGTCTTTCGCCGCCTCCGAGCCCTCGCGCATTCCGGTCAACAGCGGCACGATCGCTCCCGTACGTGCGATCACTGTCTGGTTCTCAATATGGTTTTGCGCGAGGTTAGCAAGCGCGGCCGCCGCACTGGCCTGCATCTGCGACGAGTATGAGGTGAGCATCATGACGAGCGGCTGAATGGCGCCCGCCTCCGAGATAGCGTCCTGGTTCTTGGGATTGCCCCTGGCCATCTCCTGCAGCGCATCCGCCGCGAGAGTGCACAGCTGCACGAGGGAGTTGTCCTTGTTCATTGCCCCCCCCGAGAAGCCGGACATCAAGCCCACGAGCTTCGGGATACCACCCGCGCGCGTCACGATCGTCTGATTATTCTTCGAGTTGCGGCAGAGCTCCTTGATCGCGCCAACCGCGTTCTCTTTCGCCTTATTCGATGTTGAATCGAGGATCTCGAGCAGCGGCACGATGCCGTTCGCGTCCACGATCGACTTGCGATTCTCTTCGGACTCGCGTGCGAGGTTGGCGAGCGAGGCGGCGGCCTGCTCTTGCGCGTCTTTGCCCGAGTCCTGCAGCATATCGACGAGCTTGTTGATGATGAGCACGCGGTTGTCGTTCTCAATCGAGAGTCGGACGAGGGCGCCCTCGGCGTGCTGACGTGCTCGCTGGTTGTTGATGCCGAGAAGCATTACGAGCCAGCCGATGCCGCCGCTCCCAGTGATGGCGACGCGGTTGCCCTCGTAGTCGGCGAGCGCGAAAAGTGCGCCCGCCGCCTCCTCCTGCGCCTCCGGGCCGCATGCGCCCTCAAGCAACGCGACGAGCGGCAATATGGCGCCAGCCTCGGCGATGGTGATCTGCGTCGACTGCTGACCCTTGGAGAGGCTCGCGAGAGCACGCGCCACATACTTCTTCGTCTGTTGTGCCTCATCATCGAGAGCGAGCACGAGCGGCCGGATGCCGCTCGAGCTCACGATTTCGTGGCAAGCGTCGGGATTGGTGGCTAGATTGGCTAGCGCGTTCGCGCCGTGTTGGCGCGCCTTCGGGTGAGCTTTGAGTTGGAGCAGGTTGATGAGCGGCTTGATGCCGCCGCACTCGGTGATGAGGGCGCACGTCTCTTTGTTTTCAAAGGCGAGCTTGGCGAGAGCGGCGGCGGCCTGTTCCTTGATGAGGACACGCGCGTCTGAGAGCTGATGGATGAGCGGCGGCACCCCACCTGCCATCGAGATGATCGACTGGATATTCGTCTCAATCGAGAGGGAGAACGACCAGAGGGCGTAGTCTTTGGCCTCGGAGTTGTTGCTTTTCAGTAGCGTAACGAGCGCTGTCGGGTCGCCCGCCTTGGCGATCACTTCGTGCGCAGACGGGTTCTCGTGAACGAGCGTTCCGAGGGCCTTGGACGCGCGCTCTTGAGCCTGCGGACTCCCGTTGATGAGCAACTCGATCAGCAGTTGCGTGAGTGTCACCTGGTTGTCCTGGTTGTCCAAGCCCAGATATGAGATTGCACCTAGCACATGCGTGCGCGCACGCGCCGAGCCCGTGCCGAGGAGAGCCACCAGTGACGAGAGCGACGATGCAAACGACTTCTTGATCTCAGTGTCCTCCGAAAGCGACCAGATCGCGCCCGCGACCTCTGTCTTCACCTTCTCGTCGCTGCTCAACTTAATGAGGTTCCGGAGCTGGGAAATGCCGCCGAGATCGACGATGGTCTGCTGGATAGCCGGATTGGCACGCGAGAACTCCATCAGCGCACACGCCGCGCAGCTCGCCACCTCGGCTGTATTCGACTCAAGCAGACCCACAATTGGCTTCACCCCGCCCAATTTGGCTGTAGAATCCTGGTTGTCCCGATTGCCACGCATGAGCTGAGCAAGTGCTGCCAGGCTCTTCAACTGGGCGGCAGCGCTGCGCGACGAAAGCAGCGCAAGGAGCGGGCTGATGGCTCCTGCCTTGGCGATCGCCGATTGCGTCTCCGCGTTGTCGCATGCCATCTCTGAAAGTGCGTCCGCAGCAGACACCTGTGCGTCCATGTCGATGCCGTTGAGCAGCGCGAGCAGCGGGGCGATGCCGCCTGCCTCGGTAATTTGGGCCTGCACCTCCTTGTTGTCGTGCGCGAGCTTGGCGAGCGCACTTGCCGCTGGCTTCTGCGCCTTCCCGGCGCCGAGTAGGCTGAGCAGCAGCGGGATCGAGCCTGCGTTGCAGATGCTGCGCTGCACCTCGCAGCTGAAGGCGGCCGCATTCGCTATCGCCTGCGCAGCGAAGGCCTGCGCCGCACCAGAGCTACCCTTGAGGATCGCGATGAGGTGCGGGATGGCGCCGGCCTTGATGATGCCATGCTGGTGGGAGATGTCGGCGTCGAGTGCGGCGAGTGCGGACGCCGCCACCTCCTGCACTTTGGGACTACCCATCTTGAGTAGGGTGACGAGTGGCACGATTCCCCCTGCAGCCACGACGGCTGACTGTGCGTCCACCTTTCCCAGCGAAAGGACACCAAGCGTTGCGGCGGCCGACTCTTGACTGTGTGCCGTACCAGAGCTCAGGAGCTTTACAAGTGGTGCCACTGCGTTGGCCGCAAGAATGTCCGGCTGGTGTTGCCCGTGATTTTGGGTGGCCAGGCTCCGAAGCTGCGCCGCTGCATGGTCGCGAACCTCGGCGGTGCCCGTGGCAATCTGAGCGACAAGGTTCTTGGCGAGCTGCAGGATGTCGCCACATTTGCTGATGTCCTTGGCGGTGATGATCTTGCCCTTGACCATGGCGATAAAGGTCCGTCGAGACTAGATTGATGGATGCGTTGAGATTTTCGTGCACTCAGTTGGCATCGCTTTCCTCAACGAGAGGTGTAGCTGACTCACTGTCTGTCCGCCGGCCCTGAGGCTTCCCACATTGTCCCGCGATCAAAAAGATGAGAAGTTTGTTGATGACAACTTGTGCGCGAAACCACATGTAACCGATCATGGCTCCCGTGCTGCGAAAGTAATAACTAATGTTTCCCGAGCGTCCTGTGTCCTGAGTGCTGAGACACATCCTAGCCGAGCTGTAGGCCACTGCAGCACGTGTTCAGCTAAAACTGGAAATATATCCATCTCAATTGATCCATCTCAGTGATCATGCCAATGTGTAGGTAGCTTAGTAAGTTTCAAGTTCTCTCTCTCAGTGATCATTTTTCACGACTCGTTCGGCGTGAACCACACCAAGCTGAAGCGCTCGCCCTCAAAGGGCAACGTCCAGTGGCGCTGCCGCCAACCGTCGAACTGTAACGGCTTGTACCGGATGTCGGACGGCTCGCCCTCGACGACCAGCTCGCCTCCGCTGTAGTCTCCCAAGCCGACGATGAGCGAGGTCGACTGTCCGAACCCCGAGCCTGCGTCCGTGTGTGGCCGAAAGAGCGCGCGCCGGTTGACCGCCACCATCGTCGACGGCGGGCGATCTGGCATGAGAGCGCTCTCAAGTGCAAAGGTTGCATGCACGAGCTCATCGAAGAGGACGTTACCGCGGGTGCTGCCCGCGTGCCAAGTCGACGTCACGGCGCCGCGACCGGGCGCGCGTAACGAAAAGGAGCCGCCCGTGGTCACGTCCTCAACGCTCAGGATGCGCGCTCGTGCGCGGCTCGTCGAAGGCCACTGGCCGCTGCGATCGGCGAGCCGGAGGAGCCGCAGCACGTCAGCGTACACCGCGGGCGCATCTGTGAGCGCTGTGGTGAGCGGCTCGTCGCCATGCTCATCGGCGGCTGCAACTCGTGCCGTTTGCGAGCCCGAGGCCGCCAGCGGCGCCGCCACACTCCCGAGGCGCTCTGCCAATCCAAGGCGCAATCCAAGGCGCTCGGCGGTGCGCAGGATGGCCGGACAGGTATGCCGCTCGCTCTCTTCGAGCCACGCCTGGGTCACCGCTTCGGTGGCGATGGGAGAGCTCGCAATGCGCTCCACCAAGGCCGCTTCGAAGGCCGCGAGGCGCTCCTCGGTCGGCGGCGCGCGCTGCCTGCGGAAGAGCGCTTGCTTGGGTGCCTCCCAGTCAAAGCGCGCGCGGCGCAGGTAGCCGAGCCCCGCCGGGAGTGCCGGCGTGCGCAGCACGACGGTTGGGTCGAGCGCCACTGCTGGGAACTCCCGAGGAAGCCAGCCACGCCACACGCACACCGCGGTACCCACCATCGCCTCGAGTTGCCCCTCCAGCAGCGCGTCCGCGTTCACCTGGAGCCGCACGTATGGCCGGCCGCCCACGGCGGCGCGCCACACAATCGGCCGTCCCTGTAGCCAGAACCTGTCTACGATGTGCTGACATGCTGCGTCCGAGGGCACGGCGGCACGAGCACCGTAGCGATCTCCGTCGGCACTCGTGGCGCTCGGTGCAAAATTGTGCCAGCGCTGCGATGCACGCCATGTCTTCTGCAGCTCGCTCCGACGGTTGCGAGAGCCGCCCCCGGTCGCTGTCTTGGGCGGCTGTAGCGTCCGAAGTACCGCCTTGAAACGGGCTGCGATCGCTACCACCTCCTCAGACGAGGTCGGGGGCTCCGTTTCGCTCAAATACGCCCAAGGCAGCAGCAGCACGTGCTCGCGTGCGCTGCACCGATGCTCCGCGTTGAGCGATTGAAGGTCAGCGTGCAGCCGCTCGCGCTCGAGCACGCTGATGCCGTGCGGATGCAGCTGCTCGTTGAGTTGCGTCAGCCACGCAACCCTCGCTTGGTCGTCTGCGTCGAGCGCCTCGTCGGCAGCGCGGCTGGCGTACACGAAGACGTCCTCAACGGCCGGCATTGTAGTGTGGCGGAGCAGCTCAGAGCGCCGATAGTCGACGCCAGTAGCTCGAGTGAGCGTGGTCGGCTCCTCGCCCTCGAGCGTCCGGACTGCGGTGCGCACAAGCTCACCCACGCGCTCGCTGTCACCGTGGGTATAGCCCACAAGCAGCGCGACTTTGTGAATCTTTCGCTCCCGACGCGCCTCAAGGTCAAAACCGTCCGCAACCGCCTGCTCGCCGCACGCAGCCTCCTCGCGCAAGTGGCGGTAGAGGTGGTTGCGCGAGCTCAGCTGGGTGCCGCAGTATTTGCAGCTGAAAGTGTTTTCCGGTGCAATCGCCGCTGTAGTTGCGGTGCACATTCTGGCCGCAGGCAGCTGTGGCCGCAGGCCGCAGGCAGCTGTAGTTGCGGTGCACACTCTGGCCGCAGGCATCGGGACGACATGCCCGCCGAAGAGGCCGAGGACGATTGCCCACATCCCTGGTTTGGTTGACCACAGAGTCAGGACTACGCAAGATTGGTGTACACAAAATAGGGGGGGGGAGAGGGGGGGGAGCCGAGTCGGTCAGCTGACTTTTATTTGGCTGTTTGCATTGATTTTACGCGCGACGGCGCAATGGTCCTCCTTCCCAAAGAGGCTGGAGCATCCGCGGGCGAAGCCTCTTCGGCGGAGCTGCAGGCGCGGGCAGCCCTACAGCAGGACGCTAAAGATCGGGAGGAGCTGCAGGCGCGCATCCAAAAGGCGATCGCGTTCGCTGCACTTGAGCTGGACCAGCTCTTTGTTGACGAGGAAGGACTCCACGAATCCGGCGGCCCCCGTCCTCCTCGAGCCGTAAGGAAGGACTCCAAGTATCCGGATGTAGATACGGAGCGGCTGGAGATCATCCAGCGCGCGCACATCAAGACAACGTTGGGCGCTCACGAGGAGGAGCGGGAGAAGATGATGGGCATAGATTGGCAGAACTCCAACGCCGATCTCGAGCGTTCGCAGAAGATCATGCTCAGCTTCGCCGAGGAAGTGGAGGAAGTGGATGCAGACCTGGAAGAGCGCGAGAAGGAAATCGATGGCGAGGAAGGCGTGCTCGATGCGATCGCCCACCGCACACAGCGCGAGCGCGAGTTCGAAAAGAAGCGCGTCGTCGAGAAGCATAAGCAGCAGATTGAGCTCGCACGTGAGCTCGAGGCAGAGACGCTGCGCGGAGGCAACAGTAAGGACCTTCACCAGCTCGAGGAAAGGATAGACGACCTGCGTAAGCAGTTCGTGCAGACGAAGCTGAAGAACGCGGTGCGCCTCAAGAAGATGCAGCAGCAGAGCGACACGCTCGCGACCGCGCTCGCAATGGCCGACATCGGAGCGGCCACGCTCAAGGCGGAGGTCGAGGCGTGTGAATGGACGCTGCACGGCGCGCAGCGCGCGCCGATGCACATGCAACGCCTCATCTTCCCGCCGCCAGGGGTCCAGCCTAAAGGCGCGCCCACGACGCAGGTGGACGTGGCCGGGATGCGCCAGCTCGCCTCCGAGCTCGGCGAGGCTGTGTACTCGGTCTCGAGCCTGACCGAGGACTTCAATCACACGTTGACCGAGGCGGTGCTGAGCGCCGTGCAGGCTGTGTACGACGAGGCGAAGGCGAACGCGGCCGCGAACACCTGTGCAGGTGTGAAGGTTCTCGAGACGACGGCGCACATCCACCTTCTCAAGGCGGAGAATGCGGGGCGCCGGCTGCGGCTCGAGGCGGAGGTGCGTGCTCGGGAGGAGATGCAGAAGCGCATGGAGGAGACCCAGAGCCACTTTCAGCAGCTGCAGGAGGAGATCAAGGCCGGTCAGCAGAGGGAGCAGAAGCTGCAGACGAGCCTCGAAGACGCGCGACTCGCCGCCTTGCAGTTCGAAGAGCGCGTTGCGTTGCTCGACAAGTCGTTCGCCGAGCAGCGCGACGAGACGGCGCGCGTGGCTGCCTTGGAGCAGCAGGCCCGTTCCGAGCTCGGTAAGACCCAAATCTTTCTCGAGGCGACGACGAGCAAAGCGGAGAAGCTCGATGCCGCGCTCGACAAGACCATCGAGACGGGCCTCTCGATTCGGTCGCGGCTGCTCGTGGCACGCGCCATAGGCAAGCTGCGCGCGCTCGTCAACAAGCGGCGGAAGGCGAAAATGGAGGCGGCGCTCAACGGAAAGATAGGTGATATCGAGACGGCGGCGGCGGAGGCGGCGGCGGAGGCGGCGGCCAAGCAGACCAGCACGGAGGCGGAGCTGAGCGCCAAGAGCGCGGAGGCCGCCGCGTATGCCGCGGACCTGGCGAAGGCGCTCGAGCTCGCTGCAGAGACAGCGCGCCAATTAGAGGAAGCACGCGCGGGCTGGGCAGAGGCGGAGGCGCGCGCGGCGATCAGCCTGCGGCTGATGGCGACGGAGATGGGGATCGAAGAAGCCGTTATGGAGGCCGAGCAAGCCGCGCACCAGGCCGCGGCGGAGCAGGCCGCGGCCGTGCTCGCGACGACGCAGTCGGATCTCGAGGCGACGGCGAGCAAAGCGGAGAAGCTCGACAGGTTTGCCGACAGGACCATCGAAACGGGGCTCTCCCTCAGATCGCGGCTAATCGTGGCACGCGCCATAGGCAAGCTGCGCGCGCTCGTCAACAAGCGGCAAGCCCTCACTATGAAGGTGAACCTCGTCTCCTCGAGCCAGGTCGCAATGGCGGTGCTTGTCTCCGATCTGACAGAGCTCGAGGCGGAGGTGCACGCGAAGAGCATGCGGCTCAGGGACACACTCGCCAAGGCCGACGCACTCACTCTCGAGCTGAGCGAGGCGCAAAAGGCGTTGGCCACTGCGAACGAGCAAGTTTCGAACGAGCAGGCTGCGGCGCAGGGGCTGCGCCAGCAGGTACGCTCTCTCAAGGAGGACAAGGCCAAGGTGGAGGACGAGCTCCGAGAGCTCAAGGGAGAGAATCAGCCCGCCGTCGAGCCCGAGCCCGAGCCCGAGCCCGAGCCTGCGCCGCCAGCCGTCACTGCGCAGATGAAGGAGCTCCAAGAGGAGAATACGCACTTGACTGACACTGTGTTGCAGCTCAAGGCACGCGTGGCGGACCTCGAGGCGGCGGCACGCGCGCTCCTGCGCACTCCTGAGGCTGAGCCCGAGGTGGCGGCGCCCGCGCCGGCACCAGTGGAGACGGAGACGCTGGCGGAGGTGCGTGAGCGCGAGCAGCAGGCCATCGAGCGGGAGAAGGCAGTCAAGATGCAGCTCACGCAGGAGAAGAAGAAGGCGCAGCAGCTGCAGCAGCGCTCGATGCAGATGATGACGCAGGTCGCGCGCCTTAAGATGCAGCTGGGCGCCATTCAAAAGAAGCTCCGGGAGACCGAGGAGGATCTCGGCACAAAGCTCGAGGCGTTCGAGGTCAAGCTGCAGCGACGCGAGGAGCAGATCGAGGTGCTCAAGGTGCAACTCGCCGCGGCGGCCGAGCAACGCTCAGACCACGAGGAGGCAAAGGCAGCGGCTGAGGCCCGAGCTCTCGAGCAACAGAAGATTGCCGAGATGGCACTGAAGGAGACGGAGGTGCTGCGCAATGAGTTCCAGCAACGTGCCGAGTTTAAGTGCAATGTGTGCCGCAAGGCACAGCAGGATAAGCTCAACAATGCCCTCGCCGTGGAGGGGGTGGGCACACAGACGAGTAGGCCCGACAGCCGCTTGCCAACGCGCCAGGGGATGCGCGCGGGTGCGCCTGCTGCTGCATCCGCGGGTGCGTCCGCGAACGATGTGGCCGAGGCGCGCGTGGCCGAATTGGAGGCGCGCGTGGCCGACTTGGAGGAGCAGCTGAGGCAAGCGTTGGCCCAGGTGCAACCTTCGCATCGAGCTACACCTCCGCCGCCGACACTCTCGGGCGCACCCGCCGAGATGGATAGCATCGAGGGCTTTCAACGCGTGAGCAAGGAGGTCTCTCGCGTGGCGTCGCGAGAGACGTCACGGGGACAGACGCCTGCATGTCGGTTCTCACGCACCGGAGGCAGTGGTGCCGGTGCCGGTGCCGGTGGGGGGATGGACGGCAGCGGTGTGAACGGAGGCGGCGGTGAAGGTGGGGGTAGTGGGCTTGGGTTACCTGAGCTCCAGGCCGAGGGGGCGTCACAGCAGAGTGCCGATGCCTCGCGCATTTCGTCACGAGGAGGCCCCCGTCCACCTCGTGCCGCCGCCACTGCGCCGCCGCCGCCAGCCGTCACTGCGCAGATGAAGGAGCTCCAAGAGGAGAATCAGCACTTGACTGACACCGTGTTGCAGCTCAGGGCACGCGTGGCGGACCTCGAGGCGGCAACCGAGCGGAGCGGCAGTGGGTACTACAGAAACGTTGAGTATGGCGGGCTGGTAGGCGGCAGTGGGCGTTCCTCTGAGCTGGGAGGCGGCGGGCGCGGCGGCGGCGGCGGCGGGCGCGGCGGCGGCGGGCGCGGCGGCCCTGAGCGTGCTGACTTGAGCTTCCATGACGAGGTGGACACCGAGCTGCCGCAGCGCTCCGTCTCTCCCGCACTCATCCGTGAAGAGCATGCCGAGGAGGGTGCCTTGCGGCGGCCGCCGCCCAACCTGCAGCCGAGGTATCCGACAACGGAGGTGCCCGACCTGCAGCCTCAGCGGGGCGCCGGAGCGGTGGAGATGGCAGCGGAGTCTTTTCGCATGGGAATACCAGCGCACGACGGGCGCAGGCTCGCCGCTGCCGACGACAGCGACGATACGTTTGAGCCAGCCCGTGGCCTAGCGACGGAGTCATCCGCCGCCTTGATGTCGTCTCTCACGCCGTCACGCGGCCACACTCCACACGCACCCCCCATCGGTCGCTATCCCCAGCGTGCAGCGGCGCGAGATGTGCCGGGTGGCGGGAGCGACGCCGAGAGCCACGCCTCCCTATTAGCCGAGCTGACCAAGGTCAAGAAGGAGCTCGCCGAGGTGCGAGCCGCCCTGGCGGCGAGCGCCAAGCCCAGCGCCAAGCCCAGCGCCAAGGCCAGCGGCAAGAGCACGCCAACGAGCCTCGCCGCACAGCCTGAGAGCAGTGGCGCTGTCGCGGGCGCGGCGGGTGGCGCGTCGGCGGCCGCCGCACAGCAGGTGGCTGAGGCGGCCGCGGCGGAGGCGGCGGAGGCGGCGGCGCGCGCAGCGGAGGCGGAGTTGCGCGTAGCAGCGCTCGAGAAGGCGATCCAGGTGCAACAGGAGGAGAGCGGCCGCCAGCAGCTTGAGCAGCGTGTGCTCCACGAGCAGCAGATGCAGCAGCAGCGTGCCGACTTTGAGGAGCAGCACGAGCAGCAGCAGCGGCTGCTCGCGGAGCAAAAGCGTCGTCTCGAGCAAGAGCAGCAGCAGCAGCAGCTCTTGCTGCAGCAGCTGCAGCAGTCGCCGCCGCCCCCGCCGCCACCGCCGCCGCCGCCGCCGCTGCGTGGCAGCCCGCGTGGCAGCCCGCCGCGGGTGCGCGTGAAATCGCCGATACTGAATGACGGCGAAAGTGTGTCGCAGCCGGCGCTGCGCCGGGCGCTCGCGCAGGTGGCCGAGCTCGAGGCGGAGATTGTGCAGCTGCGCGCGGTGCTCTTTGGAGGTGGTCAGCTCAAGAACATGAGCGTGGGGCGCAAGGTCGGTGTGCTGGCACCCCCGATCTCGATGCGCCTCGACGGGCGACTGGACTTGCCTTATGCGGACCGGGACGAGAAGCGTCAGCATTTCTTCGACGCACGGTACGATGTCGCGGAAGGATTGCGATCGCCGCCCCCGCGGGGCCCGCGTGGGCAGAGCCGCGCAGGGCTGCGCTCGCGCACGGGCGCCCGAGGGCAAGACGAGCCTTCGATTCAAATCGAACGGGTCCTGCCGGTCAACGCGCGTAAACGGCTGGCGTCGCGGGAGCTGCCGCCACAGCCCTCGTGGATGAGTGCCCCCTCGGCGACCGAGGCGCTCGAGTCGATGCCACGACCCAAGACGCCGGCCACGAAGGAGGACGAGATGAAGGCGGCCAAGTTTCGGCTCTACATCCGCATCAAGCTGCAGGCACGGATCCGCGGCTTTCTCGCACGCGTGCGCGCGCACAAGCTTCGTTTGGAGCAGGCGGAGAAGCGCAAGAACGCGGTCACGGTCAACAACCTGAGTAACCCTCTCTGGGCCTTGGAGGAGAACCGGCCGGGAACCGGCGCGAACCGGCCGCTCACGCGCGATGGCATGCCGTCGGCGGTGCGCGTCAATGAGGGGAGGCTCAGCCCGTCGCCATCGGAGGCACGAATGGGACGTCAAGCGATCCCCAACCGTGGACGTACCCCCGGCCTCGCCGCCGTCGTGCGTTACCACCCGCCCTCACCCCGCGCCGGCCGGCCGTTGCCGCTGCTGCTGCACTCGTCAGCGTCGCTGCCTGCGCTCGGCGGCTCGCGCGATCTCGGCAGCTCGCGCGATCTCGGCAGCTCCGTTAAAGATCCTCGCGGCAAGGTGCAGCCGCAGCGCGTAGCCGACGGGGAGTTGGTCGGCTCGCTCCAGCTGTCGTCGCGTGACGCGAAGCTCTCAGGGACTGGTCTGCTGCCGCCGCCCACCTCGCCGCGGCTGCACATGGCGGGCTCCGCTCTGCTGGCCACCACCGCTTCTCAAGGGAAGTTGCACACGGGCCTTCCGCACCTTCTCCCGCAGACTCTCCCACTGCCCGCGCCGGCACGACGCAAGCCGCTCGGCGCGGCGCCCGTCGATCTTCGCCCACTGGAGGTGGAGATGCGCCCCGTGCTCGATCAGCTGCGAGGTGACGGTGCGACCCCACTCGTGCCACCTGGCGGCCGGGAGCTCCCGCGCGCGGCCGTGCGTCCTCCCGAGCAGCACGAGAGCGGCAAGTACGTTGACGGAATGGGGCTGCTCCACTCCAAGCCCCCGCTCGCGCCGATCGCTCCGGCAGCGTCGGCCCATGTGCTGGAAGTGCGCCCTGCGCAAGTACGGAAGACCCCGTAGGGCCCGTAGCCGCGTAGCGGCAAGGCTCTCGCTTACATGTACGTCAAGGCTTTGTGCAAATTAAGCCGTTCCCCTCCGCTCTATAGTCACCTCAGTATGTGAATGTAATAAATTCCAGCGATCCTAAATCGGCATATGAGGGGGAGGGGCTCGCGGTCCTCCAGTCAGCAGTCTTCGCGTCAGGACCGGTCGGGTCACCGCCGCACGGCTCCAGGTCCGCACGGTAAAGCACGGTAAGTCGGCGTAGTTCGTGGAGCGCTCCTACCTCGTACCGCGCGAACAACCGTTTATAATATCCGTTCGAACCCCACCTATTCGCGTGGGCGGGGTGGGCGGTTATTCGGTGAGGATTTGATTCCGTTCGCGCGGTCCGCGGGGCCGGGGTGCGGGGATGTGCACGCCTCACGGCCCGCCTCCGTGGGTGGGGGGGGATTGAGACGCTTCAGTGTTCAGAGACGGTGGGCAACGCACGTGACTGCCTGCCTGTCTCTCTGACTGTCTTGGCCGTGGAAATCTGGAAAACTGATGACGAGTTTCATTTGCGGACGTCGTGACTTTTGTACATGTAGTTCGCGCATCGCCAAATCCGACAAACGTGGACGTCTCGCGCCGGCCGGTGTGGCACGCGATCATGCCAGCGGAGGCGAGGCTGCAGCACAAGCTACAACCGTGGCCAGACGCGAAGCTCTTTGTCCTGCTGGTGACCGGGTCCGGCAGACATTTAGCAGCTGCGGGATGGCTCCTTTATCCGCGGCAGCCACCGAGGCCGCCATCACCTCCACCACCTCCACCATCACCTCCCCCTTCGCCGCGGCCACCGATGCCGCCGCCACCTCCACGACTACCGCCACCATCACCTCCCCCTTCGCCGCTGCCACCATGGCCGCCACCACCTCCACAGATGCCGCCATTACCACCTCCCCCTTCGCCGCCGCCACCATGGCCGCCACCACCTCCGCAGGCACCGCCGCGAGCACCTCCCCCTTCGCCGCTGCCACCACCATCTCCACAATTGCCGCCACCAGCACTACCCCCAGAGTGGCCACCGCCGCCGTCACCCATGCCGCCACCGCCACAACCGCCGCCACCACAACCGCCTCCACCACAACTGCCGCCGCTGCCGCCACCATCGCGCCCACCACCACCATCGCCACCGCCAACACAACCGCCACGCTCACCACCACCGCTCCCGCCACCACCGTCGCCACCGCCTCCCTCGCGTCCGCCGCCTCCGTTGCCACCACCACCGTCTGAGCCACCACCGCCGCCACCGTCGCCAAGCCCACCGCCGCCGCCGCCACCGCCGCCGCCGTCACCCCAGCCGCCTCCATTCCCGCCACCTCCACTACCACCACCACCATCACCACCACCACCACCACCCCCCCCGTCGCCCGCACCGCCACCGAGCTCCCCACCGATGATCGTAGGGGTCATCTTTGGTACGATCGCAACCACCATATTGCGCGTGATGCTGCTTATCGCGCTCCTCGCAGTCGTGGGCGGATCATTTGCCGTCACAGCTTCGATGCGCGCCGCATCCAGCAACTGGACGGCAAGGGGCGGCTATGCGACGCTGGAAGAGATCAATTTCAGTTTAGCGTCGCCGCTGCCGACTATTACTGAGCGCCAAGTCACAACGCCGATGTTTTATGCAGAGTCGCCGCCTCTTCTGCCGTCAATGAAGCCGGAGCGCTCCGGCGCCGGGCAGCCCCACCCATACTCTGCAGATATAGAAGCGGTGCGGGCGAAGCACCGCGCCGGCTATATGCTGTCTGCCAGCGAGCTCTTCCTTCTCGAGGAAGCGCTGAATCTCGAGGAAGCGCTCGAAGCCCGGCAACACGAAGTACGCACTGCTTCATGGTCCGCGTGATGGGCCGATCTGCTGCATCGCACTCGCCTAATCATATCGGCTGGAGTCATTCATGTGCTACTGATATAGGATATGCCGCGCTTATCGTGGCACATTAACGTCAAGTTCACACATCGCAGGCCGCAGATAGGTCCTTGGCGGGTCTTCTCGGTCTCGCTGGCGCTGCCGTACCGTACCGTCGTGCGACGTCATCGTCTCTCGCGCTCTCGCGCACCACACCGGTGTGCGTTCAACATAATCATATTGACAATTATGATGAAAATGATTCAAAAAAGGTCTGAGATGCCTGATGGAGGGTTTACAACTATACATGTTCTACTACAAGCGCCGCGCACCGAGCATGCACATACCCTTCCCGTCAGGGCCGGCGTTGACGATCTTGGGCACCTTGGAGTCGAGAAGTTCGAACCAGAGGCGCTCGAATGAGTGTGCCCAGTGGATGGTGCCAGCATTGAAGCATGCATTCTCGACGGTGGTCATGCGGAGAAGTGCCTCGTACATCCAGCGCGGCTGTGAGCGCAGCACGAGCCGGCTCACCGCGAAGGTGGCGTCCTGCGGCCAGTGCACGAGCGTCGAGCGGTTCTCGGGCACCGTGCCAAGCAGGTGCTGCTGCACGAAGCTCATCCAGCGATACCAATAGTATCTTTTATCCTTCGCGAAGGTGTTCTCGTTATAGATCCTGCACAGGCAGTTCTCGGGTGTGATGGGCATCGGCGCCCCGGTCAAACGATCGATGCCCCAGAACTTCGGCCAGCTTTGCAGCATCAGCCTCATCTGCGTCAGCGCGTTGCCCCACGAGCAGCCGTCCTTGAGGCAGTCGTCCTGTGTGAGGATGGTGACAGGCGGCAGGTTGTCCCAAAAGTCGAGCAGGTACTGCAGGAAGCCGTAAGGCTCGCGCGAGCCGCCAAAGGGCTTGCGGTGCGTCAGGCCATAGTTAGGCAAGAGTGCGAAATACGCCAGCTGCGGCTGCTGCGCGGGCTCGCGTTCGCCGCAGTGGCAGCCTCGCGGACAGCCGTGAATGGACGGTAAGAAGAGCCTCGGAACCCTCCCGCATCTCACCTCTCGGCGTAGCATATTCAGCACCTTCCTGGCCGTATTCGTGGGGAAGGAGCCTGCTCTGTAGTTGTGCTTCTGATAGAAGACCAGGTCGGCGATGCCGCCGGGAAGCGTCGCTAGCCAGTCGAGCGGAGCATCGTAAGAGACGACGACCAGGCTCGCGTTGGTCGTCCAGCGCACTGACGACGGCGGCGTGACCGGTGGCCACGTCGGACCCCACCGATGCATCACATCCACGCGCCCAGGGGCGGGTGCGGAGTCGCGTTGCAAGCAGCCACGGTGCAGCACACACGTCGGCAAGGCCGGAGTCGGCGGTGCGGGCGGCAGCGGCAGCGCCTTCGGCAGCGGCACCTTCAGATCACTGTACCGCTGTATGCAGCCGATTTGAGACGCACAGTTTTTGACCTTGGTAGCCCTAGCGAGCAGTCTTGCACGCTGGTTAAAGCGGGACCGTGGTCCCCAGTGATGAAACTCTGCGGCGATGCACTCGTGATGATTTCTGCAGAGCACCTCGCACTCATCCCGATGCACGACGTAGTGGTGACCGATGCTCGGCTGCCTAGTTAGCGATGGTTCCTTGTCGTTCTCTGCAATGTTTGCAGCCGCGTAGCCGGGAGCGCACTTTGCGGACGGGGTGTAGTCGAATGCAGATGATCCGCTGCCATCCAGGCCCGTTGTGCGCAGGCCAAGGCTGCCATTGGGTGCGGCTGCAGTGCCAGAAGTTCGCAGTGCCGTCATTGCTCCTCTCCGGAACGCTCCAACATGGAATCGCTCCATGCCTGTGAACGTTAACACGACAGACGCGTTTGCGTGAACGAGTTGGAATGATTGAAAATAGTGATACATGTACATGTAAAAGGAGGAAGGAAGCTGTGCGCGCTTTTTGAATTCGGGTGGACAAAAGTGTTCGGTTTCCTCGATGAGAAACGAATTGTTTCCTTTTCTAGCCACGCGAGCACGCCGTCTCTACCCACGAGGGATGAGAAAGCACGAGCATGCGGACGAGCTCCCGCCTTTCGCGTGGCCCGCGATGCTCGTGTTCGTGCTTTGTGCCGGGCTCGTGGGCGGCGCGCTCATGCGGTTTTTATCGCTTAAATCGCACCGCAGCAGTAGCGGCGTCAGAGTCAGCGGCGTGCGCGGGGAGGCGGCGACGATTGCAGAGGCACTCGTCGCTATCTTTTCGGGCGCGCTGCTGTGGATTGGCTGGTGGGACGTACTCGACTCATACCTGGTACCAGCCCAGTGGTGGGCCAAGATGTGCATGTTGCTTGTCGGCCTCATAGGCCTATTTGCCACGCGCAGCCTCTATGACCGCTCGGCGTTCGTGCGAGTCAATCACGACATCGAGGGCACGAGCGCATGCGAAGACGCTACCCCGCTGCCACCCGCACTTCCAGCTGAGCTCTCGCCGCGGCACTTGATGGGTCAGAAGGAGGAGGCGTCCGGCCCTTGGGATCAGGCGAATGACCGCAGCTGCTGTTACTGCCTGCAACCGCCGCCTTTTTCGTTTTCGAGCTGTACGCGCGCGCTCGTCGGTACGTTTGCCGGGCTCACGATGTATGTGGGGTTGTGGGACCTCATCGATGATCACATCCTGCCAAGCTTGTTCGAAGCGTGCGGGCAGGAACCTTCGTTGGGGTGCGCGTCTGTCAAGCTGTCGCTCGTCGGGGTTGGTGCGATCGGCCTTTACGTGACGCGGAGCCTCTATGGTGAGCAAGGGGTGGCGGTGCAATTTCAACGATTGTGAGTGCACATGTCTCGTGTGCGATGGTAGGTCTAAAAGACTGTACTCCGCCCATACAAAACCGCGTGAGGCCTGCTAGGCCACACCCCTGGTCCCGGCGGCATGCAGTCACATGCATTCCCAAACCGCCAACTGTGTTTACCAAATTAGTGTGTAACGGGCTGGGCGCGAGCCCGCCAGTTTGTTGTGCAGTAAGATTCCTGGGCCGCATTCGCGCCCAGTTCTCATGACTAGCCCGTGGAAATACTCGGGCCAGTCAGTGCCTCAGGGCAAGCCGCCCGCTGGGACGGCCAGCACTGAGCACGCCGCACGCATGGTAGCGAGTTTGGTCTCGACTTCAACACCGAGTCGAAAGGGCACGCAAGCTGAAAAGGCAAGCGCGCAAGAACAGGCCACAGTCAGAGGCCCCAAGGCCAAGCACACAGAGGGTGCCACGCCAAGGCGACTTTGGCCAACGACCAATGCTGTAGATTCAGCTGATGGTCAAGCAAAACCGTTCCCGGCTCCAAAGAACCGGAACAAGTCAAGAACGAGCCTGGCGGCAGCAGCTGCTGGGCTGCAATCAACGGCAAGCGTGAGCCACCCGACCGTGCCAATCGATGACAACTGCAGCACGCAAATGCAGCAGAGGAGCATCCTGCGCCGATCGGTAAGCCGCTCAAGCAGCAACCGCGGGGCACCTCAAGCCACGGGGCCCGGAAGCGATGTCAAAGAAAGGGGGACGTACCCGATGGCGACGCGCCTCTTCGAGCTGGCATGCAGCACCGGACTTGTGATGGGCTCAACGATGCTGATCAAGGAGCTCGTCCTCCCTAAGATGCGCTTCAGCATGCCCGACATCATCTACGGGTTCAAGGCGCTGATGCGCTCGCTGCGAGCGGCTGCAATGCGCTCCGCAGAGAACGGGGCACGCCTCGCTGGCGGATATCCGAAAGCCACGTCAGCATATGCGATGATCATCCTTGCTGCATCTGCAGCAAAGCTGATGAATGAGCTGCGCCTACTTGCGCACCTTGTCGCGCATGCGGGCACAGGATTCGGCATGCCCGGCTGGCGACTTACGCACGCCAGCGATGACGAGGCTGATGACGCCGGCGACAGCAGCTCACAACTGTCAGCGTCGGCAGCGAGCGATGCGGAAGACATCGACGATGCGCCCGAGGAACCTGACGCTGCAGCGACGGGCACCGAAGGCACCGACAGCGATGAGGACAAGGCCTACAAGGACTACACGACGTTCTGGGAGACGCGCCCGACGCGCGACATGAGCAAGCAGCTCTCGCCGCAGGAGATCGACGTGTACAAAACGGACCTGAACATCGCAACGCTCGAGGACTGGAAACTCAAGGTGCTCACGCTCATGCGCCGGCGGTACCCGCAGTTCGGAGCCCTGCTCCAGCTCGCGTGGGTGGATGAGAGCAACGAGCAGCTGCTCGAGATCATCGCCGACAATGAGCATGCTGCGACAGCCAACGTGTGGGGCGCATCGGCGCTCCTTGCACTTATCGATGTGACCAAGCCCAAAGGCAAGGTGTTCGAGCACGAGCTGCTCGAGCTCGAGCGACAAGTACATGGCACGACCTCATCGGGGATTGAAATCGCCACCCGCATTGCGTCCCTGCTTACAACGAGGCACACGGGCGACGAGGAGGCGGACCTCAAGAAGCTGGAGTCGACGCAATACCTGAAGCTCGGCATGGACAAGGACGCGATCAAGCTTGCCATCGCGCAGCTCCAGTCGCACCTTCGCATCTCGCCGAAGCGGGTGCGCGAGGCCCCGCATGCGCTCTTCCGCTGGATCTTGAAGAAGGTCCCAACGGAGATCAAGGACAAGTGCGACCTCATCACTGAGCGCATCAACATCGCTGAGGCGATGGGCGAGACCGTCGAGCCGATCTTTAACGGCACCGCCCTCACGCTGCAGAGTCTCAGCAATGAGCTGGTCGAGTACATCAAAAAGGCCTCGACGAAGGCGCAAAACGAAGTATCGGCTGCCGAGAAGGAGAAGCGCAAGAAGCTGCAAGTCACCGAGTGGGCGAAGAAGCCGCCGTGCACGATGTGCGCGAGCACAGCGCATGGCTGGGGCGACTGCAAGCTGAAGGCCAAGTGCGCGTTTCTTGCATGCCAATGCGCACGCGACAAAGCCTGCTGGATCGAAGCGGACGAGATGCCGAACGACAAGGAGCTCCTCAACGCGCTCGGCAAGCCTATTGTCGGCAAGCTGAAGGAGAAGCTCGTTAAGTTCCGCACTGACAAGGGAAAGACTGTCTCATCGATCGAGATGATCTGCGATGAGTGCGAAGAGGTGATCGAGCTCGAGTGCTCGGTCCTAGAGGAGCCCGACCTCAACGTCGACGCAAACCCCGCGACCTCAGGCTGCCTTGCGCCGAGCAACACAATGATCTGCGACATGCCCACGGCAATCCTGGCACGCATCGTCGAACTCGCCCATGGTGCGAACCCTTTTGTGCTTACCGCAGTATCGCACAGCTTCGAATGCGCCGTCCACGACTACGTCGACGGCATCTACGAAGCCGAGGAGCGCAATAACGCGATCGAGACCGCGGACATGAAACTGAAGGCAGATACGCAGCGCAAGGCGCTTGCAGCATCCCCGTCGCTTCGTGCCGTGTGCGCTGCGCAGATTCAGGAGGCGGTCAAACGCTTCCTTGCTCGCCGGCACAACATCTGCGGCATCGAGCTCGAGATCAGCTCGGCGGCCCTCGCTGCCGACTCTGAGCTGACGATCAAAGTCCAGATTGACGGCGGTGCGAACACGAACCTCTTCGTCTCCCCGCTGCTCACGGCACGGGCAATGAAAACGGGCAGCACCACTCCGCTCGGACTAGCTGGTAAGGGCCAGCTGCTACCGACGCAAGGCGACGCCAACCTCACAATCGAGCTCCTCGACGAGCAGTCGGAAAAGATTGCAACTGGTACGATCAACGGCGTACTTGCACCGACGGGACGACGTGACCTACTCGGCGTCACACCGATGTGGGATGCTGTGCAACTCACCTTCCTGCCGGAGCCATGGCTCCTCGCTGTCCACCCGGCAAGCGGCCGGGCGACAATCATGGCAC